>Ga0335079_10002843_pt1 | contig 19927 bp, 17 predicted proteins | sample Lox_Sample_33_FD_206719 | JGI IMG/M metagenome (GOLD analysis project Ga0335079, IMG submission 206719) | Soil microbial communities from Loxahatchee National Wildlife Refuge, Florida, United States - Lox_Sample_3.3 | ecosystem: Environmental > Terrestrial > Soil > Wetlands | place: USA... | reverse complement strand
GCCGTAAGCGTAGCGATACCTTAGTTGGTACTCTCCGCCGAGAATATGGCGACGATTTCGCCAACGGTTTTCGCAGTGACGCCAAACTTGCGACGGTTTTAAGAGAAACCGACTCCTCCTCATTGAGCGAGTATCTGCGGCACCCTCGCGTGCCGGGACGCCCGGCCACGGCTCGCGACACTGCGAGAGTTCTCGGGGTATCTGAAACTAGGACGAGGAAGCTAATGAATACCGTCCGGTGCGAAATGGGGTTGGACGATCGATGTCGAGATCAAGACGGGGAAATCCATCGTAAAAATGCCACGGGCGCATGTGTCACTGAGCAGATGAGCGGCGGCACCCATGCCAAGACGAAGAGCACGAAAGCGAGGACAGCTCGGTCGAAGAAGCGACACTAAGCCAGAGTCTGTGTTCCTCAATATTCCGTACGACTTGCAGTTTGAAAATCTGTTTCTCGCGTATATCTCTGCGATCATTTCACTCGGATTTGTTCCGCGCGCCACTCTGGAAGTGCCATTCAGCCGCCGCAGACTCGACCGCGTTTCGGACCTGATTGGAAATTGCAGATACTCCCTTCATGATCTCTCCCGAGTCCAACTAGACCGGACTGCTCCTGCCACGCCGAGATTCAATATGCCGTTTGAACTTGGATTGACGATTGGGTTGTACAAAGCGAAAGAGCGCGGACGTGCATGGGCGGTGTGTGAAGCGCGAGCCCACCGCATACAGAAATCGTTGAGTGACCTAAACGGAACCGATGTCTACATCCACAATGGCACAATCCGCGGAGTGTTTCGTGTGTGCCGTGAGATCTTTGTTGGAAGTAAACGCCGAGCAACCGTGCAACAGATGATGTCGGTTTACCGAGTTCTAAGAACCGGCCTGGAATCGGCAATGTATGAGTCGGGCCAAGATTCGCCCTTCAATGCCCCCGTGTTTCGCGACATGTGCGTGATGGCAAGCTTCGCGGCAGATGAGTTGATCGGAGTTTAGCGTTCCAGAAGAGACGACCCGTAGGTGGCAGGAGTGTAGGGTAGGGTGCCGTGTAAACCGCGCCGCCATTCCGAAGTCTCTCCTCAGCGTTTACTATGATATTGTCCATTGAGCGAACCCGAGGCGAAGCCCATGACAAAACAACTCCAAGACCTGCTAGAAGCCGCGCAAAGAGTCGTCCTCACGCCAGAGGAAAAAGAACAGCAGAGGCGCAGCTTCGCTTACGGGAATACCAAGATTGAGAATCCTCGCATAACGCGTGAAATGGTGGACCAAGAGGCCGAAGCATTAGGAGCCCGGAAGGATGAGCGAGGAACTGGACCGGCATAGCAAGGCCCTCGAAGCCGAGCTCATCTCCGATCCTGAGGAAAAAGCGCGCGTAGAAGCTCGAAACGGCCTGAAGCAGGCAGACGCGGTCGTTGAATCAATCGAATACTTTTCCCACCCGGAACGCAAGTTCAAGTTGCGTGTCTCGCTCTTACTGCACCTTCACAGGATTGCCTTGAAAGGCCTGAGTTCTTTTGCGGGCAACTTTCGTCCGGCGGAAATCGAAATTGGCGGAAGCAAGCACAAGCCGCCGGGCGCGCACATGGTGCCGGAAGAAGTCGAGCGCATGTGCGACTACGTCAATGACAACTGGGACAATAGTTCTCCAGTACACTTGGCCGCGTATTCTCTCTGGAAGCTGAACTGGATTCACCCGTTCACCGATGGAAACGGACGAACGGCCCGAGCGATCTCGTAGTTGTCGCTTTGTTTGCGCTTGGGCTATCGACTACCGGGAACCAATACAATTCCAGAGCAGATCGCGAAGGATAAGACGCCCTACTACAGAGCTCTGGAAGCAGCGGACGAAGCTTGGGAGGATAAGAAAATCGATTTATCCCAATTGGAGGAGCTGTTGTCAGGCTTGCTTGCCAATCAGTTGGTCGGTGTTCACGAGCAAGCCACCGGCAAGAGAACCGGGTAGGCCGGTGGCCGATTCAAGCCCGGTTTCGGCTTGAGTGGGTTCCTCGCAGGGCTCTAATATGAAGCCCACGCGATCGCCGCAAAATGTTTTTCTCAGCGGCAAGCACTAAACAGTGCGCTACCACAATTCAAAAGCAAAAGCCCCGGTTTTGCCGGGGCTTTCGAGAACGCTGTTCGCCAAACAATTCCATTCTTTGTTCAGCGCCGAGAAAAGTCAAGCAAGAACCGTGTTTAGTCGAGTGCCGAAAGGAGGGCGAGGGAATTGAACCCTAGTGGCTGAGCCAGCCACTCGACTGTTTGGCGAACAGCGTCCAGTACCAACTGGCAACACCCTCCGACGCTGCCTACCACGAGCACAATTCTATTTGCCGGCCCGGTGAATCCCGCGTGTGATCGAAGCAAAATCTACACGAGTTCCCGGATTAGGAAGCGCCAAATTTCCCGCCGATCTCGTCCTCAGGACAGGTGGCCCATTCAAGCCCGGTTTTGGCTAGAGTGGGGCCCTCCCAACAGCTCTAATATGAAGCCACTGGATCGCCGCGAAAGACCACGAAGTCATCAAGCAACATGAAACGCAGTTCTCAGTTCGCAGTCTGCATCTCGAACGGGGGATATGCCGTGTCCTTGGACGTGGGCGAAATTTATCGTCTTATTCCAGATAAGGCAGGCGCAAAGCACGGGCTGGTTCGAGTGGTTGACGAGATGGTGAGGATTATTTGTTTCCACGGGAGTATTTCTCTTTGCTCATCGGCAAGCGCTAAGCCCCGCGCCACATGAGCGACATTCCCACTCTGGCCCTCGCACAGAACACTCGGTTGGGGGTAGGGCACCCGCACCAGAATTGAAAATCCGCGCGTCGCCATCGCGGGATGGCAGAGCGTGTGAACGATATCCGGCGAGCTGCGCTCGCCCGCCCAGACGAGACGTCTGGGCCTACACGAACATGGTCGTCGCTTCGCGTGCCGGGGAATTGGCGCATGGAAGAACCGAGTGATCAGAGACACTTTTACGCGGGCGAGGGCGCCCGCGCCCACGTGGGCGGCATTCCCACACTGACCTCGCAGACAGCGCTCGGCTAAGGGTGGGGCCACGAGGATTTGGTCCCGCCTCTCGCAAAAGCGGCGAAAAGCGCGCTATCCCCTAGAAATGAGAGTCGCGGACAGGAATGTCCGCGCTACATGAACTGACGAACTTTTACGCGGGCGAGGGCGCCCGCGCCACATATGAGCGACATTCCCACACTGACCTCGCAGACAGCGCTCGGTTGAGGGTGGGGCACCCGACGATTTATCTCGCCTTTCGCAAAAGCGGCGAAAGCGGGCCCGCCAAAATGAGACTCGCGGACAGGAATGTCCGCGCTACATGAACTGACGAACTTTTACGCGGGCGAGGGCGCCCGCGCCACATGAGCAAGATTCCCACCCTAACCTCGCACACAGCGCTCATTCAAAATCGCGCTTGAATGGGGCACCCAATCTGTTTTTTGCCTCTTTATCTTCTGAACAGATCCCAGGCTTCGCGGTATCGGTCGTACCTCTGGCGTTTGCTGCCGGGGGTGATGTGAAGGCTGAAATTGCCGCCGACTTTTTCGAAGGGAAGAATGTACCAGGTGTCGATGGGAATCAGGTACACGGCGAAGAAGTCGACCGCGCGTTTGTCGTAGAGTTGGCGCCGCGGGCCGTGGACGTTCAGGCTGTAGGACTCGACGCCGCGGCGGCGGTAGATGGTGGACTTGACCTGCACACGCAGGATTTTGCCGTTGTGCTCGACGCCGACGTCGTAGCTGGCGGAGTCGCCGTAGGGCTTGGAGACTCTGAGGCCCAGACCGGCGGCGCGGGCCATGAAACATAGTTCGGCCCATTCGCCGCGTTCTTTGCAGTTCTTGATTTCGCCGCCCCGATTCACCATGCTCGGCCCACCCCAAGGTTCGGAAAGAAAAAACGCGGCCCGATTGTGAGCCGCGTTGGATAAGTCCCGGGACTGACTTACGTCCTTATTTTCAGAATAACAACTTGGGAGTGGTTTCTGGGACACGTTGGCGCGGACTGATTTGCGTCCTGAATCAGTGCTTTAGGCACAAGCTGCACTTTCGGGATGGTTGACAGGGGTGGGGGTGACCGGGCTACAGGAACATTCCCACCCTAACCTCGCACACAACGCTCGGTTGAGGGTGGGGCACCCGAGCGAGATGGTGCACCGTAGCCGCTGACCGGCCGGGGGCTGAAGCCCGGCTACCGCAGAATCGCTTAACGCGGCGCTAAAGCGCCGCTCTTCCACCTAACCTCGCACACAACGCTCGGTTGAGGGCGGGGCACCCGAGCAAGATGGTGGACCGTAGCCGCTGACGCGCCCGGGGCTGAAGCCCGGCTACCGCAGAATCGCTTAACGCGGCGCTAAAGCGCCGCTCTTCCACAAATTTGCTCCGGCGCAATTCCTGATTTCGCTTCCCCGCTTCACCATGCTCGGTCTACCCCAAGGTTCGGAAAGAAAAAACGCGGCTCGATTGTGAGCCACGTTGAAAAGATGCCCTGCCCTACAATCAAAACCAATGTTAGAGCAGCACAGTCGTGTCATTCCCATTCTCGCGCTTGCAACGGCGGGTTCACTGTGGGGAACGGGATTCTTCTTCGGCAAGATCGCCCTGGGCGAGATGTCAGTCACCGCGATGGTCCTGTTCCGTCTCTTGTTCGCGTGCGCCGGCCTGCTGCCGTTTCTGTTCTTTGATCGCCCTCGCTTCGCCGGCAGGGAGTGGGGCTGGGTTGTCGCCGCGGCAGTCTTCGGTGTACCGGTTCAGTTTCTGGTTCAGTTCGAGGGACTTTCACTCACTACCGTTTCGCATGCCTCGCTGATGGTCGGCACACTGCCTATTTTTCTTGCCATCGCGGCCGTGCTGTTCTCCGGAGAGCGATTGCACCTTGGCGGCTGGGTGGCTCTGGTCGCGTCGACGACTGGGGCGGGGTTCATTGCTCTATCGGGAAAGAGTACCGGCCAGGCGAGCGTTCGTGGCGACCTGCTGGTTGTGCTCTCCATGTTGGCGGCGATTGCATGGATTCTGATCTCGAAGAGGCTCATGCGGAGGCATTCTGCCGTAACCGTGACGGCGTACGTGTATTGGATCGGAACTGTGATTCTGGCCGCTGTGGTCGTGCCTGTGTGGGGCGTCCCGGCGGTGCACTACTCCTCACGCGCATGGTTCGCGGTGGCAGAGCAGGGGCTACTAGTGACCGCGGGTACCACGCTGCTATGGAATTGGGGATTGCAGCGGGTGCCCGCGTCGCAAGCTGGAATCTTTGTAAATATGGAACCGCTGGTGGGGGCGATTCTGGGCGTCTTCGTACTGCATGAGATTTTGGGACAAATGGCGATAGCAGGCGGCGCGCTGATTATCGCAGGAGCAGTTTATTTCAGTTACAAGCCGGCGAGCAGCGGCTCGGGTAAGAATGCTTGAATGTAGACCGCTGCATCCGCGAGATGGCTCTGGATTGACCTCGCAGACGAGTCAGCCTATGGTAATCGCACCATGAGCACATCCAGTTCAAGCGGAAGCATGGTGACCTACCGCGGGGCGACGTATCCGTGGGAGTGCGATCAGATCGGCCACATGAACATCACCTGGTACGTGAGCAAGTTCGACCAGGCGAACTGGAATACGTTTGCTTCAGTTGGAATTACGCCTTCGTACCTGAGGGAGGGGAAGTTCGGCGTGGCCGGTGTGCAGCAGAACATAACTTACAAGCGCGAGCTGATGGCGGGCGACGTCATCGAAATCAGGACTCGTATTCTGGAGATCCGCGAGAAAGTGATCCGGTTTGTCCACGAGATGAGCAACGTAGAAACGCAGGAGATCGCGGCAATCTGCGAAATTACGGCGGTGCACATGGACCGGAGAACGAGGAAGTCATGTCCGTTTCCGGGAAAGGTAAGAAAGGCGGCGGAGGAGCGGGTGGGGAACTAGTCCGCCAGGTTTATTGACACAACGTCAAATGATATTCGTGTCCAAACCGGCGATGAACTGGATGCCAGGAACAACCTGCCCAATAAGATTATTGTCGTTGGTCAAGAACAGGTCAGTCCCGGCCTTGGCGGCGCAGGCCAGATGGATAGCGTCAGCCGACGATAAGTTTGGCCGTGCCCGAATTTCCGCATAGGAATCGGCGAGTTCCATGGCGAAAGGAATAATCTCGATGGAACCCTCCAGAAAAAAAGCTCGCACGCGCATCGCCGATGTTCGCTCACCTCGTTTATGAAAACCAACCAGGGTTTCACCTACCGTAAATGCGCTTGTACAGAGCTGATCCTGCCGTACCTTCATGCTCTCCCGAATCTGCTGAACCCGTCCTGCATAGCGCGGATTGTTCTCCAGCCAGTAGATAAACAGCATGGTGTCCCAATAGATTCGGCTCATGATTTCCGGCTCACGGGATCTTGCCCAGACGCATAAAAGTTCGCCCGCTCCTTTTGCAAGTACTCCTCTCCCCCGCCGAAAGAGGCGTACACTTCTCTGCCAATTCCGCGAAGCGAGTTCCAGGCGTCGTCAGTGTTTTGCGTCTCCGTCTTGGGCTGCAGAACTTCGTAGAGAAATGTGACCGTGGTGCTTTGGCCGGAGGGAGGACCGGTTTTCGAGACGATGCGCAAGCCGTGTTCGGTGAGGAACTTCTTCGATCCCAATGCCGCACAAACCAGAGGCACGCGATTACTCAAGCCCATTTCCCGATGTACGTCGCCGACATTAATCGAGATCAGATTTTCTTTGCGGCGTCTCGCCTGTAACACATACTTCTCGTACGCGTGCCGCCGGATTGCGTCCGAACCGTAAATGGAGTTTTGAACGCCAAGCCTGCTCATGCATGCTATTATTGCATAATCATGCATATATTGCAATCCTCTGGAGCCTCAGCCTGTAGCAGAGCATCAAATCAACAGGTTTGACTTCCAAGCCTCCAGATCCTAGGCTGGAATTCAGTTCTTTGAATGGCTCATCCCAGAATGGGGGCGTCACGGCTTCGACGGAGATGCTTGCGGCCAGGAGGCATGCCGGGGTGCACACACCCGTAATCGCGTGCAAAAATAGAAATGCCACACCTCAAATGGCATACGCTGCTTAATTAATTAAGTAGCCGTCCGAGGAGGCTTTGCCCGTGGGCCTCCGAAGGGCGTCGCACAGCGGGCTGGTCCTCTTTTCCACGTCTGGGTTGAGAGGATGAGATCATCAGGCTAGCGGCGCGCGTTTCTTGTCCGTTCTGAGCGCGGGCTGCGAACGTCCTCGGGTAATGCCGAGGGCATGAACCGGACTAAGCATGTAGTCTCTTGACCAGTAACATTTTCGGACGCGGGTTCGACTCCCGCCGCCTCCACCAAGTTTCTTTCTATATCTAATCTTTACAGTTCGAGCTAGGCTTCGTTCACACCCCGCCAAACGCCTCAACTTTGCACATGGCTAACTAACGGTCGATCAAAGGCCGACAGCTATAATTAGCTTTCCATGAACTTTCTCCAGCTTTTGGATGGGGCGGAGGTCCTTGCCCAAAGCGGCAATCCGTCGATCAGCGGGTTGGAATACGATTCCCGCCGCATAAAGCCCGGAGAGGTCTTCCTCGCCATGCGGGGCGAATCCAGCGATGGAAATCAATTTATCGATAAAGCAGTTGCAGCAGGAGCCGTCGCGATCGTCACCGACTCTGCCGATCAGCAGCCTCACGCCAATGTCGCGTGGGCGCAGGTGGCACATGGCCGAAGAGCTCTGGCGCGGTTGAGTGCCAATTTCTATAAGCACCCCGCCGAGCGGCTCGCAATCACCGGCATCACCGGAACTAACGGCAAGAGCACCGCGGCCTTTCTGCTCGAATCCATTCTCGACGCAGCCCGCCGGAAGAGCGCCCTGATCGGAACCATCGAATATCATGTCACCGGAAAAGTTCTGCCCGCACCGCACACCACTCCCGAAGCCCTAGATCTGAATCGCCTGCTGAATCAGGCGCTCGGCAACGGTGCGACCGAAGCCGTTATGGAAGTTTCCTCGCATGCATTGGCCCAGCAACGTGTGTTCGGAATTCCATTCGATGTTGCCGTCTTCACTAATCTCACTCGCGATCACCTCGACTATCACCACACCATGGAAGAGTACTTCGCTTCGAAAAGAATTCTTTTTGAGGGCTGTGGGACGGATCGGCCGCGTGCGGCGGTAATCAACAGCGATGATCCATATGGCCAGAAACTCATCACGTTAAGCCGAAAGCGCGGGTCGCAGGTGCTCACATATGGCTTTCAACAAGGCGACTTTCACGCCGGCAAACTTGACATCTCTCCCAGTGGTACACGGTTCGATTTGATCGCGCTGGACGGAACTATTCCGCTATTTTCGCCCCTTATTGGGAAGGTGAATGTCTACAACATTCTGGCTGCTTCTGCCGCAGCCTATGCGCGCGGCTGCGATCAGGAAGCGATCAGCAAAGGCATCACGGCCCTGCAGCGCGTTCCCGGCCGCTTTGAAAAAATCGATTGCAAGCAGCCTTTCACCGTAGTCGTTGACTACGCCCACACTGACGACGCCCTGCGGAACCTGACTTCGCTGGCGCGCGAGTTCGTCTCCCATGCAGGCTTGGATGGACGAGTGATCACGGTTTTCGGTTGCGGAGGCGACCGCGACCGGGCCAAGCGGCCGCTGATGGGAGAAGCGGCGGGGCATGGCAGTGACTTCGTTGTCCTTACCTCTGACAATCCTCGCAGCGAAGATCCGATTGCCATCATCAACGACGCCCTGGTCGGCTTGCAGCGTAGCGGTGTCAAATACAGAGTAGAGCCGGATCGAAGAGCGGCCATCGAAGTCGCGATCGGGCAAGCCTCCCCCGGCGATATTGTCCTGATCGCAGGCAAAGGCCACGAAAAAGTGCAGGTCATGCGGGAGGGTTCAAGGCCATTCGACGATGTGGAGGTCGCGCGGGAAGTCCTTCTAGAAGCGGGTTTTGACTGCCGTGCCGCGATGGTGGGAAGCAGCAGATGAAGCTCTCTTTGTCGGAGGTTGCGGAATTCACCGATGCCCGCGGCGAATTCAATCCCGAATCGCTTGCGCTCGGCTACTCCATCGACTCCCGCAGCATCCGCGCTGGCGAACTCTTCTTCGCGGTAAAGGGCGAGCGCCTGGATGGCCACGATTTCGTCGAGCAGGCGCTGCAAAACGGCGCTGTCGCTGCCGTCGTTCGAAAAGATCAACTCAGTCGCTATTCCGACAAATGCCGTCTGCTCGCTGTCGATGATACGCTGACGGCTCTGCAGGCGCTGGCCAGTTCTGTGCGCGGGTTATGGGGAAAAACTCTGGTTGGAGTTACCGGATCAACCGGCAAGACCACGACAAAGGAAGCCATCGCCCACGTCCTGTCAGCGCGTTTTCGCATTTTGAAGTCTGAGGGAAACTTCAACAACCATTTTGGTCTTCCGCTGATGCTTCTCAAAGTCGAACCGGAGCACGATATGGCTGTGATTGAAATGGGCATGTCGCATGCCGGCGAGATTGCGGCATTGGCGAAGATCGCGCAGCCTGACATCGGAGTTGTTACAAACGTTGGTCCGGTTCATCTCGAATTCTTCGACTCAATCGCGGGCATCGCTCGAGCTAAACGGGAATTGATCGACAGCCTGCCGCCGGCTGGAGTTGCCATCCTGAACGCCGATGATGAATACGTATCCCATTTTGGCGAGGCTTTCGACGGGAAGGTGATCACGTACGGAGTATCCAGTTCAGCGACCGTTCGCGCCGTGGATTTGCGAGAGCAGGGAACAGAAGGCAGCACTTTCGAGGTGGTCATGGGGGGCGGGGAACACATCTCCGCCACGGTTCCGCTCATCGGAATTCATAACGCGTACAACGCTCTGGCAGCAATTGCGGTTGCCAGAGAACAAGGCATGAGCCTTCAGCAGTCAGCCGCTGCGCTGGCAACACTGGTGCCCGCCGACAAACGCGGAGAGGTCGTCCAGGTGGGCAACATCTGCGTCATCAACGATTGCTACAATTCCAATCCAAAGGCGCTTTCCGCTATGGTCGACGCGCTCGCCTCGATGCCGGCAAGCCGGCGCATTGTAGTCGCCGGTGAGATGCTTGAGTTGGGGCCGAGTGGGGAAGCCATGCATCGGGAATGCGGCGAGCACATAGCAAAGAAGAGAATCGATGTGCTCCTTGGAGTTCGAGGCCTGGCAAACGCCATGGTTGACGCCGCCCGCAAGCGCGGCATTGCTGCCGGATTTGTCGAGTCGCCCGAGCAGGCAGGCGAATGGCTTGCGCGAGAGGCGCGCGACGGCGATGTCATTCTGCTTAAAGCTTCGCGCGGCGTAAGGCTGGAAAAGGCACTAGAGGCATTTCGGCGCGAGCGAGAACTCGCTGCCCATAGCTGAACCCCGGAGGCGGATTGCTCTATTGGCTGTTGTACCTGAAGCTGTTCCATTATTTCCCGCCTTTCCGCATATTTCGTTACCTGACTTTTCGTACCGCTTTTGCCAGCTTGACCGCGATGTTTACGGGCCTCATCGTCGGCCCGATGGTCATTAATCGCCTGCGTGATTTTCAGATCGGTCAATACATACGCGAAGAGGGACCACAGGCCCATCAGAAAAAAGCCGGCACGCCCACCATGGGTGGCCTGCTGATCGCTATCTCCGTCGTTGTCCCGACGCTTTTATGGGCAGATCTCAGTAATCCTCTGGTATGGATCGCTATCTTCGCCACTTGCGCTTTCGCCGCGATCGGCTTCGCCGATGACTACACAAAGGTCACGCGCAAGCGCAATCTCGGGCTGACCGGCAGAACCAAACTCGGCCTGCAGATCGCCACCAGCATTGTGATCGCGGTCGGGCTGATTTCGCTTCAGGCGGAAGGCCTTTACTCGACGAAACTGATCGTCCCCTTTATTAAACAGTTTCGCCCCGACCTGGTGGTCGGCAGCTGGGAGCGCAGCCCTCATCTCTGGCCTCTGGCCTTCCTTCCGTTTGTGGGCTTCGTCATTCTAGTCATCGTCGGATCGAGCAACGCAGTCAATCTGACTGATGGACTTGATGGCCTTGCCATTGGCTGCACGGTAATCGCCGCTGGAGCCTTGACCGTTCTCACTTACGTCAGCGGCCACGCGACATTCGCGACCTATCTCGAATTACAAAGGATGCCGCAGGCCGGAGAATTGACAATCTTCTGCGGGGCAATGGTCGGCTCCGCAATCGGTTTTCTCTGGTACAATGCTCATCCCGCTGAGGTTTTCATGGGCGATGTGGGCTCACTGGCCCTTGGCGGCGCCATCGGCACGGTCGCCGTCATGATCAAGCAGGAATTGCTGCTGCCCTTCATCGGCGGCGTGTTCGTCATTGAGGCAGTTTCGGTTATTTTGCAGGTAGCCTCCTACAAGCTGCGCAAAAAGCGTATTTTCAAAATGGCCCCGCTGCACCATCATTTTGAGTTGCTGGGCTGGTCGGAGTCGAAAATCATCGTGCGTTTCTGGATCGCATCGCTGGTATTTGCTCTCTTCGCCCTGACAACCTTGAAATTGAGGTAGATCCGGCGCTGGCCACCCTCTGTGCACCTCCGTGTCCTCTGTGGTAAACAGGTTTTGCTGGCTTAAACCAAATGGATCTCGCCAACAAACGCGTCCTCATCGTCGGGTTAGGTAAGTCCGGCATAGCTTCCGCCCTTTTCCTCAAGAAAATGGGCGCGCGCGTGACCGTCTCTGACACCAAAGCGCAAGAGGAACTGAAGGATGAAATTCCCGGCCTGCTCGATCAGGGCATAATCGTTGAAACCGGCGGCCATGGCGAGCGCACGTTTCGCGGCCAGGACCTGATTGTAGTCAGCCCTGGCGTACCTGTGGATGCGCCGGCTTTGCTCCAGGCCAAGGCGCTTGGCGAAAACGTAATTGGAGAAATCGAGCTTGCGGCGCAGTTTCTGCCAGGACGCATCGTGGGCATCACCGGCTCGAACGGCAAAACCACTACGACCACCCTTGCCGGCGAGATTCTAAAATTCAGCGGGCTACCTACGCTGGTTGGCGGGAACATTGGCACGCCTGCAATATCCCTGATTGCTCAAGCCACCCCTCAGACCATGACCGTTCTTGAGATCTCGAGTTTTCAGCTTGAAACTATCCAGACTTTCTGCCCGCACATTGCGGTCGTGCTCAACGTCACGCCCGATCACCTCGATCGCCACCACACCTTCGCCGCATACGTCAATGCGAAAGCCCGCATCTTCGAGAACCAGCAGGCCAGCGATTTTGCCGTGCTCAATGCCGACGACCACACCTGCGTCGAAATGGCCCCACGAACGCGGGCGCAGGTTTACTGGTTCAGCCGCAAGAAAGAAGTTCAGCAAGGCGCATGCGTGCGTGATGGACGAATCTGGTTCAGGAACTCTAACGGTGCATCCGAAATCATGCCGGTCTCCGAGATTCCGCTCAAAGGCGGGCACAACATTGAGAACGTTCTCGCTGCCGTGTGTGTTGGCGCACTCATGGGCTGCGAGCCAGCGAAAATTCGCGATGCCGTGCGGCGCTTCAAAGCTGTGGAGCATCGACTGGAGCACGTCGCCACCATCAGCGGCGTGGAATATTTTAATGACTCCAAAGCCACCAATGTTGATGCCACCATCAAGGCGCTGGAATCATTTGCCGCGAATATTCATTTAATTCTCGGCGGAAAAGACAAGGGGAGTGATTACACGGTTCTTAACGATTTATTGCGCCAGCGCGTGAAACGTGTTTATACCATTGGCGCAGCCGCCCAGAAGATCGAAAGCCAGATCGTCTCGCAAAAAGAGGGTGGCCCGGAACTGGTGCATGCCGAAACGCTGGAAAATGCGATTCATCGGGCCGCGGAATCAGCCCAGCCCGGCGACATTGTCCTGCTAGCACCAGCCTGCGCCAGCTTTGATCAATTCCACAGTTACGAGCATCGCGGCAAGGTGTTTAAAGACACTGTCCACGACCTTGCAGCCGTGCGCATCTAGAAAGTAATCTTTCACGGCAATTCACCGTCAAAATACTTCAGCGGCGGCTCGCGTCCGTGTTGAAATAAAAATCTTCCATGGCAAAGCGCGTCAGTGTCGATGGATGGCTTTTTGCCGTCACTATGGTGCTGGTTTTCGTGGGCCTGGTGATGGTCTTCAGCGCCTCCGCGGTTATGGCCAAGGAGCGATACCACTCGGGCTATTTCTTTTTATTTCGCCAGTTAGGATGGGCGACCGCCGGAATTCTGACCATGGCTGTCGCCGCCAAGATTGACTATCGCCGCTATCGCCATCCAGCCGTGGTTTTCACTCTGCTTGGCCTGACCACGCTGATGCTGATTTCGGTTTTCTTCCTCGATCGCGCACACCACACGCACCGGTGGATGCATTGGGGCCCGTTTTCGTTTCAACCTTCAGAACTGGCAAAACCGGCGCTGATCCTGTTCCTTGCTTTTTTTCTTGAGAGCCGGACACGATCGATCACCGACTGGCGAAATACCATGTTGCCCGCCGCGCTGCCAACGCTCATTTTCATCGGCCTCATCGTTTTTCAACCGGATCTCGGGACGGCAATCGCCTGTGCCGCCATTACCGGTTGCATACTCTTCGTCGCCGGCATGAATATGCGCTACTTAGGGTATGCGGTCCTCGCATCGCTATTGCCGCTTTATTTCCTGATTTTTCATGTAGCCTATCGTCGCGACCGCATTCTGGCATTTCTCAATCCTTACTCAGACCCCCAGGGCAAAGGTTTTCATATCATTCAATCGCTGATTGCGGTCAGCACCGGGGGAATCACCGGCGTCGGTCTGATGGAAGGAAAGCAGAAGCTTTTCTATCTTCCCGAGCCCCATACCGATTTCATCTTCGCAGTCACCGCCGAAGAACTCGGACTTTTGGGCTCGCTGATCATCGTTCTGCTCTTCGCGGTTTTTCTCTGGCGCGGGGTCCGTACTGCAGTTCGCACCCAGGATATGTTCGGCCGCTTCCTTGCGGTCGGAATTACCAGCATGATCGTGGTGCAGGCGTTCATCAACATCAGCGTCGTACTTGGCCTCATGCCGACAAAAGGCATTCCGCTGCCGTTCGTCTCTTACGGCGGCTCTTCGTTATTCGTCACGCTGGCCTGTGTTGGGGTCTTATTGAATATTTCGAAGCAGGCGGAGTAGCTTCATCCCTGTGGCTTCCAAGTCATCTCTACCTGCACCGGAATGTCATTCTTGATCGGCACCGTGAGAAGCGCCGGCGGATCGATCTTGAAATCCGACACCTTTGCCGGAATCGTTCCCGTCACTTTGATTTCCCCGCCTTGCTTCGCCAGTTGAAACGGGACGTTCGCGTAATGTGCCGTCTGGCCGGCGAAATTCACTTCGATGTCCGCCTGAATGGTCGCCGATTGCTCCGCCGATTCCGGGAGCCGCGTGCGAACGGTGACCATGGGAAACTCTGCTCCGCGCGTGACCTGCACCATGTGCAGATCGCGATTGCTGTCTCCCGAGTCGAAGGACTTGACCGGCGCGGCAATCAGAAAATTGCATTGTCCATTGCTGCACACGCCCTTTCCCCGCGCCGCATAGCTGACCCCATAAACCTGATGCAGAGGATGCGAAACGTGATAAGTCAACGTGCTCTGGTCGAGTGCCCATTGGCTCTGAGCATTCAGCAAAGGCGAACCCAAGCCGGGCGCCAATAACAACAAAAATAGCGTAAATGATCTTGTAGTCATAAATCTCGGTCTCAGAATTTGATGGAAACGGCGACAATCGCCGCGCCGTATGCTCCCGCCGTTACGATCGCCACCGGGCCATGCGCGGACGCAATCCCGTGTACCTTCTCCCCTTTGCTTTTCTGGTCAAAAGCCATCGCCCCAAGAATCGGCGTCAACACCATACCCGGCCCGTGAATCCAGGCAAGAGCCTTGTGTACCCGAATGGGCCCGCGAGTGGGCGTTCCGGGGGGCTTAGGCGCGCGCAAGGCGAAATACGCCGTCGTGAAATACAGCCCCGCGGTCGCGCTGCCCAAAGCCGCATGGGCATCGCGGGAGGCGGAACTAGTCTGTTTGCCTCCGGCATTTGCGCCAAGAATCACCGTTGCCGCCAACGGCACTGCCGTAATGAGGCCCATTCGCTGGTGCACCTTCAGCATGTAGGAACGCTTGTCGAGCAGTTCTTGCTCTCTCAAATTCCCTTGGGTTTCGGCCGAGGGAAATCCCAAATCCGAGAGCGAAGGCTCTTTTTGCGTGCTCGAAGGAGCGTTCGGCGCATTCTGTTCGCTTGCAGGCGGCTGTTGTTGCTGCTGGTCTTGTTGCTGCTGCTGCGAAGTGCTGGGCTGTGTCTGGGCGATTGAGGAATTTAGCGCTAGTAAGAAAAACAATAGTCCGGTTGCCGGATAAACACCTTTGAACGTGACCCTCATTGAGCTTCCTTGATGGCAATGATGGAAGATTTCACAAACAGATGCAGTGCTGCTGAGCTTGGATGTTTCGGAAAACTGCCAACCAAAAGGATGTTATTCAGCCGCATAACCCACACAATGCAACGGCCGTCCGCATATCGCCAGCAGCGCCGAACCGGGACGCTCTCCCAACTTACGGCTCAAAAAAACCTGGAATAGCTGAAGCCGTTACTCTTTTAGCTCGATACTTTCGGTACGCGCTCATTCCGTCGAGGAGGGTTTACAATCCAACAGCTTAGAGAGACAATTTGCCGTGCGATTGCATCTTTAGTCTACCCCGCATCATCAAAACTTGAGCACACTACACTCAAGGTGAAATCATGGCACAGCCAGTGCGTAATGAAGTCATAGAATCAACGAAATCCAGTGCCGAACAGGACGAACGTGCGCTCCCCATACTTCCGGTTCGCGACACCGTCCTTTTTCCTCATGCCGTTCTTCCCTTGACGGTCGGGCGTGAGAGTTCGGTCCAGCTCATCAACTCTTTAGGTGAAGACAAAACCATCGTGGTGGTCGCGCAGCGCGAGGCCCGCGTAGATGCGCCCCAACCCAGCGATCTTTATACCGTCGGGAGCCTTGCCGTTGTTCATAAAGTCGTAAAAATGCCCAACCAGAGCCTGTTCGTTTTTGCCGAGGGACTGGACCGCGTGCGGCTTACCGAATTTGTGCAATTGACGCCCTTCATGCGCGGACGCGTCCAGTCGGTTCCCGAGGCCATTCCGCCGAAGAGTTCTGAAGTCGAGGCACTCCAGCGCAACGTGCTTACTCTCTTTCAGCAGATCGTCGCCGGTTCACCGACCTTGTCCGACGAACTTTCAACGGTGGCAATGAACATCGAGGAGCCGGGCCGTCTGGTGGACTTCATCGCCTCGTCTTTGCCTTCGCTGTCAACTGCCGACAAGCAGGACACGCTCGAAACCACCGATGTTCGCGTGCGGCTGGAGAAAATTAACCAGCATCTCGCGAAAGAACTCGAGGTTCAGCAACTTCGCAACAAGATTCAATCCGAAGTTCAGGACCGCGTCCAGCAGACCCAGCGCGAGTATTACCTGCGCGAGCAGATGAAGGCCATCCAGAAAGAGCTCGGCGAGCAGGATGAAGGCGCGCGTGACACAGAAGAACTGCGGCAAAAAATAGAGGCCGCCGGCATGCCCGACGACGTGAAGAAAGAGGCGCTCAAGGAACTGGGACGGCTCTCTCGCATGTCACCCATGGCGGCGGATTATTCGGTCACCCGAAATTACATCGAGTGGCTGGCGGTTCTGCCTTGGGCGAAGACTTCCGGCGGCGAGGTGGACATCGTTAAGGCGAAAGAGATCCTAGACACCGACCACTACGACCTGCAAAAGGTCAAAGATCGCATTCTCGACTATCTCTCGGTCCGCCGCCTAAAGCCCGCCATGAAAGGCCCAATTCTTTGTTTCGTCGGCCCTCCCGGAGTAGGAAAGACCTCTCTTGGAAAGTCCATCGCCCGCGCATTAGGACGAAAGTTCGTTCGTCTATCGCTGGGAGGCGTGCACGATGAAGCCGAAATCCGCGGCCATCGCCGCACCTATATCGGCGCTCTGCCCGGCCAGATCATTCAGGGCATTCGCCGAGCCGAAACCAAGGATCCGGTTTTCATGTTGGATGAAATCGACAAGGTCGGGCGCGACTTTCGCGGCGATCCCGCCTCGGCGCTGCTCGAAGCCCTCGATCCTGAGCAGAACTCGACGTTCCGCGACAACTATCTTGACGTCACCTTCGACTTGTCTAAAGTGCTGTTCATCACTACCGCGAACATGCTCGATCCTATCGCCGAGCCTCTGCGCGATCGCATGGAAATCATCGAGCTGCAAGGCTACACGGAAGAAGAGAAGATCCATATCGCATTCCAGTATCTGGTTCCGCGGCAGATCGAAGAAAATGGCGTGACCGCGGAGCAGATCGAATTTCCGCTCGAAGCGATGAGTTACCTGATTCGCCATTACACCCGCGAAGCGGGCGTGCGCAACCTCGAGCGCAATATCGGCACGATTTGCCGCAAGCAGGCGCGCCGCATCGCCGAGGGCAAGACGGAAAAGCTCGTCGTCACCCCGGAGATCATTCAGCAATTCCTCGGCGGAATCAAAGTGCGCAGCGAAGGCGAAATCGCCGAACGCACCAAGCGACCGGGGGTTGTCGTCGGCCTGGCGTGGACGCCTTCCGGTGGAGACATCCTGTTCGTCGAGGCCAACACCATGAAGGGCAAAGGGGGCTTTACCATGACCGGTCAGATCGGCCAGGTGATGCAGGAATCCATGCAGGCCGCGCTGACTTGGGTACGGTCAAATGCCGCGCAGCTGGGCATTCAGGAGAATTTCTTTGCCGAACACGACCTTCACATTCACGTGCCTGCGGGAGCAATTCCGAAAGACGGCCCTTCAGCCGGCGTAACCATGGCGACCGCTCTGGTCTCGTTGCTCACGAATAAGCCGGTGCATCCGCTCACCGCCATGACCGGTGAAATTACGCTGAGCGGGAACGTGCTTCCCATTGGCGGGGTAAAAGAGAAAGTCCTCGCCGCCAAGCGGGCCGGCGTGCACACCATCATTCTGCCTGCCGAAAATAAAATGAACGTGGATGAAGATCTCACCACCGAGCAGATCGAAGGTCTTGACATCCACTACGTCAAGACCATTCAGGAAGTGCTCGACATCGCGCTGCCATCCGGCCGCCGCGAGCAGCGCGAAGACGCTGAGGAGCGGGAGAAAGTCCTGAGCGAGCAACCGGTGGCGTAAGCTGCCTCTGTGTAGGGCGGAAATTCCCCTTCTGCGTGGGGCTGGTCAGTGCGCTTCGTAGTTCTCCCCGTGTCATCCCGAGCGCAGTCGAGGGACCTTGCGCTGCTCATCCCTCTGCACCGGCGCTGCAAGAACGACCACGGACCTGTAGCGCGGACATTCCCTTCGACTCGCTGCCCTCGCTCAGAGCGGGCTCTGCCCTGCAAAAGTGAGTTATGTTCCACGTGGAACGTTTTGTCAATTTCTCACCACAGAGGCGCGGTCAACACCGAGTTTACTTCACTCATTCGGGCGGGCGAAAGGCTGTGGAATTCGCCCTGGTCGAACAGTGGATTCCTCGATTCGACCTCCTCGTAATGGCGGTTTGCCACGGTCTGCAAAATGGAGGTATATTCCACGGTGAGAAATATTTCGCCAGCACAGATAGAGCTGCACAATGCTGTCATGATAATCCCTCCCCCACCACCCTACCCCCCACTCCCCGATTCTTTAGAATCACCGCTGTAGCGTGACGAAACGACCTAAAATATTGATAAGCAATGTACTTACACGTAAAATATTGCGGCGCAACAAGTTATCTATGCTGGCTCAAATTATTCTTTGAGCTAATGAAAAAAATCTTAGGATAAACGACGTGGCGGGAGCGTCAAGAGCTCGGAAGTTCCTTTATGGGTTAGTGAGTTTGAATGAGGGAGATTCTCGTGGCACACGCCCAGGTGAGCTCGCGAAGGGCGCTCGCGGCACCGGGAGGGCCCGGCTCGCGTGGAGCGGCCGGTGATGCCCAGCTTTCGAAAACCGCGAAAGCTGGGGCAGCCTCTTTTCTGGTGACTGCGGCAGTGGAACAAACAAGAATGGGCCAGCCCCCCAAAAATAGCCAGACACTTTTCACGGTGTCACCCTTGCTTTATGGCAAGCTACACGCCCCCCCAGCCAGCGGTGCTGGGCCTCCGCAGCTTGACCCGGCATCAGGGAGCCGAATGGCTGCGCCCGAGGTGAATGCGGCGCTTCCACCCTGGAGGGATCACCCATCTCTGCTTTTCGAATAGTCGGTGGCAGATAAGCGCCAGCACCGTCGCGAGTACAAGACCGTACCCACTGCCCTGTGCTGCGGATACATACAAGGTGTAGACGGGGAAAATGCTCATCACAGCTAGATAAGAATAATCGGCTAGACCCATGTTTCGAACTATATCCGGCGTCCGAAGAGCCGCCGCGAGGGTCATGAACCAGGGGCCGGTCAACCAGACGCCTACTAATGCGAAAAGGCAGGTGGAGGGCCCGAAGGCCACGCGCCTCCTCAGCCGAAGCGCCAGACCACAGAAACCCAGCAAAATTGCAGGAGAGCCCATGGATGCCACGACCGGCCAAACCCTTTCCGATGTTGTCGGCGGGAAAAAAGTCAGAGTTGGTGCCCAGAAGAGGAGACCGCCGAGGAGAAGATTCGCCAGGATCAAGCTTAGATTTTTCATGTTATCTACCTTTATTGAAGCCTAGTAGGGCAAATCGGGGGCTGGCCCAACCTTTCATCGAGGCCACCCTTAGGGTTGCCCCACCCTTCCCGCGCCTTTTGCGGGAGGGTGGGTGAATCGCACAGTTGGCACAATCCCCATCCGCTCCCGCCGTCGGGCGGTCCACTGGCACTCGATCTCTACTCTGGCTTCACACCCGGTCGCCCACTGGCGGAAACTGCTCCATTCCCAGTCTTCCGGCCGCGTCACTAACCCACGCGCGACCGGATTGCGGTGGATGTAGCCCAGCTTCTCCACTCGCTTCT
>Ga0335079_10002842_pt1 | contig 19933 bp, 20 predicted proteins | sample Lox_Sample_33_FD_206719 | JGI IMG/M metagenome (GOLD analysis project Ga0335079, IMG submission 206719) | Soil microbial communities from Loxahatchee National Wildlife Refuge, Florida, United States - Lox_Sample_3.3 | ecosystem: Environmental > Terrestrial > Soil > Wetlands | place: USA... | reverse complement strand
TTGGTGTCGAGCACGGCCAGCGATGAGGCCGAGGTCACGACGACGGCCGAACCATCAGCACCGGCCTCGACCGACGTGCCTAGGCCGAGCATGACGCGAGATGCCTGATAGGCATAGACGGCAGCGGCTTCGGCGACGTTTGGCGCGTGCTGTTGCTGGATCGTTGCACCGAAGATTCCAGCGTCAGATGTACCGTTGAGAAAAATCTCGATGCCGCCATTGCCCTCGATCGTGCCGCCGACGAGCGTAAGGCTGCTGGCGGAAACGAGCGAGACGCCGTTGCAGGCGTTGCTCACGACTGTGACAGTGTTCGCCGTGTCGACCGCGCCGCTTCCGGTGTATTGACCTAAGTAGACACGCGAGCCGCCCTCGGCGCGGATGCCGTCGCATTGTCCGGAGACATTCAACATCCCGTTGCCCGAGACCGTGGCGTTGAGAAGCCGCGCCATGGCGTTGTGGGACGCGGCCATCCCATTGCGCCAGCCACTGATGATCTGTGCATTTTCGATTGTGACCGTGCTGTTATCGATCTCGAGCACGGCGGGATAGCCCAGATCGCTGGAGGGCCCTTCGAGCGTAAGGCCCGAAATCGTCACTTGGATCAGCCCCGACACTTTGAGCTGGCCCGCGATGCCGTCGCCGGCGATGAGCGTTGCGCCGATCAGCCCGGTCTCGTTTGTCAGTGTTATGCCCGCGTCGAGCACGCTCGCGATAGAGATCTGTCCCTCGCAGATGCCGGTGATGGCGAGGATCGCGCCGGGATTGGCCTCGGCAATCGCGGTGCTGAGCGCGGTCGGATCGAGATCGCAACGAACCGCCGTCTGCGCGCGCGCGTCGAGGCACGCGAGCATTAGCAACGCGGGCACCAATATCGCCGCCAGGCGTCCAGCCAAGGATTTATACGCCGCCATACTCACGTATGACGGTATATTTACATCCGCGGCGCGTCAATTTTGCAGAATTTGGCCGTTAATTCGGATCAAAGCCTTGGGCCCACCGCTTGACGACATAGGGCCGTCCCTGTGCGTCGCGGAGAAACACAAGCGCGCGACGCACGAAGCGCGCACCCGTGTCGGTTCTCGCGTCCGACGTAACAGTGAAGGCCTGTGAAGTCGCGGGTGCCAGGAAGGGCGCCAGTGCCGGTGGCGGCGCACCCCCGATCCCCTTTCCTTCCGCCTGCGCGACGCGCGCTGCGATGAATTGGTCAATATCGTCTGGGCTTGCTCCAGGCAGCGCCAGCAGCACGCCGCGGGGAGCAGTCGCCGGATCGATCGTGGCCGCGCCCGAATAGACAGTGACGAGCGGCATTGCGGCATGAAGCACTTGCGGCGGGATTCCGGGCAGCGCACCCAGATCCTCCACGTCCGCGAAGGGCGGCATGCCCGGATCGATGGCGCCGTTGACCGCTACGACTTGCAGCGGCGGGTTCGCGGCCCGCCGCGCCATTGCTTCGCCGGCAAGTTGCGCGCTCGTTGCGTCGTCCGCGCCCGAAGCGCGGAAAAGAGTCTGCAGCACCGCCTCGGGCGCGGCGTTCAAATCGATCTTGCCGCTCTCCGCGACGATCGTAAGCGTGACCGTACCGCCGCCGAACGGCCACGCGTAGGGCGTACCATCCGCACGCCAACGCAGCTTCGGATCGCTCTGGCCTACGGCGAGTACGGCGCGGGCGACACCGGCGTCCGCAAGCTCGCGCGCCCGCGCGCTTTCGACGTCGTTGCGCGCGATTGCCACGTCCGATCGGGTGGTGCTGAGAAAAGCAGCCGCGAGAAGCGACAAGAGAAGGAGCATCCACAGGACGATAAGAAGCGCCGCGCCCCGCTGGCCATCGCGCTTCGGCATCACTGCATGGCGGGCGGGATGGGCGCGATGTCCTGCATACGGCGTTCGAGCTCGTCCGTCGCGGCGCGCGCGTCGTCGACACCGTGGATGATGTGCGGCTCGATCAGCACGAGAAGTTCGGTGCGCATCGTCTTGTGGTCGTTATTGCGGAACAGGTTGCCCAGGACGGGAATGTCGCCCAGCAGTGGAATCGCCGATCGGGTCTTGGTGACGCTGTTGCTGATGAGCCCGCCCAAGGCCACTGTCTCGCCGCTGTCGATTGAGACGGTGCTCTTGATGCGACGCTCGTCGAGCGTCGGTGCGTCAAGACCGCCGGTCGTTACGCTGGCGACGTCGCTCACCTCCTGTTCGATGTCGAGCGTCACCTCGCCGGTCGAGTTGGCGCGCGGCGTCACCGACAGGATCACGCCCGTGTTGACATAGTTGATCGTGTTGACGAGCGGTGCGCCCGCGACGAGCGTGCTCTGTTGCTGCTCGACCGGCACCGGTACTTGCTGCCCGACCTGAAGTTGTGCTGTCTGATTGTTGAGGACAAGAAGCTGCGGCGAGGAGACGACGTTGACGTTGGTGATCGAGGAGAGCGCGTTCAGCACCACCTGCACATTCGCGTCGGGCAGCAGAAATTGGTAGGAAAATCCCGGGAATATTTGACCCGGCGCGGCGGTCGCCGTGTTGGAGAAGGCCTCGCTGTTGTTGTGCTGGCGGAAAAACCATTGCAGGCCGTACTGAAGCTCGTCGTTGAGCGTGACCTCTGCGATCGTGGCTGCGATCTCGACCTGCATGGGCTTAACGTCGAGCCGCTTCAGTGATTCCTCGATGCGCCGGTACTGGCGCGGCGTTGCGACAACGACGATGGCGTTGTTGCGCTCGTCGGTGACGAAGCGCAGCGATTCCGGACCCAGCGTCGAAGGTTGCGCCGCCGCGGCTCCGGTCTCGGTCGGTGCCGCAGGCGAAGTGAGGGCGCTTTCCGTGCCCGGCGCTGGTGAAGCACCCAGTGTCGATGGTGCCGGCGTCGACGAGGGCGGCGCACCTGCCGTCTGCCCAAGCCCGGTTCCTGCTGATGCCGCGCCGAGCGCCATTGTATTCGTGCCCGTCAGCGACGGTAGGCTGCCCGATGAGAGTCCTCCCGTCGGCGATGACAGCGACGAGGCGGGCTGGAGATAGCTCGAGCTCGTGGTGGCGGGCTTCGTTGCGCTTGTTGTGGTGGCGGCGCCGGAGCCGAAGATCTTCGACAGCACGTCCGCCAGGTCGCTCGCGCGGCCATATTGCACATGATAGATATAGGTGCGTTGGGCGCTGTCGGCGCTGCCGTTGTCGAGCAATTCGATCTGCTGTCGCGCCCAGTCGAGATAGCGCCGCTGCGACGTGATGACGAGCACCGCTTCGAGCTGCGGCACGGGGACAAGGCGCAGATTTGCTACCGACTCCTCGCTGCCCGACGCGGCTTTGACGATCGCTTGCATCTGCGTGGCGATCGCGTCGGCGGTGCCGTTTCGCAAAGGCACCAGCGCAAACGACATGCGCGAGAGCCAGTCGGTATCGAAACTGCGGATGAGGTTCGCAAGCGAATCCATGTCCTCACGCGTGCCTGCCAGCACCATCACATTGTGCGCGCTGTCGGTCTGGAGCGACGAGCCGAGCGGAACGAAGGGCTGCACCACCTTCTGCAATTGGTCCGCCGTCATATACTGGAGCGGCAGGATGCGGATGGCGTTGCCCTGGAGCGGTGCGCTCTTCTCCGTGCCGTCGAGCGGCATGATGCGCACGAGCCCGTTATCCTGAATGAGCGCGGCACCGCTTGCGCGCAGCACGCGTTCGAGCGTCGGCAACACCGCTGCGCGTGGCAAGGGCCGCGTCGTCTCAACCGTCAGCGTGCCCTGCACTTTCGAATCAATGTAGTAGTTGAGGCCGAGTGTCTGGCCAACGACCGCGCGAACGACTTCGCGAATGTCGGCTTCGGCGAAATTGAGCGTGACATCGCCGCCCGGCGTTACCACGACTGGCGCGCCGCCGGCGGCGACGGTGCGCGCAGGCGCCAACGAACCTTCATGTACGACGGGTTCAGGCGGCGGCGGATTCGGGATCGCCTCTGTGCCGGTCTTTTGCGGCGGCGGGGGCGGGAATTTCACCGCGGGCGTTGCCGTCGCGGGCTGCGGCGCCGATGCCGGATGCGCGGCGCAGGCCGCGAGCAGCAGCGCCGCGGGCAAAGCTCGTAAGGCTCCCCGCATACCGGTTCGTCGTTGCGCACGGCCGCGCATGGCGCCCGCGATCCTCCCCGAAGCCCGTTTATATAGACCGAGTTTACGCAAGAGACACAGAAACATCAGAGACAAAAAGACGAGTTTGCGCCGAGCTGACACTTTCGCACGAAAAAAAGCGGATTTCCGTCGGCCCAGCGAAATTCGCCAGAGTTTCCAAACATTCCGCCGCGATTTATTCCCTCATTGCGGATTGCGCCGCCGGACTGTTCCCTGACGATCGAATTTCGCGACCGGCACATCGACCGTCGCACCCGCTGCGCCCAGCACAAGATGATCGAGGGCGATGCTTTCGATGCGCCAGCCATCGACCGTATCGCCTTCGCCGAAGGAGTCGTATTTGAGCGGGCTGCCATGGGCGATGACAGCGAAGTGCCGGCCGGCCGACATGACCACGCCCTGCACCGCGAGCGCGGGCGGCGGCGGGGCTGGCGCTTGGCGGATCGGCTTGTCGTCCTGCGGTTGCCGCCCCGGCACGAAGAGCGGCCGCGCGGCAATCTCGGCATATTGCTGCTGCGGGGGCGGCGTGAAGGCTTGCGTGGCCGCCATAACCGAAGGCGCGGCGGCCGGTGCAACGGCGCGCTGCGTGGGCGGGCTTGCCGCGATCCCGGTCCATTCGAACCCGAGCACGACCGCGAGCGCCGCGGCTATGCTGAGAAGCGTCCAGGGCGGCTTCAATCGAATGCCCGTCGCGCTCATGGCGAGCCAACCCGCGCATAGGCCGACAGCTCGAAACGCGCGCTAATCTCGTAGGCCGGCGGGCCCGTTCGGTCGCGCCGCACTTGCCGCGATTCGATGTCGAAGGTGTTGATGAAGAGATAAGGAGTGCCCGTCTCCATCTCGTACCAAATGCGCTGGAGCGCCGCCGTGTTGCCCTGAACCTCGACCCGAGCCGTCACTCTGCGCATGCCGTTTTCGTCGGCGATCGGCAGGATCTGCGTGCTCTTGAGCTGGCCACCGTTCGCCTCAACTGCGCGCTTGATGCGGTTCTGCAGTTCGGCTGCGATGAGCGATTCGTTGGTTGCCTGGAGAAATCCTCCTTGCGTCGCGAACGCACGCTTCAGGGTCGCATTCTCGGCCTCGAGCCGCGGCAGCCGCGCCGCCACCGCAGTGAAGCGCTGCAACGCTGCCTCGCTGTCGACGACGGATGCGGCGAGCGTGTCGAAGCTGGCAATGGCGGGCCAGACAACGCCCATCGCAACGAGCACCAACGCCGCCACGAAGAGCGCGAGCGCGAGGGCGCGGCGGAGCGGCTGGGAGACGGTGAGGCTCGCTGCGTCGAAGCTCATTTCGCCGCCCCCGCAACATCGGTCGAGATCACGAAATGCTCATCGCCGGTCGCCTGATCGGGCGTCACCGGCGAGCGGAACTGGGCGTTGCTGAAAACCTTCGATTGCTCGAAACGACCGAGGAGCGCCGAGGCCGAGCGCGAGAGACCGGTGATCTGAACCTGCTTGCCCGTCAAGGACACACTCGAAAGCCATGTGTCGTCAGGGGCGATCCGCGTGAGTTCGGCGAGAAGGTCGAGCGCCATCGGCGAGCTGCGCTTGCGGTCGGCCAGAAAATTCGCGGCTTGCCGCTCGGCGGCGATCTCTTTCTCGAGCTTCTGCGCCGCTTCCGCCTTCGCCCGCACGGCGGCGAGCTGTTTCTGCACCGCGTCGGCCGCCGCTTCCTCGCGCAGAAACGGCACCGCGATGGCGGCGGCCGCGAGCACAAGCATGAGAAGCGCGGCTGCTGCGGTCAGCGCGGACTGGCCCAGGGAACGCGTGCGCAATTCCGGCAGCGGCAGCGTGTCGGCCTTGCCGCGTGGCTCGGCCGCGTCGACCTCAACCGCGCGGACCAAAAATCCGAGGTTCTTGGCGTCGGCGATCGCGCGCTCCACGACCGGGCGCTCCACGAGCGTTGTCGCAACCGCGACGTGGTCGCCGTCGCTCTCGCGCACCGCGCAGGTGAGGTAGACTTGGTTGGCTTCGAACGGCGTATAGCGGTCGAGCTGGAAAGCGACCGCCTCGCGCAAATTCTCGAGCGCCGCCGCCGGCAGCAGCAGCACGAACCGGAGGGCACGCCCAGCCGGAAGCCTGAGCCGCACAAGCGTGCCGCCGCGCCCGGCGCTTCTCGGCGCCTGCGCTGAAAGCCGCCGCAGGATTTCGGCGCTTCCGTCGCTGCGCTCGCGCGCGAGAATGGCCTCACGCTCGTCGAGATGAAGGACAAGATCGTTACCCGACCATGCGCGCTCGAACCGCATCCAGCGCGGCAGGCACGACAAAAGCTCGGCGCCCCACCAATGGAAAAACCCCTGTAGGAGCGCGATCGTCGAGCGGAAAAGTTGGGCAAGCGTCATGGATTAAGGAGCTTCGAGTTCTCGGCGGAACGACTTGACCGCGGCCCAATTTAGCACATCGCCAACAGTGAGCCTGCGATTTCGTAGATTCCTGAAAATGAACGGGACATCGCCATGCGCGAAATAAAAGATCAGGGATAAAAGGATCGATGGGCGCCCGGGTGGACGCCCATCGACCGGAGGGTCAGTGCCGAACGACGGGTTCGGCAAGGCTGCAATTACGGCGAGCCGGTGCCCGTCTTCTCATCCGCAAAGACGCTCGCGTCATCGCCGCCCGACGAGGTGTAGATCAGCACGCACGGCGTGGCACCGCAAAGCCCGCCGACACTGGGGCCCGCGGCTGACGCGGCAGCCGCCGGCTGCCAAGCGCTCACCGTGACGGCGTCCGCGGCGACCGAATGCGCGCCTGCCGTGTGCGTATTGATCTGCTGATCAATTACCCGCGGCGGCAATGCATCGATGATGTCAAGATTGTCGGTCGAGGGGCTGTTGCTATCGGTACAGGCTCCAAGGAAGTGATCATCGCCGGGATTGAATGCGACCTCATCGCATCCGCCCGCGGTTTTCTTGAACACGTGCTGGACCGAGCCGTCGCGGATGTCGATGATTTCCACTGGCCCGCTGGAACAGCCGAGGAACAACTCAAAGTTGGGTCCGAGAGCCCCCCCGTTCGGAGCGCAGAAGGTCTCCGTGCCTTTGACCATGTGCGGCGCCAACGTATAGTTGCCGACGACCTTGATATTGTTGCGGTCGGTCGGATCGATAATGGTCACATAGCCGGCGGCATTGGAGCTCGCACCCGGGATAGAGATGTAGAAGAACCCCGTCTGCTTCGAATAAACCGCCTGCTCGATTCCCATGTCGGCCTTGATGGTGCCGTTCGTCCCATCGAAATTGATCTGCTTCAGGATCTGGTGGTGCTGGCCTGGCGCCACCGAGATGGTCGAAATGAAGGTGACGTAGGCGCTCTGGTTCAACGGGAGCGAGTTGATGCCCGGCTGCTCCGAGGGATTGGCGAAGACCGCCACCTGGTCCACCGGATCGAACGCGCCTTCGTCTGTCCGGAAGCAGCCGCCGACGTCAATATGGTCGGTCTGCTTGCCCGAGATCAGATCGAAAACTCTAACCGAGCTGTCGCACTTATCGGCAGCGTAGTCCGCCGTCGTCCCCGAGTAAGTGCAGGTCACGCCGGCGACGCCGCATGTGCCCGCAGCCGACATCGTAACGGTGCCATGGCCCTGGCCCGGCTGGAAGTAGGAGGGGCCGTCGCCCGCCCAGACTTCAGCGTGATTGACGGTGAAGGCGCCGTTCGGGCCTGTGATCTCATTGCGCCCGACACCGCTGGTGCCGCCGAAGGCCGTGTTCTGATCACACGCGATGCCTGCGAAAGGATCGTTCTTGGGCGGCGTCAGGTAGACGGTTCCCTGGCCCGACGTGTTGGCCGAGGTCAGGTTCACGGAGTTGATGTCGATCTCCATGATGTCGCCGCCGCCGTTCGGATTGCCAGTGCTGCTTGTCGCGAACGGAATGCCATGCGAGCGGTCAGCGAGGAAGTAGGCACGGTCGAAGTCGTCGATCCAGCTGATGTCGAACGAGAACGCCGACGGCGTCCAAACGAGGCCCGGTACACCGGTCCCGACCGCACTGCACGTCACGAGGTTCCCGGGCTGCGGAACGTTCGATGAGTTCGTGATGCCGTCGCTGTCGGCTCGAGCGATACCGATCACGGTCATGGCCGCGACCATGCCGATCGCAAGCCGCGTCCAAGCGCGCCCTGCGAAGCTTTTTCCTCCTGGCATGAAACCTCCTGCTTGAAACTTTTGGGTTGGTCCAACGGTGCGGACGCAACTGACATTTCCGCAGGGGCACTAGATACCTTTCACTATCGGTTTCCTATCTGCCCACTGTGATTAACCAAGGGCTATTGTGAGCAGGGGTTGATCAGGAGGTGCTATTTGTGTCTGCAAGTAGCTAGCAGTTGCAGATCGCTTCCGTGCAATTTGCGAGCTGCTAATAGTTGCAAATGATGCCCGTGCCACGCTGGCACGCGGTGGCGGGAAGAAATCCGCTGTTGGCGGGCACGCCGATGCGCGGCGCGACGACCAGATCTGGCCAGCCCGCGCCACCTGCGGCGAGCGCCAGCCGCACGAGGCTCGGGAGTGTCGGCATCGTGTCCCATTTTTGCCACCAGCGTGGATCGTCGCGCGGCGCGGTGCGTCCGAAATACGAAAATTGCGCAACGGAAATGCCATCAAGCAGGACGACGGACTGGAATGCGGACGGATCGAGCGGCGGTGGCCAAGTGTCACCGGTCCGGTCGAGCGGGCGAAAGCGCAGCATGAGGCGTGCGCCACCTGTGCCGCGCTCGATGGCGAGCCATTGAATCTGCTCGCCGCCAGTTGAGAGATAGGCGGCGGGCGGCGCGATAAAGACGAGATTGGTTTCATCGCCCGCAAATGCGATTGGCGATCCGCCCGTGATTGGCGCGAGGGGCAGGGGATCTGCCTGCTGCAGCTGGCGGCGAACCACGCCCTCCGCGCGCTCGACCGCGAGCAGGCGGTCGCTTGCAGCCTCGCCCGAAAGGACGGCTGTGCGGGAAAGGCGCAGACCGCCCAAGAGCAAGGCCGAGAGCAACGCGAGCAGGACCATCGCGATGAGAAGTTCTATGAGTGTGAAACCATCCGTATGCCGCATCATCGCACCTGGTACTGGAGCGGCGGCGCGAGCATCAGTGTTTCGAGCGTGATCGAGCGCGGACGGCCGCGCTCCTGCCACGAGACCGTCATCGTCACGTCATAGGGAACGAGCGGCGCGATCTGCCCTGCGGGCAGGGCGCCGCTGTAGAAGGCGACACTGCGCTGCCAGCGATATCCGCCGGGAAGTTCGCCGCTCTCGACGCCGAGGGCGGGCGGGGCCTCGCCGTCGCGCGCGGCAAGCACGGATTCCGCCCAGAGCACGGCGCGCTCCGCCCGGTCCGAGCGTCCAAGCGAAGTGAGGCCGCCCGAGAAGATGCGCACGAGCGGCACGAGCAGCACGGCCGCGATCGCGAAGGCGACAAGCACCTCGAGGAGCGTGAAGCCCGCGGCGCCCTCAGCGGGTCGGCTGGATCGCATGCGCGTTCGCCGCACCAGTGAACCAGTCGACGCTCACGGCTCGCTTCGCGTCACCGGCTGCGAAGTCGATTTCGCCGCCGCTGGAGCTTCCATCCGGAAAGAAATAGATCGCGGCGGTGCGCCCATCGCCCCCTGCGGGAACGAGCCCGCGCCACGCGACGGCGAGGCGCGCGGGGATCGCATGGAAACCGCGCGCGTCGCGATAGCGGCGCGTTCCGGCATCCAACGTCAGGGCGGCGATGCGGTTTTGCGCGATCGCGACGCTCCGCGTTTCGTCAAGCGCCGCGACCAGCTCGCGCGAAGCCGCTCTGAGTTCGGCGCCGGCGCGGCCGACGCCGAAGTGCGTGGCGAGCATTGTGCCGGCCACCGCCATGATCGCCAGCACGATCAGGAGCTCGACCAGCGTGAAGCCTTCAGAGCGCGACGTCATAGATGCTGAAAAGCGCCGTCAGGAGCGAGCCGATGACGGCTGCGACGACGATGCCCATAAAGATGGTGAGACCGGGGACGAGATAGCTCATCATCCGGTCGAGCGAGCGCCGCATCTCCCAGTCGTAGATGTCAGCGACCTTGGCGAGGATCTCCGCGAGCTGCGCCGTCTCCTCGCCGACCTTGATGAGCTGTCCCGCAAGCTCCGGCAGGATGCCGGCCCGGATGAGCGGATCGGCGAAGCCTTTGCCTTCGAGCAAGTGGGTCGCAACACCGTCGAGCGCGCCGCGCATCGCCTCGTTGGTTATCGCCCCGCGCGCGATTTGCAGTGCCGCCGGAAGCGCCACGCCGTTCTGCACGAGTAGGCCCAGCGTGCGGGCGAAGCGCGCCGCAATCGTCTTGCGCACGAGCGGGCCGACGAGTGGAATGGCGAGGATGGCGCGATCGATCGCGCGCCGCCCCTCCGGCCGCTTCATCTGCCGGTGGCCGAGAAAGCCGATGCCCGCCAGCAGAAGGGCAATGAGCCACCACCACGCGCCCACGAAGCGCACGGTGCCAAGCATAGCGCGCATGCCAAGGGGTACTGTGACGCCCGCGTCGATGAGCACGCTCTCGAACTGGGGCAGCACGAATCCGATGAAGACGGCAAGCGAGAGGACGCACGTGACGCCGACGAGCGCGGGATAGATCAGCGCGGAGGTCACGCTGTCCTTGAGCTTCGCCATCGTATCGAGATATTCGGCGAGCCGATGCAGCACCGGCAGGAGATTGGCGCTCGCCTCGCCCGCTTCAACCATGCCGATATAGAAGGGCGGGAAGCCGCCCGCTTCGCTAAGCGCGCGCGCCAGCGGCGCGCCGCCGCGCACGCGCTCGATCGCGCGGTCGATGCGCCAGCCCTTATGCTTGCTCTCGAGACCGAGCGTCGCCGTGAGCGCGCGGTCGAGCGGCAGGCCCGCATCGAGCAGCATCGCAAGCTCGCGCGTGAATGTCGCAAGCTCGGGATAACCCGGGCCACGGCGCTTCTTCAGCTCGAAGCGGATCGGCTGGGACCAGAAGCCACGGCGCGCCGGGTCGGCGCGAATTGGCGTGAGTCCCGCGCCATTCAGCTCGCGCACCACCGCCCATTGCGTCTCCGCGTCGATCGTCCCTTCGACGATCTCGCCCGCGCCGTTCACGGCTTTGTAGCGATAAACCCCCATTTTAGACGGCGCGAGTGGCGCGCAGCACTTCCTCGACCGTCGTCGTGCCGCCGAGCGCAAGTGCCAGTCCCGACTGGAACATCGTGCGCATGCCCTCGGCAACCGCGGTCTGCTCGATCTCCTGCGTCTCGGCATGCGCGAGGACGAGGCGCCGCAGCGCCGGCGACATCGGCATCAGCTCGACGATCGAGACCCGCCCGCGGAAGCCCGTGCCGTTGCACGAGGCGCAGCCACGCGCGCGCCAGAGCCGCGTTCCGGCCGGGCGCGCGGCGCCGATCTGCTCCAGGAATCCCGTGACCGGCTCATATGCCTCGCGGCATTCGGTGCAGAGCCGCCGCACCAGACGCTGCGCCTCGATGCCGTTGAGGGTCGAGGTGAGGAGGTAGTCAGGAATGCCCATGTCGAGGAGGCGCGTCACCGTGCCGGCGGCGCTGTTGGTATGGAGCGTCGAGAGCACGAGATGGCCCGTCAAGGCCGCCTGGATCGCGATCTCCGCCGTCTCGCGGTCGCGGATCTCGCCGACCATGATGATGTCGGGGTCCTGACGCAGGATCGAGCGCAGCACATGGGCGAAGCTCATGCCGATGTGTGGCCTGACCTCGACCTGGCTCACGCCGTCGAGCTGATATTCGACCGGGTCCTCGACGCTGAAGAGCTTCTTGTCGGGGAGGTTGAGGTGGCGGAGCGAGGTATAGAGTGTCGTGGTCTTGCCGCTTCCGGTCGGCCCGGTGACGAGCAGGATGCCGTTGGGCTGGTCGAGTAGCTTGAGGAAGCTTTCCTCGAGCGCGCCATCAAAGCCCAATTTCGCGAATTCAAGCTCGACGCTTGCCCGGTCGAGCACGCGCAGCACCACGTTCTCGCCGTTGATCGTGGGCACGGTCGAGACGCGCATGTCGATCTGCCGGCCACGCACGGGGACGCGGATGCGTCCATCCTGTGGCAGGCGGCGCTCGGCGATGTCGAGCCGCGCCATGATCTTGAGGCGCGAGACGAGAGCCGGGCCGGTCGCGGCGGGCGGCGCCTCCATATCCTGGAGCGCGCCGTCGATGCGATAGCGCACGGCGAGCCCGTGTTCGCGGGGCTCGATGTGAATATCCGACGCGCGCAGCTCGACCGCGCGAGCGATAAGCTGGTTCGCGAGCCTGATGACGGGCGCGCCGCTCGCGAGGTCCTTGAGGCGCTCGACGTCGCGGTGCGCGTCGGCGGCTTCGTGCGCGGGCTCGGCCGCGATTGCGGCGGTTCCGGGCGCCGGGTAGAGCCGCTCGAGCGCGGCCTCGATGTCCGAGACGGTCGCAATGCGCGGCACGACGCGCTTCTGCGCCTTGAGCTCGATCGCGCGGATCGTCACCTCGTCAAGCGGATCGGCCATCGCGAGGTGGATCGCCTGCGGCTCGTCCGCGAGCGGCAGCACCTTGGCGTGGCGCAGGAAATTGGCGCCGAGCTCTTCGAGCGGCGGCGCGTCGGGAAAATCCGACGGACCCGCGAGCGCGAGACCGAGCCGCGCGGCAAGTGCCTCGGCGACATCGCGCTCGGAGACGAGCCCGAGCTTCGAGAGTAGCGCGAGGAAGCGTTCGCCGCCCGGCGAGCTGAGACGCAATGCGCGCTCGAGCCCCGCCTGGCTCAATTTCCCGCTGGCGACCAGCACCTCGCCGATCTCGGCCTCGATCGAGTTTTTGGCGGCGAAAGCGGGAGCGTCCATGTGCGCGGGCCCCAAACGACGCGCGACGATAAGCCATCGCTTCCGCGAAAGAAAGGCGGCCCCCCTTTTGCTCCACCCACGCGCCCGGCTCACACCCGGTGCCGCATGACACACTATACGTGGAGTCCCGCCGGCACTCGTGCCGCCTTGGCCCCGCATTTTTTCGAAGTATTAAGCTTAATTTTTCCTCGAATTTTATTCAAATTATGTTGGTGTTTTCTTGACATTATTCGCGAATTCTCCGACATTTGCGGCCGATCCTGTGGCGGACGGAGACGAGCGATGTTGGCGCACGAACAGATGAAATGGGGCGCGCGGTGCCTCGCCGCGATCTTCGGTGGGCCCGGCATCTTCTATCTCTGGCTCAGCTTCAGCCATCCCGAAAACGCGCTGACCGCCGTCATTTACCTCGCGCTCGCCACCGCGCTCTCGATCTATGCGGGCGAGCCATCGGCGCAGCCGGCGCGGCGCAAGAGCGGATTCCGCGTGACCAAGCGCCGGCGCTGAGCGCTGTTTCAGTCTTTGCTTGTGACCCCGGTCACTCGACTTCGCTGGCCCGATCGTATAAGGTTTGGTTAAGTAAATCGGGCGCTCGACCGGCAATGCGGAGAGCCTTCAGGACATTGGCCGCGGTCTGTCGCGGCTTGGCGCGGAACGCCGCGGGCGGCGCCGCGATCGAAATGGCCTTCATTGCGCCCGTCCTTGTCTTTCTTGCCGCGGCAATGGTCGATTTCGGCCTTGGCATCTATGCCAAGATGGCGGTCGCGGACGCGGCCCAGGCGGGCGCCGCCTATGCGCAGCTCAACGCCAACTGCTCCAACACGACGACCTGCTTCAACTATATCTCTTGCACCAGCAACTCGCCCGCCTGCGCCTTCGACACCGCGGTCGTGGGCGCGGCCGAGAAAGTGGCGCCGAGCAATCTCTTCATGACGGCGCCGACCGCGACGGCGCAGGTGCTCTACTGCTGTCTTAACTCGGCTTCGAGCGGAGTCGATCTCGGCGTAAACCAGTCGAACTGCGCGCAGGCGGGCTCGACGCCGCCCACTTGCAGTCCCACGCCTCCGACCGCCGGCACCTACGTCTATATCACCGCGAGTTCCAACGTCTCGACGCTCCTGCCTTATTCCCTCATCACCAAATCGTTCAACCTCGGCATCAATATCGCCAATCCGCTGACCATGACGTCGAACTACCTGGTGCGGATCCAGTGAGCATGGCGCGGCTCAATGCCGGGCGACTTGCGCGCGAGCGGCGCGGCGTCACGGCGGTCGAGTTCGCCCTGCTGCTGCCGTTCTTCGTGATCCTGCTGTTCGGTCTCTTTCAGAGCGGCCAGGCGCTCTTCATCCAGTTCGCGCTCCAGCACGCGGTCGTTGGTGCCGCACGCTGCGCCAGCAATTTCTCGACCGCGAATTCATTGGGCGCGAGCAACACGCCGGTGGACTGCAGCACCACCGCAAACACCCAGACCGAGGCGACCGAGCAGGCCTTCGGCCTCGCGCTCGCCAGCAGCGTCTTCACCGTGTGCCTCAACCAAGCGAGCTGCCCCGGCGTCGGCTCGGGCTCGTACACCGGCTACAACTGCGTCAGCGCGGCCTATCCGTTCCAATTCGGCGTGCCGTTCCTGCCGCTCACGACGCTCCACCTGACCGCCGCGTCCTGCTATCCGGTCGCGGGCTGAGGCTCGCCGTCACCCCTCGGCGCGGCGCGCGGCGTCGACGAGGCGCTCCGCCATCTTCAACACCATGCGCTGCTCGACTTCGGGCAACGAGAGGAAATGGTCGGGATCGAAGCCGGCGCGGCGCACCAGCTCGAGATCGGGAAGGGCTTTGTCCTCAGCGCCCGCGGCCGGCGGGGGCTTCGGCGCTTCGCTCATGGTATGCCGGCCGTGGCTGGCGCCGCTGGCGGCGGCACGGCGACTCCGCCGATCTGAGGCGCGCCGAACGGTGCAGGCCCGCCACCGCCAGGCGCCGAGGGGGCCGAGCCCGCGGCCGGGGGCGGCGGTGAAACACAGCGCGGCGTGCAGAAATAGTCGTTCTCATAGATATCGCGTGTCACCGTGACCACGCCGGCCTCGTCCGGCACGACCACGACCTCGCGCTCCATGAGCCGGCGGCCGGCCGCATCGTAGACGAGCAGGTTGGTGGTGCCGATGGCGCGGCCGAGCACAAACAGCACGTGGCCGCGCTCGGTGACAATGTCGGCCACGGCGGGATCGGCGATGAGGGCGGCGGCGCCACTGCCTTCATAGGTCACGGCGGTGGCGTGGTTGAGGGTGACGCGGAGCGGAGCCTCGCTGGCGGCAGGCCCGGTCTGGGCCCAGGCGCACGAGTCGGCAAACGCCAGGAGAAAGGCCACAGCGGCAAACGTCGCCATTCGCCACGTCTTGGCTTTTCCGCTCATCTCGGGCATCGCCATTTCCGGCCCCATCTATCGCCCGGAAATTATTATCAGAAATGTCGGGAAAAGCGAAGCGGCGGCCGAGCGAAGAAACTAGTGAGGTCAGTTCGGCCGGTTGCCCAGCGCTGTCCGTCATTTGCGTTCTCCGTGCGCCGCGCGTAGAATTGACCCCTTCGGCAGGGGTTCGCATATGGGGTTAGGCCGCTTGCGGCAGTGGGGCGCGCTTCTCGCGGTGGCGGTGGCGTGCTTCGGTCTCGTCGCCTGCGCCAGCAAGGACAAGACCGACACCAAGATTGACCTCACCAACTCGCTGCTCCAGGCCGCGGCGACCGCGCGGGCGCAGAACGACTGGCTGAGCGCCGCCAACTACTATCGCTCGGCACTGACGCAGAAGCCCGACGATCGCGACGCCTCGATCGGCCTGCTGCAGGCGCTGCGCATGATTGGGGGGCTCGACGAGGCAGGCGTTGTCGCCGACAAGGCGGTGGCAACGCGGCCCGACGACGCCATGGTGCTGGCCGAGGCCGGCAAGGATAAGCTGGCCGCCGGCAAGCTTGCTGACGCGGTCGATCTTTTGAAGCGCGCGGCTGCGGTTGACAGCAAGGACTGGCGCGCACGCTCGGCCTTGGGGCTCGCCTATGCGCGGCTCGGCGACTTTGACGGTGCCGATGGCGCCTTCAAGGCGGCGCTCGCGATCTCGCCGGACAACGCCTCGGTGCTCAACAACTACGGCATGTCGCGCGCCATGGCGAACGATCTCGAGGGCGCGCGCACGATCCTGTTCCACGCGGTCATGCTGCCCAACGCGGATGTCCGCGTGCGCCAGAACCTGGCGCTCGTCTACGCGCTCTCCGGCGACCTGACCAAGGCCGAGCAACTGACGCGGCAGGACTTGCCGCCGGCGCTGGCCAACGCCACGCTCGACTATTACCGCCAGCTTGCTGCCGCTACGCCCGCGCCGGCGCGGCAATAAATACGACCCGTTGCGGCGGACGCCTATTTGAACGCGGGGATCACTTCCTTCCCCATGAGCCGCATCGATTTCAGCGCGAGCTCCTTCGGCATGCGGCCGATCTCGTGGTTGCCGCAGATGATGTCGTAGCCGATCCGCTTCTTGCCCTCTTCGAGCTTTTTGATGACGGTCTCGGGCGAGCCGACGATGGCGAGGCCGTTCTCGATGTTGAACTCCCAGCTCTCGCCGGCTTTCTTGATCGCTTCGCCGCGCCGCGCGTCGTCGGGACGCAGGCTGTCGCGACCCATGCCGCGCGGGTTCGAGCCCCAGCCGATGCGCGTCTGTCCGATCGGTCCGCCGCCCACCGGCACGGCGCCGCCCGAGCGGCCGAGAAGATAGGGCTCGGCTTCCTCGCGCGCCTTGGCGTCGGTCTCTGCAACGTGGACCTGGCGCTGCAGGAAGACGCGCGGCATCGGTCCCGGATGCTTGCATTCGCGCCAGATCTTCCGATAGAGGTCGAATTTCTGCGCCACCACTTCATCGGTATCGAGGTTCTGCGACACGTGATAGTTGTTGCGCGCCGCGAACTCGACCGCAGCGTCGCTGTGGACGGCGGCCCAGATCGGCGGATAGGGTTTCTGGAACGGCTTTGGCTGAGGCAGCGCCTCGTCGAAGCGAAAATACTTTCCTTCGAACGTCACCTCGTCCTGGGTCCAGGCCCGCTTCACGATGTCGAGCACCTCGCCCGCCATGGCGGCACGCTGGTAATAGTCGACGCCCCAGCGGATGAACTCGTGCTCGTGCACGCCGATGCCGGTGCCGAACTCGACGCGGCCGCGCGACAGGTGGTCGAGCATCGCCACTTCCTGCGCGAGCCGGATCGGGTGATAGAACGGGAGCTGCCACATCATCGCGCCGACGCGCAGCTTTTGGGTCGCCCGGGCGATGGCGGTGAGATAGACGGTGGGCGCGGTGATCCGGCCGATCGGCGAGTTCTGATGCTCGATCACGAAATAGGAGTGGTAGCCCAGCTCCTCGACCTCGCGTGCGAGTCGGATGTGCTCGTCATAGATATCGGCCATCGGCACCGATTGCTCGGAATACCCGCCGACAGCGTCCCACATGGCGAAATCGAGCCTGGCCATTTTTCCTGTCCCACTTCCAGAATACGCGGCCCGTTATAGCACAGGGACCGCGCAACGTTCGACAGCGTGCTTCGCGCTTCGCCTCTGATGAGCTAACGTGCCGCCGCATCGCGATACGGGCGAAGGACGGAGCTTCATGGCATCTCACGACGTGATCGTGGTCGGCGCGGGCAACGCCGCCTTTTGCGCGGCGCTCGCAGCAGAGGAAGCAGGCGCCAAGGTGCTGATGCTCGAGGCCGCGCCGCCGGAGGAGTCCGGCGGGAACAGCCGCTTCACCGCGGGCTCGATGCGCGTCGTCTATAACGGCGTCGACGACATCAAGACGCTGATCCCCGATCTCACGGCGCAAGAAGTCGCAACGAGCGACTTCGGCACCTACACGCAGGACCAGTTCTTCGACGACATGGCGCGCGTGACGCAGTACCGCGCCAACCCCGATCTCGTCGAGCTTCTGGTGACGCAGAGCTTCGCCGCCGCCAACTGGATGCGCGAGAAGGGCGTGCGCTTCGTGCCGATCTACGGGCGGCAGGCATTCCGCATCGACGGCAAGTTCAAGTTCTGGGGCGGGCTCACGGTGGAATCGGTGGGCGGCGGGCCCGGCCTCGTGCAGCAGCTCACGGACGCCGCGACAAAGCGCGGCATCGAGATCCGCTACGAGACGCGCGCGACCGATCTCGTCGTCGACAAAGGCGTCGTGCAAGGCGTGCGCGTGCGCGCGGGCGGCGAGACGCAAGAGCTTCGCGCCCGCGCGGTGGTGCTCGCCTCCGGCGGGTTCGAGGCCAATCCCGAATGGCGCACGCGCTATCTCGGGCCTGGCTGGGATCTCGCCAAGGTGCGCGGCACGCGCTTCAACGCCGGCGACGGCATCCGAATGGCTTTGGCGATCGGGGCCTCTCCGTGCGGCAATTGGTCAGGCTGCCACGCCGTCGGCTGGGACATGAACGCGCCCGAGTTCGGCGACCTCGCAGTCGGCGACCAGTTCCAGAAGCATTCCTATCCGTTCGCGATCATGGTGAACGCCAAGGGCGAGCGCTTCGTCGACGAGGGCGCCGACTTCCGCAACTACACTTATGCGAAATACGGCCGCGTCATCCTCGAGCAACCCAACCAGTTCGCGTGGCAGATCTGGGACAAGAAGGTGAAGCATCTGCAGCGCGACGAGTACAACATCCGCCGTATCACCAAGGTCACCGCCAACACGATCGAGGAGCTGGCGCAGAAGCTCGACGGTGTCGACGCGACGCAGTTCGTGAAGACGATTGCCGCCTACAATAAGGCTGTGCGCACCGACGTGCCGTTCAATCCCAACGTCAAGGACGGCCGGCATACCGAGGGCCTCGCGATCCCGAAATCAAACTGGGCCAACACGATCGATGAGCCGCCGTTCGAGGGCTACGGCGTCACCTGCGGCCTGACCTTCACCTTCGGCGGCCTGCGCATCACCACCGCGGGCGAAGTGGTCGATCTGGATTTCCGGCCGATCCCCGGGCTTTATGCCGCCGGCGAGCTCGTGGGCGGGCTCTTCTATTTCAATTATCCAGGCGGTTCGGGCCTCACCTCGGGCGCCGTCTTCGGCCGCATCGCCGGCGGCTCGGCCGCGAAAGCCGCGAAGCGTTAGCCTCCGCGCTCGCCGGTGTGGCGGCGCAGGTAGCGGTCGAGCCGTTCGAACACCATGTCCGCGACAATGGCGAAGAGTGCCACCACGACGGCACCCTCGATCACGTAGGGGAGCTTGTCGCCGACGAGCCCGTCGATGATCGGCGTGCCGAGCGTCACGGCGCCGACGGTCGAGCCGATCGTCGCCGTGCCGATTGCAATCACCACCGACGTGCGCACGCCGGCGAGGATCACCGGCGCCGCGAGCGGCAGCTCCACATCGCGCAGGATCTGCCACGACGACAAGCCCATGCCTTCCGCCGCCTCGCGCACGGAGGATGGCACACCTTCAAGCCCGGCGATCACGTTGGCGACGATCGGCAGGAAGCCATAGAGACCGAGTGCCACGAAGGTCGGGACATCGCCATAGCCCAGGACGGGCACGGCGATCGCGAGCACGGCGACCGGCGGAAAGGTCTGGCCGATCGTGGCGACGGCGCCCAAAAGCGGGCGGAAGTCGCGCCCCCACGGCCGCGTCGCACAGATGCCGAGCGCGAGCGCGGCTGCTGTGGCGGCCGCGCTGGCCAATGCAACGATCTCGGCATGCGACAGGAGGAGTTCGGGGAACGAGGCGAAGCCGTAGATCGGCGGCGTCACGTCGGGCCATGCGCGCGCGAAGAGGGGGCCTAGCGCCGGCATGAAGAGGGTCACGAGCGCGAAGGCGAGCGCCGCCGCCGCGAGCGCCATCAGCGCACCAGGTCGGAGAGCCTGACCGAGCCGCCAGGCGCGCCGTTCTCGCCTTTGACCGGCAGCCGGTCAGTTTGGCGCACCACCATCTCGGAGAGCGCCTCGGCGAGCGAGGCCGACGGCTCGACCGGCTCGCCCGCCGACGTGGGTTCGACGCGGATGCGATCGGCCTCGCGTCGCACCCCCAGAAGCTTGAGGACGAGCGATGCGCCGCC
>Ga0335079_10002840_pt1 | contig 19936 bp, 22 predicted proteins | sample Lox_Sample_33_FD_206719 | JGI IMG/M metagenome (GOLD analysis project Ga0335079, IMG submission 206719) | Soil microbial communities from Loxahatchee National Wildlife Refuge, Florida, United States - Lox_Sample_3.3 | ecosystem: Environmental > Terrestrial > Soil > Wetlands | place: USA... | reverse complement strand
CCGAATCGCAATATTTCCAGCCAGCGGTTCATAGCGATGGCTGCGTCGTCGCGCGATTGCGGCTTTTGCATACTCTTTGGCTCGCTGCACCGTGCCGCAACGAATTGTTTTCGCCCGCGGTGGAAGCGTCCAGTAAATCTTTCGCCCATCTCCCACGCCGTGGACCTCGACGGCGCCCCACTTCAGGAAAACCGTCGAGCCAACTCGGCGAACCCACCATGCTTTTGACGTGTATCCCGAAACGTTCGACTGATGGACTCCGATGCGAAGGAATTTGGGCATGCGCGTGTGGCCCGATCGAAAGACCATTTGGCCTGTCAGGGGTGGAATCTGATCATATATTCCGGCGTTGGCAACAGTCCAAGGAGCCTGAACAGGCCTCAGTCGAGTACAAATGAGTCTGTGGTTTGCGTGCTATCCAAAAAACGCCAGACCAGGGTTCGAAGTCCGGTAGTCGGATGGTCCGGCCGTGCTCCTGCTCCGTCAGCCTTCCCAAACCGACGGAAAGCGATGTCGAGTTTCCAAACCGATCAATGGACCTCGATGGAAAGTGGCGGCGGACGCAGTCTCCGGCGAACCCGTCTCCAGCCCAATTTCCCTGTTAAACAGGGAATTAGCAGGGATTTTCCTTCATTTGAGGCCCCTGGACTGCGAATACGCACCCAAAAGGCGTGCTATAGCAATAGCTTATGGCAGCGTTCCCTACGCGATGGAACAGGGAATTGATTGGGACTTAACAGGGAAATTCCAGCCAGGATCAGGGAATGACCAGTGGGATTGTCGAGACCGCTGCTAGTGTACGATGCTTGTTTTCTGGGAACTTCGTTGAGCCACATGGATCAGCAGGAACTCTACTGGACACTCGCGGAATGTGTAGCGTGGGTGCGTCATCGCGACGACGAGGCCGTCAACGGCTGCGTCGATCCGGGCCTGTCGCTGGAAATCCCTGACGAGATCCTGCAGATCCTCAGAGCTCTGCGCGAGCTTCACGCAGCGGCTACCGGAGCGCTTCCGGGTGCGCGAAGGGTCTGGGCGCGGAATCATCATCGGCGGGGCCGATCCCGCTCACAGCAAACCAAAGGCGGCGAGCTGAGCGCGCATGCGGCCGCCGCTCTCTCGACAATTAGAGATGTTTGAGTACCGTCTACGCGATCTTGCGACGGCGCCGAAGCCAACCGGCGCTGACCAACCCCGATGCCAACAATGCAGCCGACGTTGGTTCGGGAACCGTTGCGGCATCATACGCAAATTGGGTCGTGGCGCCGGCTCCATTGATACTCACACTGAGGCGGCCCAAGGGATCGTACATATAGCTCGTCATGTTGCTGTTTGGGTCCGTGGATGAGGAGAGATTGCCTGCGGAGTCGTATTGATAGATCGTTTGCCGTGATCCGGGATCGGTCTCCGTGATCAAATTGTCCAGGGTGTCGTATGTATAGGTCGTGGTGAGCGAGGATGGATCCGTCACGGTGGTCACGCGGTCGAGCGCGTCGTAGGTGTATATAACGGTCGCCGATCCGGTGGTCGCTGTGATTGTTCTGTCAGCAGTATCGTAGGTGTAGTCCGTGGGTGTGCCTCCTCCCATGCTCTCAATGGAGAGACGGCCCTGGGAATCGTAGGTGTAAGTCGTGGTGGTGCCCCCAACTGTCTCGGTGTGGAGTGGATCACGATGCGACCGATCTCGCCAGTTAGGGCTTGCTTGAAGACTTTCTTCTGAACCAACGCGATGGCCAAAACGCCACCACGAACACGATAAACGCAATCAATATAATCGCCGTCATCGCCTCCACGACCTCAAAACTCGGCGAGTCTCTGTCGACGAACGGCTCGACAAGAAGGTCCGCGAGACTATAAAGCAGGTTGATCAACCAACTGATCATCGCGTCACCCCGCAGGCCGCTGGCTCCTCGCGCACGTCCTCGCCGATCTCGCCGATCAGCCGAAGCGATCCCACTCGTCGGGTATGGGGATCCCGAGGTAGTCGAGCGCGATGAAATGCCACGGGAACGGCTTCACCTCCTCGTGCGCGACGTCCGGCATCACCTGCGCTGCTGAAGTTCATCGGGCTGGCTTCTTCAACTGCTGGCGAAGTTGCTCTGCCATATCGTGCAGTCTCTGGCTTTCGGCCTGCAGGCGGTCGATGATCTCTTGATCGTGTGCCTTCTCGGCGTGCAAGGCCATAGTTCAGATCACCGATGGCCTCGGTGATCGCTTCAATCCGCTTGAAGATTTGGGCACGGTCCATGTCGATGCTCCTCTACTGCTGTAGGGGCATCTCAACCGTCACGGACGTTAGCACATTGCAGGGCGCTAAGCCGCCGGGCGCTCATCCTCGTCGTCGCGGTCGCCGTGGATCACGTCGTGACCGACCTCGCTCACCAAAACGACTAACGCTTCGGCAAGACGAGTAAGACGCAACGAAGCGCCGCGCGGGAGAGCAGCGGTTACCCGATTTTGCGCTGCTTGCGTCGGATCAACCCGAGACCCGCGAGCGCCGAGGCGAACAACCCCAGAGTTCCAGGTTCGGGGACGGAGATGGCGGAAAGGAAGATGGGGTCGATCGTCACGTAGCCATAGCCGGTGTTAGCACCCACCAGCATTTCGACGTTCGTGAAACCGGGCGCGAGGATCGAGCCGCCACCGCCACCGCCGGCGCCGCCTTTGGTGAGGAGAAATTCACTGTAGCCGCCGCCGCCGCCGCCGCTGAAGCCGCCGCCGCCGCCACCACCACCGTAGCCACTGGTGCCGTTGTCGAAGCCGCCGCCGCCGCCGCCGCCGAAGCCGCCTGCTCCACCAGAAATTTCTGTTTCCATCCCCGCCGTGCTCCCCAGCCCGAGCAAGCCGAACCCACCGGAACCGCCGGCAAGACCACCTGCGAAGGACTGCCCACCACCAGCGCCGGAACCACCACTGGTGCCGAAGCCGGTGTAGCCGCCGCCGCCGCCGCCGCCGTACCTGCCGGTGCAGATGTAGGTGCCGAAGATGCTGGTGCACTTTGCAGCGCCGCCGCCGCCGCCGCCGCCGTTGGACCCTCCGTCGCCGCTCTGTTTACCGTAGCCGGCGCCGCCGCTGCTGCCGTTACTGCCGCCGGCGCCGCCGTTGATGCTGCCACGGTCGCCTTGGATGCCGGTGCCGATGCCGCCGCCGCCGCCGCCGCCCGCGATCGCCACAATCCCGGTGCCTGGGACCACGAAGCTGCCGGTGCCGAGGCTCTGGATCACTACAGTCCCGAGGTTCGGGACGACCACGAAGCTGCCGCCGCCGCCGCCGCCACCACCGTAGTTGGGGCCGCCCAAGTTGCCGCCGCAGGGAGTAAATTGCTGAGTCGCGGTGGGGGCGCAGAGGGCGGTGTTGAGAGTCCCGCCTATCCCACCGACTACGATCTCAAGCGTGGTGCCGCCGGTGAGATACACGTCGCCGCCGAGGATGGCACCCCCGCCGCCGAGGCCGGGGGGGAACGCAGGAACGCCGGCCGAATTAGCGTCGTTGGGGTTGAAGCCGCTGTTACCACCTTGTGCGCCCGCCACGGTTATGTCGTAAATCCCACTCGCGGGGACGACATAATCTTGGATGGCCCCGGTGTACTTGAACAACGTGGCCCCAGCGCTGGTCGCGCCGACCAACATCGCCAGGAGTGATACCCCGGCCAGAAGGTGACGACGGACCGACGATCTCCGCTCCGTTTCCGGCACGGCGGGTCGGAGTGGCTTGTTCGACTGCCCCATGACCAATTCCTCCGCGTCGAATTGGCACCAAGGTTCAGTAGCTTTATCGCCTTCGGCTGCGATGCATCAGCGGATTTAGTTCATCATGCCCGTCAGTAGAGCTGACGCATTATTTAACTAGTATAAGGCATCAACTATATTTGGCAACCCACTCTGATCAACCTTGTTGCACGCGGACGCTTTCGGAACCGGGCTCGCGCTCATTCAATTCTGCATGCACGTTTCACCGATCTCACCGACCAACGCCACCAGCGGTTCGGCGACGCCGAACTCCTACGGCGCGTTCCGTGGGTCTGCCGCCTCGATCAGGTCGCAAGCCTCTCCCGACCAGATGACCGCGCTCCGCGTCGCCGCCGTTCCCGTGCAATCGAACGCCCAACCGCCGCCCCCTATCGCGGCGACAGACAGAGCTGCGGCGGCGGCCCGGCCCCGCGCCCGTCAAGGGCTGACGGGCACCCCGAAGGCGATGACGTCATTGCCGGTATTTAGAGGCCCGCCCGCGCTGCGGTCAAATAGGTGAAGCGCCTCGCCGCTGCCGCCTGTTTGTCAACGGGCCGGCAGCTCGTCGCCAACCAGCGTCCGAGCAGGCCTTCACGCGCACCGAGCGCCCGGTTGTCCCCGGCGGCTTTTTCATGTTGAGCCGACGAAGGTCCTCCACCGCCTTGTGCAGTTTCGCGCTCTCGGCCTGCACGCGGAGGACAAAGTCGATATCGTCGCCATCGATGGCCTCTCGATGAGCCTGGGTCAGTTTGGCGAGGCGCCCGCAGATTGCAGCAATTTCTTCGATGGTGTGCGTGCGGTTCATGCCGCTGCTCCCCTTGCCAGAAAGGATCGCGCTCTGGCCGATCCCGCCGACCAGCGCGAACAGCGCTTTAATTCTTCGTTAACCATGATGCGCGAGCGTGCGCGCCGTATCGCCCCGCGAGTTGCTCTTCCGACAGCGCGGGGTGGGTTGAAGCGCATATTGAACTGATGGGGCTCTGCTGCCAACCGAGCGGGGCCCCATTTTTTCGGTGTCACGCCGCCGGCAGCTCACCGTCGGGATCGCCGTTAAGGTCGGCATCGACGTACTGGCCGATCTCTCCCCGCCAGGACCACCAGCGCTTCAGCGAAGCCGGATTGCATGCGAAGGTGGATTCTGCTGCCTTATTGCTGCCTTGGCGAATGATGCAATCAAGATATCCTATCTAAGTTTTTGATATATTGGTGAGCCCGATGGGACTTGAACCCATGACCTACTGATTAAAAGTCATTTCTCAAATTGCCACCGGAATTGCCACCGGACGGCTTACCACAGGCCGGGATGAGCTGGTATGGGCCCACTCGCGCGCCAGAAATAGAAGAAAAAAGGCATTCTCTGGGACAGAGAGGTATTGAGCGGCATAGGTCCCGAGAATTGCTAAACCGTTATAGGGGTTTAAATCCCTATCGGGGGTTCGAATCCCCCTCCCTCCGCCATTAAATAGTGATAAGGCCCCGTAAAACGGGCCTTTTTCTTTTTGCCGCATTGTTGGCGGTGAATTTTTGATTGGCGTGCTGTCGTGAAGGTTCGTTGCAGGCCTGCGGCCGCCGCTGGGACCCATCACCGGACGCGCCGAACCGCGTTCCTTACGATCCCTGGCAGGGAGACGCGAGGGCGCAACTCGAACCAGTTCCTTCGCCTGAATGGACCATCCTCGATTGGTCCGTTGGTCCGAGATATCCGCGCGGGGCTCTGTGCCGCGTTCATGCACGAGATGTCCGTCAACATGCCAAGGCCCAAGGACGAGCGAGCGAGAAGGTATTTCCTCGATGACCGGATCAGTCAGCCCTCGCGAACGGATCCGAACGTAGAACAAGGGCTGACCAGCGAAAACGGACAACGCGCAGGCGTGAGCGGTGACCCTACCGACAATGTCACCACTGGCTCTCCGGCTGAAAATACCGTCAGACTCACGATAGCCTTAGAGGCCGATGAAGATTGGCCCTCACCGTTGCCACCTGGCGGGCCGTTGATCGCGGCCTTCGTGGCAACCAGCGGAATGAATATGGTGGTTCCTATCGGTTGAAAACGATGTGGGTGGCGTGCTCAGTCGCCTGATGTTCGGTGACGCGGTAGCCAAGCGCCGGGATGTCGATCCCAGCGAACATTGCTTCGCCTTGCCCAAGCACGACCGGGGAGAATGCGAAATGCAGTTCGTCAATTAGTCCGGCGCCAAGGTATTGGCGCACCGTCTCGACGCCACCGCCGATTTTCACGTCGCGCCCATTGGCGGCAAGCTTCGCCTGTTCCAAGGCCGCTTCAATCCCGTTGGTCACGAAGAAGAAGGTGGTGCCGCCTTCCATCTCGATCGGATCCCGCGGATAGTGCGTCAGCACGAACGTCGGCGCGTGGTAGGGCGGATTGTTACCCCACCAGCCCTTCCAACTCTCGTCCGACCAGGGACCGCGGATCGGGCCGAACATATTGCGGCCAAGGATGAAGGCGCCGAACCCATCCATCGAACGGTGCCCATATTCATCATCAACACCGCTCGAGCCGCCGCTCTTGCCGAACATTGCCTGGAAGGAGCGCGTACGGATGAACCACGAGTGCAGCTCTAGCCCGCGCTTGCCGAGCGGATTTTCGAGACTTTGCTCAGGTCCCGCTCCGAAACCGTCAAGCGAGACGGAAAAACCCGCAACGCGCACTCTGGTCATAATACACTCCCTTTCGCTCCGCCATTCGACAACTATCGACTGGTATCGCTGGTTGGCGGCTTCCTAGGCTATCTTTATCCTACTCTATCTTGCGCCACAGTACGCCGCGTCACTCCCACTCGATCGTGCGCGGCAGCTTCGTGGTGATGTCGTATACGCGATGGAACAGGGAATTGATTGGGGCCTAACAGGGAAATTTCAGCCATGATCAGGGAGTGAGCGTAGCAACCAGTGGAATTGCCAAAATCGCCGCAAGTGTACGATGCCTGTTTTTTGGGAACTTCGTTGAGCCATATGGATCAGCAGGACCACTACTGGACACTCGCGGAATGCGTAGCGTGGGTGCGTCACCGTGACGACGAGGCCGTCAAACGCTGCGTCGATCCGGACCTGTTGCTGGAAATGCCCGACGAGATCCTGCAGATACTCAGGACTCTGCGCGAGTGCTGCCGCGAAGGTTCGTTGCAGGCTTTCGGCCGCCGCTGGGACCCCTCACCGTACGCGCTGCACCGCGTTCCTTACGATCCCTGGCAGGGAAACGCGAGAGCGCAGGTCGAACCTGTTCCTTCGGCTGAGTGGACTATCCTCGACTGGTCGGTTGGTCCGAGATACGCGGCTGTCACGATGCTTGGTTTCCGACCGCACTGCACATGTTCTCCTACGCGGCCATCATGGTTCCGCTCGGCTGGATTCTGGCATTTGCGTTTGGGCTCGGCGCTACGGGGCTCCTGCTTGCAATAGCCGTCGCGAGCTTCGCGTCTCTGATGGTTTTATCGATACGTTTCAGACGGGTCAGTCGCGCATTGCGCGCCCGCTGGTCTCGCGAAAGGCGCACTGATTTTTGCGAGAGCTAGGCACGAACCTTCAATTTGTTTATGGCTCAAATCTGAACGCCACCCATGTCCGCTTCGTGCCCGGTTCCGTGAACATGCTCCCGTGATCTGGTCCGTGCTTTATGCCCCTACTTCTTGGCCTTCTGGTGCCCTTCCGGGTGGGCTTCCTCGCGATAGATGCTCAAGTTCTTCATCAGCGGGAAGTCCTGAAGCGAAAACAGGATCGCGGGCTCCTTCCCGGTATTAGCGTGCTCGTGCCAATGGAAGACCGGCACGACGAAGAAATCCCCAGCGCTCCACTCGAATATCTGGCCCTCGATGACGCTCCGTCCCTTGCCGTCGAAAACATAATAGACCGCACAGCTCGCGTGTCTGTGCGCCTTCGTCCGCACACCCGCTTTGATCATCTGGATGCAGCAGGCGAACGTCGGATATACAGAGCCGCCGGTTGCAGGATCGACATATTCCATCAGCACATCGTCGAACGGATCCGACTCGTACTTCGCAAGGCGGCTCAACGCCACGTAGGTGTTCGCCCACCGATAATGGATTAAGCCATTGCGCCGTGACGTCCCTTCGGTCCGCGTCAACGGGCGCAAGCCGACGGCACTGTAGCGCTGCTCGGAGATGCCGGAACGGCGCACAGGCAGCTTGTTCTTGCGCGACACCTCATAGCCGATCTCTTCCTCGATCGATTTCAGATAGCCGCAGGAATCGAGATATTGGATCAGCGGCAGATCGAGCGCATCGATCCAGACGCCCGGCTCCGTGCCCTCATTGCCGTAATCGTGCCATTCCCAGCCCGGGGTGACGACGAGGTCGCCCCGTTCCATCTCGCATTTGTCTTCCTCGACGGTCGTGTATGACCTTCCCTTCAGGAAGAAACGGATCGCGTTCGCTGTATGGCGGTGCGGGACCGCCTGCTCGCCGGGCAAAATCTGCTGGATCGAGACGGACAAGGTCGGGGTGACGTATTTCCAGTCGGGCGTCCCAGGGTTCATGAAACGAAGCATCCGACGCTCGCCAAGCTTGACGTGCTCGCTTTTCCTGAGGAGTCGCTGAACCTCGGCATCCTTCCAGATGAAGGGTCTGACCAATTGCTCCTTCGGCCGCACGACCGGTCTTCCCGCCGAGCCCGGAATGTCGAGCGACGCACGCTCTAGGTCGCTGAAGAAGGTATCCAGAGCCACAGAGTTCTTGGCTGCCATTCTCGCCTCCGTCGGATCGATGGTAACCCTCGGCCAAACAACCAATAAATGATCATCGCGGAGGAAGTCATCGTGAAACCGCTTTATCGTATCGAGGATCGCCCTCGCCGTAGCGCCCGTGAATCCGAGACCGATACGCCAGCTCAATTCTCATGGGGTCGCAACCGCCGAGGCTCGCGACTTCACGCTACCGGCCGATACCCGCACGGCTGCCCGGCGAACCCCATGAAGCCGGTGGCCGGATAGGCAAGTACTCTCAGGACACGACACAGACAACTAGGTGAAGAAGCTCGAAGCCTCCGAGATTGAACTGTCCACGAACCTATCGTCCTGGCCGGATGCCCGCACCGATGCCTCAACCCTCCGGCCATATTAGCTTGAATGGGCGGTTTTCGACGATATCCTCGATAATCTCAAGCGGAAATCTTGGCAACGTGACGGATTCACCCCAGTTGTTGATGTTGCGGAATTCGCTCAGGGCGTCTGACGTTGTCCGGAGCGGAAAATCCGAACCGAAAAGCTCATCACTGAGCGGCCGCCTCTCCTCTTACCCTAGAGTTTTGACCCGCGGCAAAAGCAAAGGCATCATCGAGTATAGCAAGCGCGCGGTCGACTTCGGCGTCAGTGGTTGTCATTGGGGGTACAAACCGGAGCACATTCAGCATCGAACCCGTCCCCCGCAGCTGAAAGATCAATCCAAGTTCCATGGCTCGCTTTTGGATTACCTGCGCGGCACCGCTAGCAGGAGTTTTGGTTTCGGGATCGGAGACCAATTCGACACCCAATAAGACGCCTCGACCGCGGACGTCACCGATCAGTCCGTGGCGGCGTCTAATCTCGACGAGACCTTCTTTCATCCGCTGCTCGATCACGGCAGCACGGTCAGCAAGCTTCTCGTCAATGACGATATCGATGCTCTCCTTGCCCGCAGCGCACAGCACGGGATCGGCCGCGTGTGATCGCGTCGCAAAGAAGCCGTTCTCGACCGCGCGCTCTGCGATGTCCGACGTGCTGCAGACCGCACTGATTGGCAAGCCGCCGCCAAAGTGTTTCGAGATCGCTATGATATCAGGTGACACGCCTCTCTCATGTAGGAATCCGAATAGCTTTCCGGTCTTACCGAGGCCTGTTTGTGCCTCGTCGAGAATCAGAGCCATACCGCGCGAGCGAATCTCTTCCTGCAAAGCTTTGTAATAGCCTTCGGGCGGCACAATGACGCCGCCCGCGCTCAGTACGGGTTCGCCAATGAAGGCAGCGGGTTTGCCGGTGAAGTTTGCATCCGCCAGCTCGAAACTGGCCTTTAGGCATTGCATTTCGCAGCTGGGGAAGGAGAGCCGCAAAGGACACCGATAGCAGTAAGGGGTCAGAATCGCGGCGGTACCCGGGGCTACTGCACTGTGCTTCGACCGGGTCCAATTGAAGGATAACGATCGCGTAACGAGGGACGTAGAGCCGTGTAAACCGGCGTGGAAGCCCAGGACATCGAATCCGCCCGTTGCCTTGCGGGCCATGTCGACCGCGGCTTCATTGGCATCGCTGCCGCTCACCAGGAATAGAGATTTCTGCAGCGGACGCGGCAGAATCCCGCCGAGACGCTCATGCAATTCGAGTCGCGGCACATTAAGCATTGTCTTCGTAGCGTGCATCAGGCTACGCATCGTCTGATTGATCGTCGAAACAATGCGAGGATGTTGGTGTCCGAGCGCGGCCCCCATCTGTCCTGACTGAAAATCGAGATATTTCTTGCCCTCGGTATCCGTGACCGTGGAGCCGCTCGATGTGGTGAGTACCGGCCGGCTTTCGAGTCCTCCCATGTAACTTGATTTCTGAGTAGGTACCATGAAGGTCTCGACGATCTCACGTACTCTCGATTTATCCATGCTTTGCCTCCCGTACATCCTCGGTGCCTGAAACAACATGCGTCGTCCGCACGCCTGTCCGCCTTTTTTGTCTACCTGCGATGGGTCTCGTCAGGGCCATCGGCGCGAGCGCAATGGTGTAATAGTAGCGATCTGCCCGAAAATGCGTGCGAAATAAGACTCGAACTCCGTCTCTCGCTCGAAGACGGCGAGTAATAACCAACAGTGGTGCGCCGAATGCTATTCTCAAAAGTTTTGCGAACAATGTGTCAGCCACCGTGGCATCGATTCGATGCCATTCCTCGATAAGTGACTCGCCAACCCTCTCAAGCTCGTGAAAGATTGCCAGATTGCTGAGGTCTCGATCCTGAATTTTTTTCGCTAGAGGATAGGGTATGAAAGCTTCGTGATATGCGAGTGGCTCACCGTCCAGCTTCCGCACTCGCTCCACACATAGAACCGCCGCTTCTGAATCGATATCGAGTTCCGTCGCCACATCCTTTGGGGGCACGTTTACGCTCTGTCTCAGCACTGTCGTATTCGTATCCAGGCCAAGAGTGGTGTAGTCCTCCACGAGGCCGGTCAAGCGCTCGCGCTCCCTTGACTGATGTGGCAGAGCCGCAATCACGGTTCCAAGCCGCGGCCGTCGCAAAAGCAAACCCTCGGCCTCTAACCCACGCAACGCCGCCCGTACCGTCTCCCGACTGACTCGGAACTCAGCAGCGAGACTGGGCTCCGGTGGCAACGAGTCGCCGACGTCGAGTTCTCGAACTATTCGATGACGGATCAGATCACGAAGCTGCAGGTACTTTGGATAGGGATGAAAAAACCGCGTACGCATTGCGATTTGTCCGGAGTTGCAGACAATACTCTACGTGCCAGCCGCGCGACCGTCAACTCTGCCTTCCCCCTGAAAGATCGAGCTTCATGAGTGACAGTTCGCTTGTTGACTCCTCCCGCTGGGAAACCCTAGGCTTCCTTGTCGACAATGCGGTCGACAACGATAGACAATTTCGTCGAGGCGCACTTGCCAGCGAAGATAGCCGAACGCTCGAGCTCGCTCGCCGAGGAGATTGCAGCCTCGCTCGAGGAAGAGATCATTTCTGGCCGACTGCGCCCACGAGCGCGGCTAGTCGAGATCGAACTTGCGGCGCGTTACGGTGTATCTCGCGCGCCTGTGCGCGAGGCAATGCGGATCCTGGAGCAGGACGATCTTGTCTCCAAAACAGTTCAGGGCTTCGAGGTCGCGGACATCTCCCCTGAGGATGTGGCCCACATATTCGAGATTTTGGAGCATCTGGAGGAACTTTATACGAGCCGCGCGGTGCCTCACCTCGATCCAGCTCGCATCGCTCACATGCGCAAGATCCTCACGGACATGGCAAGAGCGGTTCGCGCTAACGACGTGGGCGCTTATTATCGACTGAACCTTGCCTTTCACGCGACCATTCGTAAGGCGTGCCCCAACCGGCCTTTGGTCAGTCTGCTTGAAAGTCTCGGGAAGCGCACGTTGCGCTTTCGGCGGCTCGCTATGTCGATACCAGGTCGCCTCTCGGAATCATTGCAAGAGCATCGGCGGATACTCACCGCTATAGAGCGGGGCGAAGCCGACAAGGCCGGACAGCTTGCGCGTGAAAGCGCGCGCAAGGCCTACACTCGATTGGAGGCGCTGCTCAAGAACTACTGAAACCGGAACGTTATCGGCACTTACAAAGGACGGAGGAGGAGATGGCGAAGGAAATGAGCGCGGAACGTCCGGAGACCTCCAGCGCTGAAGCGCGCTTACTGAGCTATGCTGCGGAATACAGTTTTCGCGGCCGCATGGACAAATCCACTTTCACCGGACCAATCCTAGAGCGCGGTTCCGGCTCTGTCGTTCAAGATACCAACGGCAAAGAGTATCTTGATTTCAATTCCGGGCAGATGTGTGCGGCACTCGGCCACAATCATCCTCGCATCGTCGAAGCGATCGAAGCAAGTTGTGACTCATTGATTCATGCCAGCAGCAGCATTCTAAATGTTAAGGAAATCGAACTCGCAAAGCGCCTTGGCGAGCTGGTTCCGCGGCCTCTGAAAAAATCGATGTTCCTTGGGTCCGGGAGCGACTCAAACGAAGCTGCAATGACGATCGCCAAGAAGTACACAGGCGGTTTTGAGATCGCAGCTCCGCACGTCAATTTCTCCGGACTTTCCGTAGGGAGCCGCCAAGTGACTTTCGCCGGCTGGCACTCAGGCTACGGGCCCCAACTACCAGGCATTTTCGCCTTGGTGGCACCTTATTGTTACCGCTGTCCGCTTGGGCTTAGCTATCCCTCGTGCGACATCGCGTGCTTGAAGACAAGCATGGAACTGATTGATGCACAGTCGACGGGCAATCTAGCCGCTGTGATTACTGAGCCGTTGTTTAGCGCCGGCGGGGTAATCGAGCCCCCGAAAGGTTGGCTTGTGCGACTGGCTGCTGCCTGCCATGAACGCGACATGCTACTAATTCTTGACGAGGCTCAGACCGGTCTCGGCAAGCTTGGTACGATGTTCGCCTGTCAGCAAGAGAACGTTGTTCCCGACATCATGACAATCTCCAAACATTTCGGCGGCGGAATCGAGATAAGTGCAGTCATTACCACTCCCGAAATCGAAGAAAAGGTCGCGGCTAAGGGGCTGGTTATCGGGCATTCGCACACCAACGATCCTCTCGCTTGCAATGCCGCAATTGCAAGCCTCAACATTATCGTTGATGAAAATCTACCGGACCGGGCGAAGAACGTCGGCGCGTATTGGCGCGGTCACCTCGAGAAGCTTGCACAGAAATACGAAGTCGTCGGGGATGTTCGGGGTCGTGGGCTCATCCAGGGCGTCGAGTTCGTCAAGGACCGCATGAGCAAGGAACCGTTCTTCGAACTCGGTAAAGCGATTTATGAGAAGAGTGTCGAAACAGGTCTGTTGTTTAGCGTCCGGCGTAAAGGCAGCGTGGTGCGTTTCGTACCGCCCTTCTGCACGAGCAACGAGCAGATGGATAGAGCAGCAGATATTCTCGATCAGTCCATTGCCGATGCTCTCGACCGAGTGGCCCGCAAGGTCTAAGTGGCGTCGACGGATGCCATAGGTGTGGGCAGATGATCGAATTCGAGAACGTCAATAAATGGTATGGCCCCCACCGCGTCCTTGAGGGCGTCAACCTCTTCGTAAAAAAGGGAGAGGTCGTGGTCATCTGCGGCCCCTCCGGTTCTGGGAAGTCGACACTGCTGCGCTGTATCAATGGGCTCGAGCCAATACAGCAGGGCCGCATCGTCGTGGACGGCGTTGCGCTAACTGAGGAAAGAATTGATCTCAATCGGCTACGGAGCGAGATTGGCATCGTCTTTCAATCCTTCAATCTTTATCCGCACATGACGGCGTTGCGGAACATAACGATTGCGCCAATGCTGGTTCGCAAAATTCCGCGGACGCAGGCAGAGGAGATCGGAAGAGCCCTCCTCTCCAAAGTGGGAATTCTCGAGAAGGCGAACGCTTATCCTTCACAGCTCTCGGGTGGTCAGCAGCAGCGGGTCGCTATCGCGCGTGCCCTCGCCATGAAGCCCAAAGTGATGCTTTTTGACGAGCCAACTTCGGCACTCGATCCGGAGATGATTTCTGAAGTCCTCGACGTCATGACGGATCTCGCGCGCGAGGGCATGACTATGGTTGTAGTGACCCATGAGATGGGATTTGCTCGCAATGTGGCGGATCGGGTGGTCTTCATGAGTGAAGGAAGACTCATCGAAGAAGGTAAGCCCGAGACTTTTTTCCTTCATCCGCGTGAACCGCGCACCAAGCAATTCCTGAGCAGAATTCTGAGTCATGAGAGTGGAGTAGTGCGAGAGATCGCCACCATGTGATCCGCGCAAGAGCGCCAGAACGAGTGAAGTAAGAGAAAGGGAGGATCAAGATGAAAACGATAGGCAAACCCAAGCTGCTCGGAATTTTCGCGATTCTAGCTCTCATGCTCGCGGGCGGGATTCTTTCTTCCGCGCATGCACAACAAGAATCGACGCTGGACGTTGTCAAGAAACGGGGCACGCTGATCGCGGGGGTTAAGAGCGACTACCCACCTTTCGGCTACATTGATGAGAACGGCAAGCTAGTCGGATTCGATATCGAGATCGTGAAATACATCGCCAATAAGCTTGGCGTGGGTGTCGATCTGAGGCCGGTTACGAGCGCAAACCGCATTCCGATGCTGCAAAGCAGCACTGTCGATCTGCTCGCTGCCAGTTTGACGATCACGCGCGAGCGGGTAGAAGCAGTCGACTTCAGCGTGCCCTATATCGTAATCGGCAGTAAGTTTCTGGTGAAGAAAGGAAGTGGCATCAAAGGATACGCCGATCTCGCGAACAAAACGGCAGCCTACACGCAAGGAACGCCTTGGGGCGAGAAGCTGAAGCAGGCACAGCCGAGCGCCAGCGCTCTGGTCTTTCAGGACAAGCCGCAAGCGGTTCAAGCCGTGATCCAGGGCAAGGCCGCAGCTTATATCGATGACGCAGCGCCTCTGTTCGTGTTTGCAAAGGAACACCCCGAACTCGAAGCGGTTGGCGAGCCATCGGCGCCGGCGCCGATGGGTATCGGGACGCGCCAAAACGATGCGAAATGGCGCAACGCCATTAATTTCGCACTCATCGACATGTGGAAGGATGGCACCTATCTCAAGCTCTATCGCCAGTTCTTCGGCGCGGACCCCGACCCGTGCTTCAAGATCTACCCATGGGAACTCTAAGACCAAAATGATTAGGTCCGCTGGCGGCTCACAAAAAAGCTGGGCCGCCAGCGTGAAGAAAGTGCCGATGCAGTGAATTACGAGTTCCACTGGAGCGTGCTGCTTCAGTACCGAGAGCTGCTGCTCGAGGGGCTCCTGCAGACCTGCAAGCTGTCGCTCGTATCACTGGTTGTCAGCATGGTCCTCGGTACTGTTGTGGGTGTCGGCCGATCATTTTTGAGGCCGGCACTTCGTTGGCTGTGCACCTGTTATGTAGAGTTTTTTCGGAACGTTCCGCCCATCGTGCAGTTCTTCTTTTGGTATTTCGCGGCGAACCTGGATGTATTTCCAGCTGCAGTGATCGGATTATCCGCCTTCACCGGTGCCTACATCGCTGAAATCGTGCGGTCCGGAATCGGTGCCCTTCCACGTACTCAAATGGAGGCTGCTCGCTCATCGGGGATGAGCACGTGGCAGATGATCGGACACATAGTGCTGCCGCAAGCATTGATACGCGTCATACCTCCACTCGGGATCGAGTTCATAAACATCGTTAAGAACTCCGCCGTCGCGATGACCATTGGCTACACAGAGCTGACATTCCAGACTCAGGAAATCGAGGCGAGGACATTCCGTGGATTTGAAGCGGCGACGGCGGTCACGTTGCTGTATATCGGTCTAGCCTTCTGCGTGGTGGCAGCGATCCACGTGATTGAGCGCCTAGTCCGCTTGGAACTGCGCAGGGGCTGAAGATCTTTCGATGGACGTCATCGTTGCAAATTTCCCGTATATGCTACGCGGTCTCGAGCTTACTTTTTTACTCTCAGCGGTGGGCCTTATCGGAAGTTCCATAGTTGGTACAGCTCTCGCCGTCCTCCGGATGTCCCCTTGGTGGTGGCTGCGCTGGCCCGCTGGTCTTTACGTTGATGTTATGCAGATGGTACCGCTGATCATGGTGATCTTCTGGATTTTTTTCCTCTTCCCAATTTTGATTGGTCAGGCCGTCCCGCCCGTGCTTGCCGCAGGTGCGGCCCTCATTGTGTTCAACTCAAGCTATATGGCTGAGGTGATCCGAGCCGGAATCAATTCGGTGCCAGCGGGATTGACCGAGGCAGCGCGGAGCTCGGGAATGTCCTATCTTCAATGCATGTTTCACATCGTGCTTCCGGTCGCCCTGAAGCACATGCTTCCAGCCCTTGTCAGTCGCTTGATTGCGCTGCTGATGGGCACCTCGCTTGCATATATCATTGGCGTCACCGAATTCTTTCGTGCCGCTAACGACGTTAACAATCGCGTATTCCGCCCTTACGATATCTATATGTTCGTAGGCTTTGTTTATTTTATTTTGTGCTACTCGCTGTCACTACTCGGACGCCACTTTGAGCGACGCCTCTCAGCCAGTGAGAGACGCGACACCGTGATCGATCAGTTGTCGAGCGGCTGATAGAAAAGTTTTCCACAACGCCCTGTAACAACGTATCCGTCGGAATCAGTTCACTCTCTGAACTCTACGCCTTTGGCAGCTGGCGAACGGCGCGCGTTGATGTGCGGTAATACCACGAGCTTGCCCCTTATCGTGGCCCCGCCTGTTGCTAATCTCAGCGATGCGGCCGACAGCGTATGGGCCTGTCGATGCGATGGTGGAAGCTTTCAACTCTGGGCAGAAAGATGCTTCGCCCCTATCATCTCCCGATGCGCCGCCATCCGAAACCGGGGTAAAAAGGCCCTATCTGGCTGAAGTCTAGTCGCCGGAAATCCGGAAAAGGTCCGACAATGAAAAGCATTCATATCGATCGGGGTAAGCGGTTGAAGGACGAACCTCATACTGGTCATAATCGCTGGCATCCGGACATACCGCACATTCTTGAGGTCGAGCCCGGCGACGAAGTGGTGCTTGGGACAAGAGACGCTCGAGACGGCAAATCCAGCCGCGTACAACGGTGGCCGATCTCGAATATCAGGACAAAAAGTCTGGTCATCACTACAAGCCGACTCTGGGCCCGCGATCGATCGCTATACAAAAATACTGAAAGAGGGCGTTGCGCAATGAATGTCAGCCGCGCCGAAACCAATCGAGAGTTATAAGTAGGCATCGGCTTTTTCACGATCAGAGAATCTCAAGCAGACGATTGCGGAGGGCATGTAGCTATGGGTTCACGTAGTGACACTTTAAAGGCGGCGCGCGAGCAATTTCCTATCACGAGGAGTCACATCTACTTCGATATCGCGAACATGAATTCACCGCCAGAATGCGTAACTAATATGCTCGGCAGATATTTTGCTACCATACAAGAGCGCGGAGGAGATAAACGCGCATGGATGGCGGAAATAGAGGCAGCCCGGAGAAAAGCTGCCACTTTGCTAAGGTGCGAGGCCAGCGAGATCGCATTCATCAAGAATACGTCCGAAGGAATAAACATTGCTGCCAATGCAATCACGTGGCAGCCGGGCGATAACGTTGTGGTTCCTGCGCACGAGCATCCGAATAACGTATTTCCGTGGCTGAACCTACGACACCAAGGTATTGAAGTTCGGCTAGTACCCGAGACGAAGGAGTGGGTTGACGCCGACTTGCTCAAACCATTTATCGACGCGCGTACGCGGGTTGTCGCCGTCGCAGACGTTTCGTTTCACCCCGGGCAGCGAAACGATCTCGAAAGCGTTTCAGCGATCTGCCGTGAGAGGGGGGTTCACCTTGTGGTGGACGGTGTTCAAGCGATCGGATTGCTCGATGTCAATCTGCGCAAGCTCGGCGTTGGAATGTGGGCAGCAAGCGGCCACAAAGGACTGCTCTCGCCACACGGAATCGGGCTCTTCTTCTGCCGACACGATCTCATATCGGAAATGTCGCCTGCGTATACCGCCCGCGCCAGCATGTTACCCATGGCCGACGATCATTTGGTTCACCAAGATGACATAGCCCTGCGTGATGACGCCGGTCGGTTTGAAATTGGGAACTTCAACTATTCTGGCGTTCTCGCCATGAGCGCGGCGCTCGAGCTTATTCTGAGTGTGGGTATCGAGAATATCGAGCGTCATGTGCTTGCACTTGGTGAATACCTTACGGAGAAACTTGCTCGCAGACAAATTGAACGACTTGGCCCAACAAATCCTCAGCACCGATCTTCAATATGCGTATTCAACTTGCCAGGCGAGAGTTGGGTCGACTACTTCGCAAAAAACAACATTAGCGTCTCGGGTCGCCGAGGCTCCATCCGCGTTTCGTTTGGGTTTTACAATACCTTTGAGGAGATCGATCGGTTCATTGCGGTTCTGGATGGAAGGGCGGACCGATGACAGGTCTATGGCAGTGGTACAGACGACGTTCGATCGGCACGCAAATCTTCATGGGGATGGCAGTAGGAGCATTCCTTGGATTTTGCACGGGACCAAACGCTGAGGTGTTGAAGCCGATCGGAGATGTCTTCATTCGTCTGCTGGTCATGGCTGCGATTCCGCTGATCTTTTTCACACTCATGTCTGGGTTGTGACGTGAGCCCCTAGAACTCCTCCGGATTTGGGTAAAGTCCGTCGACCAGTTGAACTTGCCCCCAACCTTGGACCACCTGGGCTGGGAAATTCTGGCTTCATCGGGCGGCGAGCTGGCCGGGGTTGCTCGCCGCCCGATGAAGCGCCGCAGGCGCTTTGTTGCCGATCGCGCTGTGCGGTCGGACCTCATTGTAGTCTCTACGCCAAGCCTCGCATTTTCGCCGCGCTTCGTCGAGGCTCAGGAACCAGTTGGCGTTGAGGCATTCAGCGCGGAATTTGCCGTTCAGGCTTTCGATGAACGCGTTGTCGGTCGGCTTGCCGGGTCGGCTGAAGTCGAGCGTTACATCGTGCAGGAAGGCCCAGAGGTCGAGCTCCTTGCCGATGAACTCGGGACCGTTGTCGAGACGAATGGTCTTCGGATAGCCGATCTCATGGGCTGCCCGCTCGAGCGTGGCGACGACATCGGCACCGCGGTAGCTCTGGCGTACGTCGATCGCCGGCGACAACCGCGTGAAGGTGTCGACGATGGTCAACACGCGGATCCTGCGACCGTCGAAAAGCTGGTCATGCACGAAGTCCATGGCCCAGACCTGGTTGGGTTCGGTTGCTGGCGAGCGGTCGTCGCGCAGCTTGGCCTTAACCCGCCGCTTGGGTGACTTGTTGCGCAATTGCAGGCCTTGCTCGCGATAGAGCCGGCACACACGCTTGACATTGACCGGCCATCCTTCGCGACGCAGCAGCACGTGGATGCGCCGATAGCCGTAGCGCACGCGCGTCTGCGCAATCTCTTTGATCCGCTGGCTGAGGGGAGCCTGCCCGGCCCGCTTCGAACGATAGTGATAGGTCGATCGGTCAACCGGTACGGCGCGGCACGCACGGCGAATGCTCACCTGCCACGCCGCCCTAACATGATCGATCATCTCACGCTTCCGGGCAGGCTTCATATTTTTCGGCGGATCACGTCCTGTAGCATCTCCTTGTCGAGCGAAAGATCGGCCACCAGCTTCTTCAGCCGCTGGTTCTCTTCCTCGAGCTGCTTCAGCCGCTTCATCTCAGACGGCATCAGACCGCCGTACTTCTTGCGCCAATTGTAGTAGGTCGCCTCGCTGATCCCTGCCTTCCGGCAGACCTCTTCAACCGCCGTTCCCTCTTCGGCTTGCCGCAGGATGAAGGCGATCTGCTGCTCGCTGAACCGCGACTTCTTCATGGAAAATCCTCCGCCCGGCCAGGAGCGGGTAAATTAGAATTTTCCAGCCTCAAGCGGTCCGAAAAACTGGGGGCAGGTCAACAGTGCACTTTTTCGATTGCGCAGGGGAAGCGGTAGAGATTTGCTCCGGGCCGCAAGGCGCGGACCGAAACCGCAGCCAAAACTCGACAGATCAGATTCAGTGCACTGTCACCGTAACCACCCACT
>Ga0335079_10002839_pt1 | contig 19943 bp, 19 predicted proteins | sample Lox_Sample_33_FD_206719 | JGI IMG/M metagenome (GOLD analysis project Ga0335079, IMG submission 206719) | Soil microbial communities from Loxahatchee National Wildlife Refuge, Florida, United States - Lox_Sample_3.3 | ecosystem: Environmental > Terrestrial > Soil > Wetlands | place: USA... | reverse complement strand
TTGCTTCGTCCGATTTTGACTTTGTTCCGGAAAGAGCCCACGGGAAAAAAGGAAGAGAGATTCCAACAGTGACGCTCCAGCCCCTGAAATCGCTTGTGGGCGAAGTCATCCGCTGCAGCCCCGCCGTAAAATCAGGAAGATATTCTTCCTTGGCACGTGAGTACATCTCCTCGCTTTCCGTGACCATTAACGAATCGTGAGTCAGCATCGGCCTCAGACTTCTTGCTGCTGCAAGCAGTGTGTCGAGATTGGCATCAAACACGACATCTTCGGGGATAACTGCATACCCGATGGTATCCGAGGGTGCACGGTTCAGCAATGCCATCATCATGGCTTTGAAGCTCAATTCCTGCTGACGCAGTGAGAGGAGATCATTCTGGATCAATGCCTTCTCGATCTGGGCTTTTAGTACATCCTGCTGTGTTGCTCCGGCGGTACCATATCGTGTTTGCGCGACGTTCGCATACTCTTCCATGAGCCGCGCATTTTCGCGGTCGAGAACCATCGTCTGCTGAACGTGCCAAAGATTCGCGTATGCAGATTTCAGCCGGTTGATGATTCCGTTGACGATCTCCAGATGATCATGGTGTGCGTGTTCCGCCTGAATGCGCGCAATTCGCCGTTCTGTTACGAGCTTTGTGGGAAAGGGGATGCTCTGCATGAAATCGATCCGGGTGTACATCGCCTGACCGAAATCAAAGTCGGGCATACCTTCCTGCATGAACTGAAGCCTTGGGGGATCGAGGGTACCGGTTTGGGATGCATGCGCGTCGCGGGCATCCATCTCGTGCACAGCCGCACGGATTTCCGGATTATTTTCCATTGCCTCGGCGACGAGGAATGAAATGTCGACGGTTGCAGGAGCTGGAATTACCAGCGAATCCGGCTGCCCTGCCGCGATAAGCGGTGCAAGCAGTACTAGAATCAGAAACAATTTCATACGATTCATCCTAGTTGAGCAAAGTGAACGCCGGTAACCACGATCACCGACGCAGTGAACAGCGCGTTGGAGCGGTCCAACCGCTCAATGCTTACCTAACGGGATGTCTAGAGAAGGAGAGAAGCGTTCAGCAGCGAAAGATCACTGCTCAACAGCGGGGGAGAAGTGCTCGTCGGACGTGGTGCCGGTGATTCGTGAGAGAGTATCGTCACAAGAGTGAAGAGTGCGTTCACTGGACCCGAAAGAACCGGGGTCTTCGAATCCTGCGACGTCACGGCATCGGTTTTACTCCGATCGGCAATAAGATGAGTCTTGCAACAGGAATAGTTTGTTTGGGAACGTACTGCCATACTCCCCGGTGGAGATGGGTGAGCACAGCACGAACGGACGCAGCCAGAAGAGGGCATCATCGGGCAGGCAGCCAATATCACCGGTATTCCCACGCTGAACAGACAAAACAGCAGTGCGAGGAGCAAACAGCAGAGGTTTCGGTATGTATGGAATGCGCTCATTTCGATCAAGATACGGAATTCAACCGCCAGAGACAAATAATTGTGTGATTTCCGTCGCCGGGGAAAAATCCCTCTGATTCTCCTACATCAAACAGTATTCAGCAGGATATTGTTCCCCATAGTCCGGGCCAACACCATGTCGTAGGAGAGGTTCTTTTCCGAACCGACATCAAACATGCCCCAGAGGATCCTATCCCTTAAACATCTTCAGCGAAAACGGATCGTTCGTGCCAATTGCGTCAACAGTATAGAATGGCTCGCCATACTTCACGCCGATTTTACTGCCATATGCCTTGGAACGGGTTTCGACAAAATCCAGAAAGGACTTCTGGCTCAGAAGAGTCTGAGGCTCTTTCGATGCGGGATCGTAAAATTGGGAACGATGTGCTCTCACTGCATCCATTCGGATTTCAAAGACGTCGCTGATATCCACAATGAATGAGGGAATAAATTCGAACCACTGCATGTATTCGAAATATTTCTCCGGCCTCCAGGGCTCCTGACTCTTCCCGCCGGATGTTGTCCGCATCTTTGTCAGTCCGGCATAAAACCATGCTTCTTTCGCGAGATGGTGCGCATGGACATGATCGGGGTGCCGCTCGATCGAGTGCGGAATGAGGAGAAGACGGGGACGGTGCTTCCGGATTACCGTTACCAGTTTCAGGAGGTTCCTTTTGTTGATTTGAATATCGCCGTCGGGTATTGCAAGATTCTCCCTCACCGCAAGGCCGAGAATCTTTGCTGCTTCCTTACCCTCTATTTCACGCCCTTTCGGCGTTCCCCGCGTTCCGAGCTCTCCGCGGGTCAGGTCGACAATTCCGCCCCTGTAGCCGAGACGCACGCACTTGGCGAGAGTGCCACCGCAGGTAAGCTCAACATCGTCGGGATGTGCCCCGATGGCCAGAAGATCGAGTGACATAGTATTCCTTCCTCTCCTAAAAGCCGTAAATATAGAGATTGCAGTCTTGAAAGGCAACAGGAGAGCTGCCGCACAGATCATTTGGTTTTATGTTGAAATTTCATTTTATTGACGCGCAATGAACGGCATTACGGCAACCACGCGCCAATGTTCACGATGAAACTTCCGGCGTTGAGGAATCCGAGGGTGGTTATCAGTATCGGATTCGGCATGCTGTTCTTCTTGATGCTGCTCAGTGTCGTTTCGCTGATCCTGATAGCATCTGCACTTCAGGGAGATATGGCACTTATCCTCGACCATTACGCACAAAGCGTGCGAATTGTCGGGCAGGTGCAAACTGATGCAACATACCTGCGGCTCCTTGTACGAGATCTCATCACGACCCCCGATGCTGCGCACCGCCAATCCGTCCGCCAACAGATTGATTCATTGCTGAACGAAACGACCGGACAATTCTCAAAAACGCTCTATGTCAAAGTGCAGCCCGAGGAAGGCAGGAGTTTCCAGGAATATATCAAGACGTTCGACAGTTATGCTGATGCGATTCGTTCCATTACCGATACCATCATCGAGCAGCGGCGCGATTCCTCGATGGCGATCTACACCGAATTCGTGCAGCCGATCCGGCAAGCTCTCGACGAGAAATCGCGCTCCCTGGTGAGCGCAAATCTCCATGCCTCCGCGGTCACGCGCGACCACATTACTTCGCTGGAGACCGAATTCCTCCAGATCGGTGTCGGAATTGCCGGCCTGGCAATTATCATCAGTGTTCTCATCTATTATTATGTCTCCCAGCGGTTTCGCATGGCTCAGAAACAGCGGGACGACCTGCTCAATCTCCTTCGGGAGCGTCAGAAGAAAATTGAACAGCTTGTCATCCATATGTCCACACTCGAGGAAGACCAGCGGAAACGCTTCGCGCAGGAGCTTCACGATGCGATCGGTCACGGGCTGACAGTTGCAAAATTTCATATCGATTCTGCCCGGGCGGAGTTCGAACGAAACAGGGCCGTCGCGGCAGATCACCTGGAAAAATCGTTGTCGACGATTCAACAATCGCTTCTGGAAACGAAGCGGATCTCCTATGATATGCGTCCTACTCTTCTTGATGACCTTGGCCTGGTTGCAGCGTTGAATCAGCTCATCACCGACTTCGAGAGAAGGACCGGCACGAAGGTCTCCAGAGATTTTGGGTCGTTTTCAGGGCGTTTCCGATCGATTGTGGAAATCACCGTCTACCGTATCGTGCAGGAAGCGTTCATCAATATTGAAAAACATGCCGAAGCAAAACATGTCTCATTCCAGATGTTCGTTCGGGATGAAGGAGTGCTGGTTCTCTCCATCACGGATGACGGAAAAGGGTTTGATGTCGGCGAAGTGGTGATGGAGGGGAGCCCCCATCTGGGATTGAGAAATATCCTAGAGCGGGGAGAGCTGATGGGTGGAACGGTGCTCGTTGAATCACGCCCCGGAAAAGGTTGCGAGATCAATATCGAAGTCCCCATCGATCATGTGAAGGAAGTGGTATGATTAACGTAGTCATTGCCGACGACCATCACGTTGTCCGGGAAGGAATCGCTCTCGTTTTGGAGCAGGAGGAAGACATCCGTGTGATCGGACAAGCGAGCAATGGAGAAGAAGCCGTAAAGCTCATCCTCGATTCGAAACCGGATGTCGCCATTCTGGATATCAGCATGCCTCTTCTGAACGGTATCCAGGCGGCGCAGAAGATCATGCGCGGGGGATTCGGTGGCAAATTGCTCATGCTGACACAGTATGACAAGGAAGAATACGTACGGGAGGCAATACAGATCGGTGCGAGCGGTTATCTCCTCAAAGACAGCATCAAAGACGATGTTATCACCGCAATACGCAAAATCACTTCGGGGGAGACGTTTTTCAGCCCTTCGATCTCAAAGCTCCTCGTGGATGAATATTTTCAGCAACTCAAACGCAAATCCGCTGCAAAATCACTTCCCCAGCTCACTCCCCGCGAAACGGAGGTTCTCCAGCTGATAGCCGAAGGACTCTCCAGCAAGCAGATTGCCGACAAGCTGTTTCTGAGTGTCAGAACGGTGGATTTCCACCGCGCGAATATTAGTCAGAAACTTGGTGTACACGACATCGCTGGTCTGACAAAGTACGCAATCCGGCATGGATTAGTGAAGGTGTAATCGGCGTCACAAAACGCGCTCCCCGTACCACTACCTGCTTTTGGGGGTTTCTGTAGTTCCAAAATCCCGCATTTTCCCTGATTGATTCCCCCTTGCACTGCGACTATCTTGGTAGCGTACTCATCACGCACGACCACATAACGGTCGTGAAGAAAAGGAATCAAGAATGGGTCAACAACAACTGCTTCTGATTATCGTCGGTGTCATCATCGTGGGAATCGCGGTGGCGGTGGGAATCGCACAATTCGATTCCAACAACACCGTGGCGAACAAGGATGGATTAACATCCGGCCTGACCTCAATCGGCTCGCGGGCTTATGAATACAAGCTGCGCCCGGGAACACTCGGAGGCGGAAATAACTCCTATGTCGGGTTCGTCATACCCAACAAGATGCTCTCTGATGACAACGGTGTCTATGCGATCAGCAGTGCAACTACCAACACGCTCACAATGACGGGTACATCCAGCATCAACTCGGCGTGGGTTGCAACGATCACGGTTGATTCCACCGGAAAATCAATGATGTCGTTTGTGGGCTGGTAATTGAAATTGAAGCAAATGGTATCAATTAATTAATCATGTTCAACACTTAACGTAAGGGTCTAACAATGGGTCAACAGCAACTTCTCCTCATCATTCTCGGCGTTATCGTTGTCGGTATCGCCATTGCCGTCGGTATCTCGCAGTTCAGCGCACACAGCACGCAGGCGAATAAAGACGGTGTCACGTCGAGCCTGGTCAATATTTCAGCCAATGCCTATCAGTTCCGGATTCGCCCGACCACAATGGGCGGCGGCGGCGGAACATACAACAACTACACGATTCCGTCAAAGATGGCTTCGGACAATAATGGAACCTACGCCGTCACGAGTGCAAGCGGAAATACCGCGAAGTTCACCGGTACGTCTGCTATGAACGGCGCATGGACGGCTGTTTGTTCGTGTGATTCGCTCGGCAATACGAGCTTAGTGTTTACGGGCTGGTAACATTTCGCGTGGTGGGATGCTCGAGAGCCGCGGGTCTTCGGATCTGCGGCTCTTTTGTTTTTAGACCGTATTTGCTTCAACCTCCGGAAATGAATATATTTTATGCATGCCGGACCGCAATTCCCCAATACTCTCCGTTTCTGAAATTACCCGACAGATCAAGGGAACCTTGGAGGAGGGTTTCTCCAACGTCGCCGTCCAGGGCGAGATCTCGAACTTCCACAGGCATTCTTCCGGACATCTCTACTTCACGCTGAAGGATGAACGATCGCAAATTCAGGCGGTAATGTGGAGGAGCCGTGCGCAATCGCTTTTTTTCACGCCACAGGAAGGAATGAAGGCAATTGCCCGGGGAAGTATCACTGTCTACGAAGTGCGGGGCAATTATCAGCTCGATGTGGCTTTGCTCCAGCCGATGGGTGTTGGAGAATTGCAGCTGGCATTCGAGCGGTTGAAACAAAAGCTCGCAGCGGAGGGTTTATTTGACGAAGACCATAAAAGACCCCTTCCGCAGTATCCGGTGAGAATTGGGATCGTCACTTCTCCAACGGGAGCCGCAATCCACGATATTATCAACGTGATCCGGAGACGGTTTCCTTCCGTTGAGCTCGTTCTGATTCCGGTCAAAGTCCAGGGAACCGGCGCGGCAGAAGAAATCGCAACGGCCATCGGCGATCTGAACTCGCTCGGCGGCATCGACCTGATGATTGTCGGCCGGGGCGGCGGGTCGCTGGAAGACCTATGGGCATTCAACGAAGAAATCGTCGCAAGGGCGATTTATGCCTCTGCGATACCCGTGGTGAGTGCCGTCGGACACGAAATCGATTTCACGATAGCAGATTTTGTGGCGGATCTGCGGGCACCTACTCCCTCTGCAGCGGCAGAACTGGTCGTTCCCGATCGCGCTGATATCATTGAACTTCTGCGCAATTTTTGCTATACTGCTCATCGGATTGTGGAACACAGACTATCGACTGACAGGAAAGCCATTGCAAACCTCTTGCGAAGTTACTCGTTTAACCGCCCCGCCGACATTCTGCGACAACACCTTCAGCACCTCGATGAGCTGCAAGCTTCGATGGAGCATGCTCTCTCGCACAAGGTTGAGCTTACCCGACAGGCGGTCCAGTCGCTCCAGAAGCGGATTGAATCGGTTCATCCGCGGCGAATTCTTGATCGCGGATATTCGCTGGTGCGGAGAGATGGCAGGATCGTGAGCCGTGTGAAATTTCTCCATCCAAAAGATGACATCGAAATTGAAATGAGTGACGGAAGAACTTCTGCACAGATAGAAGGATGAGTGCAAAAAAACAGGCAGACCGCGAATCGCACGGTTCATTCGAGCAAGCATTGAAGAGATTGGAGGATATCGTCGATCAGCTGGAAAGCGGGACGGTACCGCTCGATGAAGTTTTGAAAATCTACGAAGAGGGGGTAAACCTCTCGAAACGATGTCTTGCCGAATTATCCCAGGCAGAACTGCGAATCAAGAAAATGCAGAAGGACGCAAAGGGACATTTTGAAATTCTCGACGGAGCGGGCGATGAGTAGTCCGTTGGCCGCGGCGCCGGGAAAATATCTGTCGAACATCAGCTCGCCGGCAGATCTGCGGAAGCTCTCGGTCAATGAGTTGAAGACGGTCAGCTCTGAAATCCGCGAATTCCTTATCGATACTATCTCGAAAGTGTGTTCGATACGCCCAACGACAAGCTCGTTTGGGATGTCGGACATCAGGCATACCCCCACAAGATTCTGACGGGGCGGAAGGAAGTATTCCACACGATTAGGCAGTTCGGAGGAATCAGCGGTTTTCTGAAACGATCGGAAAGCGAATACGATACGTTCGGTGCCGGACACGCGAGTACCGCGATTTCCGCTGCGCTCGGCATGGCACTTGCACGGGATCTTGGTGGTGAGACCTTTCGGGTGGTCGCTGTCGTTGGCGACGGCGCCATGACCGGCGGTATGACCTACGAAGCCATGAATAACGCGGGTCTCCAGAAACGGGATATGATTGTCGTTCTCAATGACAACATGATGTCGATTGCCCCGAATGTCTGGGCGCTTTCGAACTACTTCACCGATTTGATCTCGAACCCGTCCTACAACAAGTTCAAAGCCAATATCTGGGATATCACCGGAAAGCTCGACACGCTCGGTGATCGTATACGGAAAATTGCAGGAAGAGTGGAAGAAGGGATTAAAGTGGTTATCACCCCCGGAATGCTCTTCGAGGCACTTGGATTCCGCTATTTCGGCCCCATCAACGGGCACAATGTCTCGCAGCTCGTGAAGATCTTCAGCGATATCCGAAATCTCCACGGACCGATACTTGTTCACGTGGTTACCCGGAAAGGAAAAGGGTACAAGCCCGCCGAACAGGATGTCCAGGCACTCCACGGGGTCACTCCGTTTGATAAGGTGACAGGTCAGTCGCCGAAAAAACCAGAGACCCTGCCGGCATATACAAAGGTGTTCGGAAATGCGCTGCTGGAAATTGCCCGACAGAACAAGAAGGTGGTCGGCATTACTGCCGCAATGCCGGATGGTACCGGCCTGGATATACTTCAGAAAGAAATACCCGAGCGGTTTGTTGACGTCGGTATCGCGGAGCAGCATGCCGTGACATTCTCCGCCGGCCTCGCAACGCAGGGATACGTTCCGGTAGCGGCAATCTATTCGACATTTCTTCAGCGTGCCTTCGATCAGATCGTGCACGATGTTGCCCTGCAGCACCTCCATGTGGTCTTCTGCCTCGATCGGGGGGGGCTGGTAGGTGCAGACGGTCCGACGCATCATGGCGTTTTCGATCTGGCGTATCTCCGGTGCATTCCCAACATGATCGTCATGGCTCCGAAGGACGAAGCGGAATTACGCGACATGCTCTTCACCGCTATTGAATATTCGGATGGTCCCGTTGCGCTGCGCTACCCGCGTGGGACCGGATCAGGAGCACCTCTTCGCCCGCAGTTCGCAAAGCTGCCTATGGGTAAGAGCGAAATCGTTCGGTCCGGGAAGGACGTTGCCATCCTTGCCATTGGCAATATGGTAACTCCCTCGCTGAAAGCGGCGGAGCTCCTCGTCTCCGATGGGATCCAGGCCGAGGTTGTGAATATGAGGTTCGTGAAGCCCATTGATAAACAACGTATGGAAGATATTGCCGGACGATTTTCGTATATCCTCACGGTCGAGGATCATGTCGTGCACGGCGGATTCGGAAGCGCAGTGCTTGAAGTTCTCGCAGCCATTCCCGAAAACCGCGCGCATGTGAAGGTTCACGGGATTCCCGATGAATTCATCGAACATGGATCACCCTCCGAGCTTTCTGCCATGCTGAAACTCGATCCGCCGGGAATTGCCAGCGTTGTCAAGAACTTCTTCCGCAATGCCAACCATACACAGCCAGCAGTGACAGTGGTATAATGTAGCCATGGAAAAAGTACGCCTCGGAATCGTCGGTCTCGGATGGGTATCGCAGGTCTTTCATATCCCGATCCTGTCAAAATTTGAAGATGTGGAAATTGTGGCGGTCTGCGATCGCGACAAATCGCGCGCCAAGATGATTGCCGACAAATTCGGATTTCGGAAGTACTATACAGATTATCAGGAACTGCTTGCCCGGGAGGAGCTCGATGCGATTGATGTCTGCACGAGCACGGACGCGCATTTGCCGGTGACAATGGCATCCCTTCAGGCGGGGAAGGACGTCTTTGTGGAGAAACCGATAGCCCGGCGCCACGCCGAAGCACTGCAAATGGCAGAGGCGGCAAAGCAGTTCAAGCGAAAACTCATGGTCGGCATGAACAATCGCTTCCGCCCGGACACGATTATCCTGAAGAGTTTCCTGGAGAAAGAGGAATTGGGCAAGATTTTCTATGTGAAAGCCGGCTGGCTGAAAAAGCTCTCCAACGCGAACCCGTGGATTACCCAGAAAGATAAATCCGGAGGGGGGGTTTTTCTCGACATGGGGATCGTCATACTGGATCTCATTCTCTGGATGCTCGGTTTTCCGCCGGTCCTGCGCGTCAGCGCGAACATGTATACCCAGCGCACGAAGAGTGTCGAGGATTCGTGTGTGGGATTTCTCGAAATCAAAAATCATATTTCCGTGATGATTGAAACAAGCTGGTCGCTTCACTCGGAACAGGATTTCTTCTATTGCGATTTTTTTGGATCGGACGGAAGTGCCATGATTAACCCCCTTCGTGTGCACAAAGAGCTTCACGGTAATCTCGTGAATGTGATTCCCGCAAAGAGCGAATCTCCCCTCAACCTGCACAAGAAGAGCTACGAAAACGAGCTCCGGCATTTCCTCGGTGCGGTTCACGGGCTCCATCCGGTCATTTCGACCGGAGAGGAAGCAGTGCATCGGATGAAAATTGTTGAGGCCATCTACCAGTCGGCCGCGAAGAATAAAGAGATCATCTTTCGATAATACTCGGCTGCAGGGAGCGTCGGTATCTATCCCATATCTTGAAGCGAATCACCCTTCTCACCGATTTTGGGATCGAGGATGCATACGTCGCATCGATGAAAGGGGTTATTCTCTCTCTCGCCCCTCATGTTCCTGTAATTGACATCACCCATTCCCTGCATCCGCATGCCATTTCGCAGGGCGCATTCCTCCTCTGGTCGGTTTACCGGTATTTCCCTCCGGGGACTATCTTCGTGGCTGTAGTCGATCCCGGCGTAGGATCTTCACGCCGGATTCTCTGTGGCAGGACGGATCAGTACACCTTTCTTGCCCCGGATAACGGCGTTCTGAAATTCGTGCTTTCGTGCGAACCGGGAATCCAGATACATGAAGTCACTAATCACAAATATTTCTTGCCTCAGCCGAGCCAGACATTTCATGGGAGGGATATTTTTGCTCCTGTTGCCGCATACATTGCGAACGGCGGGAGTATATCCCGCCTGGGGAGGAAGACCAAACCCGATTTTGGCTCCGAACACTTCATATCCCCCGGTCATGGCAGGAAAGGAAAATCCTTCGAGGCGTCAGTACTCTCGATCGATCATTTTGGGAATATCGTGACCAACATTCTCTTTCCCGCAATGATATCTGAATGGAAGATCCGATCCGGGTCAAGATTAATCAGGAAGAGCTACCCGACCTATGACAATGCCAAGAAAGGTGAACTCTTCATGCTCCAGGGGAGTTCAGGGCTCCTCGAAATATCAATGAGACAAGAGAGCGCCGCGGCACATCTCCACGCACGGATAAATCAACCGCTGAGGATGTTCCGGTGAAACACAGCCAGCATACGCTTGATGAAGCCTGCATGCGCGAATGTCTCGCGCTTGCCCGGAAGGGAACCGGATTCGTGAGTCCGAATCCGCTCGTCGGCGCGCTCATTGTAAAGAAGGAGCGGGTGATCGGGCGAGGATTTCACGCTCTATTCGGCGGCCCTCACGCGGAGGTCCGCGCCATTCGATCGGCACTCGTTTCCACGATTGGAGCCACACTCTATGTCAACCTTGAACCGTGCAATTTCCACGGGAAAACGCCGCCGTGTACCGACCTCATTATCGCATCCGGCATACAACGCGTTGTCGTCGGAATGCGTGATCCGAATCCTCTGGTTTCGGGAAAGGGAATCGCACAACTACGACGCGCCGGCATCAGCGTACAGTTGGGCATTCTCAAGAGCGAGTGCGAGCAGGCAAACGAGTTCTTTTCCAAATACATTTCTGCTGGTACGCCGTTTGTCGCGGTGAAGATCGCACAGTCTATCGATGCGATGATCACGGGGAAGAAGGGTACCTCAACGAGAATTACAGGAAAAGAAGCCCGGAACTTCGTTCACTCTCTGAGAGCGAAATACGATGCAGTTCTCGTCGGTGCGGGAACAGTCAATATTGATAACCCGTTGCTCACGGTTCGTGATGTTGCGGGCAGAAATCCAGCGCGTGTGATTGTTGATGGAAATCTCTCGACGAGCTCTCGAAGCAGAATCTACCAGACTGCCTCCGCGCTGACAATTCTCTACACGTCATCGAGGGCGGCGAAGCGTTATCCTGCGAGGATTGCAGCATACCGGAAGAGAGGCGTGCTCGTATGTTCTCTTCCGTCAGATGGGAAAGGACGCATTCCCCTGGAGAAAATCATCGCACACCTCGGAACTTTGGGAATTGCCTCAGTACTTGTAGAAGGGGGTGCGGGCATATTCGAGGGTATTTTGAATGCGAATATAGCAGATAAGATGTATCTGATGATCGCACCGAAGATTTTGGGAGGCGGCATCCCGACAATGAGGAGGAATACCGCTGCGTCCCTTCAGAAGATGTCCACTGCGAAGCTGGGTGATGATGTTCTCATCGAAGGGTATTTGCAAAAATGACAAAATTGAACTATCTATAAACATGTTTACCGGTATTGTAGGGCACGTCGGAACTGTCGAGCGGACATCAAGGAGTGATGGGGGAATACGATTCTCCATCACAGCAGGACCTCTTGCGAAAGAACTCAAGATCGACAACAGCATTGCGATTAACGGAGTGTGCCTCACTGTTGTCTCGCGCCGTGGATCGATCATTGATGTCGTGGCCGTGGAAGAAACGCTGAAGAAGACCACTCTTCACGATTGGAAGCGTGGCACAAAAGTCAATTTGGAACTGCCGCTGAGATTCAATCAGCGTCTGGGAGGTCATCTGGTTCTCGGCCACGTGGACACTGTTGGGTCTCTTTACCGGATTTCTGATCTCGCCACAAGCACCCTCGTCTCCATGCGGATTCCATCAGAGTTCCTCGACCTCGTGGTTCCGGTGGGTTCCATCGCCGTAGATGGGGTGAGTCTGACGATCGCACAACTGGAGGAGGACATTGTTACCGTATCCATCATTCCATATACGATGGAACATACGATTTTTTCTACATATCGGGCTGGAGCGAGGATGAACCTGGAATTTGATATCATCGGCAAGTATGTCAAGCGCATGACGCATCATTCGGCCGAATCCGGATCTCTCGTGGAAATCACAGAGGAACGACTGAAAGAAATGGGCTTTTAGGGAATGGCGCGAAAACTCTATTACAAGATTCTCCGGTGCGGGCAATCGGATATTCCCGATCGGTTGTGGGAAGATATTCTCAGATTACAGCACTGGTATAATTCGGAATTTATCTGGACTGCCGGGAGACTGGCGCTCAAGATGTTCGCTGTCTTTCCGAATACTGAGAGAAAAGGCTCGTCAACCGAAGATATCACTGCTCTGATCGCGGCACGTCAACGTGAGCTGGAGGCGGGAGGGAAGAGTCATAATGAAATTATTCGCACTCTGCACGCCGAGGGCTTGATCATCGCTGTGCCTGGAGGGTATTTCGATGACTGCCTGGCGAGTGGTTTTACGCGCACCGCCGGAAACGAATTCAACGCATATCTCGTGAGTGAATTCCTTCTGAAGGTCACGAGACTACTCCCGGAAATTACGCTGGACATAGTTGATGAAGGGGAGTTTATCAAGCCACACCACATCCTCCTTTCGAACGGAAATGTCGTTGTTCCGGCAGACGAGCGAGATCGGCTCTGGTACTACGAAGCAATCGTGAAGAACCGCCATGTGTTCTCTGTCGTGGATTCGGCAAAGTACGATAATATCCCGCGATTCCGGGTTACGGTCCCCGATTTTGGAGAGCTGTCTCCTGAAGAAAGGATGGAAGTGCTGCGGGATCGGAGTTGGCTTGGATTTGAGAACAACTATGATATCAATGGTGACGATATCCAGGGTTACGACCTGAACAAGCAGGTGGGACGTTTCTCGTTGATGGACGGAAATCTGTCACCAGGGGGAGAATAATTCCGGTATTCTCTGTATATTTCTTGGAATTCTGACGAAAGATTCGTATACTGCAAATTCTCGTACGGCGACCCAATTTGAAAGGAAGACATGTTCGGAATCCTGATTTTTATTGAAATTCTGGTGAGTATATTGCTGATTGTGGTTGTTCTCATGCAATCGAGTAAAGGTGGGGGGCTGGCAGGAACGTTGGGAGGCAGCACCGTGGGCACGATGTTCGGTGTGCGGCGCACAGCCGACTTTCTGAGCAAGGCAACAATGTACCTGTCTACAATCTTCATTCTTCTCTGCCTCCTCATCAATATTTTCTTCCTCCCGGGGAAAACGAAATCGGCGGAAAGTATCATACAACGTGGCAGTGCTCCGGCATCTGCTCCCAGACCAGTTCCGCCCGCCAATCAGCCGGCGGCGACCCCAGCACAGCAGGCGCCGGGGAAGTAGAGCAGGCGCCTCATAATGCGCCCATGGCTCAATTGGTAGAGCAGCTGACTCTTAATCAGCGGGTTCCAGGTTCGAGTCCTGGTGGGCGCACTCCACCAAAGCAAGCAAACTTCCGGCTCTCGTATGAGGTGCCGAAAGAACCCTCCCCTCGAATATCATACCTCGAAATTGCTCTCAGGGCATTTCACTAAGTATCATGATGGTAAACCAAAATATCAATCCTTCTCATGTCGAGTATTCCCCAGATATTCAGGGCGTCCTGATCTACCAGGGCTACGGCAATGCACTCAAAATGGTTGGAAAAGAATCTCTCGACCTGCTCCAGAGGATTTCGACCAATAATCTCCTGGATCTGGAAATTCGTTCTTCACGGTACACAATCCTTACAACTGAGAAGGGAAGAGTCGTCGATCTGGTTTTGGTTCACCGGCTGGAAGAGGAAAGCATCCTTCTACTTACCAGCCAAGGACAATCTGCCCGCATTCTATCATGGATAAGTAAGTTCATCATCATGGAAGACATCAGCATTAATGATGTAAGCCCTGATGTTTCAGCATATATGCTTCTTGTATTGAAGGGAAATTCTTCGTGTAATGAAATGCTGAAATCACGTGCACCAGCTGAGCCCATATTGCAGTTCCATGACCCCCTTTGGAACTCTCTGGATGTATGGCAGGTAGCCGAAGATGGGAGAGACAATCAGGATTCAAGTTCCTACCTCGGCCGTTATAGGCGCATTGGGACCGAACATTTTGAGGAACTTCGGATCTACGAAGGAGTACCTGCCTGGGGTAAGGAGCTTTCCGAACAGTTCAATCCGCTGGAAGCAGGACTCTCTTCATGTATTAGCTTTGCAAAGGGCTGCTACGTGGGGCAGGAAGTGATCGCGAGAATTGACACATATAAAAAACTTCAAAAATCCCTCTGCGGGTTCTGGGTCGAATCGCCGAAGAACATTTCCATCAGTCGGCCGCAGGAAATTCTCCTCGGGACAACGGTGGTTGGTCTAATGACCAGTCTGCAATGGTCTGATCGGCATGAGAAGTGCGTTGCTTTAGGGTATCTCGACACAGAAATCCAGCGCACAGATTTTGAGCTTAGGTCTGATAACGGTTTGATGTGCAATGTCCACAGGCGCAGTTTGCCTCGGAAGGGGGACGAAGCATGAGACGTTCACGGACTCCCGTTGCACTGGTTACCGGGGGTGGACGTCGTTTGGGGCGTCAGATTTGTCTCGCGCTGGGGCACGCAGGGTTCGACGTGGCTGTGAATTACCACAACTCTGCCGCGGGAGCACGAACGGTCGTCAAGGATCTGAATGCTATGGGCCAGAGAGCTGGTTCCTTCAAGGCCAATGTTTCGAAAAGCAGACAGGTCGACAGGATGGTATCTTCAGTGATCCGTACATTCGGCCGGATCGATCTATTGGTGAATAACGCTGCAGTCTTTCTCGATAGCCCAGCCAGATCGACGACCGAATCAACCTGGGATACTACAATTGATATTAATCTAAAGGGAATATTTCTTTGCTCTAAAGGAGTTATCCCACAAATGCTCAAGCAAAAAAAAGGAATTATCGTCAACATCGCGTCGCTGGGAGGGCAACAGGCCTGGACCGAGCACATGCCCTACAGTGTCGCCAAGAGCGGAGTTATCATGTTGACGAGAGTGATGGCAAAGGCGCTCGCACCGACAATTGTCGTGAATGCCATAGCGCCTGGGGCGATTCTCATTCCGGGAGAGGAATCAGAAGATATTCAGCACATTTCTCGGAAGAAGATCCCTCTACGAAAATATGGTGCTCCGTCTGATATCACAGACATGGTTCTTTACCTGGCGACAAAAGCATCGTACATCACCGGCCAGGTTATTTCAGTCGACGGGGGAAGGTCTATTCTTTAATTTATGAGGACGTCTGATGACATCTAGAGTAAAGCCCACGGTCAAAGCGTACAACAATCTGGATTTTTTGAATAGTCCGAGTGCGCGTACAATCCGCCTTCTCGCCGAGTATCTTGAACCATTCCATCGGTTCCGTCTCGAGGGAATCCGAAATACAGTGGTCGTGTTCGGCTCGGCACGGCTCGTATCCCGAACAGAAGCGCGGAGGAAACTGAAGCTCGTACAGTCGAAGGTATCTTCGAGAATAAGACTGAGCGCGAAACTGAAGGATGAACTTGAAAACGCGAAGATATCTCTTGAAATGTCACGCTATTATGAAGATGCGACAAAGTTGACCTTTATGCTGACGAAATGGGCCAAGAACTTTGACGGGACACACCGGTTCGTTGTCTGTTCAGGTGGGGGACCAGGGATTATGGAGGCGGCGAACAAAGGTGCCGTTCGCGCAGGGGGAAAGTCCATCGGGCTGAATATCAGCCTCCCATTCGAGCAGGCGTCAAATCCCTACATTTCCAAGAATCTTGCGTTCGAGTTTCACTACTTTTTCATGAGGAAGTTCTGGTTTGTCTATCTTTCCAAAGCAATGGTGATGTTCCCGGGCGGTTTTGGAACGCTCGATGAGCTGGCGGAGGTACTGACCCTGCTCCAAACAAAGAAGGTTACCAAACCGCTTCCGATCGTTCTCTACGGGAGCACGTACTGGAAGGAAGTCCTGCATCTCGATGTAATGGTCAAACATCAGACAATCTCTGCAAGAGACCTCGAATTATTCCGATTTGCCGATACGCCGGAAGAGGCATTTGGCTACCTTAAGGACAGACTGACGAAGTTCTACCAGCAGGAAATACGTAGGAGGTAACCTCCGGTGTGATCTTGAAACCGGAATGAGAATTTCGTATATTAGAAGAGAGGGGATGACATGGTTTCGACGGAGATGAGGATGGTCGTAATTGCATCACGTGCTCTCCGAGTTGCACGATAAATAAGCGGAAAACCATTAAGTGCTGACTACAACTACGCACTGGCTGCTTAATTAAGCAACCCATCCACTGCAGTTTTGTCCGATGAATTGCAGCAGGGTGTCGACTCAGTCGGACTGGTTTCTGATGCGGTCCGGGCTTCGGAGACGAGATTTCAACGGAATAACCCGTTCGAACCGAGTTCATTCCGCGTCGAATGGGTGAGCAACCGAGAATGAACTATTGATGTAGAGATTACGATGGTCTTCTTTTCGGACCGGGGTTCGATTCCCCGCATCTCCACAATCAGAGCCGTCCATTTCATGTGACGGCTTTTGTTTTTTCAGATCGCAAGGAATGTTCAGCGTGGTCCTGAAATTTACGAAAATGACGGGAGCAGGAAACGATTTTGTCCTCATCGACAATCGTGCGGGGAGTTTGCAGGTAGATTGGACCGGTGTAGCGGCAAAGTTGTGCGATCGACGGTATGGAATCGGAGCAGACGGGCTGCTCATTCTGGAATCGAGCCACACGGCTGATTTCATGATGAAATATTATAACGCCGACGGCAGTTACGGCGGAATGTGCGGCAATGGCGGAAGGTGCGCTGCAAGATTTGTGATGGATTCAACCCAACGCGATACAATTGCATTCGAGGCACTTGATTTTATTTACCGTGCAGCCAGGTCAGGTACGTCCATAAAGCTTAAGATGAAGGATCCGACATCCATACGAAGTGGCACATTAGAAATCAATCACCACCGGATTCCTTACACATTTGTTGATACCGGTACCGCGCATGCCGTCATCTTCGTGGAGCAATTAGATCCGGAGCTTGCCGCAAAAGTGACATCCGGCGATATTACTACTATCGGCTCGAATATCCGCAATGATCCTGCATTTTCACCAGGAGGAACAAATGTGGATTTCGTTCAACGCATTGACGACCACACACTCCGGATGCGAACGTATGAACGCGGCGTTGAGGCAGAAACGCTGGCCTGCGGTACCGGAGCCATAGCTTCTGCGGTAGTTGCACACATCGGCAAGCTGGTGGAGGTTCCTACTACCATCCAGACACGCAGCAAGGAGAAACTCATGGTGGAATTTGAGATGGGAGGGAAGGAAATTCGGGGAGTCACGCTGACCGGATCGGCATACAATGTCTTTGAAGGTTCTATACAGTTGGATGTCTAGGAGTAATGAAGTGAACTTTACATAACATATATTATTAGAATAACTCCCTTATACCCAGTGTTTACCCTTCAATTCGTCGGCGTAAGCTTTCCATGTATACCTCCCTCATTTCCTTAACGCTCAGCTGAACTCCGGCCTGCAGAAGCTTGAACTCTTTCGGAATCACGTGTCCCATCTCTGAAAGCTCGACGTTGTGTGTCTTAGCCGACTGCCTGACGTTGTCCAGATCTTTCGTGTCGCATGATATCACTATCCGCGACTGATCCTCTCCGAAGAGAAACTTGTCTAATCTCAGTGCATTGCCGGCAGTAAACTCTATCCCAAGGTCATGAGGATGGCTCAGGATACAACATTCAGCAAGCGCTATTGCGAGTCCACCATCACTGATATCATGAGCGGAATTCAGCCAGCCATGTTCGATCATTTCCAGGCATGCCGACTGAACTCCTTTCTCGAGATCAAGGTCAAGGTCGGGAGCATCCCCAGCGATCATGCCGTGCATATAGTTCAGGTATTCACTGCCCCCAAGGTGGCCAATTGCCTTTCCAAGCACAATTACCGCGTCCCCGACCTTCTTGAATCCTGCCGAAATGCACCGCGAATAATCAGAAACTTCGCCGAGCATACCGATGACAGGCGTCGGAAAGACCGACCGCACAGGGCTTTCGTTATAAAAGCTGACATTCCCGCCGGTGACTGGTGTTTCAAGTGCCCGGCATGCATCTCCAATGCCTCGGATTGCCTCGCTGAACTGCCAGAACACTTCCGGCTTGTAGGGATTGCCAAAGTTCAGACAATTTGTTATGGCAATCGGCTTAGCCCCAACACAGACAACATTTCGGGCTGATTCAGCTACAGCTATTTCTGCACCTCTATATGGATTCAGGTAGACGTATCTGGGATTGCAATCGGTCTTCATTGCAAGCGCCTTCTTCGTCCCCTTGATTCGGACCACGGCCGCATCACCCCTAATCTCAGTAATCGTGTCCGTACGCACCATTGAATCGTACTGGCGGGTGATCCAATTCCGCGAGGACATGTTCGGAGATGACAACATCGATAAAATGCATGAAGAATAGTCCCCAGGTTCTGATATTCCAGAGAGATCCTTCGCGCGAAGTAAATCAATGTATGAAGGCACCTTCTTTTCTCTTACATACACGGGAGCTCCGCCTCCAAGTACCATTGACTCGGCCGGAACATCTGCAACTGTCTCCCCCTGATGATGGATATGGACACGGCCGTTTCCTGTAACTCTGCCAATAACACTGATATCGAGATCCCATTTCCGGAAGACCTCTTCCAATTTCTTGATATTTTCAGGGAGCACGACGAGGAGCATACGTTCCTGGGACTCGGACAGCATGATTTCGTATGCCGACATATTCTTTTCGCGGACATGCACGTTATCGAGCTCAATTTCCATCCCCACCTTTCCCCTTGCGCTCATCTCGGCTGTTGAGCAGGTAATTCCCGCCGCACCCATGTCCTGTACACCAACCACGAGCCCCAGCTTTATCGCTTCGAGTGTTGCCTCAAGGAGAAGCTTCTCGGTAAACGGATCGCCAACCTGAACTGACGGTCTCTTTGCATCGGATTCTTCCGATATTTCTTCCGAGGCGAATGTCGCCCCGTGAATACCATCTCTCCCGGTTGAGGAACCCACAATGACCACGAGATTTCCCTCACCGGAAGCGATTGCACGTGCTATGTGTTCGCGCCTGACAATCCCAACAGACATCGCGTTAACGAGCGGATTGTCGTCGTAGCATTCATCAAAATATACATCTCCGGCTACTGTTGGTACACCGAAGCTGTTACCATAATCGCCAATACCCTTAACCACACCTTTCAATAGAAATTTTGTTCTCGGCAGATCGATTTTGCCAAACCGGAGGGAATTCAGTGAGGCGATGGGCCGTGCTCCCATGGTAAAAATATCCCGCATTATGCCTCCAACTCCGGTCGCAGCCCCTTGGTATGGCTCAACGGCCGACGGGTGGTTATGGCTTTCGATCTTGAATGCAACGGCATAGCCCTCACCGATGTCGACAAGCCCCGCATTTTCCTCTCCGGCCTCAACGAGGAGCCTTCCACCCTTTCTGGGGAGCTTTT
>Ga0335079_10002835_pt1 | contig 19957 bp, 23 predicted proteins | sample Lox_Sample_33_FD_206719 | JGI IMG/M metagenome (GOLD analysis project Ga0335079, IMG submission 206719) | Soil microbial communities from Loxahatchee National Wildlife Refuge, Florida, United States - Lox_Sample_3.3 | ecosystem: Environmental > Terrestrial > Soil > Wetlands | place: USA... | reverse complement strand
TGCGGCCGGCATCGTGATTCACTGCGGTCTCGATGTGCTGCAGAAGCGTGCCCGTGCGGTACACGTTCAAGGCCTGCAATCCATAGCAAATGCCCAGGACCGGCTTGTGCATGTTGTAGGCGTCCTGCAGCAGCAACTCGTCCACGGTGTCGCGGCGAGTGTCCGCGGCTGCGGTCTTCGAGTGAACAGGGGCGTCATATTTTGCCGGGTCCACATCGGCCCGGCTGCCCGGCAGCAGCACTCCATGGCAGCGCTCGATCAGTTTCATGGTTTCCGCCGGAGTGCGATCCAGAGGAATGCGCACCGGGTCTCCTCCGGCCATCTCGACTGCGCGCTCGTACTGGGGCAACGTCCGCTCGGCGTAAGCGCTGTCTCCGGAATGAGGAACGGGAATAGCAATGCGTGGGCGCATGATCAGATTCTATCGCTCTGCCGGCTGGCTTTCTCAATCCCCATCAGGGCTCGTGTCTGCCGGAAGTGCCGCATCTCCAGCCAGAGCGAAGCCACCAGCGTGATCGCAGCCGCGCACGCTCCCGCCGGGGTCGCTACATAGCGATAGGCCAGCGTCATGTCGGGATGCACGCCATGTCGCCACGCGGAGATCATCGCAACCAGTATGCCAAGCAGCAGGCCAATCGCAAACGCCAGCAAGCCCATCAGGAAGGTCAGCAGCAGGACCCGAATTGGAATCAGGTACACGCGGCGTGGAACGTCGGCCGCTTGCAATGCGCTCGTCACCTTGTGATTGTAATCCCCATCCACGCACAGACTTGCGCTATACCATCATGCGCTACAATGAGGCCATGTCACAGGCAGCTCCGGCGATCACGCGCCCCCCGGCGGAAGTGGTGCGCCGCACTCCGGTCTCACAAGCGCCGAACGGGATCTGTTATGCCGTCGCCGGGGAAGTCACCGTCGCCACTTCCGACCTGGAACGGATGGTTGCCGCTGTCCCTGACACCGCAGCCGCTGCCCTGCAGCGCAAAGCCTACTACTTCGTTCCGCTCACCGTAAACCAGGGCGACGAAACTGTCATTGCCGACCGCTATGACGTTGCCCTCAGCGACAACGCGGTTTGCCACCGCAATCTCGATTTGGGTGACTCCCAGTGCGTTTTCATTTCGACCCGGCTGATGGATGACAAGTTTTCGGTGGCTTTCGAGTTCTACATAAATGTGGGCCACGCCGTGGTGGAGCGCGCCGGCGTGTCGCAGGCCTTCGCCGATCTCGTCTGGAAACAGGTGGAATCGGGGGCCAAAGGCGAAACTTCGCTGGACGCGTGGGAATCGCGCAAAGCGGCGACCACCCATGAGCCTGACGCGGAGCGGCACAAGAATGAGTACTTCGCTGCGACCTTCTCCGACGCGATCTCAATTTACCTGCTTTCGTTGTTCATTGACGTGGACTATTACGACCTGCGCGAACGGGATTATCCGTTGCTGGCGCCGGCCGCGATGGCGGAACGGCTCCGGAAGGTGGCGGAACTGTTCCCCCCGAATCCTGGTTACGAGTTCGCGATCTATTACAAGCGGCGAGCCTGAAAACCAGACCAGCGGGGCTTCCCAATGGAGAAAATTCCTCATGGCTTCACTCTCAGACCCATTGGTCAAACAATTGTTGGGCGGGCGATACATTGCGACCCTCGCGACTCAAAACCCGAATGGATCAATCCACATGGTTGCAGTGTGGTATCTGTTTGATGGCGGCCATGTTTATGTGGGTACGTCTACGCGTACCCGCAAGGCCCGCAACCTGGAGTCGAATACCACGGTTTCGGTCATGATCGACTCGCGCGACGTCGCGGCGTCCTGCGGCATCACGATCGTCGGCAAGGCAAAGATCGTGACCGGCGAGGCATCGCACCGCTGGAATGCGCAGATTCACAGCAAGTATTTGAGCGACGCCGCGCTCGCGGATTCGCGTGTCGGCCCGACTTTTGCCGCAGTGGACGACGTCACCATCCAGATCGTGCCCTCATCTGTAATTTCTTGGGATATGCGCGAAATTGATAAGCAGTTCTTTGGCGGCGCAATGGAGAGCAATCCCGGGTACCTGTTGCCGCTTCAGCGCTGAAGGGCCGGCTTAAACCTGGTTCCCCAGTTGACCGCCTGGCTGGTCCGACTTCAGCAGCACAGAAACATCGTGCCTGTCCGGCGAGTGGCGCACGACAACCGTACGGCCCTTCCACCCGGCAACCAATTCTTCAGCCCGACGCTCGTTTCTGGCCCGAATGGTGTAAAAGCCAGAATAGTACTGGCCGTTGACTACGTATGCGTACGCCAACTCTCCGACCCATGGCATGATTTGCCGATCCTGAGTATTTCGAGCGACTGCTTCCGTCACCATCCCCTGGACAGAAGGCCAGGATTGGGCCTGCCGACTTCTCATCCACGCCCAGAAACCGCTGCCCGCCGCCATCGCGAACAGAGAGATTTCACGCCAGAACGCCAGAAGCTTCCATGGGTCAAACGCTTTCATCACCGATAGGGTACAACGTACGCTAGCGCGGTTTGCCCAATTCCTTAGTGTCCCGGTGTGCCCTCTATGAGTAAAATCTTCACTCCATGCCCGTGACCGTTCGATCCTTCGCCAAGATCAATCTCGGACTGCACATTGGTCCGTTGCGGCCGGACGGTTATCACGAACTGCGAACCGTCTATCAGACGGTCGCCTTGCACGATGTCATTCACGTTCAGGTCGCACGTGGCATGGGGATCGAGATCCGCACTGACGATCCCCGCGTTCCGAAAGATGAGTCGAACACCTGCTATCGCATAGCGGAATCCGCTCTACGGCTACTCAAGGCCCGCGGACGCGTCATCGTGACCATTGAGAAGCGCCTGCCAGTGCAAGGCGGCCTGGGCGGCGCCTCCGGAAATGCCGTTGCGGTTCTGCTGGCGCTGGAACGCGCGCTCAAGAAACAGATGCCTGGCCCGGAGCGGCTGCGCATTGCCGCCGACGTTGGTTCGGACCTGCCGCTGTTCCTCATTGGGGGAACGGTCATGGGTGTCGGTCATGGCGAAGAGGTCTATCCGCTGCCGGATCTTCCAGCCGCGGCTTGTGTTGTGGCAACTCCAGATATTGGCGTTTCCACGCCGCGTGCATTCGCCGACTGGGATGCCAAAATACTCCCGGCGTCGGGAACCGGAGAGGGCGTGCGGTCCGAATTGACGGTCGCTCGAGGGTCCGATAGAATGAACCAGTTCAGTCGCGCGGTTGGCGCGTGGCTGAGTGGTCAGAATCAGTCTAAGCGTAAAGCTGGCAAGGTTTTATCCGGTGTCCCTGCAGGTGGCAGGGGCCGGGCCGAGACCCCGCTTCTCGACCTCGTCCGTACCGGGATCGAAAACGACTTTGAACAGGTCGTCTTTCCTCAGTATCCCGAATTACGTGAGGTCAAGCGCGTGCTGGAAATGAGCGGCGCATTTTACGCCTCGCTTTCCGGTTCCGGCTCTGTAACTTACGGGCTGTTTGCAGGGCGCAGGCAGGCAGAACGAGCTGCCGCCAAGCTGCGCCAGGCGGGCATTACGGCATCCGCCACGACCACACTGACGCGCCGGCAGTACTGGAACAGGATTTTCGTCTGACGATTTCTGGTGGCGGATATTTGGCACCGGGTTACACTAGAAGTGCCAGCCGATCGTCACTCACAACTGAAATTGTCCGTTCAGGTTACTGGGCCGTCGACTAATGGTAGGTCAAGTGCCTTTGGAGCACTTTGTCTAGGTTCGAATCCTAGCGGCCCAGCCAGAATCCCGGCCACCTCGCGGGTTGGGTCGGGCATTGCAGGCTGATGGCTGAGAGAACTATGGCAACTCTTGCGACAGCGACGGAAAAGAAGGCCCAGGCAGGCGCCGAGGAGAAACCCGAACGCAAGCCGCAGCGCGCCCGTCTCGACGACAAGTTTAAGATCTTCTGCGGAACCGCGAACGAGCCTCTCTGCGACGAGGTCTGCGCATTTCTCGGCATGGCGCGCGGCCAGGCGCTGGTCACCCGTTTCAAGGACGGGGAAGCCTACGTCCAGATCCAGGAGAATGTTCGCGGATCGGATGTGTTCGTCATCCAGCCCACCTCACGGCCGGTCGACGAACACCTGATGGAGTTGCTCCTGATGATTGATGCGCTCAAGCGGGCGTCGGCCCGGCGCATCACGGCGGTGATTCCGTACTTCGGATATGCCCGGCAGGACCGCAAGGACAAGCCGCGTGTGCCGATTTCCTCGAAGCTGGTGGCGGACCTGCTGACGACGGCCGGTGCAGATCGTGCCCTCATCGTGGATCTGCATGCTCCGCAGTTGCAGGGCTTTTTCAACATTCCGGTGGATCATCTGTTCGCTTCCCCGGTGCTGGTGGATTATTTCAAGCGGCTGAACCTGCCGAATCTGACGGTGGTCTCGCCGGATGCGGGCGGCGTGGAGCGGGCCCGGTTTTTTGCCAAGAAAATGGATTCCGCTCTCGCCATCGTGGATAAGCGGCGCGTGGAAATGAACGTGGCCGAAGTCATGCATGTGATCGGCGACGTCAGCGGGCGTACTTGCCTGGTGATTGATGACCTGATCGACACCGCGGGAACGCTGGTGAAGACGGCCAGCGCGCTGATGGAGAACGGGGCCAGCGCGGTTTACGCCTGCGCATCGCACCCAGTGCTTTCCGGGGCCGCGGTCGAGAATATTTCCAAGTCGTGCATCACCGAGGTTGTGGTCACTAACACCATTCCGCTCGGGGAAGCGGCCCGGAAAGAACCCAAGATTCATGTACTCACCATCGCTGGCTTGATTGGACGCGCAATCCAGTCGATTCATGAAGAGACGTCCGTAAGCAAACTGTTCTTGTAATGGGACTGAATTTATGACTACTGCAACTGAAAAGAACATGCTGGAGGCGCAGCCGCGCACTCCCGGCAATAAGAACGATGCCCGCCGGGTGCGCATTGCCGGCAAGGTGCCCGGCGTGCTTTATGGCGCCGGCAAGAACGCCATGCCGGTGAGCCTCGATCCCCGGCAAGTGGCGCGCATTCTGCATTCCGAAACCGGCCACAACACGATTTTTGACCTCGCCCTCGATGGTGGAGAACGCACCAAGGCCATGATCGTGGACTGGCAATACGAGCCCATGAAGGGTGCGTTGTTGCACATCGATCTTAAGCGCATCGCGATGGACCAGAAGCTGAAGGTCAAGGTGCCGGTCGCGATGAAAGGCGAAGCCGTCGGCGTGAAGCAGCAGGGCGGCATCCTCGAGCAGATTCTGCGCGAGGTTGAAATCGAGTGCCTTCCGCAGGACATTCCGGCTTCCATCGAAGCCGATGTCACCGAGCTTGTCTTCGGCAAAGTGCTGCGGGTTTCCGATCTGCCGCACGGCGACAAGCTGAGATTCCTGACGGATGCCACCCAGCCTGTGGCGCACGTCATCGCGATCAAGGAGGAGGTTGCTCCCACGCCTGAAGCCGCGGCTGAAGCTGCCGCTGCTCCGGCCGAGCCCGAGGTCATCAAGAAGGGCAAGCAGGAGGTTGAAGGCGAGGAGGGCGCCGAAGGCGCAGCCGAGAAACCGGAGAAGGCCGAGAAGAAAGAGAAGAAGTAGTCTTGGAGCGACGGGCCTCTGGTCCGTTCGAATCGGGTGCGACCCGATTCCTTCTGATCGGGAGACATGGAAGCGGCGTGAAACTGATTGTCGGGCTTGGCAACCCGGGTATCGAATATCAGTTCACGCCCCACAACCTGGGATTTCTCGTTGTGGACCGACTGGCGAATGAGTGGGGGCTGGACGTCAGGAATCGCCAATGCCGGGCGCTGACCGCAAGGGTTCAAGTGGGCTCGGAAACGGTGCTGCTGGTCAAGCCGGAGACGTTCATGAACCTCAGCGGCTTGGCGGTGGCGGAGTTGGTAGCGAAATACGAGGTCCAGCCGGAATCCGACCTCATCGTGATCCACGATGAGCTGGATTTTCCGCTGGGCACGGTGCGCATCCAGCAACGGCGGAGCGCAGCCGGTCACAACGGCGTGGAATCGGTGATCGGGGCCCTGGGAACGCAGGATTTCGTGCGAGTCCGGGTGGGCGTGGCGCCCGAGCGCAAGGTCGAGGACGGAGTGCGTTACGTGCTCACCCCGTTCCGCAAGTCGCAGCTCACGACCGTCGATGAAATAGTCGAGACGGGGGCTGAGGCCGTGCAGGCAATTCTGAAAGAAGGTCCGGCGACAGCGATGAACCGCTTCAACCGCAAGCCGGACGAAGGGAACGAGTAAGTCGCAGATTGCGAAAGAGTTTAGCCGTACAGAATTGGAGACAAGAATGAATCGCACTTATGAGCTGATGTTTATTGTTCGCCCCGATATGGCGGAGGAGGATCAGGACAAGCTGATTTCGACTCTGCAGTCCGCCGTGACTTCTTCTGGCGGCACGGTGAAGACCGTGGAGAAATGGGGCAAGCGGCGCCTGGCCTACACGGTCCGGAAATTTCACGATGGCATTTACATCCTGCTGATCGTGGAAGGCGGTGGCGGACTGATTCACGAGCTGGAACGTCGTCTGCGCGTGACCGAACCGGTGATCAAGTTCCTCACCGTGCGCGTGGACGAGGAGCAGAAGCGCCTGGACAAGATCAAGGCCATTCGTGACGCGCGCCGCAAGGCGGCCGCTCCGGCGGCGCCTGCGGAAGCAGCGGCCGGGGAAGCGCCGGCTGTCACGGCATAGAGAAAACACGCCGCCGGTGAGCCAGCGGCGCCTCATCGAGATACTGAACCGATTTAAGGAGCATCATGGCTGACGAGACCAGAGCAACAGCAACTCCAAGCGCAGAACCATCTACCGGCGGCGACCGTCCCGATCGCGGAGAGCGCCGTCCGCCGCGCCCCGGAGGCCCGGGCGGGCGCGAGGGCGGGCCGGGCGGCCGCAAGTATTTTCGCCGCAAGAAGGTCTGCAAGTTCTGCGTGGAGAAGATTGAGGCCATCAACTACAAGGATGTCCGGCTGCTGGCGCAGTTTGTGGCAGAGAGCGGGAAAATCGTTCCGCGGCGTCTGACGGGCGTGTGCACGCCGCACCAGCGGCGGCTCTCGTCGGCGATCAAGCAGGCCCGCAATATCGCCTTGCTGCCGTTTGCCGGCCGCGCGTCCTAAGCTGCAGTCGGCGGTCCGCATGCGGACGGCGAGAGCGCCCGTCTGCAGCGGTCAAACCAGTTTGAACGGGAGTCATCATCATGGAAGTCATTCTGAAGGAAGATGTAGCCAACCTCGGTTCCCGCGGTGACGTGGTGAAGGTCGCCGAAGGTTATGGTCGCAATTTTCTCCTGCCGCGCAAACTCGCCATCGAAGCTTCCGCGGGTAACAAGAAAGTTATCGAGCAGATGAGGGCGGCTGCTGTCCGCCGTTCTGCCAAGGAGAAGTCGCAGGCAGAAGAACTGGCGAAGCAGTTTGAAGGCGTGTCGGTTTCTTTCCAGCGTCGTTCCGGGGAACACGATCAACTCTTCGGCTCGGTGACCGCCGGCGACATCGCCGAGGCTCTCGCCAAGAAAGGCTTTGACCTCGACCGCCGCAAGATTCAGATCCATGAACCCCTCAAGACCCTGGGTGAGTTCACGGTGCCCATCCGGCTCCATCGGGATGTGACCACACACCTGAAAGTGGTCATTGAGAAGGAAGCGATCGAGTAACGGTAACTGCAACGTATCCAGCTGTTTGCCAGTGATGCCATGAGTTCTTGTACGTACGGCAGTGGCTTGACAAAGTGTTCCACGTGGAACACTTCTCCATTTTCGCGGTCTGCCGGGTCTTGATCGAGGGTCCGGGTTCCGGTCGCGTAATGCGGGGCAAGTTGCGAAGGTCAGCCGTGCTACGACCTTTGGGCGACTTGCTACTAAACTTCATGCCGCCAGCTTGTTAGCGGTGCTACCACCCCAGCAAAAACCTTGCCAAACTCCTATAATTCCTGCTCACGGATAGGGGTTTGCCTCGTCCATAGCTATGGCAACCGGGAGGAACGGCAAGGGCGCCCGGTTCTTAGTCGAGGGCGAGGAAGAAGATGCCGGCCGAAGCATTGGCGATACCTTTTGCGGTTGGCGAACATTCCCAGGGGCTTGCGGAACGCAGCCGCCGGGAACGGGGCAACGGAACCCAGGACCCCTCCGTGCGGGGCCAGATGGCTGGGCAAAGTCCAAGCCGTATTGACGATACGTTGCTGGTCCGCGAAGCGCAGCGCGGCAACCGCGCCGCTTTCGAGGAACTGGTACGGCATTACGACCATGCGGTGCTCCGCCTGGCCATGCACCTGACCGGCTCGGAGCACGAAGCCCAGGACATCTATCAGGAAGCGTTCCTCAAGGCGTACCGAAGCGTGGGCAATTTCCGTTTCGAGTGCTCTTTTTACACCTGGATTTACCGTATCGTTACCAACCTTTGCCTCGATCACCTGCGCAAAAAGCAGGTGCGCAAAGAAGAAGCGCCGGTGGCGACGGACAGCACGGGCGAACAGTACGATGTGCTGGAGCAGGTGGCGGACGCCCGGTCCGGCGCCAATCCAGAGCGGGACCTGATGCGCCGCGAACTGGGCAAGCGAATCAGCCGCGCGTTAGAGAAATTGACGCCTCGCGAGCGGATGGTGTTCGAACTGAAGCATTATCACGGGTTGAAGCTGCGGACCGTGGGGGAAGTCTTGAATACGACCGAAGAAACGGCAAAGAATACTCTGTTTCGCGCTACGCAGAAATTGCGCGGCGCACTGGCGGATATGCGATGACCGGACTGGAATGCCCACTGAAGGGGCGCAATTATGAAATGTGAATGGGTGCAACAGAACATTCTCCTGTACGTTTACAACGAGCTGGCGGACGACGCCCGTTACGAACTGGAACAGCACGTGGCGCGGTGCGCCGGCTGCGCTGCGGAAGTGAAAGCGGTGCAGGATTTTCATTCCTCGCTTTCCCAGTTTCCGGTGCAGGAACCGGCGCCCAACCTGGTGGTGGCTTCCCGCATGCGTTTGCAGGAAGCGCTCGAGACGACCGAGCAGGGCGGGCTGTGGCAGCGCTTCATCTTCGATCCGGCTGCATGGTTTCACCAGGTCCGCTTCTCGCCGGCGCTGGCTGCTGTGCTGTTCATCGCAGGATTTGCTGGCGGCATCGGAACGGCTTACAAAGTTGTCAGTGGCAACGGGAACCTGGTGCCAGTCGCCGGAACATCTGTCAGCCGGCCAGCCGAATCCTCGGTGACGGGCATCCGCTCCATTTCGCAGGAGCCGGGCTCGAGCCAGATCAACATCAAGTACGACACGGTTTCCACGCAGGAAGCGCAAGGCTCGCTGAACGACCAGCGGATCCAACAATTGCTGCTCTTCGCGGCGCGCAATAACTACAACTCCGGCGTGCGCATGGATTCTGTAGACCTGCTGACGCAGAACCCCAACAACGATCAGGTCCGCGAGGCGCTGATCTATGCCTTGCGGTATGACTCGAACCCGGGGGTTCGGTTGAAGTCACTCGATGCCTTGGGCGGATTTGTGAAAGCGGACGTGCGGGTGCGCGATTCAGTCCTCGAAGCGCTGGTAAACGATTCGAATCCGGGTGTGCGGACTGAGGCCCTGCACCTACTGGAACCCGTGCGCGTGGACAGCAGCGTACGCGCGGTATTGCAGAAGCTGGCTGCAAGCGATCAGAACCAGTACATCCGCACCGAGTCGCGGGCGATGCTGGTTGAGATTCCGGAGATTGATTAGCGGTTACAAAGGGGGCTTGCCGGGTACAAGCCTGGCGAGATGAGGATGAGAACGGAAAGGAAATGTTGAATCGATTATTCAAAGTCGGGGCTGCACTGCTGCTGGTTCTGCCGCTGGCAGCTGCACAAGATACGCGAGTCTATCGCGAGGGCAGCAATTGGGCGAGGGAGATTTCCGGCAATCTGGCGGCGGCGAAGAACCTAAGAGTCAAGGTTGATCTCGGTGCGGTGCGCGTCCAGGGCGGATCGCAGCCGGGGATCCATTACACCGTCCGGAACCGCGCCTACGCCGCTTCCGAAGAGAAGTCACGCCGTGAATTCGATGCATACAAGGTGAGCGCTTACGTTCGCGGCGACACGGCCTGGATTGTTGCCGAATGGGAAGGTGGCAGTCCGCATAAGTTTTCCGGCGAGTTCTCGATCGATGTGCCGCGCGACATGGACTGGGTGAAGATCGAGACGGACGGGGGAGGGATCACGACATCCAGCATTAGCGGACGGGTGGATGCGGAAAGCGGCGGCGGCAGCGTTCGCCTCGAGGACATTGGCGGCGCGATCAATGCCGAGACTGGCGGCGGCAGCATGGAAGTGAGCACGGCTGGTTCCGACGTCACACTGCGCACAGGTGGCGGCAGCATCCGGATCGACTCCGCTAAGGGCAAGATCAACGCGGAGACCGGCGGAGGCAGTGTGACCGTAGTTTCCGGGCTTCAAGGTGCGGTGTTGGAGACAGGTGGCGGCAGCATTGAAGTAGAACGGTGTGCCGGAAACGTCAAAGCCAGTACCGGCGGTGGAGGGATTGACCTGGGCGACATCGGCGGCGGGGTTGAGATCGATACCGGTGGTGGCAGCATTCGTCTGAGTTCGGCCAAAGGGCCAGTCCGCGCGGAAACTGGCGGCGGCAGCATTGAGCTGAACAGTGTGCCTTCAGCCCATGCCGAAACCGGAGCCGGCGGCATCCAGGCCCATTTCGTCGGAGGAACGGGCCGCGCGGACTCGGTTCTGGAAACTTCCGCGGGAGACATCATAGTTTTTCTTACCCCGAACCTGGGCATCTCGATTCGAGCATCCATCGAGGTCGCCAACGGCCACACCATTCGCTCGGATTTTCCAGAACTCAAGATCACAACCGAAGGCGGAGACTGGGGACCGAAGACCGTCAGTGCGGAAGGCAGCTTGAACGGTGGAGGGCCAGTCCTGAAAGTGCGGACGACGATGGGTGACATCTCGTTCCGCCGTGCCAGTCATTGATGAACAAGGTTTCTGAACCGGGAGGGGAAGGGTTATGCGCAATACAAAATTAACGGTCCTGTTGATGGTGCCGCTGCTGGCGGCGGTCACTTACGCTGCCGATTCGTTTTCGTGGAACTCGGGTAGCGGTTACGGCTATGGCGATTCAGGCGACGAGTTCTGGGGCGGCGGCTCCTACCTGGGCGTCGATACGCGGGATGTGACTCCCGACCGGCTGAGCGCGCTCAATCTGAAGGAAGAGCATGGAGTCGAAGTGACGATGGTAGACCAGGACGCTCCCGCCGGCAAGGCAGGCATCAAGGAACACGACGTGATCATGAGCGTCAATGGAAGCCAGGTGGAGAGCGTGGAACAGTTACGGCGCATGATTCACGAAATTCCGCCGGGACGGGTCGTCACGCTGGGCGTCAGCCGCAACGGGCAGCCGCTCACAATGAAAATACAGCTGGCGGACCGCAAGCAGGCAATGAACTTTGGCCCGGGGGCGAAGGAATTCAAGTTCGCCATGCCGGCGATTCCGCCGGTTCCTCCCATACCGGACATGGACATCCCGGTTTCCATCGTGGTGGTGCACTCCTCGGTTCGCAGCGGTCTCATGGTAGAGAACCTGACGCAGCAATTGGGAGATTTTTTCGGAGCGAAGGACGGGCAAGGGGTTCTGGTGCGCTCGGTGGAGAAAGGCAGCCGGGCGGAGAAGGCAGGATTTCGTGCCGGGGACGTGATTGTCCGGGTGAACGGGGAATCTGTTGGCGACACGGGCGACTTCACGCACGCCCTACGCTCGGGAAAGGATAATAACGCTGCCAGCGTCAGCATCATTCGCGACAGGAAAGAGCAGACGTTGACGCTGACGCTTCCGGAGCGGCGGCAATCGGGCAGCGTGTACGACGAGGAGAGTTTTGACGTCCCGGAGATCAACGCCGAAACCCGGAACGAGCTGAGCAAGCTGCAATGCGAAATGGCCAAGCTGAAACCAGAGATGGAGCAGGTGCTGCAACGCCGGCAGATGGCGGAAATGGAACGTCAGACCCGGTCAGCGGCCCGCCAGGCAGAGATGCAGGCGCAGGACATGCAGCGGAATTTCCACGATCATCAGCTGGAGATCCAGAAAGAACTCAAGCACATGTTGAAAGGCGGGGCTGATATTTGAGGAGAACGGCGGTTACTTGCCTGTAGCTTGTGCGCGGGTGTGGCGCTTTTGCGAAGCGAGGCACACCCGGTTTCGTCCTGACTGCTTAGCCGCGTAGAGCGCCGCGTCCGCGGCCTTCATCAGGTCGTCGCGGTTGGCGCCGTCGCCCGGGAAACTGGCAACGCCTGCGCTGATCGTGACCGGCCGGGGCACGCCTGGGAATTGCCAGGCCTCCACGACCCGCCGCAATTTCTCGGCTACTCCCATGGCATGCTGGGAATCGGTCTGGGCCAGCAGAATGCCAAACTCCTCCCCGCCATAGCGGCATACCACGTCAATTTTTCGCAAGTGCTGGTGAAAGATAGAGGAAACCTGGCGAAGGACCTCGTCTCCCAGCAGATGTCCAAACTCGTCGTTCAGCCGCTTGAACTGGTCAATGTCCACCATGATCACGGCCATGCCATTGTTGAAGCGGCGGGCGCGTTCGATCTCTTCGGCAATCCGCAGTTCAAAGAAGCGGCGGTTGAAAACACCGGTCAGGCCATCGAGGTACGCAAGCTGTTTGACCCGGTCCACGTAGTAAGCGTTCTGAATGGCGGTGGCGCAGATGTCGGCTACGGATTCGAGCGGCTGCACATCGGAGGAGTTGAACGCACCCTTTGTGGCGCTATCCAGAACCAGTACGCCGAGGGTCTGACCGAAAGAAACGAGCGGAATGCACATGCGTGCGGCCGTTTCCAGGTAAAACTCGATATAGTCCGCGGCAGCGGTGGCATCATTTTCAATTTGTGTCTTTCCGGTCGCCAAAGCGCGTCCCCACAACCCGGTTTCAGCCGGCAGGCGTCCGTTCTCGGAGATGCGAGGCGTGAGAGTGCCATGGCGGGCCCGCAATACGAGGTCCTCGTCTTCTTTCAAAAGCACCGAGACTTGCGAGACACGGAAAGCGCTCTGAATGAGAGAGCAAACTTTCGCCAGCAGCTCTTTCAGTTCGAGCACGGCAGTCGTCTGCTGGGCGATGGCATTAATAGCCTCGAGTTGTGAGGCCCGATGCCGCTCCAGGGAATACAGCTTGGCATTTTGCAGGGCCATCGAAGCCTGGGTAGAGAACAGCGTAAGCAGGTCGATAGTTTCACGGTCAAAGCGGTCGAGCATGGCGCTCTGACAGTCGAGCACGCCCACGACTTCATCCCGCACCATGAGAGGGATGGAAAGTTCAGAGCGGGTGCTTTTCGCCGACAAGATGTAGCGGAAGTCGCGGCTGACGTCGGGCACGTAGATGGGACGCTTTTGCCGGGCGGCTTCGCCCGTGATGCCCATGCCCAGTGGCACACGGAACTTGTCATGGCCTTCATCCCAGCCGATCTGCGACCTTACATAGAGCTCCTCGCTGTCCGGATCCAGCATTAGGACAGCGACATTGTGCAGATGGAAGTAGTCGCGAGCAATGGTGACGATCTGCTGCAATACCTCGTCCAGGTCAAAAGTAGACAAGACTGCCTGGCTCGCATCGTAGAGTAGTGCGATTCGCTGCATGGTACTTGGCGGATTCTAACGCGCAACGCGAAAGTTACCGAGGTTCCAAAGGTAACCTGCCACCCTCAGGCGAGAACTGTATTGCGGGGTTGCGCCCCGCCTGCTAACTGGCGAGCGTAAGCGCCTGTGAATACTAGACTTACCCGCGGTCGGGGCGGCTGCTGCGAGCGATGAGCCTCTTGATAATAAGAAAGAGCGCGAAACAGATGCAGAAGTCAACAGCCAGACCAAGGTCAATCTGGAAGATCTGGTGCCGCCACGCGGGCGGCAGGTGTGGAGTAAGCAGGAGATAGACTACGTTGCCCGCCAGAATGGCAACAAGGGCGGATGCGAAATTGTAGACGGCAGATGCTTTCATGAGAACCGCAAGCGTTTCTTCAAGGCGAGGTCTACAGCTGCGCGCCTCCTGCTAACATCCCTGAGATGCTGGAACTCTCCACGCCGGTGCAGTACGTGAAAGGCATTGGGCCGCGGCTCGCGGAGATATTGGCCGGGAAAGGCATCCACGTGGTGGATGACCTGCTGCATTATCTGCCATTCCGATATGAGGACCGGCTGAATCCACGAAGCATTGCGGAACTCCGCCCCGGCGAAATGGCTACCGTCATCGCCGAAGTCCGGACCTCGGGGCTTTTTCGGACCCGGCGCATGCCCATTTTTCAGATGACGGCGGGGCAGGGCAGGGTGCGCTTGAAGTGCCTGTGGTTCAACGCCGCCTATCTGCGGGACCGATTCAAGCCAGGGCAAGTAGTCGCGTTGTACGGAAAGGTTGAAGAAGACCGGCGGAGCCGGGAGCTGCAACTGATGCAGCCGCAGTTCGAGGTTGTGGGCGAGCCGTCAGAGGACGGGACGCTGGACGCGGCAGAGCAAAAGATTGCAGCATCGCTGGAGATCGGCCGCATTGTTCCCATCTACGAATCTGCGGGACAGGCTCGGCTAACCGCCCGCTGGTTTCGGCGGATCATTCACACTGCGCTAGAAAATCTGACCCCAGAGATTCCCGAGAGCATCCCGGCGGCGGTCCGCGGACGCCTGAGCCTGATTTCTTCGCGAGAGGCGCTGTGGAAGGCGCATTGGCCTGATGCCGGCGAAAGCCTGCAGGACCTGCAGTCGTTTCGCACGCCGGCACACATCCGCCTGATCTTCGAAGAACTTTTTTTCCTGGAACTCGGGCTCGAGCTGAAGCGCCGGGAGCAAAAAGCACAGACCGGCATTGGCTTCCGTTTGGATGAGCCTGTACGCGCTGCCATCAAGAAGATTCTGCCCTTTCATCCTACGGGCGCACAGAAGAAAGCCTTGAAAGAGATTGCCGAGGACATGGGCAAGCCGTTTCCCATGCGGCGACTGCTGCAAGGAGATGTAGGTTCCGGCAAGACTATTGTGGCTTTCGAGGCGGCCATCATCGCGATGGAGAATGGGTATCAGGTGGCTCTGATGGCGCCCACAGAGATACTGGCGCAGCAGCATTACTTTTCTGCGCGGCGCATCCTGGAGAACGCGGGCTACCGGATTGTGCTGCTAACGGGGTCGCTGGAAGAGGACCGAAAGCGCGAAACCCGCCGCCATATCGCTCAAGGCAACGCTCAGCTGGTGATCGGAACCCACGCGCTGATCGAGCAGCATGTTGAGTTCGCCAAGCTTGGACTGGTGATTGTGGATGAGCAGCATCGCTTTGGGGTGTTGCAACGCTTCCGCCTGATGAAGAAGTCAAGCGATGACGGCGTGCGAGAGGCGGACAAGGGGAACAAAGAGCAGGGCGGCGGAGCAGGCACGGAACCGGACGTGCTGGTGATGACCGCCACTCCGATTCCTCGAACGCTCGCGTTGACTTTGTATGGAGACCTGGATGTGAGCGCCATTGATGAAATGCCGCCCGGGCGGACGGCGATTGTTACGCGCCGAGTGCCGGATGAGCGTGCGGCGGAAGTGTGGGAGTTCGTGCGGAAGCAAGTGGTGGCGGGACATCAGGCGTATGTTGTGTATCCAGTGATAGAGGAGAATGAAGAGACAGAGCTGAAGGCGGCGGTCAAGATGTACAAGGAGCTGAGCAACCGCATTCTTTCCAACTTGAGAGTAGGACTTCTGCACGGCCGCATGGACGCAGATTTGAAGGAACAGGTAATGCGGTTGTTTCAGAAAGGCGAATTGGACGTGCTGGTTTCGACGACGGTCATTGAGGTCGGCGTAGACGTGGCGAACGCGACGGTGATGGTGATTGAACACGCGGAGCGTTTCGGGCTCGCCCAATTGCATCAGTTGCGTGGCAGGATCGGACGCGGGGCCGCCAAGTCGTACTGCGTTCTGATGACTGGGGGCAAAGTGTCCGAGGACGGGGAACGACGCCTAGATGCGCTGGTGCGTACCAACGATGGGTTTCAAATTGCGGAGCTGGACCTTGAGCTGCGCGGCCCGGGGGAATTTTTTGGGACAAGACAAGCCGGGATGCCGAATTTCCAGGTGGCGAGCCTGATCCGCGACCGCCAATTGCTGGAACTTGCCAAGCGTGAAGCTGCGGCGGTGCTGAGTGGTCCGAACGATGAGATCTCACGGGGTGAAATTGACGCGGCCCTGCGCCATATGCGAACGCGTTGGCGCAAGACATACGGACTGGCCGAGGTCGGATAGGCTTGCGAGGCCAAAACCAAGGGGAGGATGTCTGAGGTCGGCGTCAAAAAAAACGGAAATCCGAATTCAATCCGACGACGTACTTGGGAATGGCGGCACAACTCACCCGCCGCCCCAAGGAGACATTCGACCATGTCAACAAGTCTGCGACAGACATTTTGCCTGGCGCTTGTGCTGGGTTTCATTCCTTCAGGGGTTGCGACCAGTTTCGCCCTGCCCCTCCCGACGCCCCCGCCACAAGCTGCAGCCCAGGATTCACTCTACAAGCGGCTGGGTGGCTACGATGCCCTGGCGGCCGTAACCGATGAATTTATCGGGCGGCTGGCGACGGATCCGAAAGAAGGCCGCTTCTTTGTCGGATTGAGTACGGATTCGAAGGTTCGTGTTCGCCAGCACGTGGTGGATTTTCTGTGCGTGGCATCCGGCGGACCATGCAAGTACACCGGCCGGGACATGGTGACGGCCCATACCGGACTGGGCATCACGGAAGAAGACTGGAGCATTGCGGTCAAGGCGCTGCAAGAAACGTTGAACAAGTTCAAGGTGCCGGACCGCGAGCAACAAGACGTCATCAATGCAGTTGCCCCGCTGAAGAGCCAGATCGTTGGACGATAGCGAGGGAGTGGTATGCCTGGGTGCGGAAAGGAGGGGGCAGTGGCTGCTCCCTCATTGCACTCCCGGGCGATGAGATTTCACTGCCTGCACCCGCCTTTGTTTTCACAGCACCGGATGGGATAATCATCGCCGGTGAAAGTCGATTCCAGGACAGATCTGTACAGGCGGCTCCCGTCAGTGGACGACCTGCTGCGCAGCGGGGAAGCCTCCGCGCTGGTCTCGCAGCACGGGCGGGCCCTGGTCGCGGATGCCGCGCGGAAGGTACTGGACCAGTTGCGCGACCGGATTTCCAGTGGACAATTGAGCGCGGGCGGTCTCGATTTCGCCCTGGCGTCGCTCTATGACGCCATCGAACGGCAGGCCGGGACGGCGGTCCAGTACTCTTTGCGAACTGTCATCAATGCGACTGGCGTGATCCTGCACACGAATCTTGGCCGAGCTCCGCTTTCGCAGGCTGCGCTGGGCCACATTCGAGACACGGCGGGCGGCTATTCCAACCTGGAGTTTGATATTGCAAGCGGAGAACGCGGGAAACGCGATACCCACGTGGAGCGGTTGTTTCGCCAGTTGCTGGATGCAGAACCGGCGGAGGCCGACGAGTCCGGCAGGGAAGCAATCTCAACGCTGGTTGTGAACAACAATGCCGCAGCCGTGTTGCTGGCGCTCAACACACTGGCGGAAGGCGGGGAAGTGATTGTCTCGCGCGGGGAACTGGTTGAAATAGGGGGCTCGTTCCGCATCCCTGAAATCATGGCGAAGTCGAACGCCATACTTCGGGAAGTGGGAACTACCAACCGCACGCGAGCGCGCGATTACGAGCAGGCGATCAATCCGAATACGCGGCTCCTGCTGCGGGTGCACCGCTCGAATTTCGAAATCACCGGTTTCACCGAGCAACCGAAGATCGAGGAACTTGTGGAGTTGGCCCGCAAACGAGGCATTCCCCTGATGGAAGATCTGGGAAGTGGAGCGCTGTTTGACCTGCGTTCGGCCGGGGTGAACGATGAGCCTGATGTGATCAGCCGGCTGCGCTGCGGCGTGGATGTCGTTACCTACAGCGGCGATAAACTGCTGGGAGGCCCGCAGGCAGGCCTGCTGAGCGGCCGTGCTGGGCTCATTGCGCGTATGCGGTCCAATTCATTGTTCCGTGCGTTGCGGGTCGACAAGCTGACCTATGCCGCACTCGAAGCTACCTTGCTCGCCTATGTGGCAAAACAGCAGCAAGCGGTGCCTGCGGTGCGGATGATGCTCCTTTCCAAGGAGGATATCGGCAGGCGGGCGGAGGCGGTTTGCGGGAGGGTCCGGTCCGAGACGCTGCTGGCCGAGGTGACGGATGGAGAGTCTTTGATTGGTGGAGGGGCCGCGCCCAATGCGGTTTTGCCGACGCGTCTGCTGGTGCTGAGATTTGAAGGTTTGAGCTCGGAGGCCGCTGCTTCCCGGCTGCGGAGGTTCGACCCGCCGATAGTGGTGCGAGTCGAGGAAGAGCGGGTAATGCTGGATCTGCGAACCGTGTTTCCCGAGCAGGACGAAATCCTGGTAGGTGCACTTCAGGAGATAGATGAAGACATTTCCGCGGAAAGTGGAGGACAGCGCTAACTGTGCAGCTCGAGAGACACGGAGATGGGCACGCCCTCGAAGGCCAGAATCACCTCCATGGTTCCGGAATCCGCCATGGAGTGGCAGCTATAGTCAGAGCCGGTAATTACGGTGGGGACTGAAAGCAAGCAGTGTTCGCCCACTCCCGTCAGCTTGTTCTTGAAATTCCCGGCAATCATGTTGGCGACCTCGCCGATGGCATCCCACATCTGTTCATCCACTTCCTTGAGATCCACACCGAGCATCTTGGAAACCATCAGGGTGGCTGATTGAGCGCTGCATCGAAGGGAGAGCACGCCGCACAATTGTCCCGCCAGCCCAACCATGGCGGTAAACTGGAAGGGCGCAGAGGTTTCACCGTTGGCGGCTTGTAATTGGCTGCTCAGCATGATCTGAAAGACTTCCCGGACGGCCAATTCCAGCATGGGCAGCCATTCTTCCGGACTTCCGCGTGTTCCAGCGATTTCGTTTGCTGTTTTCATTTCTTCTCGTCCAGCAGTGGAATCACGTGTTCTTTGACCTGCTCAGGTGTAAAAGGCTTGCGAATATACTTAGGGAAGCCATTTTCTTTCGCGGAGCTGTCGGCCCGCATTCGCGCCTTGCTGCGGCGTAGTCATCTGCCAGCTGAGTCGGTTCTGACGGTGCATGACTTGAAACTTGACCGGGTGGAACGCCGCGTAGAACGCGCCGGCCGCAGGATTGATCTCACATCCAAGGAATTCGCCCTGCTGGAGTACTTGATGCGCAACGCCGGACGCCGCATCACGCGCGCCATGATCATTGAGCATGTCTGGAACCTTTCGTTTGACACCTGCACCAACGTGGTCGATGTCTACGTCAACTACCTGCGGCGGAAGGTGGACGACGGTTTCGCTACGCGCCTGATTCATACCGTGCGAGGTGTGGGCTACGAATTGAGTTCCCGAACGGCAGCGCAATGAAGTCAGGAGCAGAATACCCAAGGCGGTTCAGGTAAGAGAAATGGATGACGCTAAGCGGAAAACGACGTCCGAAAAGCAGCAACTGCTGGCTGATCTTTTTCATGCGCTCAATCAACCGCTCACCACATTGCAGTGCTGGCTGGAAATAGCCACGCGAGAATTCGACGGAAAGCAACCGTCGCGAGAAGAAATGACGCAGGCGTTGCAGCACATCGCCGCCATCACGCGTCTTACGAGTGGACTTCGGGAATGGCTGGACGCCGAGGACGTGGGCGACGAATTAGAAATGATGAGACTTGACCGCTCGTTGCGGGAGGTCGCCAGCGACTTACGGCCGCTGGCGGAAACGCGAAATGTCCAATTGTCACTAGCTGGCCCTTCCTCGGCAGAAATCCTGTTTGAACCCCGGCGACTGCGCCAGGCTCTGTTTCGTCTGCTGGAATTTGCCATCCAGACTTCGCTTCCTGGATCCGCGCTGGAGATCCGATTGTCCAGGGCCAGTTGTGGCGAGATGGGGCTGACCGCTGCCGTGAGTGCGCAGCCGCGGGCCGCGATTCCCGATTCTGATTGCAGCGA
>Ga0335079_10002834_pt1 | contig 19959 bp, 20 predicted proteins | sample Lox_Sample_33_FD_206719 | JGI IMG/M metagenome (GOLD analysis project Ga0335079, IMG submission 206719) | Soil microbial communities from Loxahatchee National Wildlife Refuge, Florida, United States - Lox_Sample_3.3 | ecosystem: Environmental > Terrestrial > Soil > Wetlands | place: USA... | reverse complement strand
AACGCGCAAACCATCCATGAGAGCGAAATGGCGCTCTTCTATGAGTGCATACCGAAGTGTTGCTCAAAACCTGCTTGACAGTGCCGACATTGTTAGAGATGGAGATGTTACGCCAACCGTCCGGGTCTGTTGTGCGGATTTCATTGAATTGTGTCGGAATTGCAAAGGCTAAGGAGAGAAAGAAAATCACTTTGTCTTTCTGTGACGCCATGCATCTAGCCTAGAACCACCCACCACGCTCGCTATGCCAATCCCAATGGCCACAGCCATGACTAAAAACGCCTCGGACCACGGATTTCTGACGTGCCGCTCCAGTAACTTGGGAAGGAAGAGGCACCAGAGAGGTGCCACAAAACAAAGGACAGCCATGCCAAAGTGGTGGCGTAGGTAGGTCTTCATGATTTGCCATTCGGAATTATGCCACCTGACCCTTTTCAATGCCAGTGGAATGGTAGCTTCGCAACTCCTAACTGTCCTTAACAGCCGTTGGCACTCAAATTTCGACTTATTCGATTGAGTGCGGATTGGCATCGTCTTGACCGGAGCGGCGTCAAAGGTCGGAAATCAACTCGCGATGAACAGCGTCAACCTGCCGTTTAGGCGAAGAGGGATTCACGGCGGCCCGTGCGGTACTACTTTGTCTTGTCGATCATCAACTCGCCGCCGGAGGCGTAGCTTTCTTTGGAGACTTCGTGGAAGGCGACGATGATAGCTTCGCGGCGGGCGCCGGCTTCTTCGACCATAGCGTCGGTGATGCGTTTGGCGATTTTGCGCTTCTGGTCGGCGGTGCGGCCTTGCAGCATGGTGATTTGAACTAGAGGCATAAGAGCAGTTCTCAGTTGTCAGTTCTCAGCAAAAGCGGTTCCCATCCTCTTTGACTGAGAACTGGGAACCGAGAACTGAGAACTACTTCGCCAATTCGTATCCCGCGAAGAAGAAGCTCAGTTCGAAGCGGGCTGTGTCTTCGGCGTCGGAGCCGTGGATCGCGTTGTACTCGATGTTGGTCGCCCACTTCTTGCGGATGGTGCCTTCTTCGGCATTCGCCGGATTGGTGGCGCCCATCAGTTTGCGCAGGTCGGCGATGGCGTTCTCTTTTTCAAGCGCGAGGGCGACGATCGGGCCGCTCGACATGAAATCCGTGAGCGAATTGTAGAACGGGCGGCTGGCATGCACGGCGTAGAACTGCTCGGCCTGGTGCTTGGAAATTTGTAGCATCTTCATAGCGAGGATGCGGAAGTTGTTCTTCTCGAACTGTTCGATGATGTCGCCGATGCCGTTCTTGCGGACGGCGTCGGGTTTAATAATGGTCAGGGTGCGTTGCAGAGTCTTCATAGGTCGGTCGATAGTCCTTGGTCGTTAGTCGTTAGCGGGGGCTAAAGCCCCTTTCTCTTAGGATCGCTTTACGCGGCCCTAAAGGGCCGCTCTTCCACGGCTCTTCCAGCGTTCTGTGCACGAAACCGTCGTGCACTCTCACGCGTTTACGCCGATCGCGGCCGCGAGTGTCTCGCCGATGGCGGCGGGAGATTTCGCTACTTTGATGCCGGCGGCTTCGAGAGCTTTGATCTTTTCGGCGGCGGTTCCCTTGCCGCCTGAAATGATGGCGCCGGCGTGGCCCATGCGGCGTCCCGGAGGGGCGGTTTGGCCGGCGATGAATCCGACAACCGGCTTCTTCATGTGGCTCTTCACGAATTCGGCGGCGGTCTCTTCGGCGTTGCCGCCGATTTCACCGATCATGATGACGGCTTCGGTCTCGGGATCGCGATTGAAGAGATCGAGCGCATCGACGAAGGTGGTGCCGATGATGGGGTCTCCGCCGATGCCGATGGCGGTGGATTGTCCGATGCCGCGTTGGGTGAGTTGATGGACCGCTTCGTAAGTAAGCGTCCCGGAGCGCGACACGATGCCGACGTTGCCTTCTTTGTGAATCGAGGCAGGCATGATGCCGATCTTGCACTTGCCCGGCGAGATGATGCCCGGGCAATTCGGACCGATCAGGCGGGAGCGGCGATTCTGCAGGAATTCCCAGGCACGGACCATGTCGAGCGTCGGGATGCCTTCGGTGATGCAGACGATCAGATCGATTTCGGCGTCGGCCGCTTCCATGATGGCGTCAGCGGCGAACGGCGGCGGAACGAAAATTACTGTGGCGTTCGCTCCGGTCTTGTCGACGGCCTCGCGAACGGTGTTGAAGATAGGCCAGCCTTCGTGGGTTGTGCCTCCCTTGCCGGGAGTGACACCGCCGACGATTTTTGTGCCGTAGGCTGCGCTGGCTTTCGCATGGAATGTGCCTTCGCGGCCGGTGAGACCTTGTACAACGAGCTTCGTATCTTTATTGACTAAGATTGCCATGTTTCACTCCGTCTATGAAAGCGGGGGCTAAAGCCCCTTATCAATCTCGAACTCTGACGCGGCGCTGAAGCGCCGCTCTCCCACCAAAACCCTTAGCGCCACTCGGTTACGCCTAGCGTGCCGCGGGCGGCGGCTACTACCTTGTCGGCGGCATCCTTCATGGTGTCGGTGACGGTGAAATTCATGCCGGAGTTCATCAGGATCTTCTTGCCTTCGTCGACGTTGGTGCCTTCGAGACGCAACACGATCGGCAGTTTGATGTTCGTCTTACGGGCCGCTTCAACAACGCCGGTGGCCAGCGTATCCACACGCAAGATGCCGCCGAAGATGTTGATCAAGACTGCTTTCACGTTTTTGTCGCTCAGCAGAATTTCGAAGGCGTGAGCCACCTGCTCGGACGATGCGCCGCCTCCGACATCGAGGAAGTTCGCGGGCATGCCGCCAGCGTACTTGATGATATCCATGGTAGCCATAGCGAGGCCGGCTCCGTTGACCATGCATCCGACGTTGCCGTCGAGCTTGATGTAGTTGAGGGCGTACTTCGAAGCCTCGACTTCGAGCGGATCTTCTTCTGTAATGTCGCGCAGCTCGCGAAGGTCGGCGTGACGGAAGAGAGCGTTGTCGTCGAAGTTGATCTTGGCATCGAGCGCGAAGAGACGGCCGTCGGTCGTGGTGATGAATGGGTTGATCTCGACCAGCGAGCCGTCAGTATCGAGGAACGCCTTATAGAGGCTGGTCAGGAACTGCACGGCGGGGTTGATCTGCTTGCCGCTCAACCCGAGCATGAAGGCGATTTTACGGGCCTGGAAAGCTTCGAGCCCCATGCCGGGATCAATGTGCTGCTTCAGGATCGCCTCGGGAGTCTTGGCGGCAACTTCTTCGATGTCCATACCACCCGCGGCTGAGGCCATGAATACGGGCTTGCCTTCGGCGCGGTCGACCAGGATTCCGAGGTAGAGTTCTTTCTCGATCGGGAGCGTCTCTTCGATCAGCAGGCGGCGGACGATGCGGCCCTCGGGTCCGGTCTGGTGCGTGACCAGCTTCATCCCGAGCATCTTGCCGGCCAGATCGCCGGCTTCGTCCACGGACTTGGCGATCTTGACGCCTCCACCCTTACCGCGGCCTCCGGCGTGAATCTGGGCTTTGACCACGACTCCACTGGAGCCAGTGTTCAACAAGTCTTTCGCGATCGATTCGGCCTCTTCGCGCGAGGTGGCCATCGATCCGCGGGGTACGGACACACCGTACTTCTTCAAAATTGCCTTTGCCTGATACTCATGAATTTTCATAAATGATGACTCTTCAGCTAAGAATCGGAAGGACCTGCTTGCGGCGTCGCACTGCGGGCAGCAAACTTAAGATTGTATAGAAATGCTGCGGACTGGGGCAATGCTGGAGCGCGATTTTCCGGCGTAAGTTTTCAAAATGAACCGCTAAAATGCGGAAAATCTGCATCGGGTGCGATTTGGGGGACATCCAAGTTCGACTAAGATCGGGGCAGTTGTCTGAAGCCCTGGAGGTTCGGTGAAACTGATCTCCGTTAATGTCGCTCTGCCTCGCCTTGCCATGTACCGGACGCAGACGGTGAACACCGGGATTTTCAAGCAGCCGGTATCCGGGCCGGTCTCGTTGCGAACCCTCAATCTGGACGGAGACCGGCAGGCTGACCTGGCAGTTCACGGAGGGCCGTTCAAGGCGGTTTACGGTTATCCTTCGGAGCATTACGAATTCTGGCGGCAGGAACTGCCGGGGACGCAAATGCCTTGGGGAATGTTCGGCGAGAACTTCACGACGGAAGGCTTGTTCGAAACGGACCTTCATGTTGGCGACCGGCTGCAGATTGGTAGCGCTGTCATTGTCGCGCGCCAGCCGCGGATTCCCTGCTACAAGTTGGCTGTGAAGTTCCGGCGGGATGACATTCTCGCGCGATTCCTGAGAAGCGAACGCAGCGGATTTTACTTCTCCGTAGAACAAGAGGGCACGGTTGAGGCCGGAGATGCGTTTGAATTTGTATCTCGTGAACTGTCGGGCATTACGATCGCAGAGGTAAATCGTGTCTACGCGATCGACATGTACAACGTTGACCTGCTGAAGAAAGCTCTGGCGACGCCTGCCCTGCCGGAGAGCTGGCAAGACTATCTGAAGAAGCGGCTGAGCGGAACTCCTGTGGCTTCGTAAGGCAGCTTTCAGCCGTCAGCTGTCAGCAACAAAGCAGATTCCTCCTCTTCGCTGCGCTCATCGTCGGAATGACAAACCCGAAACCTCTCAGCGCGAACGATGCCTTACAATTGCGGCCAGCCATGATTCTGGATGCGCTTCATCGCCTTGCCAATCACAACCAATCGCTGAGCCGGGCTGAGGCGCGGGTTGTTATGGCCGAGGTGTTGGCCGGACAGTGCACCGACGCTCAGATTGCCGCGCTGCTGATTGCGCTGCGCATGAAGGGTGAGACTGTCGAGGAGATCGTGGGATTTGCGGAGGCGATCCGCACAGCTGCTGCTCCGCTTCCGATCGAGAGAGATGAGGCTCTGGCCGTCACGGGCACGGGGCGCGATGCGCTTGCGGAAGGAAGCGAGCCCGAATCTCTGATCGACACCAGCGGAACCGGCGGAGATGCGAGCGGGACTTTCAATATCTCCACAGCGACTGCATTCGTTACCGCAGGCGCCGGGGTTCGCGTAGCGAAGCACGGAAACCGCAGCATCAGCTCGAAGTGCGGTTCGGCGGATGTCGTCGAAGCGCTCGGAGTGAATATTCAACTTTCGCCCCAGCAAGCGGCGCAGTGCCTGCGCGAGGTTGGAATCTGCTTCCTGTATGCGCCGAACCTGCATCCGGCAATGAAACAGGTGCAGGGCATCCGGCAGGAACTGCGCATGCGAACGATGTTCAACCTGCTCGGCCCGCTGACGAATCCGGCACGCGCCTCGGGACAGGTCGTTGGTGTTTATTCGCTGGAGCTAGTCGAAAAGCTGGCGGAGGCCTTGAGTATGCTGGGACTGAGGCGTGCGCTGGTTGTCCACGGTCTCGATGGCCTCGATGAGATCACGATTACCGGGAAGACGCGGATCGCGGAGGCACGGGAGGGATCGGTGAAGTCGTATGAAATCGAGCCCGAAGAATTCGGGATGAATCGCGGAACGCTCGCAGATATGTCTGGCGGTGATGCCGCGCAGAATGCGGCCATCATTCGCGAGATCCTGAGCGGGAAGAAGTCTCCGTGCCGGGATGTGGTGGTGCTGAATTCGGCGGCGGCACTGGTGGCTGCGGGGAGAGCGGATCATATTGGGCAGGCGGTTCCGATGGCGGCGCAGTCGATTGATTCCGGGGCGGCAGCGGGAAAGTTGGATGCGCTGGTCCGATTCAGCAGCGCTAAATTGAGTTCGAAGTAGAACCTTTAGTCCCAAAGGGATCAGTAGCATACCCCAGGGGCTAAAGCCCTCGTTTCCTCGACTATTACGGCACGGCTGAAGCCGTGCCCTTCCCCGACCCTTTGCGAACTCGTTCGGTTGGGATCCCACCTGTCGAGTCGGCTATCTCATTTCGACTTTTTCCTGGTATTGCGCAATCTCCACATTCCATCCCAGTTCTTTCTTCATGAAATCGCGCAGTCGGCTGGAGGCATCTGCTTCACCGTGGACGAGGTACGTGGTCGCGGGTTTGTTCTTGAATGTCCTCAGCCATTGCAGCAGTTCTGGCGGATCGGCGTGATCGCTGAACTGTTCGAGCGCGGCGATCTGGGCGCGGATGGCTACGTAGTCGCCGAAAATCTTGATTTCGTCGGTCTTGCTTTTGATGGCAAATCCGCGCGTGCCTGGAGCCTGAAAGCCGATGAAGAGCACGAGATTGCGCGGGTCGGGCAGCCGTTGCGCCAGATGGTGCAGAATGCGTCCGCCGGTGACCATGCCGCTGGAAGAAATAATGATGCAAGGCATTCTGTTCTCGTTGATCTTCTTGGATTCTTCCGGTGTCGACGCGAAGGTGAAATAAGGCCACTCGAGGGGCGATCCGTACTTGCGAATCATCTGGCGGGTTTCGTCGCTGTATTCCTCGTCATGCTTCAGGAAAATTTCGACGGCCTTGATTGCCATGGGGCTGTCACAGAACACGGGCATACGGGGAATCTGGCCGGATTCCATCAGATGCTTAAGAATGAAGACGAATTTCTGCGTGCGCTCGATGGCGAAAGCCGGAACAACTACGCTGCCGCCGCGCTTCGCGGTGTCGCGAATCAGTTCGGCGAGTTCGGGGAGCGGGTCCTCCTTGGGATGCGCACGGTTGCCGTAGGTGGATTCCATCACCAACAGATCGGCGGTCTCGCCTTCCTGCGGTCCCGAGTGCACGACTTTTCCGGGGGCAACGGCGTGATCGTGTACGCGGCCGATGTCTCCCGTGAAAAGCAGACGGCGCGAGGCGCCATTGATCTGCACTGAAACTTCCGCCATGCAGGAACCAAGAATGTGCGCGGCACGTACAAAGCGGAAGGAAATTTCTGGAGAGAGACGGACATCCTGCTCCACCTGCACAGGCTTGAAGTACTGCAGCGAGTCCTGCGCCTCGTCGAATGTGTAGAGAGCCAACGCGGGATCGTGCTTCGACTTTCTCGTCTTGTTGTAGTAGCGCGCATCTTCTTCCTGGAGATGGCCAGAGTCGGGGAGAATGATGCCGCAGAGATCGATGGTTGGCGGGGTGGCGTAGATCGGGCCGCGGAAGCCTTCTTTGACGAGACGGGGAATCCATCCGCAGTGGTCGAGATGCGCGTGGGTGAGGATGACGGCATCGATTTCTTTTGCGGGGACGGGCGTATCGCGCCAGTTACGCTCACGCCATTCTTTCGGTCCCTGGAAGAGGCCGCAATCGATCAGGACCTGAAATCCGCTTTTACCCGAGGGATCGCCGGTGTTGATGAGATGTTTGGAGCCGGTGACGGTGCCGGCCGCGCCTAGGAATTGGATGTAGGCCAAATCGCCTCCCTGAATCAAACGCACAAACTTAACACAGCAGGAGCACTACGAAACGTTTACCAATTGTCATCCCGCACCGGGATGACTCCGGCAAAAATGCATAGATCCTGCAGCGCGCACACTCCGCGCACTGGCGGATGACAGTTTACGAAGATGCCTACGGCGCGGATGTGTCGCTCTTCGGCGCTTCGATTTTGAAGGTGTTGTTTGCGGTGTCGCTCTCGGGGACGCTGCCATCGTTGACAACAACTTCGCGCGGGACCGTGGGCGTTTCGATCCGGATCGTGGCTTTGTCTTTGGCGCGGACTTCGAGGCGCTTCGTGACTTCGCCCGCGGCAACCTTGACTGAGACCGGTACTTCCGCACCGGCAGCGCCAAGGTTTGCGATGGTGACCGTCACCATGTAGGCGCCATTCACTGTTTTGCGGGCGAAAGCGGATTCAACTTTGAAATCCGGCAAACCGTGGTCGCGGTAGACCCAATCGTCAAAGAACCATTCGAGGTCGCGCTGGGTTTGAGCAGCGATCAGATGCGGCATGTAGGAAGGATCTTTGTCCTGATCGGAACGGTAGGCAGCGATCGCTTTTTTCAACGCGGCGTCGCCGATCATGTCCCGCAGCATCCACCAGACGGACATTGCTTTGCTGCGGTAGAGTTCCTCGTTGATTGTGTTTACGAGCGACTGGCTGGCAGATTGGTTCGGCGTGGATGCCGCCACTTCGATCTGGTTCAGGGCACTGCGATGCAGTCCCATGTAGTCGATCGCTGCCTGACGACCTTTTTGCGTTTCGAGATACAGGGCCTGCGCGAAGTGGGCGAGACCTTCTTCGATCCACGGACGCGAAGAAAAGAAGGATGCATGCGTGAGTTGATGCGCGGCGGATAGTCCGGCCTGGCTGGAGTTGATCAGAGGTGTCAGTAGCAGCGCGCCGCTCTCGAACGGCGCTTGATCGTCGTGCGGAAGATCGGCAGCTTGCGCCTTCTCGTGTTGGGCGCCAAACCAGTCAGTAACGAGTGCGGCAGCTTTTTCAGCAACATCCGCGTAGTTAGCAGCTGAGATTTCGTGTCCGGGTAGATAGTGCACGTCGATGTGCGGGCGCTGGAGAACGTCGTAGTTGGCGATGATGATGGCGGGCGCATCGGGGCCGAGGCGATCGTATCGGCAATCGGCGCTTAAGAGTTGGTTTCGTGAAATTTGCTCATAAAATACGTCGCATCGCGCGTGATTCAGGATTAGCTCTGGAACGTAGCGAGCGTCGGTTTGTTGTGTGATCGCGATATTCACATGTGCTTTCGCGCCGGATTCACGCGCATTCCAACGTGCCATGACTTCGAACAGGCTGTCACCTTCTGAAAGGTTGGCGACATCTGTTGCAATTGGATACCAGGCGACGTATCCCGCGCCGCGGACGGCAGTGAACGTCGGGCTGATCTGGTCCCAGTCGGTGCTGGTGGCGACTTCGTCGGGCGTCCCGATGCGAGTGAGGCGCGTGGCATCGAGTTGTATTACTCCTTCATAGCCGATATCGAGATCAACAGTGGCGTGCGGCCCAACCGCCGTGGGTAAAGTCACGATTGCTTCAGAAAGGCCGCCGGTGTGATCGATATCAGAGGCATAAGGCTGGGTCACGAATTGAAGAGATTTATCGATGGATTTGATCGCGCGCCAATTGAGCGAAGATGAGATCTGCAGGACAGCGATTTTTTGTGGAGAGGTCGTGTCATTGCGAAGTGTGACCCTGCCGCGCGCGCCTAAACGACTTTGGGACGGATCGATCTGCAGATTCAAGTCATAGTTGGTGATCGAGAAGGCTTCGCGGTCGAGACACCAAACCAAATTACCAACGCAGAGGACGCAGAGGACGCTGAGGAATCTTAGACAATTCTTGACAGTCACGAGCCTCATTTCTTCTTAGATGCGCCTTCTTTGGCTCTTCTCTGGCGGACGATCTCATATAAAACCACGGCGGCCGCGACGGAGACGTTGAGAGATGGGACTTTTCCCAGCATCGGGATCGAGACCAGGAAATCGCACTTGCGCTTCACCAGATCGTGGAGGCCCTTCCCTTCTCCGCCGAGGACCAGGGCGCAGTCCATGTTGTAGTCGATGGCATCGTAGGTCTGATCGGCGCGCTCGTCGAGGCCGACGGTCCATATGCTGTTATCTTTCAGATCTTCAATAGTGCGCGAAATGTTGGTGACTTTTGCGATGGGAAGATGCTCGCTGGCTCCGGCTGAAGACTTGGTCACGGTGCCAGTGACTGCGGCAGCGCGGCGTTCCGGGATGACCACGCCGTTCGCTCCAGCGGCATCGGCGGTACGGAGGATGGCGCCGAGATTGTGCGGATCTTCGATCCCATCCAGCACCACGATCAGGGAATATCGGTCGCGCTTGGCGGCCATGACGTCTTCAAGATCGTTGTATTGTTTGGCCGAGGTGACGGCGACTACGCCCTGGTGGGCGGCATTTCCTGCCATCCGATCGAGTTCGGTGCGCTGCAGGAAGCGGACCGGAATGCCGATTTTGCGGCAGTCTTCGATCAGGCGCTGCAAGCGGAGGTCGTGGCGCTCTTTGGCCATGCCGATCCATTCGAAGGCGCGTCCGCGTGCCTTGAGGGCTTCGGTCACCGAGTTGATGCCGTAGATGTAGTGCATGAAATAAACAGTGTATCGGAACAAGGGCCTGCGCCGAGGCAGGCGATGAAAATCCTGCGACTGCCTTTTGCGGCTGGGCATCGAAAGCTCTATGAGTACGACGAAAGTTGAAAATACAGCAATCTTTAGAAAACCTTTGTTGAATGTTCCATTCGCATCAAAAACGATTACATCGGTGGATGTCCGCGAAATCCGGTTCGGACCGTGGCAGAAGACCGGCCGGCACAAACATCCGTGTCCTGTGATCGGATATGTGGTGGAAGGCACGGCGGTGCTTGAGGTTGAGGGAGAAGCATCGGTTGTGATCCCCGCCGGATCAAGCTTCTATGAGCCCGCCGACAAAGTCATTGCGCGTTTCGATAATGCGGGTGATGCGCCGATGACGTTTGTTGCGCATTATCTATTGCAGGGCAGCCAGGAACTGATCGAGATGCTACCTCACGACTGAGACGATTCCAGACTCCGCACGATCTCTCCCGGCTCTGGGCGCTCTGTGTAATCTTCGTTTGCCGACGCGTAGAGGATCGTGCCGTCTCGGTTGATGATGTAGGTTGCCGGGATCGGCAGTTTCCAGCTGTCGTCGCCGTTGGTGAAGGGCAGGTTGACGAATGCGGCACGATAAACCGCTTCTTGCGCAGGTGGGACACGATAGGTCAGGCCGAACTGGCTGGCGATTTTGTTTCCGACATCGGAAAGCAGCGGGAACCGAAACTTGTGCTGGTCGTGCATGAAATACGACTGCTTGATCGTCTGCGGAGAGACTGCGACGAAAGACGCCCCAGCATTATGGATCAGCGGCAGGATGAGATTCATGGCTTCCAGTTGCCCGACGCAGAAAGGACACCAGCGTCCGCGGATGAAGCAGATCACGAGGCGTCCCTCCGCCAACAGGTCGGACGAACTCACGGGCTTGCCCTCATGATCGGGTAGCTCGAATGCCGGGGCTTTCGCGCCGACGGGAAGGATGCCGGCTGCGAGCTTGCGCGTTTTTAGTTCCCCGACTGCGGCGGCATGGACGGACTGGGTTTCCGACGGTACGTATTTTGCGATCAGTTCTTTTCGCTCGGCGAGGATTTCGCCCAACGGGCGGAAATCAATCGCGGGAGTGGATTCGTTGAGGGAACGCCATTTCATGATCGTGGTGTAAATGGAGCAATAGGGATCCTTCGACTGCGTGGCCATTCGCCGCGCTCACGTCCACTCCGCTCAGGATAACAATGCTTCTGGAGCACACCTCAGCGGCTAAAGCCTCCTTCAATTCAGCCCTTGGCGGCACGACTGAAGTCGTGCCCTTCCCAAAACCATCCTTCGACTATTTGAGCGCAGAATCAAGCCTGTTACATTCCGGGCATTTTCATTCCGGCCAGCCTGCGCGCGAAGCTGGGCTTGCCCATCTGCTTGAACATTTTTTTCATCTGCGCATATTGGCGGAGCAGGTTGTTCACTTCCTGGATCGTGGTGCCGGAGCCGCGGGCGATGCGCTTGCGGCGGCTTCCGTTGATGACTTCGTGATGGTTGCGCTCGTGCCGGGTCATCGAGTTGATGATGGCCTCGACGCGGTCGATTTGCTTTTCATCGACTTGCTCGGCGGCTTTCTGCAGGCCGGAGAACGGGCCGATCGACGGAAGCATTCCCATGAGGCTCTTCATCGATCCCATTTTCTTCACGGAGCGCAGTTGGTCGCGGAAGTCCTCGAGCGAGAAGCCGTCGCCGGTGAGGGCTTTGGTAGCCATCTCCTCGGCTTTCTTTTTGTCGATCTGCTGCTCGGCGCGTTCGATCAGCGAGAGGATATCGCCCATGCCGAGGATGCGCGAGACGATGCGGTCAGGATGGAACGGCTCGAGCGCGTCGTATTTTTCTCCGATGCCGATGAACTTGATCGGCTGGCCTGTCACCTGACGGATGGAGAGCGCAGCGCCGCCTCGGGCGTCGCCGTCCATTTTCGTTAGCACAACTCCGGTCAGTGACAGCTTCTTGTGAAACTCTTCGGCGGAGCGAACCGCATCTTGTCCGGTCATAGCATCGGCAACGAACAGGATCTCGGATGGATTCAGCAGCTTCTTCAGCGACTGCATCTCGCCCATGAGTTCGTCATCGATGTGCAAGCGGCCGGCAGTGTCAACGACCATCACATCGCAGCCGGTAACCACCGCTTCCCTGCGAGCCTCTTTCACCAGGCGCTCGACGGTCGCAGTATTGGCTTCGGAGACTTGGCCTTCATAGATGTGCGCCTTCACGGATTGCGCGACGACCTTCAACTGCTCACGGGCCGCGGGGCGGTAGACGTCGACCGAAACCAGCAGGGGACGATGTCCGCCATTCTTGAGCCAATGTGCGAGTTTGCCTGAGGTGGTGGTTTTGCCGGAACCCTGGAGTCCGGCCATCAAGACGACGGTAGGCGGCTGAGACGCAAACTTAACGCGGGCAGTATCTTTGCCGAGGATCTCAATGAGTTCGTCGCGGAGAATCTTGATGACCTGCTCTCCGGGCGAGAGGGCAGTCATGACCTGCTGGCCGATCGCCTTGGCCTTGATGTGGTCGATCAGTTCCTTGACGACCTTGAAGTTGACGTCAGCCTCGAGCAGCGCCATGCGAATTTCGCGCAGGGCTTCGTCAATGTTCTCCTCGGTGATCGTAGCCTGGCCGCGGAGGGTCTTGAAGGCGCGTTGGAGCTTTTCCTGTAAATTCTCGAACATAGAGGTATCTGGGTATTTTAGCAGCCGGAGGGTAGCTCTCAGCCGTCAGCTATCAGCTACCCGAGCATTCAGGCGGTTGCTGGCTGAGTTGCCGGGCCTCGCGATTTGCGAGTTCGAATGACGAATCGTGCGAGTAAAGCAAAAGTAATAAGTGGGAGCAGGAGAAGAGAAACTCCAATCACAACGTCGAACCATGTGAACCGGTAACGTGAATAGACGGCATAGATGGGCTCGAGATTGAGATTGATGCCGAGATTTGAGGCAGATGTCCGCAGGGCATCGTAACTCGATAGATTGGTGCGCTTTCCGGTTCGGCTGTCGAGAACGAAATAAAAGTCGATCTGTTCCGTTTCTTTTCCCAGGTTCTCAAACGCGTGCGAATCCACTCCGGCCAAGATGTATCTGCCCGCAACCTGGACTTTACGGACGCCGCTGACCGAGTCCTCGCGCTCTGAGACTGCATTGCCGCCACCTTGGGTCTTCGGATTGTAGACCCAGCCTTGGTCGGTTACATCGATCATCAAGAGTGCGTATCCGTTGGGCAGAGGGCAATGCCACGAGTCCCCCAGCCCGGCATCACGGCCCATCGACTCATTCACTACGGCCTGGAGAACAAAAAGCAGGGCCGCCCAACCGAGACAGACGAACGGAAACGCCACCGCGAAGAGGGTTGCTCTCGACCGGCCAGCCGCGGCGGCCCGTGTGAGAAACGAAACGACCACGCCCATCACTAGCGCACCGATGCAGGCCAGGACGGTGCCCACGACCGCCCACATGAGGAGAACGATTCCGATTCCCACGCTATCGCACCTTGGGGCGAGCCAATTCCAAACGGTCCCGGGTGCGAGTGTACTGGATGCCGCCCATGCGGCCGATCAGGTCGAGGGAATTGCGATCGAGGCGGCCGTCTTTCATGTGCGTATCGTCGACGTGAAGGGCGACTACTTCTCCGATGACGAGGCTTCCTCCGTCAGGTCCGGTCGAGAAATCCAGGATCTGATAGAGCTTGCATTCGAAGCTGACGGGCGATGGTCCGACGCGTGGCGGGCGCACTACCTTAGACGGTTGCGGCGTGAGTTTGGCCAGTTCAAATTCGTTGATGTGGCGATCGTATTCGCCGCTGGAGATGTTCATCGGCTCAAGAAGATCGTAGGTCACTACGCTAATGACGAATTCTTTTGTCTCGCGGATGTTGTGAAGCGTGTCTTTCGGTTCGCCTGTCGCGGACTGAGGAGACGTCTTCGAGGAGCGCATAGACGGCGCAAATGCGAGCAGGGGAGGCTCTGCACACACGCAATTGAAAAAGGAAAACGGAGCCAGATTCAGCTGGCCAGAGGCGCTGAGCGACGAAACCCATGCAATCGGTCGCGGCGCAACCGAACTGAGGATGATGTTGTAGAGGTCCCCGCCAGAAATTTCAGACACTAGCACGTTCATGATGCGCAGTATAGCTTGAGTTGTGCAACGCTTCTGCCGGACGGTGACACGCAGGAGACAATAGTGCCGGAGCCCGATCTCTGGTGGAATGCTTTTAGGTGGAATCTCTCATGGACTTAGCTCAAGCGCCCGCGATACCGAATTCGTCCGATTCAAAATTCAAGCCCGTCGCACCGGCGTGGCACACGATGATTCTGCTTGTCGTGTTGCTGGGATTTTCAGTGCTGGGCTTGCTGTTTGCAGATCGTGCGTCCACCGGCCGGCCGCACATGCATGTCATTCAATATGGGGTGACCATCGCTTTTGAGTGGGCTACCGCCGCATTTGTCTGGTTTGGCGCGAGACTGCGGGGCGTCCGGATCGCGGAACTCGTGGGCGGGAAATGGGCGAGTTACCTGGATGTTCTGCTTGATATCGGGATCGGGATTGCGTTTCTGATCGTCGCGGGAATTGTCCTGCAATTGGTGGGATACCTTTTGAAGGCTGCGCCCAACCAGGCGCTGAAGAACCTGCTGCCTATGGGGCGAACGGAGACAATGCTATGGGTTGTTATGTCTTTCTCGGCGGGCTTCTGTGAGGAACTCGTATTTCGGGGATACTTCCAGCGTCAATTTTCGGCCTTGACGCAGTCCGCTGCGGGCGGAATTTTGCTGCAAGGGATCTGCTTTGGCGCCGCTCATGGATACCAGGGGTGGAGACTCATGACTGTGATTGCAGTTTTCGGAACGATGTTCGGGTTACTTGCGCAGTGGCGGCATAGCACGCGGCCGGGGATGATCACGCATGCAGTGCAGGATACGTTGGGCGGATTGTTTGGACGACATTTGATGCACTAATGCTCGAAAAAATCTTAACCACAGAGGTCACAAGGCTACACCGAGAACACTTCTTTCGCTGCAATCACTGTGTTCGTGTGGATCGTGACTGTGTCTTCGACGTTTTGGGCATAACCGCCGGCGTAGGTGACCATGACCGGGATGTTTCGGGCATTAGCTACGCGGAAAACGAGTTCGTCTCTCTTCTTCAAGCCGTCGATGGTTAATTCAAGGCCGCCGAGTTGGTCTTCACGGTAAGGGTCGGCGCCAGCAACGTAGCAGATCAGATCCGGTTCAAACTGACGCAGGCCCGAGCTGAGCGCGTTGTCGAGCCAGGCGAGATAGTCATCGTCGCCGGTACCATCGGGCAGGTCGACGTCGATCGATGATGGCGGCTTCCACATCGGATAGTTGTTGTGCTGGTGCAGCGAGATCGTGAAAACGTCTCCGGCATGAGCGCCGTGCATGCGGGGCGGGCGTCCGGTATTCAAGGGCGAACCGGAGATCGAGGGCAGAGGGACGCTTTCGGTGCGAGTTTCGGCGAATATCGCCGCGGTGCCATTTCCCTGATGCACATCGCAATCGACTGTCATCGCAGTGCGGATCTTGTCGTCGCGCTGCAGGCGTCGAATCGCGACGGCGACGTCATGGATCATGCAGAATCCTTCGCCGTGGTCGGGAAAGGCGTGGTGAAAACCTCCACCGATCGAGATGCAGACCTTATCTGTCAGCGCTTGGCGCGCGGCCAGGATCGATCCACCGGCGGCTAGCCAGAAGGCGTCCACCAAGTCACGCGAGTATGGGATTTCCATCTGCATCTCTTCGCGCGGACTGAGAGTTCCTTCTCGCAGCTTGCGTACGTAGTCCGGTTTGTGGACGAGCAGTATGTCCTGGTCTGTGGCAGGCTGCGGCTCGAGGAAGTCGTTCTGGTCGGCGACTTTCGTTGCGACCAGGCGATCACGGATGCGGCGGTATTTTTCGGCGGGAAAGACGTGCTGTCCGATCGGGAGGAAGTAGGCGTCGCTGTAAACGAGTTTGAATGGCAGCATCGTGAGCCCTTCATCATACGCCGTGATCGACGTGGGGCGGCGGATGTGCGACGGCAAACTGCATAGATCCTGAGGCCTGCAAAAGGCGCAAGCCTCAGGATGACAATTCGCTTACACATTCCCTTGAACGTCGTAAGATCAGCGCTTCTTGCTTGGTTGAACGGGCGCGACCATTGGCCTGCGCACCGGCACAATGGCTCCCTTCGAGGGATCGGCTGCCGCGGTGGCACGAGTCAGGACTTCCTGCTGAATGTATTGTACGAATTCCTGGATCTGGCGCTGCATTTCTTCCATCCGTTCGCGCATCTGCAGGATGATCGCCATACCGGCGATGTTCACCCCCAGATCGCGAGCGAGAGACAGGATGAACTCGAGCCGCTGCAGGTCTTCATCGGTATAGAGGCGGGTGTTGCCCTCGGTGCGCGAGGGCTTGAGCAGGCCTTCCCGTTCGTACAGCCGAAGGGTTTGAGGATGGATGCCGTACATCTCGGCGACGGTCGAGATCATGTACGCACCTTTCGATTTGCGCTTCGTCATGGCTTCGGCTTGATTCTAGAGCAGGCGTCGGACTTCTTCCTAGTTCCTCGGGAAATTCCTTACCAAACTCGGAGCAGACATGCGCATCCAAGCGGTCGGAGGACACTGCATGGATCACGATAAAACTCTTAATGTGTTAGAAGACCTCATTGAAACTTGCAAAGACGGACAGAAGGGCTATCAGGACGCCGCGCAGCACGTGAAACGGGCGGACCTGAAGACGTTCTTCAACGAGCAGAGCTTGGAACGCGGACGCTTTGGCGAGGAATTGCGCCAGGAGCTTTCACGCCTGGGCGAACCCGACAAGAAACCGTCCGGCTCAGTTTCAGCCGCCATGCATCGCGCCTGGATCGATACCAAGGTTGCGCTCGGTGGTGGCGACAAAACGATTCTCGAGTCAGTCGAAGCTGGTGAGGACAATGCCAAAAAGAGCTATGAGCAGGCATTGGCTGAGCCGCTTCCGATGAACCTGGCTGAGATCGTCCGCAAGCAGGCCGCCAGCGTGCTGAACGCTCACGATCGCGTAAGGTCGCTGCGGGACGCTGCAAAAGCGGCGTAGGCTAACTCAAAGAGACATGACGAGGGCCGGAAATCCGGCCCTCTTTTTTGCTGTTTGGCCTGCCTCAGTTCTGAACATCTCTCGGACGGACGAACCAGCAACAGGCAATCCAAGCGATGATTCCAGTTGCAAGCATCATCAGAATCCCCATGAACGGAACCTTGAAGCCGCTCAGTGGACGGGCGCTGAAGATCAGTATGAGTGCACAAAATCCAAGACCTAGTGTCGGAGTACGCCAGGTAGCCCGGTGGTACAGATTGACCAGAATAGTGATTGAAACGACGAAAACTGGAATCGCAACGCCCGGTACCCCCAACAACACGATTGCAATTGCGTCCCCCAACCCTATGCTGTGAATCTTTGCAAGAACGGTTTCACTGAAATATGCGAAGCCCAGATACGCGATTCCAGAGAGGATGAGGGAGGAAATCGCCGCGAGCGGGAGCGCAACGTAAGCAGGCCAGCTTCGGTATTTCGCTGTCAAACGGCTCATCCACCAAGTTGAACCCGGGTTCTCGCGATTCGATGTGTGGCCGCGCAAGAAAAAACGGGACAGGCGATCCTGTCCCACTAGTTTTTTATGGAGGTGAATCTAGGCTGCCGGTTGCGGCTTACTCTCCGGCTGCTCCGACCATCCGGAAGGCTTCAGGGCGTGATTGACGAAGTAGGCCACGAAGCCAGCGGCGATCAGGATCATGCCGAAGGCGAAGGAACTCATCCCGAGGATGGATTCGTGCTCGCTGCGCATGACCGAGAAGGCCAACAGAAGGACCGGCGGTATGCCGATCGCAATGGCGCCGGGCAATCCGCCAGGCACTTTGAAAGGACGCGCCAGGTTCGGCTCTCGGAATCGCAGGACTACCAGCGCGACGAATTCGAGCCCCAAGCTTCCGCCATAGAGCAGGATGTCGAGCGTGACGAGGCGGGCAAAGCCGAGCCCCAGGCACATTGCCCAGCCAACTGCCAACGCCAAGATCGCGACCCAAGGGGCTTTCGATTTCGGATGCAGTTTGCCGAAGACCTTCGGCAGCATGCCGTCCTGCGCCATGGCTAACGGCAGGCGCGAATAGCTCATCACGAGCGCGTTGAACATGCCGAAGCCGCTGATCATTCCGCCGAGGACGACACCAATGCGGAGAAGCGGACCGCCCATGATTCCGGCGATGTCAGCCCATGATCCAGTTTCCCAAGCGGTGGACTTAAGGCCGGTCGCCCACATCGCCGCGAACGGCACCACGTAGCTCACAGCCACAATGCAGACCGCGACGATCATCGCGCGGGGATAAGTCCGCTGCGGACGCTCGACTTCAGTGGCGATGGTAGAGGCGTTGTCCCATCCCATGTAGTTCCACATGCAGATGAGAAGCCCGCCAAGGATGTCTACCGTCGACGTGGTCGGCTTGGTAACGGCATTCGCCAAGGCTCCCAGTTTGAACGGAGCGATCAGGACGACCATGACGAACGGTGCCGACAGAGCCAGGAACAGCCAGAGCGAGGTCAGGGAGACCACTTTCACTCCGGCAATATTAAGGAGGGCGCAGGCGACGACCACTGCCAGCGCAACCCACCATCCGCGATTGCCTTCCTGGAACCACGGGAACATACGTGTCAGGTAGGCGACGAACAGGGTGGGATAAATCGCCATATCAAAAATGGAAGCAATCAGCGAGAGCCAGGCTTCCTGGAATCCCCAGAAGTTGCCCATCGCCCGGCGCACCCATGCGTAGTATCCGCCTTCATAGGGCAGCGCGCTCGAAAGTTCGCCGATCATGAACGCCGTAGGCAGACTCCAGAGCAGCGGGGTGATGAGCAGGATCAGGATGGCGCGTCCGTAGCCGGCGCCATGCACGATGTCTTCGGTGCCATAGGTTCCGCCCGAGACCATAAAAAAGGTGGCGGCGACCAGGGGCCAAAGCGTGAGGCGGACGAATTTCTTCCGGTTGGGAACGACGGCGAGGGGATTGGAAGTTTCTGGACGTTGCGCGCTAGCTGTTGCCAATTTCTATGGCTGCCTCCGTAAGCGACTCACTCTCACCACCGCGTCTCCCTTGATGTCTCGCGGCTCCCGGGATCTGAGCGATTTCCCGGACATTTCGGCGAAGTTAGTTCGCAGTAGTGAGATTACGGGAAATTTCCACAGATGCAATAGTTTTTTGTCTAATTTTTGGAAATTTTGTAAGCGAGCGGGATAGTACTGGGGTAATCGGGAGCTGCGAGCTTTGAGCCGCGAGCTTCGAGTCATCGAGCAACAAACCCAAAAACCACAAAGGGCACTAAGGGTCACGAAGGAAGCGGAATCGCCTTCGAGAAACGCTCGGGCGACCTTCGCGATTCAAGCTTTCTGGTTGCGATCCGGAGAATCCGAGCCTATGATGCCGCGCATTGGGAGGGGTTCTATGAGATTAACGATTCTCGTAGTTGCTCTGTGTGTGGTTGCGATGTGTGCGGCGCAACCGCTGGGTGCTCAAACCGCGTATACACCCGATCAGGTGAAATATGGTCCGCCACCGCCGACCGTGCCTCCGGGGGCTGAGATGGCTGTGCTGGAGGGAGATCCGACGGCTGCGACCGGCGATTTCACGGTCCGGGTCAAGATGCCGGACGGATATAAGTTCCCACCGCATACGCATCCGAAACGGGAGAACGTAACCGTGATATCGGGGACTCTGAAGGTAGGGATGGGAGATCAGTACGACGACAGCAAAATGATGAGCTTCGGGACGGGGAGCTTCATATTCGTCGATCCGACCATGCATCACTATGCCGGGGCCTCTGGGGAAACTATCATTCAGATCCACGGCATGTCACCCCTGGCGATCAACTACATCAATCCAGCGGATGATCCGAGCAAGAAGAAGTAACCCTATCGAGAAGGGGCTCGGCGAAGACCGAACTCCTTCC
>Ga0335079_10002832_pt1 | contig 19968 bp, 16 predicted proteins | sample Lox_Sample_33_FD_206719 | JGI IMG/M metagenome (GOLD analysis project Ga0335079, IMG submission 206719) | Soil microbial communities from Loxahatchee National Wildlife Refuge, Florida, United States - Lox_Sample_3.3 | ecosystem: Environmental > Terrestrial > Soil > Wetlands | place: USA... | reverse complement strand
GACGCCGCGCGCCTCGTCGACATCTTCGGCGACACCTCGGGCGGCCCGACGGCGCTCAGGAACCGCGCCGCCGTCCTCGCCGCCGCGATCCAGGGGAAAGACACGGGCCCGATCACCGTCGACATCGACGCAATGCGCAAGGACCTGCGCACCATGGTCGAGGAGGCGAAGGCGCTCGGGACTGAGCTGCCGGTCACCGCGCGCGCGCTGGATTGCTACGACGAGGCTTCGAAGGCGGGGCTCGGAAAGGGAGATATCACGGGGATCCCGGTGCGCTGGATGAGCCGGTAGCGCGGGCTATTGCACCGGGACGACCCCGTCCAGCCGCGAAAAGCACTCGCGCCGCGCCGTCTCGAGAAAATCCCGCAGGAAGGGCTGACGCGCCGTCTCGGGCGTGGTCGCCGCGTGCAGGTTGCTCCACAATCCGCTCTTGCCGATGCTGCGCGCGATGACGTACTTGTAGTCGACGTAGTTCTTGATGCCCCAGTTGGGCAGCGCGGCGACGCCGCGCCGGCTCGCGACCAATTGGAGAATCGCAACGGTCAGCTCTGCCGTTCGCCGCGTCGGGTGCACACCGGCAGGCTTGAGCACTTTGCGCACTAGGTCGATGCGCTCCTCGGGCACCGGATAGGTGATCAGCGTTTCCTTCGCGAAATCTCCGGCGCTCAGGTAGCGCTTCTCGCGCAAGGGGTGGTCGGTCGGCAAGACTGCGAGGATCTCGAAGCGGAACAGAGGGTGGAACACGATGCCGCGGCGCGGCTTGTTCTCCGAGCCGATCACGAGGTCGGTCTTGCCCTCGGTGAGCATGTCGACCGGGTTGGGATGGAACCCCGAGACGAGGTCGAGCTCGACCTCGGGCCATTCCTTGCGGAACACGTCCATGATCGGCATCAGCCAGTCGAAGCAGGTGTGGCATTCCAGGGCGATGCGCAGCGTGCGCGCCGGCGACTTCGCGAGCTTCGCCAGGTCGCGCTCCGCGGTCTGCACCTCGCCCATCACCGAGCGCGCGAGCGCGACCAGCCTCTGCCCGGATTCCGTGAGCTTCACCGACTGGCCGTGGCGCTTCACCACCGGCGCCCCGTAGTGCGACTCGAGCGCGCGCAGCTGGTGCGACAGCGCCGACTGGGTGAGGTGCACGCGCTCGGCCGCGCGCGACACGGTGCCGCTCTCGGCGAGCGCGATCAGGGAGCGCAGGTGGCGGATCTCGAGCACGGCTAAACTATGCACTACATTCATGCTTTTCTCAAGAACTTTCACTGGATTCATAGCCTCGGGTGGGCGATGATGCTACCCGGGTCAAAATGCAGCCAGACAGAACCGACGAGCTTCGCGCCCTCCTTGGGCGCCGCATCCTCATCCTCGACGGCGCCATGGGCACGACCATCCAGGGCTACCGCCTTTCGGAGAGCGACTTCCGCGGGCGGCGCTTCGCGCAGTCGGCGCGCGAGCTGAAGGGCAACAACGACCTGCTCACCCTCACTCAGCCCCTGGTGATCCGCGAGATCCACGATCGCTATCTCGACGCGGGCGCCGACATCATCAAGACCAACTCGTTCAATTCCAACGCGCCGTCGCAGGCCGACTACGGGCTCAAGGGCCTCGCCTACGAGCTCAATCACGCGGGCGCGCAGATCGCACGCCGGGCCGCCGACCGTTTCACCGATATCGATCCCGCCAAGCCGCGCTTCGTCGCCGGCGTCCTCGGACCCACCAACAAGACCGCGTCGATTTCGCCCGACGTCGGCGATCCCGGCTTCCGCAGCGTCCACTTCGACGAGCTGGCGGCGGCCTACGGGGAGGCGCTGGCGGGCCTCGTCGACGGCGGGGTCGACATCATTCTCCTCGAGACCATTTTCGACACCCTGAACGCCAAGGCGGCGGTGTTCGCCATCGAGGCGCTCTTCGAGCAGCGCGGGCGACGGCTTCCCGTGATCGTCTCCGGGACAATCACCGACCAGTCGGGCCGCACCCTGACCGGCCAGACGCCCGAAGCCTTCTGGAACTCGATGCGCCACGCGCAGCCGCTCGCGGTGGGCCTCAACTGCGCGCTCGGCGCAAAGCTCATGCGACCCTACATCGAGGAGCTCTCGGCCATCGCCGACACTCACATCAGCTGCCATCCCAACGCGGGGCTGCCCAATCCCCTCTCAGAGACCGGCTACGACGAGACGCCCGAATACACCTCGACCCAGCTCAGGGAGTTCGCCGAAAGCGGCTTCGTCAACATCGTCGGTGGCTGCTGCGGCACGACCCACGACCACATCCGCGCCCTCGCCGACGCCGTGCGCGAGCTCCCCCCGCGCACGGTCCCCCAAATCGCGAAGAAGCTGCGGCTGTCGGGGCTCGAGCCCCTGAACATCGGCGACGATTCGCTCTTCGTCAACGTCGGAGAGCGCACCAACGTGACCGGCTCGCGCGCCTTCGCGCGCCTCATCCTGGCCGGAGACTACCCGCAGGGGCTCGCCGTCGCGCGCCAGCAGGTCGAGAACGGCGCGCAGGTGATCGACGTGAACATGGACGAGGCGATGCTCGATTCGGAGAAGGCGATGAAGACCTTCCTGTCCCTGGTGGCCTCCGAGCCCGACATCTCCCGCGTTCCCGTGATGATCGATTCCTCGAGATGGTCCGTGATCGAGGCGGGCCTGAAATGCGTGCAGGGAAAGTCCATCGTGAACTCGATCTCCCTCAAGGAAGGGGAAGACGAGTTCATCCGCCAGGCGCGGCTGGCGCGCCGCTACGGCGCGGCCGTGATCGTGATGGCCTTCGACGAGAAGGGCCAGGCCGACTCGCTCGCGCGCCGCGTCGACATCTGCCGCCGCTGCTACCGGCTCCTGGTCGACACGGTCGGCTTCCCGCCGGAGGACATCATCTTCGATCCGAACATCTTCGCGATCGCCACCGGCATCGAGGAGCACAACAACTACGGCCGGGACTTCATCGACGCGACGAGAGCGATCCGCAGCGATCTGCCCCACGCCAAGGTCTCCGGCGGCGTATCGAACGTGTCCTTCTCCTTCCGCGGCAACGACGCCATGCGCGAGGCGATCCACACGGTGTTCCTCTATCACGCGATCCGCGCGGGCATGTCGATGGGCATCGTGAACGCGGGGCAGCTGGGCGTCTACGAGGAGATCCCCTCCGACCTGCGCGAGCGCATCGAGGACGTCGTGCTCAACCGCCGTCCGGACGCGGGCGAACGCCTGGTCGAATTCGCCACGACTGTGAAGGCCGCTGCCAAAGCCATCGGCGACGGGTTGGAATGGCGCAAGGGCTCGGTCGCAGAACGTCTCGCCCACGCCCTCGTAAAGGGCATCGTGGATTGGATCGTCGAGGATACCGAGGAAGCCCGCCTCAAGTACGAGCGTCCGATCCAGGTGATCGAAGGCCCGCTCATGGACGGAATGAACATCGTCGGCGATCTCTTCGGCTCCGGCAAGATGTTCTTGCCCCAGGTGGTGAAGTCCGCGCGCGTCATGAAGCAGGCGGTAGCTCACCTCGTGCCCTTCATCGAAGCCGAGAAGCAGAAGTCCGGCGAGCTGAAGCCCAGGGGCAAGATCGTGGTGGCGACGGTCAAGGGCGACGTCCACGACATCGGCAAAAACATCGTTTCGGTGGTGCTTCAGTGCAACAACTTCGAGGTCATCAACCTGGGAGTCATGGTGCCGGCGCAGAAGATCCTGGACACCGCCCGCGCGGAAAACGCCGACATCGTCGGGCTATCAGGCCTGATCACGCCCTCGCTCGAGGAGATGGGGCACGTCGCGCGCGAGATGCAGCGCCAGGGATTCCGTATCCCGCTTCTCATCGGAGGAGCGACCACCTCGCGCGTGCACACCGCGGTGAAGATCGCGACGAACTATGAAAGCCCCACCGTGTACGTCCCCGACGCCTCGCGCTCGGTGTCGGTCTGCGCGAGCCTCCTCTCCGACGATCTCCGGACGGACTATATCGAGTCCGTCCGCGCCGACTACGACAAGATCCGGACCCAGCACGCCGCGAAGCGCGGGCACGCCCTGGTGCCGCTCGCCAGAGCGCGCGCCAACGCGTATCGCGTCGATTGGCGAAAGTATGCGCCCCCCCGGCCGCGGAAGCTCGGCCGCAGGTTGCTGCGCGCCTACGATCTCGCCGAGATCGCGCGCTACATCGACTGGTCGCCGTTCTTTCAGACCTGGGACCTCGCCGGCAGCCACCCGGGAATTCTCGAGGACCCGGTCGTAGGCGAGGCCGCGCGCGCCGTGTTCACCGAAGGCCGGGCGATGCTCGAGCGTCTCATCGCGGAGAAGACCCTCCAGGCCAACGCGGTCTTCGGTCTTTATCCGGCCGCGAGCGTCGGCGACGACATCGAGATCTACCGGGACGAGTCACGTATCGAAAGGCCGATGGTGTGGCATTGCCTGCGCCAGCAGAGCGAGAAGGCAGCGGACCGCGCGAATCTCTGCCTCGCCGACTTCGTCGCGCCGAAGGATTCGGGCGTACCGGACTACATCGGCGCCTTCGCGGTGACCGCCGGGATCGGCGCGGACGAGGCGGTTCGCGCCTTCGAGGCAAGGCACGACGACTACCACGCCATCCTGGTCAAGGCGCTCGCCGACCGCCTCGCGGAGGCCTTCACCGAGCTGCTGCACGAGCGCGTGCGCAAGGAGTTCTGGGGCTACGCGCCCGATGAGAAGCTCACGAGCGCCGAGCTGATCGCCGAGAAATACGCCGGCATCCGCCCCGCGCCCGGATACCCAGCCTGCCCGGACCATACCGAGAAGGGCCCGCTCTTCGATCTGCTCGCGGCCGCCGACGCGGGCATCAGCCTGACCGAGAGCTACGCCATGCTCCCCGCGGCGAGCGTATGCGGCTTCTATCTTTCGCACCCCGATTCCCGCTACTTCGCCGTGGACAAGATCGGCGAGGACCAAGCGGCCGACTACGCCCGGCGCAAGGCGCTCGCGCTCGAACAGACCGAGCGCTGGCTCGCGCCCAATCTCGCGTACGAGCGCTGACATGGAGTCGCAGAGGAAACACCCGAGGACGTTCAGCTTCGAGTTCTTCCCGCCGAAGACGCCGGAGGGCATGGCGAAGCTGCGCGCAACGTGGAAGCAGCTCGCGCAGCTCAAGCCGAGGTTCTTCTCCTGCACCTACGGCGCCGGAGGCTCCACCCGGGACCGCACGCTAGAGACGGTCCTGGAGATCCGGAACGCGGGGCATCCCGCCGCACCGCATATCTCCTGCATCGGCGCGACCCGCGCCGACGTCGCGGCGACGCTCGACCTGTACCGCGCGAAGGACGTCGACCACGTGGTCGCACTGCGAGGCGACCTGCCCTCGGGCGCGGCGAGCGCCGGAGAGCTGCGCCACGCCAGCGACCTCGTCGCGTTCATCCGCGAGCGCACCGGCGACCACTTCCAGATCGACGTCGCCTGCTACCCCGAGTTCCACCCCCAGGCGAGGAGCCCCGCGGACGATCTCGCCAACTTCAAGCGCAAGCTGGACGCCGGCGCGAATTCGGCGATCACCCAGTACTTCTTCAACGCCGACTCCTATTTCCGTTTCATCGACGACTGCGAGGCGGCCGGCATCACGGTGCCCATCGTCCCCGGCATCATGCCGATAGGCAACTTCTCGCAGCTCGCGCGCTTCTCGGACAATTGCGGGGCCGACATCCCGCGCTGGCTGCGGCTGAAGATGCAGGGCTTCGGCGACGACGTCGGCTCGGTACGCAACCTGGGCCTGGACGTGGTGACAGAGCTGTGCGACCGCCTGCTCTCGGCCGGCGCCCCCGGCCTGCACTTCTACACCATGAACCAGGCGGGGCCGACCTCTACGATCTGGCAGCGGCTCGGAATCTAGACCACCCCAGCCGCTGCGACACGGCGTCGGCTGCGCTGGTCAGCTCGCGCACCCAGCCGAGCAGCGTCTTCCTGGTCATCCTGTGCACGGGCCCCGCGATGCTGATCGCCGCAACCACGTTCCCCGAATCGCTGCGGATCGGCGCGGCGATGGAACGCAGGCCGACTTCGCTCTCCTCGTCGTCGACGGCGTAGTTGCGCGCGCGCACCAGCGCGAGCTCGCGCACCAGCACCCTGCCGTCGACGACGGTGTTGGGTGCGCTCGCCGGTAGGCCGCGCGCGATGATCCGGGCGACCTCCTCGTCGGGCTGGAACGCGAGCAGCGCCTTGCCGACGGCGGTCGAGTGCACCGGCGCGCGCGTCCCCACCTTGGAGCCCATCCGCAGCGCCTGCTTGCTCTCGTGCGTGATGATGTAGAGCACAGAATCGTGGTCGAGGATCGCGAGGTGCACGGTTTCGCCCGTCTTCTCCATGAGCGCGCGAAGGAACGGCCGCGCCTCGGTGGTGAAGTCCATCTTGCGGCGCACGAGCGTCCCCAGCTCGAACAGCGCGAGCCCGAGCCGGTACTTGCTGTCGCCCGCGTTCTGCTCGAGCATCCCCTGGTCGAGCAGGGTCGACGCGAGCCGGTGCACGGTGCTCTTGGCGAGCCCCAGGCGCTTGGCGAGGTCGCTGATGCCGATCTCGTAGTGGTCCTCCGAGAACGCGCGGATGAGGCGCAGCGAGTTGGCGACCGAGGAGAGCCGGGTGCGCTTCCTGGGCCGGCCTACTTCACCGACACCAGATCGTTCCAGTGCTTGAGCCATTTTTCGTCCTCGTCGACGAGGGACACGGGGTCGAGCATCACGTAGGGAAACGTGACCAGCGGGCTTTTCACTTTCGCGCTGACGGGAAACCGCCCCATGGAATTGAACAGCTCCTGCCCTTCCGGCGAGAGCACGAAATCGGCGAACAGGAGCGCCGCGTTCGGATGCGGCGCGGCAGCGGCAAGCCCCAGCGCCTGCGGCCTGCCGATCACCGGCTCGACCGGCTTCCAGTCGATCGGCATTCCCCTGCGCTTCATGGAGTCGGCGTTGGAGGCGTAGTTGGTGAGGCTTACCGGGACCTCGCCGGCGGCCACCAGCTCGGACAGCAGCACGTGACCCTTGCGGACATCGGGCTTCATCGCAACGAGCTTGCCGAAGAAATCGAGCGCGCTTTTCTCGCCGCGGCGCATCGCGAGTCCGGCGAGCCACTCCTGGTCGGTCGCTTCCAGGCCGATCCGGCCCTTCCACTTGGCATCGAGAAAGCCCTCGTAGGCGTCGGGCAGCTCGTCGCGCCTGACCTTGGCGGTGTTGAACGCGACCACGAAGAAATCGACCCGGTCGGCGACCCACCCGCGGTGGGCCGGCACGCCCCAGGGCGGGATGTCGGCGATGTAGGGGCTCTCGAATCGCGAGGTCACGCGCTCGCGGGCGAGCGCCTCGAGCTCGGGCCCGTTGGTCTCGACGACGTCGACCGCGCGGCGGCGCGCCTTCGCCTCGTTCAGCGCGCGCTGCATCACCTGCGAGCTGAGCGAGCGCCACAGCTGGACCTTGACGCCGGTCTTGTTCTCGAATGCCCGCGTGAGCGGAACCGACTCCGAGGTGGCGAGCGAGGTATACAGGACCAGCATTCCTTCCCTGCGCGCGCCTTCCGCCAGCCGCCGCGCACGGTCGCCGCCGCCGTAGAGATAGACCGACTCCTGCGGAGATTGCGCGAAGGCGCCGGCCGCGAGGCCGATTCCCAGCGCGAGTGCCGCCAGACGCATCATCCCGGGAATTATATAATTTAATTTCGGAATCCCGTTCTGCATGTAGGAACCATGCCGCACGACAAGGACCAAACCCACTGGCACGAGCCGAGCGGCTCCAAGCGCGCCGGCTTCGGCGAATTCAGGAAGCAGCCGACGCCCTACGACGCCTTCATGGAGGCGGAAGGCATCCCGGTCTTCCGCGGCATAGGCATCCGCAAGGTGCAGGACCTCGCGCTCGCGCCCTGGAAGCGCACCGGCGGACGCGGCCACTACATCCAGCTCCACGGCACCGAGACCAAGTGGGGCTGCTACGTCGTCGAGGTGCCGCCCGCGGGCGCGCTCAATCCCGAGAAGCACATGTACGAGGAGATCTTTCTCGTGGTCGAAGGCCGCGGCACGACCGAGGTGTGGCAGGAAGGCGAGCGGAAGAGGCACGTCTTCGAGTGGCAGCAGGGCTCGATGTTCTCCATCCCGATGAACGCCTGGCACCGCCTGGTTAACGCGACCTCGGGCGGCGCGCTGCTGCTCGCGGGCACCACCGCGCCCAACGTGCTCAACATGATCAACAACGTCGACGCGGTGTTCGGCAATCCATTCGTCTTCCGCGACCGCTTCTCGGGCGCCGACGATTTCTTCAAGCCGAAGGACGACATCGAGCCCGACCCGGTGAGGGGCCTCGCCATGCGGCGCACGAACTTCATCCCCGACATCGTCAACTGCGAGCTTCCTCTCGACAACCGGCGCTCACCGGGCTGGCGGCGCGTCGAGCCCTTCATGACGAACAACTGCTTCTATTTCTGGATCGGCCAGCACGAGCAAGGCCGCTACTCCAAGGGCCATGCGCACACGTCGGCCGCCGTCCTCATCTGCGTGAGGGGCAAGGGCTACACGTATACCTGGCCGGAGCGGCTGGGCGTCACGCCGTGGAAGGACGGACGCGCGAGCGAAGTGAAGCGCGTCGACTACGAGCCGGTGGGCATGGTGAGCGCCGCGCCCGGCGGGGCGCGCTGGTACCACCAGCACTTCAGCGGCTCGAAGGATCCTCTGCGCCTCACCGCGTGGTTCGGCCCGCACAACCCGGGGCGCGACCCCGGCGTGCCGGGCGAGAAAGCGATCGACTACACCGGCATGGACATCCCCGAGGGCGGCACCTCGATCCCGTACTGGATGGAGGACCCCTTCATCCGCGAGGAATACGAGGCGACGCTCAAGAAGAACGCAGTCCCGACCCGGATGGATCCGGGCTGGTACGTCCCGCCGAAGAAGTGATGGCCGAAAACGCGGGCGGCCGGATCTTCTTCAGCGGCGCTGGGCGCAGCCTCGAGGTCGAAGACAAGGTCGAGCTCGCCAGCGTCGGCGTCGATATCGGCTCCTCCACCTCGCACCTCGTGTTCTCCCGCCTGGTGCTCGAGCGCGTCGACAACCGCTACGTGGTCGCCGAGCGCAAAGTTGTGCATGAGTCGGAGATCTTTCTCACCCCCTACTCGGACGACTCCACTATCGACGCTAGGGCGCTAGGCCGCTTCGTCGACGAGCAGTACCGCGCGGCAGGCATCGAGCCGGAAAAAATCGATACCGGCGCGCTCATCCTCACCGGAGTCGCGGTGCGGCGCTCGAACGCGCGCGCGATCGGCGATCTCTTCGCCGCGCAGGCGGGCAAATTCGTCTCGCTGAGCGCCGGCGACGCGCTCGAGGCAACGCTCGCCGCGTACGGCTCGGGCGCGGCGGCGCGGTCGATCCGCGACTCGGCGCGGGTGATGAACGTCGACATCGGCGGCGGCACCTCCAAGATCGCCGTGTGCGAGGATGGCGAGGTCGTCGAGATCACCGCGCTCGACGTCGGCGCACGCATCGTGGCGTTCGATTCCTCGGGACGCGTGACCCGCGCCGAGGACGCCGGGAAGCGGTTTGCCGCGGAGGCGGGCGTGCCGCTCGAGATCGGGCGCGCGGCCGACCCCGAGGGACTGGGGCGGATGATCGGGCGCATGGCCGACCGTCTCTTCGAGGCGATGAGCCGCTCGTCTCTGGACCCGCGCACCGCCGCCCTCCTCCGCCTTCCTCCACTACTCAACGGGCGCAGCCCGGACGTGGTCACGTTCTCCGGCGGCGTGTCCGAATACCTGTACGAGCGCGAGGCGCGCCAGTTCGGGGATCTTGGCGCGCCGCTCGCCCGGGCCGTTCTCGCGCGCGCGCGGGAATGGGGGCCGCGCATCGAGCCCAGCGACGAAGGCATTCGCGCCACCGTGATCGGCGCCTCGCAGTACACCGTACAGGTGAGCGGCGGCACCATCTTCGTCGCTCCCCACGACGCCCTGCCCCTGCGCAACGTCCCGGTCATCGCGCCCGAGCTGCCGCTCGAAGACGAGAACCTCGATCGCGGCAGCATCGCCGCTTCCATCCAGGCGGCCCTGCGCCGCCTCGACCTGCAATCGGGCGAGACGCCGGTCGCCCTGTGCTACCGCTGGCGACACTCCGCGACCCACGCGCGCCTGGACGCCTTCTGCCGCGGCGTCCTCGCCGGACTCGCCAAGCCCCTCGAGCGCGGGCAGCCGCTCGTCCTCGTCGGCGAAGGCGACGTCGGCGGCCTCATCGGAATCCATTGCCGCGAAGAGCTGCACGCGCAAAATCCCATCGTCTCGATCGACGGCGTCGTCCTCAAGGAATTCGACTACATCGACGTCGGCGCGCTGCTGGAAGCTTCCGGCGCCGTCCCGGTTGTGATCAAGTCGCTGGTATTTCCGAAGTCGGACGCAGTGGGACGAGCCGAGCCCGAGCGCCGTGCTCGCGCGGATTGAGCGCGATATTGCGGCATATCGTTCCATATGCGTGCAGAGGTTTGCATAGGCCGGCATATGGCTCTAGGATGGGTCGGGTGAGGTTACATTATGTGGGACGAACGATATAGCTCAATTGAGTACGCGTACGGAAAGACACCCAATGACTTCTTGGCCGCTCATTTCAGCAGAATTCCAAGAGGTAATGTACTGAGTCTTGCCGAGGGTGAAGGACGTAATGCGGTTTTTCTGGCGAAGCACGGTTATTCCGTCACCGCGGTCGATTCCTCCATAGTCGGCCTCAAGAAGGCAGAGCTGCTAGCCAAAGAGCATGGCGTTTCAATCAAGCTGGTTCACGCCGACCTCTCCGGCTTCGACCTGGGCTCCGGTGCTTGGAAGGGGATCATATCCATTTTCGTCCCGTTACCCTCAGCCGTTCGCAAGGACCTGTATCGGCGCCTTCAAGGCGCATTGGAGAGCGGCGGTGTGTTCCTGCTTGAGGCATTCACGCCAGACCAGATTGGGCGCGGAACCGGAGGCGGGACCGATCCCGATACGATGCAGACAGAACGCTCGCTTCGCGCGGAACTCCCGTCCTTGAAGTTCGAGCATCTGGCCGAGCTCGAGCGGAAGGTCGTCGAGGGCGCCTTTCACACAGGGCAAAGCGCGGTTGTTCAAGCAATTGCCCGCAAAGAAACATAACGAAACAAGACGATGATCGGTCTCGCACGCACGACCGGCGCCGAAACGCTGCTTCGCACGCTGCGCCGCATGGGCGTGGAGAAGATCTTCGCGTCTCCGGGATCGGACTGGGCGCCGCTGTGGGAGGCGCTCGCGATGCCGGCAGCGCGCGATGAATTCCCCGAGTACCTCTCCTCGCGGCACGAGGAGACCGCGATCGCGATGGCGAGCGGCTACGCCAAGGCGACCGGCAAGCTTCCGGCGCTGGTGCTCCACACCACGGTCGGCGCTCTGCACGCGACCATGGGAATGCGCGCCGCTCTGCACGAGCGCATTCCGATGGTGGTGCTCGCCGGCGAGTCGATCAGCTTCGGGGAGCGGCCGGAATACGGCATCGGCCCGCAGTGGCTGCGCCTGCTCTCCGACGTCGGCGGTCCGGCGCGCCTGGTCGCCCCGTGCGCGAAATGGAGCTTCGGGCTGAACGACAGCGCGCTGCTCTCCGCCACGATCGAGCGTGCCTGCCGCATCGCGACCGCGGCGCCCCTGGGCCCGGCGTTCGTGTCGATCCCGACCGAGTTCCTCATGGACACGCATCCCGAGCAGATCCAGCGCTCGACCGCGCCGGTGCGCAGCCCCGCCGCCGACCCGGCGGCTCTCGGGGAGCTTGCGCAGCTCCTTTCGGCAGCAAAGCGCCCCGTGATCCTCAGCGAGGAGGCCGGGAAGGACGCCGCCGCCGTCGACCTGCTCGTCCGTCTCGCCGAGACGCTCGGCGCCCCGGTCTTCGACGCCTGGCAGCCGGGCTATCTGAATTTCCCGAGAAAGCACCCGTTGTACGGCGGGGTCGCTCCCGACATGAAGGCGCTGCTCGAGGAGGCCGATCTGCTCTTCTGCGTCGAGACCGTCGCTCCCGCGCATCCCCCGGCGCTGCTTTCGCAGTCCCGGGCGCGCGTCGCGTATCTCGGCGAAGATCCGCTGCACGCGCACCTGCCCTACTGGGGATTCCGCAGCGACGTCGCGGTCGCGGGGGCGGTTGGACCGTCGCTCGCACAGCTCGCCGAGCGGCTGGCGAGCGCCGTGCCGAAGGGATCGCGCGCCTCGCTCGCGTCGCAATGGGCCGAACGCAACGCCAGGACACGCGAGCTGTTCCTCGAAGGAGGCCGCACCGGGGGCACTCGTCCGCATATCGATTCCGCCTGGGTCGCCCACGAGCTGAATGCCGTCATTCCGGAAGGCGCGATCGTGGTCGACGAGAGCATCACCCACCGTCTCGACGTCGTCCGCCAGCTCGAGCGCCTGGGACGCGGCGGCTTCATCTCGGCGAGCTACGGCGGCCTAGGCATGGGGATCGGCACGGCGCTCGGCGTCAAGGCCGCCAAACCCGGCTCGACCGTCGTTGCCACCATCGGCGATGGCGCGTTCTTCTACAACCCCGTGGTCGCGTCGTTCGGCGCGGCGCAGGAGCTGAAGCTCCCGCTCCTCGTCGTGCTGTTCAACAATGCGGGTTACCTGTCACAGAAAGGAGACGTGATCCGGGAGTATCCCGAAGGATGGGCGGTCCGCCAGAATCGCTTTGCGGGCTTGTCTATCGCGCCACGCCCGGACTATCCGGCGCTTGCGCGCGCGTTCGGAGGTTACGGCGAGGCGGTCGAGCGGCCTCCGGAGGTACGCGCCGCGCTCGAGCGCGGGCTCGACGCCGTCTCAAAGGGGAAGCTCGCGCTGATCGAGATGGTGCTCGCTCCGATCTAGGAGCGACGCTACGACGGCAGGAAATCTATGGGATAGGTCACGACCATCGTGTCCACGGCCTTCGCGCCGAAATCGAACTGCTTGATGCGCACGAGGAGCTTCCGCTCGAGGTCCGGGGATCGCAGCTCGCTCGAGACCAGCTGGCAATCCAGCACCTGCCCCGAGGGGGCGATCGTGAGCTTCACCACGACCTTGCCATGCAGGGTCGGATCATCGCGCAGCGCGCGGTTGTAGATCGTGTAGATCGACCCCTTGTTGCGGTCGAAGACGAGCTTGATGTCCTCGATCGAGCGCGACGCCTTGCCGCTCGCGCCGCGGCGAAGCGTGCCTCCTGTGCCGGCGCCCCCTCCTCCGTCTCCGCCCATGACGCCCTGGACCGCCGTCGTCGAGCGTCCAGCCAGCCCGCCGCCGCCGGTGTCCCGGCTCAGCGAAGCCGTATTGATCCCGCCGCTGCCGCCCGTGGCGTTCGAGGTGATCAGCGAGCGCGACGGCAGCCCCGGGCTCTTCCCCGCGCCTACGCCGGGACCCGAGCCGGTTCCGACGCCCGGGCCGGGCTTGAGGGGCTTCTCGAACTGCGCGGCGACGGGAGCGCCGCGCAGATCCGCGAGCTCGTTCTTCAACGCGAGCAGGCCCACGCCCGATGCCCTGCGGCGGGCGGCCTCGACCTTCTCCCCCGGCGCCTTCGCCGGCTCGGGCTTGCGCGCCTCGGTCACCGGGGGCTTCTTGGGCTCGGGCTTGCTGGCTTCGGGCTTGGCGGCCTCGGGCTCGGGCTTGCGAAGGACCGGAGGCGGAGGCGGCTCGCGCTCGAGCAGCGCCTTCGCGAGCCGCGGCGGCAGCTCCTCGGGCTGATTGCGGTCGGCCTTCGGCACCGGGAGCCAGGGCATGATCAGGCACAGGAGCACGCAGATGATGAGGATGTTCCGCAGGATGCGGCGGAAGCGGCGTTCCTCCTCCTCGGAAACCGTCCACGACGGCACCGCGATGCGGTAGCGGAACTGAACGGCGGCCGCGGCGGTCATGCCTTGCCCTTCTGGATCACGGCGAAGGACAGGTCGCTGTAGTTGGCCCGGGCGCAGGTCACCATGATCTTGCGCAGCAGCCGGTACGGGATGTCCTTGTCCCCCATGATCGTGATCGCCTTGTTCTGGGTCTCCTTGTCCTTCCGGATCAGCTGGCGCCCGGCGTGAAAGTCGAGCTCCGCCTTGAGCGGCGCGATTAGGTCACCCTCCGCCTTCATCGCCTCCGACACCGTGGCCACTTTGCGTCCTTGGACGAGGATGTCCTCGTTGCTCACGACAACGACCACCGTCTCCTTCGGGCTCTTCTCGGCCGTCGATTCCGGCAGCCTCACCGCCTTGGCGCTCGGGAGCACCTCGACTTCCGACGCATTCGCCAGCAGGAAGAATATGAGGATCGTGAAGATGTCGATGAGCGAGACCAGGTTCAGGTCCACCATGGACCTGTTTCGCCCCTGCCTTTCGGCCCGCTTCTGGATCGGCGACAGCTTCATCGCGCCTTCCCCGGGGGCGGAGCGTCGCCGACCGAGATCTCGGGGAACAGCTCGACGCTGCGGCCGCCCTGGGAGCTCTTGGCGAGCCTCACCGCGTCCATGGTGTGTACGAGCGTGTCGTACGACGTGTCGGGTTCGGCGAGAATCGTCGCCGCGAGCTTGTCCGGGTAGCGGGCTTTCAGCTGCTGCATCAGCGCCGACAGCGTCTGGAAGTCGTAGCCGCTGCTCGTGTTCTCCACGCGGCGCAGCAGCCCGCCCATGCGGTCGCCGATCTCGAGCGCGTCGCGGCGGATCACGACCTCGAGCTGCAGGTCGGGCTTGAGATTCTCGAAACCGGACGACCCGGCCGGCAGGCTGAGTTCCAGCACGGCGAGGCGCGAGAACACCGCGGTCGTCAACAGGAACGGCACCAGCACCACGATCATGTTCATGAACGCGGTGATATCCAGGCCCGCCGGGTGCTTGCGCAGGCGTCGGACGCGGGCGCTCATTTGGCGGCCGCGTCAGCCTTCGCGCGCTCGACCAGGTTCAGGAAGCTGATCTTGGCCGCCTCCAGCCCGTCCACGATCTCGCTGGTGCGCGCCTGGAGGAAGGCGTGGATGAGCAGGAAGGGAATGGCGACCATCAGCGCGAACGCGGTGTTGTTCATCGCGATCGAGATGCTCGCCGAGAGCAGCTCGGCTTTTTCAGCTGGGTTGACCTGCGCCACAGCCGTGAACGCTTTGATCAGGCCGATGATGGTGCCGAGCAGGCCGACCAGCGTGATCACGTTGGCGAAGGTGGCGATGTAGTGCGTGCGCTTCTCCAGCCGCGGCACGATCTCCAGCATGCCCTCCTCCATGGCGGCGTCAATATCCTCGCGCCTGCGCGCCGACTTCACGCGCCCTAGCCCGTGGTTCACGATCTTGCTGATCGCGGCGTTCGACTGGGAGGTCACGGCGTAGACCTCCTGGAACTTGCCGCCCCGCAGCAGCGGCAGCAGCTCGTCCCAGATCCTGCGGTTGCTGCGGCGCGCATGCCCGAGATAGATGAAGCGCTCGAGCGATATCGCAAGGCCGACCGCCATGATCAGGATGCTGAAATAGATGAAGACCCCGCTGTCCTGGAAAAACTTGACTACCGTCGCATACGTGCTCATCGACTGACCTCCACAAGAAAATCGAAGAATTCTTCGCGAAAGTGGCTCACTTGGCCTTCTCTCCGGCATCCTGCGACGGCGATTGCGCCGGCGGCGGCTGCATCAGGGAATGGTAGTGGACCTGCCGCTCGAAGACCTCGCGGTCCACCGGGGACAGCGCCTCGTCGAGGACGCTGCTCGCCGGGCGTCCGACCAGGTCGGTCGGCAGCGGCTGCTTCCACGGAACGATGTACAGCACCTTCGGCAGCTCGCGGTTGCCGAGAATCTGGGTGCCTTCGAGATCCGCGCGGTCCGCCGCCCACGCGGGGCTGGCGAGCCACGGCACAACGGCGAGAATCATCCTCAGCTTCATCCGCTCTTCCCTCCTTTGGCCTGGCGGGCGCGCTCGCGCTGCTGCAAGTCGGCGATCCACTTGGTCGTGATCCCCGCCTCGCTTGGCGCGAGCTCCTGGTAGCGCTGATAGTGCTGCATGGCTTTCTCGGCGTCCTGCAGGTAAAGATCGTACAAGATTCCGATGTTGAGATGCGCGTACGCGTAGCCCGGATCGAGTTCGAGCGCCTTCGCGTAGTAACGGCGCGCTTCGTCGAACTTGCCCTCGCGCCGCGAGATCACGCCGAGCTCGTTGTAGTAGGCCGCCCGGTTGGGGTTGAGACGCACGGCCTCCTGAAGCGATTTCACCGCCTGCGCCGGACGCCCGGTGCGGCCGTAGAGGATGCCGAGGTTCGCGTGCGGGCCGGCGAGCTCCGGCTCGCGCCGCGAGACGGCGAGGAAGCCTCGCTCGGCTTCCGCGTAGCGACCGGCGCGGAGCGCGGCGAGCGCCTGCTGGTACAGCGCCCGGGACTCGGCGTCCACGGTCGGCTCCATCTGCACCGGCTTCGACGCGGGCGACTCGGTCTTCGCGGGCTTCGGCGGCGCAGCGGGCGCCTCGACGGGAGCGCGCATCAGCGCCTCGCAGCCAGCGAGAGCCACGCAGGCTAGCGCGAGCGCGAGCGGCGAACCGGCCCTAGTGCAGCGCATCGATCACTCCCTCGTCCTTCTCGAACTTGGCGTACCGCACCGGGCGCAGCTTGCCGAGGGCGGTGAAGCTCCGCTTCACCCAGTCGTCGTACACGCCGCCGCGCACGCGCCGCGCGTTGATCTCGTGCAGCTCGATCGCCTTCTCCTCGAAGGGGTACGCCTGCTCTTCGAGCATGAGGTTGTACTGCTCCACCTCGTCCTTGGACAGTCCCTTGGGGCGCTGGGAATCGAGGAGCGCCTTGCCGAAATCCGCGTACAGCTCCCCCGTGCGGTAGGTCGCCGCGGTCGCCGCCTCCTGCACGCCGTAGTCGGCGGCGACGGCATAGGCCTGCAGCGCCTGCTGCATGCGGTCCTTCTTGCGCTTGAGATTCTTCTTGAGCGGCTCGACCAGGCGCACGCTCCGGTACGCCTCGTCGAGCGGCTCGGCGACCACCAGCGACGCAAGCGATCCCAGCGTGCGCGTGCGGTCCGTGCGCTCCTTCCCGCCCTTCTGCTCCGCTTCGACCAGCTCGCGCGACCACGCCAGGCGCTGTGACGGACGGCCCTCCTTGCGCGCGATCTCGGCGAGGCGGTACCTGGCCTCGATCGCGGGCTCGAGCGGCCTGGGATTCTGGCGCACATAGCGCTCATACGCGGCCGCGGCGCCCCGCTCCTGCCCGCCTTTCTCGTACAGCTCGGCCGACTGCCAGAGCGCCGCGCGCGCCATCGCCACATCCTTCCCGGTCGAGGCGAGCGCACCGTACTCGGCTGCCGCCTTGAGCGTCTGGCCGCTTTCGACGTAGCACGCCGCGAGCTTGCCCGGCACTTCCGCCTGAAGCGGATGCTTGGGGTATTCGCGGCGGAAGCCTTCGAGCACCGTGGCGGCGCCGGTCCAGTCCTTGAGCGAGATCATGGCCGCCGCGGCGTCGTACTGGGCGTTCGCGCGTATCGGCGAATCCGGCGCCACGCGGCCGACGCGGAGGAAGTGGTCCGCCGCCGCGCGCATCTGGCCCGCGGCGCGCGCCTGCTCGCCCTGCTTGTACACCGAGGCCGCGAGGCGCTCGGTGAGCCCGGCGCGGCTCGGCGAATCCTTTCGCGTGAGCGCCAGCGCTTCCCGGTACTCCCGCTCGGCGCGGTCGAAGGCTCCCTGCTGGAAGTCGACGTGACCCGTCACGGTCCAGGCGGTGCGCCTAAGCTCGGGCGCGGCCGGCGGCTGCATCGCGAGCACGCGCCGCGCCATGATGGCCGCGGAGCCGGGATCGTTGCCGGCGTAGAGCTTCTCGGCCGCATCGGTGAGCACGCCCGCCGCGCGCGCGTCCTTCGGGTTCGCCTCGGCGAATTTCAGCGCGCTGTCCACGGACTTGCCGCGCACCAGCCGAAGCTCCTCGCCCTTCGCCTGCTTTTCCTGCTGGGCATAGGCGAGGAGCGCCGCGTAGCCCGCGTCCGCCGACTTCTCGTGGCGGGGATAGTCGTAGGCAGTGCGCTCGTACTCGGTCGCCGCCGCGGAAAAGCGCTTGTCCTCGAACAGCGATTCGGCCAGCAGAAAATTCAGGGCCGGCGCGCGCGGATCGGTCGGGAAGGACTCCACGTACAAGCGGTACCAGCGCGCTGCCTCCCGGTAGTCCTCGCTCTTCTTGCTCTTCTGCGCGGTGGCGTGATAGTGGCGCGCCAGCTCCTCGACGTGCGTCTTCACGTACGGCGACACGCGCGCGTACGCGAGATCGCCGTTCACCCGGCGGAACTCGCTGTCGACCCCGTAGCGCAGCACGAACTCCTTCTTGGCCTCGAGCGCGAGCGCGGTGAAGCCCGCCTGCTGATAGGCCTGGATCACACGCGACTGCATGAGCGGCGACTGCGGATTCGTGGGATAGCGGCGCGCGAATGCGTTGAGCACGTTGGCCGCGTCGGCGGTGCGGTCCTGCTTGAAGTAGAGCTCGCCTAGCTGCTGGTAAACGCGGAACTCGTACTGCCGCCGCGGCGGCGGCGTCGAGAAGTATTTCGGGATCGTGTCCGCCCCCTGGAGATTCGCGAGGCTGAGGCTCAGCACGCGGAAGGTGTCTTCCGCGAGCTCGCGCTCCGCGCGCGTAAGGCCGGGGATCTCCTCCAGGGCCGCGCCGTTGTCGCGGCCTATCAGCTTGCGGTCGAGCACCGCCGCGAACGACGGCACCGCCTCCTCCAGGCGCGCCTGCTTGAACAGGGACCATCCGTGCATGTAGAGAGCGCGCTCGTAGAACGTCGAGGCTTCCGGCTTGCGCCCGTCTGCCGTGCTCCCGTGTTCCTCGTCCGGCCGCTCCCGCGGCGCGCCGATCGCGATCTCTATCTGGCTTGTCTGGGTCTCGGGGACGGCCGGCTCCGGCTGCGCATCGCCCTTGCGTATCACGGCCGCGTAGGCCTGCTCGGCCTCGGGATAGCGGCGCAGCGTGAACAGCAGCTCGCCGCGGCGGAACTCGGCCTCGTCGTGGTAGCTGCTCCTCGGATACTGGGCGACCAGCCGGTCCAGGGTTGCGAGCGAGCGCGAAAGGTCGCCCGTCTGGTCGTACGCCTGCGCGAGCTGGTAGAGGACGCGGTCGGCGCCCGGATAGGCCGGGTAAGCCGCCAGCAGATCCCCGTAGGCCTTGATCGCATCGCGGTATTCCTTCGAGCCCGAGCTCTCGGCCACGTCCTCGCGCGCTTTCTCGATCTCGAGATCGCCGAGGCGCCGCATGGCCTCGGGACGCAGCCGGTCCCCCGGCGCGGCCTCCAGGAACTTGCGGTAGGCCTGGATCGCCGCGGCGCGGCTCGCCTCGACGGCCGTGTCGCGCTCGATCGCGACCTGCCTCTGCTCCAGGCTGCGCAGCGTGGCCGTCCCCGTCTGCCTCGGCGCCGCGCAGGCGCCGAGCAGGCAGGCACAGGCCAGGATGGCGCGTCGATTCACTGTGCCTTCTCCGTCACTCGGACTGCGCGGTCGTAGATCTGCGCCACGGCGAACCGCGCCTGCGCAATGTAGGCCACCATCTGTTCGCGCCGCCGCGAGAGCTCCGCGACGGCGAGCTCGGCCAAGTCGTCCTCCTGCTCGCGGGCGGCCACCGCGACGCTCGCCTGCATCTGGCCCACCCGGAAGCGCAGGGCTTCGATGCGTCTCTCGAACTCCTGGAAGCGGGCGGGCGCCTGGGCTTGCGCCTGCTGCAGCTCCTCGCGGCGCGCCTCGGCCTGCGAGATCAGCCGGCCGGTTTCCTGCAGCGCCTTGTCCTCGCTTCGCAGGCGCACGGTGAATTGCGAGGCCAGGTCCCACCCAAGGAGGCCGCGCAGGAGCCGGTACTTGTCGCGCGCCGCCTCCCTCTCGGCGGGGTCCAGGCGCTCGAGGCCGGCGCGCACGCGCTCCAGGCGCACGGCAAGAGCGCGCTCCTTCTCGTTCGCAAGCGCCTCGGCGTCCTCCGCGCTCTCGATACGCGCCAGCCTCTGGACTTCGGCGAGATACGCCGCGCGCAATCCGTCGAGTCGGAGCGCCCGCTCGCCCGCCAAGGTGCGCGGCAAGC
>Ga0335079_10002831_pt1 | contig 19970 bp, 17 predicted proteins | sample Lox_Sample_33_FD_206719 | JGI IMG/M metagenome (GOLD analysis project Ga0335079, IMG submission 206719) | Soil microbial communities from Loxahatchee National Wildlife Refuge, Florida, United States - Lox_Sample_3.3 | ecosystem: Environmental > Terrestrial > Soil > Wetlands | place: USA... | reverse complement strand
ATTCTCGATCTGCCGCTGGTGGAACGAGACACGATGCAGTTAGGGCTGCTGCAGGCCGGCGTCTTCGCTCCTGACCAGGACGACGGTTCGGGTAATCCGTTTTCGGTCAGCGGACAACGCTCGGAGTCCATGACATTCCTGATTGACGGCGCGGATAACAACGATTTCCTGGGCAATAACATCGTGGTCAATCCGAACCCCGATGCCGTGCAGGAATTCAAGATCCTGACCAATAACTACGAAGCGGAGTATGGGCGCACCTCGGGAGGCATCATCAACCAGGTGATCAAGTCGGGGGGTAACAGCATTCATGGCAGCGTGTTCGAGTTCTTCCGCAATGACGCGCTGAACGCCGCCGACTATTTCCTGCAGCAGGTGCCGGTCTTCAAGCGCAACTTGTTTGGCGGAACGATCGGGGGCCCGATCAAGAAAGACAAGACGTTCTTCTTCTTGTCATACCAGGGAAACCGCCGGCGCGAAGGGCAAGTGGCCCCGGCTCTGACAGTCTTAAGCCCGGCAGAACGGACCGGCGATTTCAGTGAACTCTATACCGGCCAGGTCGACCCAGCTACGGGCTTTGACTACGGGCAGCTCTACAACCCGACCACGGGCAATCCTTACACCTGCGCTGGAGGCGCAGTCTGTAACGTAATTCCGGTTGACCCGGTTATTAAGAACTACATCAGCAAGTACCTGCCGCTGCCCAGCCCGAATCTGCCCGGCAACGAATTCATCTCCGCGCCCGTGGCCAGCATCCGCGACGACCAGGGCATCGTTCGTGTCGACCACAACTTTTCGTCGAAAGACACGCTGTCGGCAGTGTATTTGATTGACGACACGTCTGATTCTTTTCCGTTTGAGATCGTCAAGGGTGCTTCGACGGGAGGCGATGTTCCTGTTGGATCGGGGTTCACCGATGCGTTCCGCTACCAGACCGGATCGCTGACCTGGACCCACACGATTTCGCCGACGATGGTGAACGAACTGCGCTTCGCTTCGAATCGCGTCGCCAGTCTGACCGCGGTTCCAACCGATACGACGTCACCCGCCCAGTTAGGTTTTACGACAGTCAACCCTGACGACCCGGCAGGCACGGCTCCTCCGGGAATGACCGTCAACGGCGCGTTTGAGCTCGGACCTTCTCCACAAGGTCCTACCAAAGTCCATGACGTTACCTTCCAATATCAGGACACGCTGTCCTGGACCAAGGGCCGGCACGACTTGAAGTTTGGCGCCGATTTGCGCTGGGTCCGCAACAACTTCAACTACGACTTCTACAACAACGGAGCTTACTTCTTCGGGGATTTTGGCGCCTTCACGGCCAGCCCCAACCCTGACAGCAGCTCGTTTGGCAGCTCGCTGGCGGATTTCGTGGGCGGTTACTGGGACAACTACTACCAGTTCGCCAATGCGGTGTACGGGCTCCGTACCCATTCGTTGTTCTTTTTCGGACAGGACGAGTGGAAGATCCGCAAAAACCTGACGCTGAACCTCGGCTTGCGGTACGAGTACAACTCCCCCCAGCAAGACCCCCACAACGAGATCATCGGCTGGTTCCCGGGACAGCAGTCCACTGTGTTTCCGAGTGCGCCGCCGAACTTCCTCTATCCAGGCGACCCTGGCACGCCGAATCGCGGCTTAATCTATCCCGACCGCAACAACTTCGCGCCGCGCTTTGGCTTTGCCTGGGACACGTTCGGCAACGCGAAGCTGGTGGTGCGCGGCGGATACGGAATTTTTTACGACATCGAAGACGGCGCTTTGAACCTGCAGTTCGGAGGACAGCCCCCGTTCGGCTATGTAGCCAACAACTATCCCTGTTACTCGGCCGGCTGCTTCTCGGGCACGCCTTCTTCCTTCGTTTCCGATCCTTTTACTCCTTTCGACTACCCCAATCCCTTTCCCTTCGTCGCCGGAGGACACTTGGGGCAGTTCTTCAGTCCGGCGCTGCCCTACGCCTTCGTGGTCAACCCGCACTTCCGCACACCGTATGCACAAAACTTTAACTTCGGCCTTCAGTACCAACTCACCCGCGACACCATGGTGGAGGCGGTTTACGTGGGAAGCTTGAGTCGCAAGGCCATTGCCAGCAACGAGCTGAACTACCCGAGCCTTGCCATCCTGCAACAGCAACTGGCACTGAACGGCGTGGATGGACTAAATCCGGAATGCGCCCGTCCACTGGCAGCGTGCGACAGCCCGCTGGATCCCTTCGGCTCGCCGGCGGGAGCGCAGCAGATCTATAGCAATTTCAGTGATGCCAATTCGGCCAGCCACGAACTGCAACTCACGGTTGACAAGCGGATGAGTCACGGCCTGACCTTCCGAGTTGCCTATACGCTGTCGAAGACCGTTGACGTCAGTTCAGGGTTCCGCGCCCGTTCCAGCACTTACACCGATCCCACAAACCCTGCCTTCGATCGTGGACTAGCGGACTTCGACGCAACTCACCGCCTGGTGATCAGCCCGATCTGGCAGATTCCCTGGGACAAGCCATTCCACAGCGGATTCATGCGGAAACTCACCGAAGGCTGGGCCATTACTACCATCGCCAGCTTCCAGTCAGGCACCCCCTTCACCCTATATTCCAACAACAACTCCAGCGAGTTTGACAACTATCTGGACCGCCCCGATGTGACCGGACCGATCCAGATCTTCCACGATCCGCGGACCGTTCAAACGCTTTCCGGAAGTTGCGGCGGCGGCACTCCAGGCCATTATTATTTCGATCCCACGAACCTGGATTGCGCAAACGTGCCCTTGTTTAGCCATGGAAACATGGGTCGCAATGTGCTCCGCGGCCCCGGCATCAACAACTGGGATATGTCGCTGCTCAAGAACATCAAGCTGACGGAAAGCAAATCGCTCGAATTCCGCACAGAGTTCTTCAACGCCTTCAACCATGTTCAGTTCTATGGTCCGACGCTTCAGTCGGGAACCGAAGGGTTCAGCGATCAGTTTGGGCAGATAACGACAGACCGGGGAGCGCGCATTATCCAGTTTGCTTTGAAGCTGTATTACTGAGCACCAAATTCGGAGCGCTTCGACTGGCTGGCTCGCAGTTATCCCAAGGGCGAGTCGGTCATACGAAAGCGCGTGCGCACGTGCTCTGAGAGCAGTTCGATGGCAGGACGGTTGGCAACCGGATCAGTCTGGGTGAGGTACTTCATGGCTTCGACCAGCAAACGCTGGCCGTCCACGTAACGCGGATCGGAGGTGCGCTCACGCCGCCTGCGTCCAATCGTGGGGGGAACCGGAATGGTGAAGACCTTGGCCATGAAAACGGGTTCTTCCTGGGGAAAGTTCCCCTGTTCTCTGCTCCTGGTTGCCGGGACTCTTCGCGCCCCTGAAGTATAACCTCCGACCGTCGCTTTTTCAGCTCTTATCTGGCTACCGGGACGCTTTCCCGGCAACGTGCCTGCTGCTTTCCGGCGTTAACCCTGAGGCGACACAAACTTCGTCTTATCAGTGGTTTTCAACTTGAACTCACTGTCGGGAATCTTTTCATTCAGCTTGATCTCAGAGTACTTGGCGAGCCGGAAATCGCCTTGTGGGTTGAAAAGCTGCTGCTGGATCGAGATACCCCGAGCCGGATCTATCCACAGGATTATGTGGTTGAAAGTGTTGCGCACGCTGACCGATTTTGGCACCAGGTCGAGTTTTGCAGTCTGGATACCTTCGAGCGTCTCCTGCCCCAGGTATTTCACATCGAACGACTTCAGCATTTCGTGGCCGCCGCCGCCGAATCCGAGTACCAGAAAGCTCTCAAATTCAGCGCGATTCTTGCCGGTGTCGTAAACAGTCACGCGTTCGATCTTCGGCTCGTAAATCTGCACCTTGTTGTCGGCGAAGAGCACGTATTTCGGCGGCGCCGGTTCGCTGATGTCCGCTGCCATCTGGATCTGGTTTCCCGAGTGCCGGAAGTACACTTTCCCTTTCTGGGTATCGGTCTCGTCCACAACTTTCTGGTATTGGTCCCAGGCAAAACTCGCCTCAGTCGTGTGAAAATTCGCCGCCGTCTTGTCCATCTGGTCGAGCACACCTTCCAGGGCTGCATTGGATTGCGCACCCGCACAGGTCGCCAGCAATATGGATGTGGCGAAGGCAGCCGTAAAGAAATACCCGAGGTATGGTCGCGTGCGCTTCATGCCTGCTCTGCTGCGGCTCTAACTACTACTTCACTGCCCAAACCCTGTAACTCAGGACGCGCCCTTTGCCGTCGCGTACCTTGTCCACCTTCGTAATGCTCACTTCTCCCGAGATCGGCTCGATAATGCGCAGCAGTTCGGCACGAACGCCTTCGTCATCCGTACCCATGACTGCCGAGCCGTCGATCTGGTACACAAATCCTCCCTCGGCCTGTGGCATTACCACGACACCGGTAGGATGCGGGTTACGCTCAACGGGTTTGTCTTTGAAGTTCAGCCAGATTGGCGAAAGGAAAACAAAAAGCAGAATCAGGGTAACCATGACGTCGTACTGAAGGGTGCCGCGCTCGTAGGACCAGAGGACAAAATCGCGGATTGTGCGGAAGATCCCGGTCATCGGCGCAACGGGCGTGGCCGCTGCAAAGGTGTTCGGCTGGGCCCTGTCCAAGTGTACTTCCTCCACCTAACTCTTAAGTAGGACTGTTTTTAGCACTAACCGGGCCGGAAATAACTTAAAACTTCTTTGGCGTGATTCGGTCCGTTCCCAGGTATGGTTGCAGCGCTTCCGGAACCAGCACGCTTCCATCGGACTGCTGGTAGTTTTCTACCACCGCAACCCAGGTGCGGCCCACGGCTAGAGCGCTGCCATTCAGCGTGTGCACAAACTCTGTCTTGCTCTTCCCTTCCGGACGGTAGCGGATATTGGCCCGGCGCGCCTGGAAAGACTCAAAATTCGAACATGACGAGATTTCGCGAAACAACTGCTGTCCCGGCAGCCACACCTCGAGATCATACGTCTTCGCCGACGATGGCCCCATATCCCCGGTGCACAGCGCCATCACGCGATAATGAAGTCCGAGTTTCTGCAGCACTTCCTCGGCATCGCCCGTCAGCTTTTCCAGTTGATCGTAGGACTCCTCCGGCCGCGAGAACTTCACCAGCTCCACTTTCTGAAACTGATGCTGTCGGATTATGCCCCTCACGTCCTTCCCGTAGGAGCCGGCCTCGCTGCGAAAGCACGGAGTGTAGGCGGTCAGTGAAACCGGCAGCCGCGCAGCCTCCAGTACTTCATCGCGATAAAGATTGGTGACCGGGACCTCAGCGGTTGGTATGAGCCAGAGATCCTTGTCCCCGTGAGGAACCCGAAACAGGTCCGCGGCAAACTTGGGGAGTTGGCCTGTTCCATACAACGAATCGGAGTTCACCAGATACGGGGGAAGCACCTCGGTGTAGCCGTGGTTCCTGGTGTGCAGATCCAGCATGAAGTTGGCCAGCGCCCGTTCGAGCCTGGCTCCCAAGTTCCAGTAAACCGCAAATCGCGCCCCGGTCAGCTTCACTGCCCGCTCCGGGTCGAGAACTCCAAGCTGCTCTCCTAATTCCCAATGCGGTTTCGGGGAAAAGTCGAACCTCGGCGGAGTGCCCCAGCGCCGGACTTCAACATTGTCGTCGGCTGAGCTGCCCACAGGAACACTCTCGTGCGGCAGGTTAGGAATGCCAGTCAGAATGTCCTTCAGCCGGGCTTCATATTCTCCGGCGGCCTTCTCCAACTCCTGGATCTGCTCGCGCAACTCCTTGGTTTCGGCAATCAGCGCGCTGGCATCCTGGCCGCTTTTCTTCAGCTTTGCCACTTCTTCCGAGGCCCGATTGCGCTGCGCTTTCATGGTTTCCGCTGTGGTGATCGCCTGCCGGCGCTGGGCATCCACCTGCCCGAAGTCCTTTAGGATTTCGGCCGGGTTCATGCCGCGCTGGCGCAGCTTCTCCTCAACCAAAGGCAGATTGTCACGGACAAAATTGAGATCGAGCATGGAAACCATCTACTGTAACGGAAAACTGGCCGCGATTGCACGCAGGCTGCCGCGATAACAGCCAAAGCGCCTGCAGCATCGCAGCAGCCACTTCAGTCTCACGTCTCCCACGCGGTACACTACAGCCGCGATGACCACGTCCCCCAACGCCGGTCGCAACACGGACTTGAGTGTCAGCTTTGCCGGAATCCAGCTCAAGAATCCCGTGATCGCCGCCAGCGGCACCTTCGGGTACGGCATCGAGTTCGAAGATGTCGTGCATCTGGACCGTTTGGGCGGCTTCGTGGTCAAGGGACTCTCGAGAGAGCCCATGCCGGGCAACCCTCCTCCCAGGCTCTACGAAACTGCCGCCGGCATGCTGAATGCGATCGGCTTGCAGAACATCGGGGCACGCGCCTTCGTTGACGAGAAGTTACCCAAACTCCGCCAGGTTAAAAATATCGTCGTGTTCGCGAACGTCTTCGGCTACACCCGCGAGGACTACGAACTCACAATTCAGATCCTCAACGAAGGCGAAGGCATCGCAGCCTATGAATTGAACGTTTCCTGCCCCAATACCGCCCATGGCGGAATCCAGTTCGGCAGCGAAGCGCGTTCGCTCGATGAAGTCGTGACTACGGTGCGGCGCGTTTCGCAGCGTCCGCTGATCGTGAAGCTCTCGCCCAACGTGACCAGCATCGCGCAGATGGCGCGGGTGGCGCAGGACGCCGGCGCCGACGCCGTCTCGCTGGTCAACACCTTCGTCGCTATGGCCATTGATCCCGAAACCCGCCGGCCCCGAATCGCCAATGTCACCGCGGGCTTGTCCGGTCCCGCCATTAAGCCCATCGCGCTGCGGATGGTGTACGACGCCGCCAAGGCCGTTAAGATTCCTGTGATTGGTATGGGCGGCATTGCAACCGCAACGGATATCGTGGAATTTATGCTGGCGGGAGCTACCGCAGTACAGATCGGGACTGCGAGTTACTGGGACCCTTGCGCTACCGAAAAGCTGGTGCAGGAACTGCAGGAATGGTGCAAAGAACACAAGGTCGAGAAGATAGACGCTCTAACCGGCAGTTTGGTCACTGAGTAAGCGCTACCTTCCGTTGCTGTACCAGATGGATCCCGGTGTGCGGAAGTTCAACCCCTCGCCCCAAACCGCCTGCGTACGCCCCTGGTTATCGATATCGATCTCGAAGTAATCACCGAAAGGAAAACTGAAGCCTCTTTGCCGCACATAACGGTATCCGGGCACGAAGCTTGACAGTCTGGCTTCAGCTGACCACGTTGCGCCACCGTTGGTTGAACTGCGCGAGTAAGTATTCCATAACGGGACATTGCGAGTGTCCATCCAGGCGATGCGCACGTCGCCCGCCGCTCCCGCTGCCATCGCGGGAAACGCGTGCTCAACGCCCGCTGGCGCGCGGGAAACATCGACTTTTGGCGACCAGGTGTCGCCGCCGGTCGTGGAAGACGCAAAGTAGATGCGCTGTGGGGTGCGGTCCGAGGTCCCTGAATTCCAGAGAGCATAGAGCGTACCGGCAGCGTCCGAGACCATGGTGATCTGTGCTCCCAGGAAACCCCATTCGCAATGGTAGGCAGAGCAATCCGGGGGAGCACCCGAGATGTCCAGTAGCGTGGTGCCCCACGAACGGCCCCCGTCGCTGGACTTGCTGATATACAGGTTCACGCGGCGCTTGGCCGCGCTACTTCGCGTGTACCCTGCCCAGGCCAGGTAAAGGTTCCCTTCGGGATCGATCGTAGCCCCGCCGGCCAGTGCCCGCACCAGCACCAGGCTCGGCTTCATGTTGACTGAGTTAAACGTGATGCCGCCATCGTGTGAGGCTGCGACCAGAATTTTGCGGGCGCGATTGAATCCCAGGTAGACGTCCTGACCGCGGACGGCGAGAACAGGCTTGTCCGCATCTTCAATTCCCCGGTCCGCAATGACGACTGACCAGCTTTGGCCAAAGTCCGCGGATTTCGCTACGACGACATCCATTCGCTTGTTTTGGAGCCAGGCCGCATACACGGTGCGGTGGTCGACTGGATCTACAGCGATCTGCGGGTCATACTGGCCGGATGCGGGAGGCGTGATCGAACGCGGCGCTTGCCAGGTTGCGCCATTGTCCGTGCTCACGGTCAGAATCATGCCAGGAAGCGGGCACGTCGGACATCCCGGAATACGGCCATATTGGGGATAGAGAACATACACGTGGCCATAGCCATCGGCCGCAATAGCTGGTTCCCATTGGTCGCCGATTGGAAAGCCGATGCGGACTTGCGGGGCATAACCCGAGACAGCAGCCATGGCTGCCCCGACAGGCAGGAACATTAGCAACAGCAGGAAGAGCTGGGACTTCCTGCAAACTCTACGAAGGGTCGGCGCCACAGAACCTCGAGCCTGGGAGGGCTTTGCCCAAGAAATCTATCTCGTGGCGCATGTCCCAGTCAACCACTGGCATGTAAAATTTGCGCCAGTTCTCGGGCTCGCGTCATCGAATAGAAGCGATTACACTTACACTCCGGGAGAACCACACTATGGCTAAAGCTACTTTCGCGGCAGGCTGTTTCTGGGGAGTGGAAGCCACGTTTCGGCAACTGCCCGGCGTAGTTTCTACCCGCGTCGGCTACACCGGGGGAAACTTCGACCAGCCCACTTACAAAGACGTCTGTACTGACACTACGGGTCACGCCGAAGCGGTAGAAATCGAGTATGACCCGGGCAAACTGCCGTACGACAAGTTGCTCGACGTGTTCTGGGAGAACCACGATCCCACTCAACTGAATCGCCAAGGTCCGGATTGGGGTACACAGTACCGTTCTGCCATCTTCTTTCATTCTCCCGAACAGGAAACTGCCGCCAAGACCTCAAAGGCTGCGCTTGAGAAAGCCCATCGTTTCAGCAAACCGATCGTCACGCAGATCGTCCCCGCAGTGACGTTTTTTCCCGCTGAGGACTACCACCAGCAATACCTGGAGAAGCGCGGCTTGGCAAGCTGCCACATCAAGAGCTAGTTGGATTACTCTCCGGCGGGTTCGCTGCCGGAGATGCCGAAGAATTCTTCCACTTGGCCAAGTTCAGTGGTCTTCCGGTAGTTCGGCAGACTGGTGAGGAACACGCGTCCATATTGTTTCCGCAGGATGCGGTTATCCAGCAGTGCCAGCAACCCGCGATCATGCAACGAACGGATCAGTCTGCCAAACCCCTGTTTCAGAGCAATCACAGCCGCCGGCACCTGATACTGAAAGAACGCGTTTCCCCCGGCCGCGTCAATGGACCGGATGCGCGCGGCCACTACTGGGTCGCTGGGAACCGCAAACGGCAGGCGATCAATGATCACGCAGCTCAGCTGCTCACCCTGCACGTCCACTCCCTGCCAGAACGAAGACGTCGCAAACAATACCGCGTGCGGTGTCAGGCGGAACTCCTCGAGCAACGCACTCTTGGGCGCATCACCCTGCAGCAACATGGGATATTCCAATTCGCCCAGCAGTCGCTGATAAACGTCCTTCATCTGCGCATAGCTGGTGAACAGCACGAAAGCCCGTCCTCGGCTGATCTCCAGCAACCGCCGGATGCGGTCAGCGGCCTTGGCAGCAAACTGTGGTGTTCGCGGGTCCGGAAGATCGGGCGGTACATACAGCAGCGCCTGGCTCTCATAATCGAAGTGCGACGGCAGCACCGTTTCCCTCACGTGCTCCAGCCCAAGCCGCTGGCGAATGTATTCGAAACCTCCGCCTACCGCCAGCGTCGCCGAGGTAAGCACCGCGCACTCGAGTTTCTCGAACAGGCAGGCCTTCAGGATCGGGGCAACATCGATGGGTGTGGCCTGAAGAAAAATGCTGGCTCCCCGGTGCGAGCCTCCTCCCCGGGCATTGCGGCGCTCGATCCAAAACACGGTATTCGGATCGTCCGATTCCAGCAGGAAACTCAATTGCACCTGTAATTCCTGCGTGCGTCGCGAAAAGCCGAACACTTCCTCCGGTTTCGACGGCAGGCCTTCGAGATCCGCGCGCAAACGCGTCAGTGCCTGCTGCAGCACTAGAAACTCCTCGCCGTTTTCTTCGAGAAAGTCGCGACGATTCTCAAATGCAAACCGGCCTTCGCCTTGCGGCAGAAGCGCAAAGAAAAACATCGAGCGCTCACGCAGGCTCTTGATGGCTCCAGCCAATGCCGCCGAAAGCTGATGATTGCGTTGCAGCCACATCTCCACATCGCGACACAGTTCCTCGACTCGTCCATTGCTGACGGACACTCCGAAGTAGCTGCCTGCAACATCCTCCAACTCGTGAGCTTCATCGAAAATGACCGCCCCCACTTCGGGCAGAATTCCCGCATCCGGCGCATATTCGGCCTGTTGTTTGATCCCGAGATCGGCAAAGAACAAATGATGATTCACGATGATGATGTCGCTCTCCATCGCCCGGCGGCGCATCTCCGTGATGAAGCACTTCTCCCAGGCATTGCACTTCTGCCCCAGGCAAGCCTCCGCCCGCGCGTCAATCTTGTGCCACAAGGCGCTGCCTTCAGGAAGTGACGCAAGCTCCGCCCGGTCCCCCGTCTCCGTAGTCTTCTCCCACGCGGCGATCGCCCGGTAGTGCTCGATCTCTTCCAACCCGTTGAGCACGGGTTGGTCCGACAGGTCATACAGCTTCTTGCGGCAGAGATAATTGCTCCGGCCCTTCATGTAACAAACGTTCAGCCGTCCGCCACCGTTCGAAAAAAGAGCCTGCTCCAGGAAAGGAACATCCTTGTAGAAGAGTTGTTCCTGCAGATTTTTGGTGCCGGTAGAAATAATTACGCGTTTGCCCGATCGGATCACGGGGAGCAAATAGGCGAGAGTCTTGCCTGTCCCGGTACCGGCTTCCACGATCAGGTGCCGCTTCTCATCCAAGGCAGCCTCTACTGCTTGCGCCATCTGAAGTTGCCCGCGCCGGAATTCATAAGCGGAATGCGTGTTCGCTAACACGCCTCCCGGAGCGAAGAACTGATGCAGAGACAAGCTCTTCCCGCCGGCCGGCGCTGCGGAAGACGTGGATGGGAAACCGGAAGCCACAGAATCTCTATAATAAGCCCTGCCCGGTGACCCGAATTAGATCCAACTCGCTCAGCTTGCCGGCCGAATCCGGCCTTTCCACCATCGCGATCGTCGGGCGGCCCAACGTCGGCAAATCCACTCTCTTCAATCGTATTGTGGGCTCACGCCGCGCCATTGTGGGCGACGAGCCCGGCATCACGCGCGACCGCCTCTACGGACAGGCGGAGTGGCGTGGCCGCCAACTCCGCATGGTCGACACCGGCGGAATTATCCCGGAAGAGAAAGATCTGATCCCGGCCGAGATTTTCCGGCAGGCAAAGGTGGCGCTTGAGGAAGCCGCCGCGGTGATCATGGTGGTCGATGGCCGCAGCGAACTCGCTGCCCCGGATATTGAGCTCGCCCGCCTCCTGCTCCGCACTGGCAAACCGTTGTTTCTCGCCGTCAACAAGATCGAGACCGAGAAGCAGCACGCGTCGCTGGGCGAATTCCACCGCCTTGGAATTGGCGACGTGTTCCCCATCTCCGCCGAACATGGACGCGGAGTGGATGAGTTGCTCGATGCAGTCCTTGAGATTCTTCCGCCGGCAGAGACCGCCAGCCTTTCTACCGAAGAAAGTCCCGAGGAAGTCCCAGAAACTCGCATCGCGATCATTGGTCATCCCAATGTCGGCAAGTCGACGCTACTTAACCGGCTTAGCGGCGCGGACCGGGCCATCGTTTCGCCTATCCCCGGCACCACCCGTGACGCGGTCGACGAAGTTGTCACTCGCAATGGCCGTCGTTTTCGTTTCGTGGACACCGCAGGCATCCGCCGCAAGGGGAAGACCCGCCTTATGGCGGAGAAACTTTCCGTGGTCATGGCACGCAAGCATCTCGAAGCTGCTGACATCGCTTTGCTGGTTATCGACGCCACCGAAGGCGTCAGCCAGCTCGACGCTGCCATTGCCGGATACGCGCATGAAAGCGGGCGCTCGGTCATCATTCTGGTCAACAAGTGGGACTTGATCAGCAGCGGCCAGAAGAAACCTGTCAGCCAGGCAAAAGCGGCCCGCATTCAAAGCGGAAAGCGCCCCACTGACAAGGCCGCCTATGAAGAACGCCTTCGCTATGCCCTGAAATTTCTCAGCTATGCTCCCGTGCTGTTCATCTCCGCGGCCAGTGGTGCGGGGACAGAACGCGTCTTCCCCACCATCGAGACCGTCGCCGCCGAACGCCGCAAGCGTGTTCCCACGGCGGAAATGAACCGCTTCCTCGAGCACGTGGATTTCGAACGCGCCTCCGTCCCGGTGCGGCAGCGGGTGAAGATTCTCTATATGACCCAGGCTTCGGTCGCTCCTCCCACCTTTGTGCTCTTCACCGACCGCAGGGTGAAGTTGCATTTCTCGTACGAGCGCTTCCTCGAAAACCAGATTCGCCGCGCTTTCGGCTTCGTCGGCACGCCGATCTGGATCAAGAACCGCGCCCGCAATTAGCGCCGGGATTCGTCTTCTTTGGTCAGCAGCCCCACTTTATCCACGCCTGCCTCGCGTGCGATGTCTACCACCTCGGCTACATACTGGAAATCAATCTCGTCGTCACCGCGCACAAAGGCCACGCGTTCCGCTCGCGGTTTGAAGATGTCGTGTAACCGGCCCTGTAACTCTTCCCAGCCCACGCTGTCTTGATTGATCTTCAACACCGGTGCCTGGTTTTTCTCGTTCCACGCCACCTGAATTACAATCGTGCGCTCCTCCTCTGGCTTCACGGCATTCGGCGCTGGCTGCGGAATCTGTGCCTCCAGGCCTTTTTCCTTCGACATGGAAACCACCACCATGAAAACAATGATCAACACCAGCAGCACATCGATCAGCGGCGTGACGTTGATCTGCGGATTCGTAGGACTACCGCCTGAGAATGCCATCCTGTTGCTCCTCTCAGGCACGCGCGTGTCTGCGAACTTTTGACACCAGCTTTTTCTTCCGGGTTCCCGCTGCTCGAAAACGCACCGTTCCCTTGCGCGCTCGTCTCCCGGCATGCATCATGGTTTTGTGACGGTCGCGACGTGAAGCTCCCGTCCCGGTATGAAGCCCCAGGAACTCACACGTCTCGCGGTCAGCCTTCTCGTTCTCCTTGCGGCTGTTGCCGCCCCGTCCGTCGCACTCGCGCAGGACAATTACGAGATTCAGGTCTACGGCTCCGAAACCGTCCCGCCCCGAACCACGATGGTGGAAATTCACTCGAACTTCACCGTAGACGGAAGCAAGACCGTGCAGGACGGCGTTTTGCCCACCAATCACTCGATGCACGAAACTCTGGAAATCACTCAGGGATTCAATGATTGGTTTGAAACCGGCTTTTACGTTTTCACCAGCATCCAGTCCGATGGTGGATGGCAGTGGGTGGGCGACCATATCCGCCCCCGCTTTCGTGTCCCGCCCGCCTGGCACTGGCCTGTCGGGGTTAGCCTGTCACAGGAATTTGGCTATCAGCGTCCCGAGTTCTCGCCCGATACCTGGACATGGGAAATCCGTCCCATTGTCGATAAGAGACTTGGCCCGTGGTATCTCAGCTTCAATCCCACACTTGACCGTGCCTGGCACGGATTGAGCGTTCACCGGGGAGTAGAGTTTTCCCCGAACGCCAAAGTCAGTTACGACTTCACTCGCAGGATCAGCGGGGGCCTTGAGTATTACGCGTCTTATGGCCCGCTTACCGGATTCGACCCTCTGCGGCAACAACAGCAGCAGTTCTTTCCTTCCATTGATCTCGACCTGGGGCCTCAATGGGAGTTCAACTTTGGAGTCGGCGTCGGCGTAACCGGGGCCACCGATCACCTGATCGTCAAATGCATCGTCGGACGCCGTTTCTCCTGGACGCACAAATGACAGAGGCTGGCTTCTACGCGCCGGCGGGCTCCTCGTCCGGAGGAAGCGGCGGCGGAGATGGCGGAGACGGCGAAATCGGGGCAGCCGGAGGCGCGGGAAAAACCACCTGCCGCAATGCCGGATAGCGTTCTGCGAAGAAGTAAATCGAATACGCGGGAAAGAACACAATTACTGGGACCGAGATCAGGGCAACCAGGTATAGGAATATGGCCAGCAGGATGCATCCTGCTACAACAGCGAACGTGATGGTGTACGCGTTCCACGACAGGCCACCGGTTTTTCCAGCAAGCACCAGCAGTACCCCGGCGCCTCCGATTGGTATCAGCAACACCAGAATCAGTATCGTCGCCACGATCCCGACCACGATCGCCGCCCCCAGCGTCATGACGATTTTCAAGCCGAGATACCCGGCGTAGCCACCCTTCTCCGCCTTCATCATTGGCCAGAACCTGCGCCATCCTTCAAAGGCGCTGATGTTCTCCAGCGCCATCTGAGGAACCACAAAATCTTTGGTCAGGACATGTACGGCCAGCACCAGGCAAAAACATGCCAGCACTACGAAAAACAGGACAATGCCTCCGAGTATGAGCGGGACCAGATGCTGCCGGGGTTCCTTCAGCCAGCCCGCCGCGAACGCCACTGCAGCGGGAATTCCGACCAGGATAGTCATCCCCATGAAAGTGGCCAGGATAAACAGTATCCGCCAGACGAAGTAGCGCAATCCGGGACCCTGACGACGCCCCCATCCATTCCGGACCTCGCAAGTCTGCTGCACTACGCTGTCGAACAGAATGAAGCGCATCACGCTTCCAATGTAGAGAAATATGATCCCCACAACCGTCCCCAGCACGATCAGCAACGCAATCAACGATGCATAGACCATGGGATTCGACGTCGGAAAGGCGGCAACAAAGTGGTGCGTGCCCGTGTTATTGTGCGGAAACTGGAAGTTGCCGTTGCATCCGCCAGAGGAAACCTCGCCTGCGAGAAGACCTACCAGCGCCAGTTTCGCCCACTGGCCCGCGCGGAAAGGTCGCAGAAGCTGCCGCTTGGTGTGCTGGAACGCAGGCCCCAGTACATCCACTGCGTTAGCTGGCATGCGTTCACCTCGCGAAGAGAACTGTCAAAGCCAGCAAGGTACTGCGTGCCGGCAAAGCGGTCAATGATTTTTCTGCCGCCGCAAGCGCCCCTATTCGTAGCGGAGGGCTTCGACCGGGTCCAGGTTTGAGGCTCGCAGGGCAGGAACCAGTCCGCTGATCACCCCCACCAGCAACAACACCAGCGTGGAGAGCGTGACCGTCATCAGCGAAATGTGAAGGTGGATATCGCCTTTTCCCGAGTCATCCTCGAACAGCGGGCCCATCATAGGAAGCGTGCCCACGGCTGCCGCAATGGCGTAGGAGAGAAGCACGCCGATTGCCCCACCCATCAGCATAATGAGCAAGGTCTCCGCCAGGAACTGCAGCTTAATCTGTTTTTTCTTTGCCCCCAGCGCCCGCCGCAGGCCAATCTCGCGGATGCGTTCATCCACGGAAACCAGCATGATGTTCATGACACCGACTCCGCCAATTCCCAAAGTCAGCGTACCAATGAACGCCAGCAGCACTTGCAGGCCGATGGTAAGCGCATCGATTACCGGCCGGAATTCATCCCGCCCGAACATCTGGAAAGCTTTGGGATCGGTGGGTGAGAATTGCTGGCGGGTCGCCACGGCAGCCAGCACCTGCGCCATGGCCTTCTTTTCGAACTGCGGCGCGACCGGCTCAAACACCATCACGGCCGCGTAGCGGGTGTTCCACAAATCTCCGGCTGCGGAATACGGAATCCAGACCGATTCGTCATCGCTGCTGAAATAGTTGCTGAGCTGGATCTTGCGTTCCATCACGCCGATCACAGTGAAGCGCACTCCGGCAATCATCACGGTCTCGCCCACTGCGGGCCGCCCGCCGAACAACTGCTCGCGAATCCGTCCCCCGAGAAAACACACGCGCCGGCGTTCCAACTCGTCGCTCGCATTGATCCAGCGGCCCTCCGACGGCACCTCGTTCCGCATCTCGCCGTATTCCGGGCAGACTCCGCGAATGGCGGCGGTCCCCACCATGCGGTCTCCATACGCAATTCCCGGGCGTCGCACCGTTTCCAGGCAGACATGCTTCACCAGCGGAGAAGTCTCCTTCACGATGTCAATATCGGCCTTTTCCAGAACGACCTTTTTCCCCGCTCTTTGCCCGCCTGGCTGCTCGCTGGTCTGCTGCGGCCAGCAGATCACCACGCTCTTGCCGAACGCATCGAATCCGCTCACCAGGATGCTGCGGAAGCTATTGCCGTAAGCAATCAGCAACGTAACCGTCGCGATGCCCCAGACAATACCCAGCATCGTCAGCAGGCTGCGCGTCAGGTTGCGCTTCAGGGCGATCCAGGCTTCGCGAATAATCTCTATCACCATTTTCTTGTCGCGCTCGGCACCGCTATCCGCCCGCCTCAAACCGCAATGCCTCAATCGGATCCACCGATGCCGCTTTGCGCGCGGGATACAACGCCGACAGCACTGCCACCGTACCCAGCAGCGCACATGCCAGCAGCCCCGATCCCCAGGTCGGCAGCAAGCCCGCAAAGAAATCCGGCATCGGCAATAGATTCACCAGCGAACACAAGCCATATGCGATACCCATGCCAATTCCTCCACTCAAAGACGCAATCAGCAGCGCCTCGATGAAGAACTGCCTCAGGATGACGTTGGCCGGCGCGCCCAGCGCCTTGCGGACCCCGATCTCGCGGGTGCGCTCTCGCACCGCTACCATCATGACGTTCATCACTCCCAGACCGCCCAGCAGCAGCGTCACCACTCCCACCGCGCCCAGAAAATATTTCATGCCATCCGTCATTTGTTGGAAGGCTTGGGCTTCCTGCACCGTGTCCCAGATGGGACAGGCTTCTTTGTCATTCGGATCGAAGCGGTGCATGCGGGCGAAGGCGGTTCTGATCTCGCGTTTGCAGGCTTCGTGCTGCTGCACCGACTTCGGCGTCACCAGCAATTGATCGAAGGTCGTGGGGGTACCCGGTGGCTTGTCGGGAAAATCCCGCCGCATGGCGCCGAAGGGCACGAAAATCTTGTTCACATCCCAGCCGTCATAGCTGGAATCCTGCTTCTTTTTCCGCATGACCCCGATCACGACATAGGGCATGTCGTTGAGATAGACGTTGTGGCCGATCGCATCCTGTCCGGGGAAAAGCTGCTTGGCGGCATCGCTGCCCAGAAATGCCACCCGCCGGCCTTCCCGGTTGTCTTCCCAGTTGTAGAAGCGTCCTTCCCCAACATCCAGGCTGCGGATATAGCCAAAAGGCGGGTAAGACCCCGTTACCGTGAAGGCTGCATTGTTGTAGTTGCTGTGGATGGCTACATCGTTCTGCTCGAGCTCGGGGAGGGCGTATTCACAATCCACCGCTTCGTTCTGGATTGCTGGAAGATCCTCATCCACCCAGTGCACGGTCCTGCCCGCCCGTAACCCACCGGCTTGCAGGCTCGTCCGGCCGTGGAAAACAATCATCACGTCCTTGCCCAGCGTACGGGTCTGTTCTTCCTGCCCTTTGCGCAGTCCCTCGCCCGCAGCCACCATCAGCACAATCGAAACGATGCCCCATGCAATTCCGAACATGGTCAAGAACGTACGCAGCTTATGTGCCCACAAGGTATGAAGCACATCGCCAATGAGATCCCGCAAAGCCATGCTCGTTCCGTTGGACGCGCACCCGCCGCGAAAGTAAGCCGTACCCGCGAAAGGCTCCCTCTGCCCCGACCGTTCAGTGATACGCAAATCGCGCCGGTCTGGTTTCACCTCAATTGCACCGATTTCATTGAAAGATCATGCCTTGCATACAGTTCCGGCTAGAGTCCGCTACCCGTAGGCAAAACCTGATCGCGTTCCGGTATCTAGGCCAAAAGGCTGTACAATAATCGGGTCAGCCCGATATCCGATGCTAAAGAAGGCGCCCGTTTGGCGGGGCTGGGGGAGCCATGTTCGAGGTTACAGTCGAGGATTCGTTCGCCGCGGGCCACTACCTGCGCAATTACAAAGGCAAGTGCGAAAATCCTCACGGACACAACTACAAGGTTCGGGTCACACTCGCCGGCACGGAACTGGACAAAGCTGGATTGCTTCTTGATTTCAAGGACTTGCGTGATGTCATGAAGCACGTCATCGATCGCCTCGACCATCAGATGATCAACGACCTTGATCCGTTCACCCGGTTGAACCCGTCGGCGGAGAACCTGGCAAAATATTTTTACGATGAGGCCAACGGCAAGCTCGGTCATACTACCGGCGGCCGCGTGCGGGTGAAATCCGTCACCGTGTTTGAAACGGATACAACCACAGCCACCTACTCTGAGTAGAGGACCGCTGGATTCGGCCCTCCAGCGGATACATTGATGCTTGCGGCCGGACGGGGGGCGCCGTCATGCAGGTTACCGAAATCTACAAATCGATCCAGGGAGAATCCACGCGCGCCGGGCTGCCATGCGTTTTTGTTCGACTCACCGGTTGCAATCTGCGCTGTTCCTGGTGTGACAGCGAATACACCTTCACCGGCGGACACCGCATGTCAGCGGAAGAAGTATTGGAAGAAGTAGAACAACTCAGTCCCGGCGGCGGTCTGGTTGAGATCACCGGCGGCGAACCTATGTTGCAGGAACGGGAAGTCGCTCCTCTGATGCAGCACCTGCTTGACGATGGCTACACCGTGCTGCTCGAAACCAGCGGAGAGCGGCCTTTGGAACACGTGCCCAAAGGAGTCGTGAAGATCGTCGATGTGAAGTGTCCCAACTCGGGAGAACCGGACACCTTCCACATGGAGAACCTCGAGACTCTCGAGCCCGAGGATGAGGTCAAGTTCGTCCTCAGCGACCGCACCGACTATGAATTCGCCCGCGATTTTGTCGCCCGGCACAATCTGGTGGGCCGTGTGAACGCTGTCTTGTTCTCGCCCGCTTTCAGCAAGGAGGCCGGCGGTGCGCGGGATACCTCGCATTGTCTTCTCGATCCTCGCGAACTGGCCGAGTGGATGCTGGCCGACAATGTGCCCGCGAGGCTCGGATTGCAGATCCACAAGTTCATTTGGGATCCGGCATTAAAGAGCGTATAAGCCTCGTCGCAACGGTGGGCTCGTCTCTTCGTTGTCCTTTGCCAAGTCAGGATTCATGACAGACGCCAATTCCCGCGCGGTCGTTCTGCTCAGCGGTGGCATGGATTCCTGCGTCTGCGCCGCATTGGCCGTCCGCGATCACCGCGTTGCCGCCGTTCACATCAGTTATGGTCAGCGGACTGAAACCCGCGAGCGCGAGGCGTTCCTGCGAATCTGCGATTGCCTGGGAATTCATGACCGCCTGGTCACGCGCAACGACGCGCTGCGGGCCATCGGCGGCTCGGCCCTCACGGACGCCAATATCGCTGTGCCCGAATCTCGCCATCTCGGGCATGACGTTCCAGTCACGTATGTGCCATTTCGCAACGCGCACCTGCTCGCGGTCGCCGTGAGCTGGGCTGAGGTCCTGGGCGCCGGCCTCGTCTACATCGGGGCCGTCGAACCCGACAGCTCCGGCTACCCTGACTGCCGGCCCGCGTACTATCGCGCTTTCAACCAGGTCGTAAAGGCCGGAACCCGCGAAGGGACCGTCCAGATCGTGACACCCCTGATCGCCATGCGCAAACAGGAGATTGTGAGGCTTGGCCTTGAATTAGGCGCGCCCTTCGATTTAACGTGGTCTTGTTACAGCCGCGAAGATAAGGCTTGTGGAGTTTGTGACAGTTGCACGCTTCGCTTGCGCGCGTTTCGGGAGGCCGGTGCCAGCGACCCCATTCCCTACGCCGCAGATGTGCAAACGGTGTAGCCGCCTACAGCACATGTCGAAGCATCGTCGAGCGGAGAACGGGATTCCCAAATTCGCTTTCAGCCGGGAGGCAACAATGAAGCAACGTTTCGTGGTGCCGGTACTCATACTGCTTGCGGCAACGCTGTGCGCCGCTCCAGCCTTTGCCCAGATGACTGGCACCGTCAAAGGGGTATGCAAAGACCTGCAGGGAAAAATCATCGAAGGTGCCATCGTCGACTGGGCCAACGTCGATACCGGCC
>Ga0335079_10002830_pt1 | contig 19970 bp, 15 predicted proteins | sample Lox_Sample_33_FD_206719 | JGI IMG/M metagenome (GOLD analysis project Ga0335079, IMG submission 206719) | Soil microbial communities from Loxahatchee National Wildlife Refuge, Florida, United States - Lox_Sample_3.3 | ecosystem: Environmental > Terrestrial > Soil > Wetlands | place: USA... | reverse complement strand
GTGCTCTACAACCTGCCTTTCAACGCCCACGAACTCGTCGAAAACGTTCCCAATCGGCAGGAGCTCCCCGACGACGCTCGCCAGGGCTATAACGACTTCCACAAAATTGGCTACGGCGGCCCTTGCCCTCCGCCGGGCAAACCGCACCGCTATTTCTTCAAGCTGTATGCCCTCGATGCCAAACTCCACCTCAAGGTCGGTGCGTCCAAAGTCGAGGTCGAGCAAGCCATGCAAGGCCACATCCTCGCCCAAGCCGAACTGATCGGCCGCTACAGCCGGTGAACTTTCTGGCGAGCGCGGGTGCCGCAGCCTTCGGTTCTAAGGCTGCGGGTTTAGAGCCAGCTTCAAGCAACGCTGGCCAGAGGTCCCATTCGAATATCCGAACCCAGGTTCCAAGCTTTTCCACAGGCGATTCGAATTGCATCTAGATAACTATTGACAACAAGTCAACATACGTGCTAACCTTCCGGGTGTTCTCGTCGTCCCCATTCCGCTTTCTCGACGGACTTCTCCCCTCTAAAGCAAAGCGTGGCCGCTTCGATTCCTCCCGAAATAGGCTTTCTCTTTTGCTTTCATACTCTTACGAACTCTTTTGCGCTTTGCAAAAAAACATCTCTCGCATTTTCAGTAACTTGCAGACTCTTGGGGTAAAACACCGGGGGTGGGTACCTACTTGCTCTCCTCTGGCTTCTCACCGATCTTTGCCATTTCTGCCACTTAGGAACGCCTCCAAACCCAATGCTCTCAAGCGCTTGCGCACAGTTTCCGTCACCACGGGGGGTGGGGGTTTTCTCCTTGCTCGCCTCTCGCTACGCGCCGGTCTCCTATCCTTGCCTCTCTACTTCGTTACTTCATTACTTCTCGTGTCCTGCTCGACCAAGTCGGCTTCCACTGCTGTTCCCACCCTGGCCATCACCCACGCCACGGTCATCGATGCCACCGGTGCCCCGCCTCAGCTCGACACCACGGTTCTCATCGAGCGCGATCACATCACGCTGATTGGTCCGTCGCGCCGCATCTCGCTTCCCCCCAACGCGCCCACCGTCGACGCCACCGGCAAATTTCTCATCCCCGGCCTCGTCGACTCGCACGTCCACCTGACTGCCGCCGGCGAACCCACGGGGAGCCGCAACTTCATCATCCCGCTGCTCGTCGCCAACGGCATCACCACCGTGCGCGACATGGACGGCTCCGTCGATCTCCTCAAGCAACTCCGCAAAGAAATTTCCGACGGCCAACTTCTCGGCCCGCAAATCTTTTTCACTGGCCCCTATCTCGATGGCGACCCGCCCAGCTTCCAGCCTTCGATCGTCGTCAAAACCGCCGACGAAGCCCGCAAAGCCGTCGATCAACTCGTCTCCGAAGGCGTTGACTTCATCAAAGTCCAATCGGTCCTCGATCGCGCTCCCTACTTCGCCATCGCTGACGAATCCAAAAAGAAAAACATCCGCTTCCTCGGCCACGTTCCCGACCGCGTCTCCGCCTTTGAAGCTGCCGCCGCAGGTCAAGCCAGCATCGAGCATCTCACCGGTGTTCTCCTCTCCTGCTCCTCACAAGAAACCGAACTGCGCGCCGCGCAAGCCGCTCCGCTTCCGCCCCACGAAACTCCGCAGCAAGCGAAAGTCCGCCAGCGCACCTGGCTTCGCAAGCTTCTCGACACGCAATCGCCGCAAAAAACGAATTCCCTCATCGCCGCGTTCCTCGCTCACCACACGTGGCAAGTTCCGACCTTCCCCGCGCTCGTCCATCTCGGTTTTCTCACCCCGCAAACCAACCTCGCCAACGACCCGCGCATGAAATATGTCCCTCAGAGTGAAAAGAAAATTTGGCAGCAAGGCACCACCAGCCAACTGAACGGCTACACCGACGCTGACTTCGCGATCCGCGAAGAAATCATTCGACGCTCACTCGTCGTCGTCGTCCAAATGCAAACTGCCGGCGTTCGCATCATGGCTGGCACCGACACGCCCGCGCCCAACGTCTTCCCGGGCTCTGCCCTTCACGAAGATCTCGCGTATCTCGTCCAGGCCGGCCTCACGCCCATGCAAGCCCTGCAAGCCGCCACGAAAAATCCCGCCGAATTTTTGAGCCAACTCGACACTCACGGCACCGTCGAGCCCAACAAGATCGCCGACCTCGTCCTCCTCGATGCCAATCCTCTCGCCGACATCCACAACACCCAAAAAATCTTCGCCGTCATTCTTCGCGGCCACGTCCTCGGCCGCCCCACTCTCGACGCCCTCCTCCACTCCGTCGAGCAAAACGCCGAGGCACACTGAGACCGCCTGATGCAGTCGCCAGTTCATTTCGATTGGATTAGAAAGCGCGAAGCCGGGCTAGGTCACCGGAACCGCGGTTTTGCGCGGCGGATTGAAGAACGGCAGGGCAACAACTCTTGCAGATACGCTATGGCGCACGGCTTCGACCGTCATTTCTATTTTGAGCGTCGAGCTAATCGCCGACTGCTCCTTGTTCACGCAGGCCAACGCGATCATTTTCTTCAGCGTCGGCGACCACGTCGTCGAAGTGGCTTTCCCGACGTGCTTTCCATTGTGGTAGACCGGCACCGCGACGCGCGACGCGATGCTCGGCACCTGCGGCGCCATGCCGATTTTGTCGTACAGCGCTTCGACTTCGTTCCAATCAATTTCCAGGCCAACCAGCCGCCGCGTCGGCCCATGCTTTTTCTTTTCGCGCAGCAACGCATCGCGGCCCACAAAAGTGTCTTTCTTCAGATCCACCAATTTGCCGAGGCCAATTTCCGACGGCGAATACTTCTGCGCCGGAATCACCGCTTTCTTACTCGAAAGATAGTCCACTTCAATCAGAATCAGTCCCGCTTCGATCCGCGCAATGTCCAGCGCGATCATTCCGGCGGGATGAATGTCGAACGCCTTTCCTCTTTTGATCAGCTCGTCCCAGACCTTCGGCGCTTCTTTCCACGGCATCCAAATCTCAAAGCCCAAGTCGCCGGTGTAACCCGTACGCGAAATGTCCACCGGCACGCCGGCAATCATGCCGCGGGTCACGCGAAAATATTTCAGATTCGTGATGTCCGCGTCTGTCGCTACGGTTTTCAGCAAGCGTCCCGAAGTCGGTCCTTGCAGCGCCAGCGCTGCCGTCTGCTCAGAAATGTCTTCGATTTGCACGTCCAGCGCCAACGCATTTTGCTCGAACCAGCGCAGGCTCGGATCGGCGGCGGTCCAGCGATACTCGTTTTCTCCGAGTCGCGTAATGGTGCCGTCGTCAATCACTTTGCCCTCAGTGTCGCACCAGCAGCAGTAAATGACTTGATCGATCGCAACTTTATTGATGTCCCGCGCAATCACGCGATTGACAAAGCGCGTCGCATCTTTTCCGGTGACGTGATATTTGAACAGCGGAGAAATATCGATCAGTGCGGCGGAGTTGCGGATCGCGTTGTACTCGTGCTCGTGATGCATTTCGTACACGCTGACCGTGTAATAGCCCGACCATTCGCGATAGTTCAGGCTTTCGCACAGTTTCAGCGTTCTGGAATGAAACGCAGTTCCCACCGGCACGGCAAAGCTCCTGGCAATGCGCTAGCGATTATAGGGAAGGCCGCCATTCGCCGCAAAGGATATGGCGCTGTCCATGTGAAACGAGATAACGTATCCGCCATGCGAAGCGGTCGAGTGTTCATCACAGTCTTTTTTGCCGCCATCCTGTTTCTTACGGCGGCGTCAGCCGCGCCCGCCCAATGGTGGACCGTGCAAACCAGCGGCATCGACACCAATCTTCGCGCCGTCAGCGCCGTGCTGCTGTCTCCTGGTGAGGAGAAGATCGCGGTGTGGGCTTCCGGATCGAACGGCGTCATCCTGCGTTCCCTGGATGACGGCAAATCGTGGAAGCGCCTCCATGTTGCTGGTGGCGATTCACTCGATTTTCGCGGCATTGTCGCGTTCGACCAGAACACCGCCTATGTCATGTCTATCGGTAACGGCGAAAAATCGCGCATCTACAAAACCAAAGACGGCGGCGAAACCTGGAAATTGCAATTCACCGGCGAGCGTAAGGAAGTGTTCCTCGACGCCATCGCTTGCCCATACGAAAAAGAATGTTATGCCCTCGGCGATCCCGTTGACGGTAAGTTCTTCTTGATCGAAACCGATGATGGCAAACGATGGAAGGAAGTCTCGCGCAGCAAAATGCCGGTGGCTTTGCCGAACGAGGGCGCTTTCGCCGCAAGCAATAGCTCGCTCTTCGTCGATGGCGACGACATTTACTTTGGTACCGGCGGCGCCAGCAGTGCTCGCGTGTTCCATTCACCTGATTCTGGCGAAACGTGGGCTGTCGCGCACACACCGATCGCTTCTGCAAACGCGTCCTCCGGGATTTTCTCTACCTACTATCGCGGTGATTCTCTGCTGCTTGTAGTGGGCGGCGACTACAAGGATCCCAGCCGAGCCTTCCAGACCGCCGCTTTTTCAAAAGACGCAGGCAGCACATGGCAGTTGGCTTCGCAACTACCTGGAGGCTTTCGGTCGGCACTGGCGGACGATGGGCTTGGAGTTACGGTCGCCGTCGGCCCCAGCGGTGAAGACGTTTCCTTAAATCAAGGCGTCACCTGGGAACATGCGGGCTCGCTTGACCTCAATGCGGTGACAATATTTGATGGACATCGTGGGTGGGCTGTCGGACCGCATGGTACAGTTGCGCGCTTTCAGAACCAAGTCCAATACATCATGCGTAACGAAGTTCCAGCCTTTGACCTAAAGACAAAGAGCATCCCCTGCGGCTTGCTCGACTTGATTTGTCTCAGTACACTACCGCGTTCGTTGCAGGAATTTTGGTTAGCGGGGTCGCTACAAGGCTCGCGCACGGGAGGACAAAATGTCATCCATTTCCACTAGGCGCGATTTTCTGCGCACGTCGGCGTTTGCTAGCGCGGCGCTACTGGGATCGCGGGGCACGCTTGGCGCGGAGAAAAAGCGAGTGCTGCTCTTCACCAAGTCGTCGGGGTTCGAGCACCAGGTGATTAAGGTTGTGAACGGCCAGCCCAGCATCGTCGAAAGCGCGATTCGCCCGATGGCGGAGAAATACAATTTCGAGCTCAACGCTTCTAAAGACGGCCGTATTTTCGATTCCCAGGAAATTCACAGCTACAACGCGCTGATTTTCTTCACCACCGGTGATCTCACCACGGAAGGCGGCGACAAGAATCCGCCGATGTCGGCGCAAGCCAAACAGAATTTTCTCGATGCAATTCACGAAGGCCAACTCGGCTTCGTGGGCATTCATGCCGCAACCGACACGTTCCACACGCCGCCCGACTCGCAGGACAATCGCTACATCGCGTACGGCGAAAAATCCGATCCGTATATTCGTATGATCGGCGGCGAATTCATCATTCACGGACAGCAAAACGATCCGCGCTTGCAAACCACGGACGTGATTCTTTCTGACCCGAAATTTCCCGGGCTCGAAGGCGTATCGTCGCCCGTCAGCTTGATGGACGAATGGTATTCGATGAAAGATTTCGCGCCGAACCTGCATGTGATCTGCACGCTGGACACCTCGAAGATGAACGGCAACGCGTACAAGCGCCCGCCGTATCCGGTGGTGTGGGCGAGGATGCACGGCAAAGGCCGCGTCTTCTACACCGCTATCGGCGACCGACCGGAAAACTGGCAGAACCAGTTTCATCTTAACCTGCTGGCTGGCGGCATCCGCTGGGCGCTCGGCGACGTCAACGCCTCGGCCACGCCCAACCTGAAAACCGCCGCGCCCGGTTACGCCACCATTCCGCCAAAATATCCGCCGCAGAAATAGCGTAGCGGACCAGACTGTAGAACCTGTCTCACAAATAGGTTGCGGCAAAAAACAGCAATTCCTCAGGGGCTGAAGCCCTGTTTTCCTAACCGGCTTTTGTCGGAGCTGAAGCTCCGACCCCCAACATCTATTTATAAGATGACTTTTTAGAGAGCGAGAAACCGTTAGGCCGATTTCGCGGCGCTGATTTTCTTTGCGGCCAGCACTTCGATTTTGTGAATCGCCGGCGGCTTGGCAAAGAGTTCATCCGCTTTCGCAAAAAGCGCTTTGGCAATTTCGCCGGTGAGGTGCGCGTTCCGTCCCGCCTCATCCGCGAACGTGTCAAAAACTCCAAAGGAAGAAGGTCCCGTTTTCACGGCATACCAGGTGTGCGTTTGCGGTTCCTTTTCGGCCAGCGTAGCACCCAGCTTGAGAAACTCTTCCACATCGCGTTCCTTGCCTGGTTTCGCTTCAAGTTCGGCCCAAATCGCTAGTTTCGGCATGTTCGTCCCCTTCGGAGTGAGTTACCGCGGTGGTCTCCGCAGCAGCCCTATCGGATGCAGCCCCGAACACAAAGCTTCAGGATTCTCGAAGATCTTCAGATTTTCTTGAGGCTGGCGGTTGGGCGCGTCGAAAGCGCAGAAAGGACGCTGGAAGTGAGGTCGCTAACCTGGGCGCGAATTTGCGGATCGCGGAGAGAACGAGCGACCTGAGCAGAGGTTTCGCGCAGGAGAGCGAGCAGAGTGCGGGCAACAAGCTCGATGGGATAGGGCTTCAGGATGCCGGCTTCGATCAGGCGCGGCAGAGTTTGGTGAAGCGCGCCATAGGCGTACTTCAATTCGATTTTGCGCCACGCTTCCGGGCCAAGGACCTGGGGGGCTTCGATGAAGATGATGCGTTGGACGTCGGGAGCGGCGCAAAAGTCGATGAGTTTTTCGAAGCCGGCGCGAAAGCGTTCCCACGGGTCAGCAGCTTCGGCGCCCAGACCGTGGGCGAGAATGTCGGCCTCGAGTTTTTCCGCCACCGCGAGAAACAGCCCTTTCTTGCTGGCGAAATGGTGATAGACGGCGCCGGTGGTGACGCGGGCCTGTGCGGCGATCTTGCCGATCTCGGCGCGCGAAAAGCCGACGCGCGCAAACTGCTTGCGGGCCGCGGTGAGGAGAGCGGCGCGGGTGGCGGCGACGTTCATTTCGCGGCGGGAGCGCATGGCGACATGCTAGCGGGTGAGTGCACAGCAGGCAAATGGAAGCGGATTCGACGCAGAGATTAGCGCGGAGCCGGCCACTCGTGCTGAATAACCCGAATCTCTTCCCACATAATGGAATGATATAACATAATTGTGTTATGTTACCATCGAAAAGAGGACACGATAAACCGTGTCCCTACAATTTGAGGGCGGGATTCGTGCCCAGGGCTGGAGGATGGCGATGCGGCAGAATTTTGGGACGTTCGTTCTGGTGATGGCGGCTTTCTTGGGAGTGTTGACGGCGTTGTGGGCGGGGCTGCGGCCCGCGAATTTTGCGCGGAGTCTCGGCTTGACGATTGCAAACTCGGGTGGCGTGAACGAAGTGCGGTCGCAATACGCGGGGTTCTTCTTGGCGTGTGCGGTGGTGTGCGTTGCGGCGCTGGGCGGAGCCGTGCCGCGGTCGGCAGCATTTGTGTTGCTAGTTGCCGTCTTCGCGGGTTTGTTTTGCGGGCGGCTGGTCAGTTTGGCGCTGAATCGGGGGATGTCCGGCTATCCGGCGATGATTGTGGCGCTGTACGGAATTGACTCGCTCGGGCTATTAGTTTCCGCGATGGCTTTGAAATGGAGCCGGGGATAAACGTTGCGGCGTAACGGCGCGACGGCGGAACTGGGCGGCGTGGCTCGGCCCTGGGGCCCGGCGCGGACGGTGGGTGGGAGATTAGCAGTCGCACCTCAGCGGCTAAAGCCGGGCGGCTTTTCGTAGGTTGGCGGCACGACCCTTCGCCGCTCAGGGTGGACTGAAGTCGTGCCCTCCCGAAGCGTGCGTTGAACGGTTCTTGCGGCGTGGTGAGAAAACAGCGCCGTTACGGAGCAGGAAGAGGCGTGGAGGAGCGGAGGCCGGAGCCTTCGACGAGGGTGAGGATGGCGTCGGCGGGAAGGTTGGTTAGGGTTTCGGTTTTGCCGGAGGGCCAGCGGATTTCGAGGGTGTCGATTTTGGTGGATTTGGCAAGGCCGAAGTGGAGGCGGAGGTCGTTTTGCGAGAGGTAGCTGCCGCCGCCGCGGACTTCGCCGATCTGGCGAACGCCACCGGCGTACAGAGTGACGCGAGCACCGATAGCAGCGCGGTTGCTTTTCGTACCGATGAGTTTTAGCAAGACGCGGTGATTGCCGTCGTGATTCTGATTGACGAGTAGAGAAGGCGTTTCGCCGACGTTTAGAACCGCGACATCGACATTGCCGGTGTTGAAGATGTCGCCGAAGGCGGCGCCGCGGCGTGATTTCAACGGTAGCGCTGTGAGACCGGCTTCTTTTGAAACTTCGTCGAAGGTGCCATCGCGATTGTTGCGCTCGAGATAGATCGGCTGGCGATAGCGCGGGCCTTCGGGCAGCGAATCCATTTGCGGATAGACGTGGCCGCAGGCGAAGAGCAGGTCGAGCCAGCCGTCGTTGTCCATGTCGAAAAAGCTGTCGCCCCAACAAACATCAGAATAGCTGGGACGTCCGAGGCCAGAAGGCCAACTCACATCTTCAAATCCGCGTTCGCCAAGATTTCGCCACAGTGATTTGGGCTGCTCCTGAAATGTGGTGATGAACAAGCTAAAGCGGCCGGAATGATCGTAGTCGGCGAAGTCCACGCCCATGTTGCCGAGTTGCGAGCCGTCGCCGCCGAGCGCGATGCCGGCGAGCATGCCGGTTTCAGAGAAAGTGCCGTTGCGATTGTTGTGGAAGAGATAGTTCGGGACAGAGTCGTTGGCGACGAGCAGATCGGGCCAGCCGTCATTATCGTAATCGGACCACATCACGCCAAGGCCGTAGTAGCCAGCGTCGTTGTGTACACCGGCTTTGGCGGAAACCTCTTCGAAGGTGCCGTCGCCGCGATTGCGGTACAGCAGATCGCTTTCGCCTTGCAGGCCCCAAGGACCGCACTGCACAAGGATGCCTTTGTAGCGGCAATATTTGTTGCTGCCAAACTCCGGGAGGTGCTGTACGTCTACATGAACGTAACGGGAGACGAAGAGGTCAACGTTGCCGTCGCGGTCGTAATCGCCCCAAGCAGCGCCGGTGCTGAAGCCCCCGCCGCGCAGGCCGGCTTTTTCAGTGACGTCTTCGAACTTGCAGCCGCCGAGGTTGTGATAAAGGACGTTGCCCCCATAGCCGGTCACGAAAAGGTCGAGCTTGCCGTCATTGTCGTAGTCGGCGACGGCGACGCCCATGCCCCAGCCGAGGCGGGTAAGGCCGGCTTGTTTGGTGATGTCGGTGAAGGTGCCGTTCGCCTCCTGGTGGTAGAGCGTGACCATCGGATCGCCACCCTTGAGGTAGCGTTCGACGGAGGAGCCGTTGACGGTGACGATGTCGAGCCGGCCATCATCGTCACAGTCGAAAAGGCCGACGCCGCCGCTCATCGACTCGAGGATGTAGCGCTTGTCGGAGCTGGAAATGTGGGGAACGGTGAGGCCTAGCTGAGCGGCGAGATCTTTGAATTGTGGAATTGGCGGAAAGCCAGGACGGTCGAGTTTGGCAGCGCGGGCTTTGGCGCTAGGGGGAATGGGGACGGAGGTGGACTGCGGGTAGCTTGGAGCACTGGAGAGAAGAAGGCCGGCAAGAGCAGGGAGCGAAAGGATACGAATCGGCCGCGGGAGGTGGCGAAACATCCGGGATATTTTAGCGTACGGAGAGATGGGGAAGAACGGCGATGTAGAAAGCGATAAGCGCGGGGTGGGCAAGAAGCCATTCCTCAGGGGCGGAAGCCCGTTTTGTTCCGACCCATTTTGTCGGAGCTGAAGCTCCGACCCAGACCTCTATATGATTTCGACGGTTGTTGGGCAAGACCAGGCCAGCCTGTTGGGTTGTGAGGATCGGGAGCGCTTTGAGGCTATACTTTTCCCCAAGGGGTCATTCTGACGGTTCTTTCGATTGAAACGTTTTTCCCGGTCAACGGGAATAGTAAGCTGGTCAGAACGGTAGGAAGGTCGAGGCCGGTGCAATGACAATGATGCAGAAGAATGGAAATAGGGCCGGGGAAAAGCGGGTCACGCTGAAGGCGGTCGCGAAGCGCTTGGGGCTAACACCGGGAACGGTGTCAGCGACGCTGAACAACTCGCCGGCGGCGAAATCGATCCCGGAACACACCAAGAAGCGGATTCGCGCGGCAGCCAAAGAACTGAATTACAAACCGAATTTTTTTGCGCGGACCCTGCGTGTGAAGCGGACGTTCACAGTCGGGGTGATCGCGGAAGAGATTGGCGACGCCTACGGTTCGCAGGTGATCAGCGGGATTGAGAAATATCTGACCGCCAAGAACTATTTGTTTCTGACCGTGGTACACCGGCACGATGCCAAGCAACTGCACCGGTATTCGCAGATGCTGCTCGAACGGGGAGTCGAGGGGATCATCACGGTAGATACGGACATGCTAGAAGAGGCGTCGCTGCCGACGATCGCGGTGGCCGGACACCGTCCCGTGGAGGGTGTGACCAACATCGTACTGGATCACAAGCGGGCCGCGCAGTTCGCGTTACAACACTTGAAAGACCTGGGCCATGAGGAGATTGCGTTTCTGCAAGGGCAGACGTTCAGCTCGGATTCGGAGGATCGCTGGAATGCAATCGTGGAGGTAGCGGCGGAGCTGAAAATCGGGATTCGGCCGGAGTTGGTGCTGCGGATCGATAGCGCCGCTTCCTCGCCGGAAGTCGGGTTTCCTGTAACCAAAGAATTGCTGGCGAGAAAGCAGCCTTTTACCGCGCTGTTTGCGTACAACGACAACTCGGCGATCGGCGCCATGTGGGCATTGAAGGAAGCCGGATTGCGGGTGCCGGAAGATGTTTCGGTGATCGGCTTCGATGACATTCCGATCGCGCAGTTTGCCGATCCCGCGCTGACTACCGTGCGGCAGCCGCTCGTGCGCATGGGAGAAATCGCTGCACAGACGCTGGTGCATCGGATTGAAGAGCGGGAAGGGTACGTACCGGAGATTGCTATTGAGCCGGAATTTGTAGTGCGCGGTACAACGGCGGTGGTAGGAGTCGCAAAAAACATGGCGTCTCTTTCCGCGATTCGCACCTGAGAACGCAAGATTTCCGAGAAGTGGCAGCGCGCTGTACACTCGCTGCATGTCAACCACACCAAAGCCTGAAGTGCATGCGCAGATTGAGTCGGCGCACACGCTAGCCTCACGGTTCTACACCGATCCGGCGATTCTGGAAGTGGAGAAGACGCGGATTTTTCGGAAGACATGGCAACTGGTCGGGACGCTTGCGCAGCCCTGCGAGGAGCGAGCAGTGGCCGGGGCGACATCATCGCGAGGGATTGGACCACGCACGATTGCCGATCCTGAGACATTTTTCACGGCGGATGTGGTGGGCGAGCCGGCGGTGGTGGTGCGCGACAAGCAGGGCGTGCTGCGCGCGTTCAGCAATGTGTGCCGACACCGGGCGGGCCCGATTGCGCAGGGCTGCGGATCGAGAAACGTGTTGCGCTGCGCGTATCACGGCTGGACGTACACGCTGGATGGGCGGCTGATTGGGACGCCGGATATCGAGGGCGTTGAGTTTTTTGACCGGTCGACCATGGGAATGGTGCCGCTGCGGTGCGAAACGTGGGAGCAGTTTATTTTTGTGAATTTTGATGGGCAGGCAGAGCCGCTGGCGGCGTTTCTAGGGAAGATTCCGGAGCAATCGCGTGGGTTTCAGTTTGCCGGCTTGCAATTGGCGGAGCGGCGAAACTATGTGATCGATTGCAATTGGAAGGTGTATGTCGACAACTATCTGGAGGGCTACCACATTCCGATCGCGCATCCCGGGCTGATGCGGGAAATAGATTACTCGCAGTACCGTACGGAGACGTTTCGCTATTATTCGCAGCAATTCGCGCCCATTCGCGCGCTGAAACCAGAAGACGCGGCAAATGGCGGCGGGACGCGAACGTATGCGCCGGGAACGGGAACATTGAAGGAGGCGCTGTACTTCTGGGTGTTTCCGAACCTGATGCTGAACATTTATCCGGATAACATTTCGACGAATTTGATTGTGCCGTTGTCGCAGGACAAGACGCTGACGATTTTTGAGTGGTTTTTTCACGATGCGAAGTCGGCGGCGATACAGGAACGGATGAGGCGAGCGATTGCGTTCAGCGATGGAGTGCAGCAGGAAGATATTGGGCTGTGCGAGGCGGTGCAGCGAGGACTGCGGTCCGCGACATACGATCGCGGGCGGTATTCGCCGAAGCGGGAAAATGGCGTGCACCATTTTCATTTGCTGCTGAGCGAGTTTTTGGGGCGCGAGTAACCGCTCCACCTCGTCGAGGCGCGTACTTACATCGGCGGAGCTTTGAGTTCGAACTCGTGGGGCGGCTCGGCTCCTTGTAGGTAGCGGATGAAGTAGTCCCAGCGGCGGCGCATCATGTAGAGCGAGGCAGAACCGTAGCCGTGGTGCTGGTTGGGCAAAAGCAGCAAGTCGAAATCTTTGTTGGCTTTGATGAGCGCGTCGACCACGAGCAGCGTGTTGTACGGCGGAACATTGTCGTCCATGGTGCCGTGAGCGAGCAGCAGGTGACCTTTTAGATTTTTGGCGAGGTTCTGGTTGGCCTGATCATCGTAATTGCTGGCGCCATCGGAATTTTTTGTGAGCAGACCCTGATAGCGCTCGCCCCAATCATCTTCGTATTCGCGATTGTCGTGGTTGCCGGATTCGGAGATGCCCACCTTGAAGAAATCGGGATAGCGGAACATGGCGTCGGCGGTGGCGAATCCACCACCGGAGTGGCCCCAAATACCGGCGCGGTCGAGGTCAATCCAGGGATATTTCTGCGCGAGCTGTTTCATGCCGGCAATTTGATCGAGCAACGTGTTGTCGCCCATGTTGGCGTAATAGAAGTCGTGAAATTTTTTGGAGCGGCCGGGATTGCCCATGCCTTCGATTTGCACGACGGCAAAACCGAGTTCGGCGAGGGCCTGGCAGTCACCGCGGGCGGGAGAAAAGCCCCAGTTGCCGCCGACGCTGCCACCTTGCGGGCCGGGATAAATGTTGTTGATGATGGGATACTTTCTGCTTTCGTCGAGCTTGGTCGGTTTGTAGAACAGGCCGTAAACGTCGGTGACGCCATCGCGGGCTTTCAACGTAACAAGAATAGGCGGCTGCCAGCCCGAGGCGGTTAGCTTGGACATATCCGCTTTGGCCACGTCGGCGACGAGCTTGCCGGATTCGTTGCGCAGAACGGTGACATCGGGAACGTCGGGCTTGGAATAGGAATCGACAAAATAGTGGCCGGACGGCGAGAGCGAAATCATGTGCGTGCCGGATTCGGGAGTCAGCAGGGCTAGGTTTTTTCCATCGAAACCGACGCGATAGAAGTGCGTGAAGTAGGGGTTCTCGCCCTTTTCGCGGCCGTTGGCCAGGAAATAGAGCTGGCGATTTTTTTCGTCAACGTGAAGGAGTTGCGTAACGACCCAATCGCCCGAGGTGATTTGATTTTTGAGTTTGCCGGTCGTGAGATCGTAGAGATAGAGATGGCCCCAGCCGTCGCGCTCGGAGTACCAGATGAATTCGTTCGATGCGGGAAGATATTTCCAGTTGGCGCGGCCCAGGCCGGATTCGAATTGCGTCGCCGCCGTTTCGTCGTAAATGTCGCGCACGGCGCCCGTCGCGGCATCCGCCAGATGCAGCGCTTCGTGCTTGTGATCGCGAGAGGTGGAGACGAAGGCCAGATGCAAGCCATCAGCGCTCCAGTCGACATCTTCAAGTTCGCTGCCGCGGCATTCGATGTCGTCGCAAAGCGTGGAGCGATGCTGGTCGGGCGGCATTTGCAAGCGGACAACTTTAGGGCCATCGAGATCAATGATCACGCGCTGAATGGTAGTGACGGTGGCATCGCCGGGCAGCGGATATTTCCAGGCTTCGAGGACGGGATGGCCAACCTTCGTTTGTACCAGGTACATTTCGCCGACGCCGCGCTGGTCCTGCTGGAACGTCGCGATTTTCCTCGAGTCGGGCGACCACAGCAAGATGGGGCGGTCGCTGTGAATCCAGCCGGCGTTGTCGGTCGCGTAGCCAAAATCCTTTACGCCGTCGGTGGTGAGTTGGGTCTCTTTCTCACTGGCCACATCGCGCACCCAAAGGTTGTAGTCGCGGATGAAGGCGGCTTTTTTGCCATCGGGCGAAACTTCTTCCGGCGCGCTTTCGCCGCGAGATTTTTTAGTTTCGGCGGCGCACTGATAATTCTGCAGGTCGCAGCTCCAGTTTTTCGTTTTGACGGCGAAGGAGATGGATTTTCCATCCTCGGAGAACTCAAAGCTTGCGAAGGGCAGGTTGATGGCCTTGTAGGTCGTGCCCGAAGCAGCGGACAAACCGGTGGCGAGTTTGGCGTGATCGAAGGCGGGTTGATGCGTGCCGCGAGAAGCATCGAAGAGAACAAATTCGACACCATCGGGACCGGAATCGCGATAGGCAAAGCGTTCGCCGGAAAGCCACTTGGGTTGGACGAAGTGGTAGACGAGGGGCCGCGTGTTGAAGGCGAGGAATTTCGCGGCGTGCTCGTAGTCGGCGGGCGTATAGACGCGTGGCGCGGGTTGTTGGGCCGAAGAGGAAATGGCCCAGCCGAGCACGACTGCGGCGACAAGCTGGAAGGTACGAACGGTTTTGCAAACGCGAAAGCGCATGAATCTCCTCGCTCGGTTTCAGGATTTTCGCGGCCACGTGCCGCGAACTCGTGGTGTCCGGCAGCCGCGCAAAAATGGCGGCCAGTTCAGGACGCGGTAGCATCGCGCCTGCGAGGCGCTCAAGTCAAGGCGGCAAGGGCAGCTGGTTTCGTTCGCTGTCGTTTTGGCGCGGAGATTTTTTTCATAGGAGGACGAGAGTGAGTGTGGGAGACTCCGCACGCGGAGGGAACTCGTTCAAGATGCGAAAGAAGAGTTGGATGGTACTGGCGGTTGTGTGGGCCGGGCTATTGGGTGGAGTGCGGATTGCGAGCCAGGAGAGCGCGGGTGCTTCCGGGCCGGGGGCGGATCGGCATGTGAGTCAGCAGCGGCTGTGGGATACGCTGCAGAGACTCGCGGAGTTTGGAAAAAATCCTGAAGGGGGCGTGAGCCGGGTTGGCTTTACCGACGCCGATCTGGCTGGACGCGAATACGTGATGGGGCTGATGCGCGAAGCCGGATTGGAAGTACACGTCGACACAGCCGGAAATATCTTTGGAAAGCGCGCAGGTTCGGCGAGTGTTCCGCCGCTGCTGTTTGGATCGCATACGGATTCGGTGCCGCACGGCGGGAACTACGACGGGGATGTGGGCACGCTGGGCGCGCTGGAAGTGGTGCGGGCGTTGAACGAGGCGCACATTACGACGCGGCATCCGCTGGAAGTGGTGGATTGGACGAACGAAGAAGGCGGGCGGTATTACTCGGGTTTGTTTGGTTCGTCCGCAGCGGCGGGGATTTTGCCGAAGGATATTGCCGAGCGACGGGACGAAAAAGGCGAGAAGCTGAGCGATTGGCTGAGCAAAATGGGCGGTGACGGCGCGAAGATCGCCGACGCGCAAATCGCTCCCGGAACATTTTCCGGTTATCTGGAACTGCATATTGAGCAGGGCGCGAATCTGGACGAGCAGAAAATTCCGATTGGAGTGGTGCTGGGGATTGTGGGAATCAGCGCCCGGACTTGCACGGCGACGGGATTCGCCAATCACGCAGGAACTACGCCGATGGATCGCCGGCGTGACGCGCTGGCGGCGGCTTCGCGTGCGGTGCTGGCGGTGCGCGAAGAGGTGCGCTCGGAGCCGGGACGCCAGGTCGGGACTGTCGGATGGATGAAAGTCGAGCCGGGCGCGATGAATGTGATTCCCGGACGCGTGACGTTTCCGGTCGAGCTGCGCGACCTAGACGAAAAAAAGGTCGAGCGAATCAGCGCTCGGGTGCTACAGCGTTTCCAACAGATTGGCCGACAGGAGAATGTCGAGATTACGTGTACGGAGCCGGACTTTCATGCGCCGGCTTTGACGAATCCGGCGTTTCAGTCAGCCATTCGCGTATCGGCGAAAGAAGCCGGTCTGGCCACAATCGATTTGCCGAGCGGCGCGGGACACGATGCGCAAAATGCGGCGAAATTCACTTCGATTGGAATGATTTTTGTGCCTAGTCGCGGCGGAATCAGCCATTCGCCGATGGAATATACGTCGGCGCAGGATGCCGCGAATGGAGCGGAGGTTTTGTATCGCACGCTCCTGAAGCTGGATGCGCAACTGGATCCCGGCCGCGCGGCGCCAGAGAAGAAGAATTCAAGAGAGAGTTTCGATTAGCGGTCGCTGCCACCGAGGTCGGTGCGCGGCTTGATGCGCTTGGAGGCCTGGCTTTCCTGGCGCTCGTATTCGGCGATTTCTTCGTCGGTGTAGGAATACGCATCGCGGGCCGCGAACATGGAAGTCGAGCGGCCGCCCTGCTTTTTCTTTTTACGCAACGCGCCAAACTCGTGACGCACTTGGCGGATTGGGCCTTCGATCGCGCGCACTTCGACGAGCAGATCGCTGACTTTTTCCAGAAAATCGTGCAGGTGAAATGGACGGACGGCATAGGGCGCACGCGCTAATTCGAGTGCGGCCACGTACTGGCTCCCCATCATCTCGGGGACAACATAAAGGACGCGAATGCGGCCACCGTCTTCGTGGGAGACGCTCGCCAACTCACGGAGGGTCGTGTAGACCGGGGTGTCCAGGCCGGTGAGCGCAATGTTCGCGATGACCAGGGACCATTCGCCGGATTTAAGCTCGGTGAAAAGCAGCTTGGGATCGGTTACCAGGCGGACGCGCCAACCTTCGGAATCGAGGATTTGCCGCAAAGTGCCTTGATGGGCATTGTCCTCGTCCAGAATAAGGATGCCAACCTGACTCGGCAATACGGGGGCGGTCGCCATCTTCAAATTGTAGCGAGCGGCCCGAAAGGGCAGGACGAAGGAAAAGGTACAGTTGCGACGTATCGGCCAACGGGCGGTCGGCGGAGGCTAAGGTTGGACAGCTTTGCGGTGGAGAGGTTCGAGGTTCAACGTGATCGGGCCGGGATGGGCGAGATCGGGGATGGGAAAAGGCTTCGCCGTGGCGTACTGAGGCTTGCCATCCACGAGAATCTCGGCATTCAGGGCACAACAGTCGCTGGGATGGGCGTTTACGGAATCAAGCGACAAGTCGAAAGAGATCGGCGGTTGGCGTCCCATCAAATTAAAAGTTCTCACGCTGATGGCTTTAGGCGATTCGCCAGACGCCTTCAGATCCAAGAGTTGCACGCGGATTTGCGCCGTCGCCGAGAAGTTGTTGCGCAAAGCAAAGTTCAATGTTCCTTGGATGGAGTTGGCCGCCGAGGCGGGCGGAAGAATGCCCTGTTGGCGGCAATCCTTGGCCAGAATTGTAGGGTTCGTCGGGCTGGTTGCGTCTTGCAGCGTGCCGATGTCGCCGGCGAGTGACCAAGTGATTGCTCCGGCTTCATAGTTTGCGCGACCTGCGCCGGCACTTCCGGACACCAGCTTGAGGTCGTAGATTTTGCCGTTCAGCGTAACTCGAACGGCGTCGCGTTCCTGCAGCACGAGCAATTGAACACCGTCGGCGCATTGATAGAGCTTGCGAAGCATGGCCAAGCGGATCGGTGGACGCTTGAGGACGGGAGGATTGACTGTCTGCTGGGGAGTCTGCTGCGGAGGCGCTTCTTGCGGCGCAGTCTGCTGGAGATCGGATACTTGCTGGGACGAAGAAGACTGCCGGGAAACCGGCGACGACGGACGAAGCAATGAATCCCGAGACGAAGGACTTAGCCAGGAAAACGCAAGGCAAACCAACACCAACGAGCCGTGAGGGGCGCGGAGCGAGAATTGGTAGCAGCCGCGAGAGAGCATCAAGACAATCCTAGCGCAAAGCGGCGACTAGCGTGGCCCTGCGGCCGAGGCTTACTGTCCAACGACAAAGTCGGAGCCGTCGTGAACTTTGGTGAGGCTCGTGCCATCCCAAAAGATGCGATAGATGACGGGCGGCGAGCTGGGAGAAGCACGGCCGGTGAAGAAAACTTGCAGGCCGTCGCGGGACCATTCGGGCTGCGCAGCGGTGAGATTCAACGGACTGAGCAGAACGCGGCGCTTGGAGTGAACTTCGTAAAGGAAGAGGGCCTGCGCTGGTTTGCCTTCTTCCTTCTTCGGAGCTTTGGGCGCATCGGGAGATGGGTTGGGGATGTCATAGACAGTGATGGGCGGTTGCAAGGCACCACCAACTTCCGCGGCCACCAGCAACAGATCGGGATTGAGCGGATGAACTCGGACGGCGTTGGCACTCGAGAGCTTGAACTGGTCTTTGCCATACAAATCGGACGCGGAGACGGTTTGTTTTAGCGTCCCATCGGTGCCGATCCAAGAAAGCGTCTGCAAATCGCTGGTGAGGAGCGTGCTTGGGTCTGCCCAGCCGTCCAGGGTGGTTACGTCATTTTGGGAGAGAGCGGCAGCTTTGTCTGGTGCATCGGCTGGCATAGTCCAGAGCTGCCATTTGCCGTTCACACTTTCCAGAAAGGCGATTTGTGAGTCATCGGGAGACCAGCAGGGCTGGCGCACGGCAGCGCGAATCAGTTCTTTGGTTTGGCCGGTGGTGGAGTCAAAAACGCTGAGCCCCTGGCGAGATTCCATCTGTTCGCCGTACACAAAAAGCAGCTGCCTGCCATTGTGCGAGAGGGTCAGGTCGTCACCAGCTTTTCCGGGGACGACTTTGGTCAGTGTGCCGCGCTTGGCCAGCATTTTGGCGGTCGCGGTGATGTACGCGTAATCGACTGGGGATTTGAATTTCGTGATGGTCGGAGGAGGAGTTTTGGGCTTGGCGTTTTCGTCCTCATCCTCGTCTGGGGTGAGTTGGTTTTTTATGCGGGGGAAGAGTTCGGTGGCGACGCGGCCACAACCCTGCATGGTGCCGAGCTGCGCGTGCTCGACGCCGGCGGTGAAAACCCATTTTCCTTTTGCGGCAGAATCGACGTTAGCGGCGGAGGCGCACGGTTCACGAGTGATTCGCGCCGTGACGGCCGCGCCGGTCTGCATGTCCTTGGCCTTGTAGGTCCACGCGTCTGCGTTGCCTTCGCGAACCACTTCGCCCGCCTCGAGTGGGATGGGTGGATAGCCGTTGCGGTCCAACCGCTCGGGCCCTTTTTGGCCGATGCGCAAATCCCAGGACTGGTCAGGTGCTTCAATCAAAAGAAGAATGGGGAAATGGGTGGACTGGGGCGAATTGAGCGCTGCGCTGGGCGGCGCAGTTTGGGACGGAGGTTTGCTCGCCTGAGGGACCGCTGTTTTTGCAGGCGGCTGTTGCGCGAACACGCAAGGGGCCGCGGCAGTGATAATGGTCAAGCAGAATCCCGGCCAGCGCCGGGTAAGCGGGGATAGTGGCACTTGTTCCTCGCAGACAGAATAGCTTGGCGAAGAAGGCGAAACAATCGGACGAGCGGACAGTTGTGACTCCAGACCAGAAATGGGGCAGGTTCTTCTCTTTAGGGCTTGTCCGGGCTCGCGGGTGAGCGTTGAAACTTATACTGATGCCGGAACTTGGAATCTTCACCGGGCAACCGGGTTTCCCGCAGGATACTGAGCGAGGTGGGCGTGATCTCGAGTGTCGTCCGAACTTCGACAGGCTTTTTGTTCTCTGTGCCGGGGCCGCCGAGGATCAATTTTCCACCTTCTGAGCCGCTGAAACCGGTTGCAGTTGCAATCTGATAGACGGTCTCCGAACCGGCTTCTTCCTTCACGATGTACTGATCTCCCGTGGCGGGCACGCGAATCAAAGCCTTCTCTTTCACAATTTTTCCCGGTCCATCGTCATAGGTGTAGGCGAATTGAACCGCTGATTGGTCGGAAGTTGGAGTCACTTCGAGAGTGGTCGGCAAAGTTACCCGTTTATCGCTCTGAAAGTCGCGGTATTCGAGGGAGCCGGTCCACGAGCCCGCCACAGAAGAAGAGAACGCGGCGGGATTCAGGCTCGCGGAAAGAGGACTCGCGGCGCGAACCGTTTCGGCAAGTAA
>Ga0335079_10002828_pt1 | contig 19973 bp, 19 predicted proteins | sample Lox_Sample_33_FD_206719 | JGI IMG/M metagenome (GOLD analysis project Ga0335079, IMG submission 206719) | Soil microbial communities from Loxahatchee National Wildlife Refuge, Florida, United States - Lox_Sample_3.3 | ecosystem: Environmental > Terrestrial > Soil > Wetlands | place: USA... | reverse complement strand
TCACGCTGAACGTCGCCAAGCTGCTGCGGGCCGAACTGCTGCGTCGCGGGCTCGAAGCGCGCCTGACGCGGACGCGCGACACGTTGATCGATCTGGCCGATCGCGGCGCGTTGTGCAGCGGCGACTGCGACTTGTTCGTCAGCATCCACGTGAATTCAATGCCGCGGGGTCAGCACCAGTCGGCGGCGAGCGGCGTCGAGACCTACTTTCTGTCCGATGCGAAAACCGAAGATCAGCGCCGCGTGGCGCAGATGGAAAACGACGCCATCCGTTTCGAGACCGATGGGTCGAATGCGTCCACGGGTGACCTGGGGTTCATCCTCCGCGATTTGCAGGCCAACGAATACCTCCGCGAATCGGCCCGGCTCGCGCAGCTCGTGCAACAGCGCGTGAGTCTCGTGCACCCGGGCGGGGATCGCGGCGTGCAGCAGGCGGGATTCATGGTGCTCACCACGGCGCGGCGCCCGGCGATCCTGGTCGAGACCGGCTTCGCCACCAACCGGACCGATGCCGCGTTCCTCGCGTCGAGCCTCGGGCAGCACAAGGTGGCCAGCGCGGTGGCCGACGGGATCGTCGCGTATCTCCTCGAGTTCGAGCGTAAACTCTCCGGAATGACCGCCGCGGGCCGGGCGCCGCAGTGAGCGCGGTCCGGCGTGCAGGCCTTTGTCTCCTGCTCGCGCTCGGCACCCAGACCGGATGCGTGTACTTCAACGCGATGTGGAGCGTGAACCACTATGCCGGCCAGGCGCGGAGCGCGGAGCGCGCGGGCCGCAACGATGAAGCGCGCGCCGCTTGGTCGGAGACCGCGATCCGCGCGGAGTCGCTCGTGGCTCGCCATCCGCACAGCCGCTACGTCCCGAAGGCGCTCGTGCTGCAGGGAGAAGGGCTGGCCGCGAGCGGTGGATGCGATCGCGCGATGGTCCCGCTCACCCGAGTCCTCGCCACCGTGTCGAACACCGAGCTGCGCGAACGTGCCGCGCTCGCCGCTGCCGGATGCTCGCTCGAGCGCAGCGACATCGCGGGCGCCGACAGCCTTGCGGGAATGGTCGTAGGCTCGTCCGACCGGGGGCGCGCGTCACGGGCATATTTCCTCGCGGGGCGCGTGGCCGAACTGCGAGGCGATCTGCGCGTCGCCGAGCATGCATACGCCGGCTCCGCCGATCCGAACGCACGCGTCTCGCGCGCGCATGCGCTACTCGCGCTCGGCGAGCCGTGGACCGGGGTATTCGACACCCTGCTCGGGTCGCACGTGTCGGAAACGGAGTGGGCCAATCTCCTGGACCACGTTAGCCGCACCACGTCCGCAGACAGCGCCAGCGCCGTCCTGGACCAGGTGCTCACGCGCACCCGACTGGGCGCGGGATCCCGGGCGCGGCTGCTCGTAGCGGATGGGAATCGGCTGTTCGCCGCCACCGCGTGGACCAGCGCTGCGACCCGCTACAAGACGGCGGCGGGGCTCGTGCCCGATTCCGTCATCGGGCACGAGGCGGTGGTCCGTGGGATGTGGGTGCGAGCGGTAACGTCGCGCACGGTGCCCGACTTGCGAGCGGTTCGCGCAGACTTGTCGCGCCTGATTCCGAGTCTGGACGGAGGCACCGCCCAGCTCGCGAGAACGCTCGACGGCGTTCTCGGTCGCGTGCTGCTCGAGGATGACGCATCCGACGTGGCGCGGTTACAGGCGGCGGAGGTCGCGCGTGATTCGCTGCACGCGCCGGAGCTTGCGGGAACGATGTTCCTGGATTTCGCACGCGACCGCCCCAACTCGCTCTTTGCCGCGAAGGCGCTCCTCGCGGCCGCCCCGCTGCGTCCCGATGTGCGCGATTCGATCTTCGACGTCCTGGCGGTGACCTATGCCGGATCCCCGTACACGCTGGCGTGGCAGGGTGAGCCGAGCCCGGCGTACGCGGCGGCCGAGGATTCGCTTGCCATCGCGCTGGGCGGCGCGGCGCCGGAGCTGCCGCTCGCGGTTGGTGTGCCGGTTCCCGTGCCCGGCCGGCGCGGGCCACCGCTCGATTCGTTTGGCGAAGCAACTCCCGCGGCGGATGCGGTTCCTGGCCCCCCCGTGCAACGGGCCGGCGATCCCAAGCCGGGACGAAAGCGCGGCGCGCAGCCGCCGCCCGCGGACCTCCAATGAGCGCGATCGAGTTCCTCGGCGCGACGTTCCAGAATCCGGTCCTGCTGGCCGCGGGCACCGCTGGGTTCGGCCGGGAGGTGGAGCGCGTGGTCGCCCTCGAACGCCTCGGTGGCCTGATCACGAAGGCCGTGACGCCCGAGCCGCGCCGCGGCCACCCGAGCCCGCGGGTCGCGGAATTCCGCGGAGGCATGCTCAACGCGATCGGGCTCGCCAATCCAGGGATCGAGGCGGTCCTGCAACATGAGCTGCCCTGGCTCGCCGCGCACGTCAAACGGGCTCGTGTCATCGTGAACGTCGCCGGCGCCACGGTAGACGATTACGTCTGTGTGCTCGGTCGATTGAGCGCCGCGCCCGGAGTCGTAGCCTTCGAGATCAACGCGTCCTGCCCCAACACCAAAGCCGGTGGCCTCGAGTTCGGGGCCAGTCCCACGGCACTGGGTGAGCTGGTGGGACGCTGCCGCGCGGCCACGCCCCGTCCGCTCATCGTGAAGCTGTCGCCCGTGCTACCCGACATCGCGGCGATGGCGGAAGTTGCCGCGCACGAGGGGGCGAATGCCGTGAGCGTTGTGAATACCTTTCCAGGCGAGAGTGGCGGACGACTCGGAAATGGAGTGGGAGGCGTGAGCGGACCCGCACTACTGCCGCTGGGCGTGTTGGCGGTACACCGGATTGCCGGCCGACTCGACCTGCCGATCATCGGCATGGGGGGAATCCGGACCGGGCAGGATGCCCGGGAGTATCTCGACGCGGGAGCGACGCTGGTGGCGATCGGCACGGCCGCGCTGGCCGATCCGCGCGTTCCGGAACGGGTCGTGCGCGAGTTGACCAGTGGCTGAGCTGATCGTGGCGCTCGACGTTCCGAGCGCGTCTCGTGCCCTCGAGCTCGCCGACCAGTTGGACGAGCTGCAGTGGGTGAAGATCGGTCCCGTCCTGTTTGTGCGTGAGGGTCCGGCCATCGTGCGGCAGCTCATCGCCCGAGGCATCCGGGTCTTTCTCGATCTCAAGTGGCATGACATCCCGAGCACTGTGGCGGATGCCGTCGCGGCCGCGCGCGAGCTCGGTGTGTCGCTCGCGACGGTGCACTGCTTCGGGGGCCGCGCGATGTTGGAGGCGGCCGTGCGTTCGGGCGGCGACGCGCTCCCGCTCGTGGGCGTGACGGTGTTGACCTCCCATCACTCCGCCGATCTCGCGGCGGTGCTGGGGCGCGGCGTGCCCGATGTTGGTTTTGAGGCTGAGCGGCTGGCGCAGCTCGCGATCGCCGCCGGTCTCCGGGGCGTCGTGGCTTCGGGGCATGAGCTTGGCATTCTGCGATCGGCACTTGGCACCGAGCCCTGGATCGTCGTCCCGGGAATTCGCCCAACGGGAGAATCGCGCGACGATCAGGCGCGTACCATTACCGCCGCCGAAGCCGTGCGCCGCGGTGCGTCGCACCTGGTCGTCGGGCGGCCCATCACGGCGGCGCCGAATCCATCGCGGGTGTATCGAGAGCTCGTGAACGCGCTGTGAGAACGCTGGCCGCGCTGCTCGCGCTCGTGTGCATGGACTCCCGGCTCTCGGGTCAGGCCACGCTGCCCGACGCCGCTCAGCAGGCGGCGACGGCCTGGACGGCTCACAACCCCGAGGCGCTGGTCGGCTCGAGTAGCCGCGTGGCCCTGGAAATTCCCGGCGCGGATCCTTCCGGCCCGCTTCCTCCGGCCCAGGCGATCGAACTGCTGCGGCGCTATCTCAGGCCGGCGCGCGAACAGGGCGTGTCGATCCGGACGGTCAAAGAAGACGCTCCGGGGTCCGGATTTGTCGTGCTCGAACGCGCGTATTCGCTGGCCGGGACAAGCGACGTGCGGCGGGAGACGCTGCTGCTGCGGTACCGCAAGGCTGGCGCCGACTGGCAGCTCACCGAATTGCGGGCAGCGCCGTAAATCCATTGCATGGCAAGCCCTTGCGTGGCCTTCTGAGCCCGTCTATAATGCGTGACTCGGAAAGAAAATCCCGCACAAACGGAGCGACGGATTGAAGGTTCGTACCAGCGTCAAGCCGATCTGTGAGCACTGCAGGGTGATCAGACGGCGGGGAGTCATTCGCGTGATTTGCAAGCGCAATCCCAAACACCGCCAGCGGCAGGGTTGACGATCAATGGCCCGTATCGCCGGTGTCGATCTACCGCGTGAAAAGAAGGTGCTGTACGCCCTCCCGTACATCTTCGGTATCGGTTCGAGCAACGCCAAGCGGCTGCTCGCGGAAACGGGGGTGAATCCCGACACTCGCGTGCGCGACCTGCGCGACGCCGAAGTTGCACGGTTGCGGCAGGTGATCGAGCGGGACTACAAAGTGGAAGGCGCGCTGCGCACCGAAGTGGCGATGAACATCAAGCGCTTGATGGACATCGGCACGTACCGGGGCACGCGGCATCGTAAGGGGCTGCCCGTTCGCGGGCAGCGGACCCACACCAACGCGCGCACGAAGAAGGGACCGCGGCGCGCCATCGCGGGCAAGAAAAAGCCCCTGCTCAAAAAGTAAATGGCCCAAGCGAAACCAGCAGGCGCCAAGCGCGCCAAGAAAGTCGTCGAGGCGGAAGGCATCGCGCATATCACGGCTACGTTCAACAATACGCTGATCACGATCACCGACATGCACGGGAACGGCATCACATGGGGTTCCTCGGGTAAAGCCGGCTTTCAGGGTTCGAAAAAGTCGACGCCCTTTGCGGCGACCGTTGCGGCCGAGCAGGCGGCGCGCGAGGCCCTGAATCTTGGCGTACGCCGGGTGCATGTGCGTGTGCAGGGTCCGGGTTCCGGGCGGGAGTCGGCGATTCAGGCGCTCGCCACCGCGGGCCTGCAGATCCGCTCGATTCGCGACGTCACGCCCATTCCCCATAACGGGTGCCGGCCGCCCAAGAAGCGGCGGGTCTGACGTGGCGCGCTATACCGGTCCTGTGTGCCGCTTGTGCCGCCGCGAGGGCACGAAGCTCTTTCTCAAGGGAACGCGCTGCCTCACGGAGAAGTGCGCCGTCGAGCGGCGGGCCTATCCGCCGGGGCAGCATGGGCAGTCGGGCGGCCGGCGTCGCAAGGCGTCGGAATACGCCAAGCAGCTGCGTGAGAAACAGAAGGTCCGGCGCATTTACGGGATCTCGGAGCGGCAGTTCCGCAACATTTTCAATCGCGTGCTGAAAGAACCGGGGGTCACCGGCGAGGCACTGCTCGTGGCGCTCGAGAGCCGCCTCGATAATCTCGTGTACCGGCTGGGCTTTGCCGTTTCGCGCAAGCAGGCGCGCCAGCTCGTGCGGCACCGTCACATCGCGGTCAACGGCCGGATTCTCGACGTACCCTCCTATCGGGTCAAGCCCGGCGACGAGGTCAAAGTCGTGGAGGCGAGCCGGGAGTTGGCGCAGGTCAGGGCGGCGCTCGAACAGTCGGTGCGAGGCCAGCCTGTTTCATGGATCCAAGTGGACACCGAGAAGGCGCTGGGAAGGATGACGGAGCGGCCAACGCGTGACGCCATCCCCATCGCTGCGCAAGAACAGTTAATCGTCGAGCTCTATTCCAAGTGATCACTACTCTCGATTTGACGGGACTCGTTCATCCGCACCTGGTCGAAATGACCAAGCGGGAGGACAACCCGAATGCAGCCGAGTTCCGCCTCCAGCCCCTGGAGCGCGGGTACGGATACACGCTGGGCAATTCGCTCCGTCGCATGCTGCTCTCCTCGCTGCGCGGCGCCGCGGTCTGGGCGTTTCGTCTGGAGGGCGTCGTGCACGAGCACCAGACCATTCCCGGCGTGGTGGAAGACGTGCATCAGATCATTCAGCGCTTGAAGCAGCTGACGCTGGTGCTCGCGCCTGAAGCCGAAGAAGCCGTGCTCCACGTGCGCCGCCAAAAGGGGGGGGCAGTGTACGCGCGCGACATCGAGCCGAACAGCGCGGTCACGATCGTCAATCAAGACCTGTTGCTGTTCACCCTGCAGGACGACCGCGAGTTGTCCGGCGAGTTTTACGTCAACAAGGGTCGTGGCTACGTCGAAGCGGAGCAGCACCCGCTCGACCGCTCCATGCCGGTCGACGTGGTGCGAGTGGATTCGATTTACAATCCGGTGCGCCGTGCGAACTTCACGGTCGCCGAGACCCGCGTCGGCCAGCGGACCGACTACGACCGTCTCACGCTCACGGTCGAGACGAACGGAACGATCTCGCCCGAGGATGCGGTCGCGTATGCCGCGGCACTCGCCCAGGAGCACTTCCGTTTCTTCGTCGATTTCGGCAAGGTCCCCACGGTTGCGGCGCCGTCCGCGGGCAACGGGGGGGCGTCGAGCCATCTGCGCGAGGTTCTGAACCGCAGCATCGACGATGTCGGCCTCTCGGTGCGCTCGGTCAACTCGCTCAAGAACTCGAACATCCGGACCCTGGGCGATCTCGTGCAGTACCGCGAAGAAGACCTGCTCAAGGTCAAAAACGTGGGCGAGAAGGCCCTGGGCGAGATCGCCGAATTGCTCCGGCGTGAAGGGCTGAACTTCGGAATGCGCACGGAAGAGGTCGATGGCGAATTCCGTGTGGTCGATCCCGGAACGACGCCGCAGGCGCAGCCGACGGATGGCGTTCCGGTCGAGGGGGAGTAGTGCGCCACCGCGCCAAGGCTCGGCAGCTCTCCCGTACCGCGAGCCACCGCAAGGCGCTGCTCGCGAACATGGCCACGAGCCTGTTCCGGCACGACGGCATTGTGACCACCGAGGCCAAGGCCAAGGAGCTGCGGCCGTACGCGGAGCGGCTGATCACGCTGGCGCGGCGGGGCGACCTCCACGCGCGCCGGCTGGTCGAGGCACGGCTCAAGGATCGAGACGTGGCGCACCGGTTGTTCAAAGACCTGGGACCGCGGTTCGCCTCGCGGCCCGGGGGGTACACGCGGATCATCAAGTTGGGCCATCGCTCGGGCGACGGCGCCGAGTTGGCTCGGATTGAATTACTGGGTGAGTGAACCGACCACAGGCCGCCGGAGAGAAAAAAGGGGGGGACCCAAAAGGGTCCCCCTTCCTTATTTTATCACGCCTTCACGACGCGATTGGACTTGAGGCAGCTCGTGCAGACCCGAAGACGCCGCGTCGCGCCGTCCACCCGTGCGCGCACACGTTGCAGGTTCGGATACCAGCGGCGGGGGGTTTTGTTGTTGGCGTGACTGACGTTATGCCCAGTTACCGGGCCTTTGCCGCAGATGTCACACACTCGAGCCATAGGGACCGTATCCAACGAGAATGAGCCGGGAACGACCGCGACCATCCAGAAACGCGAGGGGCGGGCCGCATGCAAGGCGCGAAACCTAAGGACGCCATTCGTTTGGAGCAACCCCGCACGGCCCTGATCACCGGCGTCACGGGGCAGGACGGCTCATATCTCGCCGAGCTGCTGCTCGAGAAAGGCTACACTGTCGTGGGCGTGGTGCGACGCACGTCTCACGATTCGTATGAACGCATCGGGCATCTGCTGGACCGGCTGCAGATCGTTCCCGCGGACCTGCTCGACCAGCATTCGCTCACGGCCGTGGTGCGCGATGCCCAGCCGCACGAGGTCTACAACCTCGCTGCCCAGAGCTTCGTCCCAACTTCGTGGGCCCAGCCCGTGCTCACGGGCGAGTTCACCGCCCTCGGCGTCACGCGGCTGCTCGAAGCAGTCCGCCTGGTGTGTCCCTCCGCCCGCGTGTATCAAGCCAGCTCGTCGGAGATGTTCGGGAAGGCGGTCGAGACGCCCCAGCGCGAAAGCACGCCCTTCTATCCGCGCTCGCCCTACGGCGTGGCGAAGGTGTACGGACACTGGATCACCGTGAACTACCGTGAGTCGTATCAGCTCTACGCCGTCAGCGGGATCCTGTTCAATCATGAGTCACCCCGCCGGGGGCTCGAGTTCGTCACCCGGAAGGTGACCCATGGAGTGGCCCGCATCGTCAAGGGGAAGGCCGGAGAGCTGCGCCTCGGCAACCTCGACGCGAAGCGCGACTGGGGGTTTGCCGGCGACTACGTGGAGGCCATGTGGCGTATGCTGCAGCAGCCCGCCCCCAACGACTACGTGATCGGGACGGGGGTCGCGCATACCGTGCGGGAGTTGTGCCAGCTGGCGTTTTCGCACGTTGGCCTCGATTGGCAGAAGTATGTGAAGGTGGATTCCTGCTTCGTGCGCCCGGCGGAAGTCGACACGCTCCTTGCCGATCCCTCCCGGGCGCAGCGCGAGCTGGGATGGCTGCCGCGCACCACGTTCGAACAGCTGGTGCGGATGATGGTCGATGCGGATCTGGAGCGCCTCGGGTGAGGGTGCTGGTTACCGGGGCGAACGGGTTCGTCGGCACCCGCCTCGTGCGCCGGCTGCTCGCCCGCGGGGTCGAGGTCGTCGCGGGTTACGGGCGCGGATCAGGCAGCGCACCCCCGGACGCTTCCGGGGCGCGGTGGGTGGCGCTCGAGATCACGAATCCCGCTGCCGTGCGCACGTTCGTTGATGTCCCGTGCGACGCCCTGTTCCACCTGGCGGGGATCGCGTCGGTCCGGGAGGCGAATCAGGCGCCCGGGCAGGCATGGGCAGTGAATGCGCTGGGCACGGCGTACGTGGCCGAGGGTCTGGCTCGGGCTCGCGAAGCGACCGGCCGCGACCCGGTGATGATTTTCGCATCGAGCGCCGAGGTGTACGAGCCTCAGTCGGGACGCCCGCACCTGGAAACCGACCGCGTCGCTCCCACGACTCCCTACGCCGCGAGCAAGCTGGGAGGGGAGCTGTCGACGCTGTCGTGGTGGCGCGGAGCGGGCCTCCGCGCTATGGTCGTGCGACCGTTCCCGCACATCGGCGCCGGTCAGGCGCCCACGTTCTGGGTGGCGCAGCGCAGTCGGGTGCTGCTCGAGGCCAAGCGGCGGAACGCGCCGGCGGTGACCGTTGGGGATCTCTCACCCATCCGGGATTTCCTGCACGTGGAGGACGTGGTTGACGCATACCTGGGGCTGCTCGAGCACGGCAGGGCGGGGGAGGTTTACAATATCGCGTCCGGCCACCCGATCGCGCTCGAGGAAATGCATGCAAAGCTCGAGCAGGTGATCGGCGTTCATCCGCTGCATGAGCGCGCGCCGCAGGAGGTCCGCACGGATGCGCGACCGTACCTCGTGGGCGACGCGTCCAAGCTCCGGGCGGCCACCGGCTGGGTTCCGCGACGCTCGCTCGAACAGGTTTTGGAAGAGGTAGTCGATGCCCAGACGGTCTGAGCTGAAGCGCATTCTGTTGCTCGGCTCCGGTCCGATCGTGATCGGACAGGGAGCGGAATTCGATTACTCCGGCACGCAGGCCGTCAAGGCGCTGCGTGAGGAGGGCTGCACGGTCATTCTCGTGAATTCGAATCCCGCCACGATCATGACCGATCCCGAGCTTGCCGACCGCACCTACATCGAGCCGGTGACGCCCGAATGGGTTCGCCTCGTGATCGAGCGGGAGCGGCCCGACGCGCTCCTGCCTACGATGGGTGGTCAGACCGCCCTGAACGTCGCGATGGCGCTCTCGCGGGACGGGACCCTCGAGCGGTTCGGGGTCGAGCTGATCGGTGCCAACGCGCGTGCGATTCAGATGGCCGAGGATCGGGCGGAGTTCGCGGCGGCGATGCGGCGCATCGGCCTCGCCGTTCCGGCCGGCCAGACGGTCTCCACCGTCGCGCAGGCGCTCGAGGCGGTTGGCGAGCTTGGCTATCCCGCCGTGATCCGTCCATCGTTCACCCTGGGCGGGACCGGGGGTGGGATCGCGTTCAACCGTGCGGAGTTCGAGGAAGCCGCGGATCGCGCGCTCGAGCTATCGCCGGTGCACACCACGCTGATCGAGCGCAGCGTGCTCGGGTGGAAGGAATTCGAGCTGGAAGTGATGCGCGACGGTCGCGACAACGTGGTGATCGTCTGCTCGATCGAGAACGTCGATCCCATGGGGGTGCACACCGGCGACTCGATCACCGTCGCGCCCGCCATGACGTTGACCGACCGCGAATATCAGCGGATGCGCGACTCGGCCATCGCCATCATTCGCGAGATCGGCGTGGAAGCGGGGGGATGCAACATCCAGTTCGCCGTGAATCCCGCGGACGGCGAGATGCTCGTGATCGAAATGAACCCGCGGGTCTCGCGCAGCTCCGCCCTCGCGTCCAAGGCGACGGGCTTTCCCATCGCGCGCATCGGGACGAAGCTCGCGCTCGGGTATACGCTCGACGAGCTCCCCAACGACATCACGCGCACCACGCCCGCGTCGTTCGAGCCCGTGCTCGATTACGTCGTGGTGAAAGTGCCGCGGTTCGCGTTCGAGAAGTTCCCCACGGCCGACTACCGGCTCACGACGCAGATGAAATCCGTCGGCGAAGCGATGGCGATCGGTCGCACGTTCAAGGAGGCGTTCCAGAAGGGCCTGCGCGCGCTCGAAGCGGGCCGGTCGGGATGGGTCACGAGTCAGACACTCGCCGATGACCGGCTCACGAGCGACTCGCCTGAAGACCTGCGGGTCGCGCTCCGCACGCCGACTCCGGAGCGGGTATTTCAGATCAAGCGCGCGCTCAAGGCGGGCCTGTCCGTCGATGTGATCGCACAAGCGTCCGGCATCGACCCGTGGTTCCTGTACCAGCTCGAGGAGCTGATCGCGGCGGAAGACTGGTTCCGTCGCCTCGACGTGACTGGCGCGCCGGAACTGAGACGCATGAAGCGGCTGGGCTTTTCCGACGCGCAGCTGGCGGCGCTCCGCGGCACGACGGAAGCGGAGCTGCGGGAACTGCGCTGGCGCGTGGGCGTGCATCCCGCATACAAGACGGTGGACACCTGCGCTGGGGAATTCCCGTCGTCTACGCCATACCTCTATTCATCGTATGACGACGAAAACGAATCCGAACCGCTGGGCGACCGCGCGATCGTGATTCTCGGCAGCGGTCCGAATCGGATCGGGCAGGGAGTGGAGTTCGACTACTGCTGCGTTCGCGCTGCACTCGCGTTCCGGGAGCTCGGCTACCGCACGATCATGATCAACTCGAACCCGGAGACGGTTTCGACCGACTTCGACATTTCGGACAAGCTGTATTTCGAGCCGCTCACGCTCGAAGACGTGCTCGAGATCGTCCGCTGGGAGCGGCCCAAAGGCGTCGTGGTCCAGTTCGGCGGTCAAACGCCGCTCCGGCTCACCAAGCCCCTCGAAGCGGCCGGCGTGTCGATCTTGGGCACGTCGCCGGACGCGATCGATATCGCCGAGGATCGTGAGCGGTTCGAGGCGCTGGCCCGACGCCTGGGCGTGAACCAGCCGGCCAACGGCACCGCGCGTTCGGTCGAAGAGGCCGTGAAAATTGCGAATCGGATTCACTATCCGGTGCTGATTCGTCCGTCCTACGTGCTGGGCGGGCGAGCCATGGAGATCGTGTACGACGAGGGGTTCCTGCGGGACTACTTTCAGCGCGCGGTGCGCGTGGCGCCCGAGCACCCGGTGCTGATCGATCGCTTCCTGGAAGACGCCTTCGAAGGCGACGTCGACGCCATTTGCGATGGAGAGCGCTGCGTCATTGGCGGGGTGATGCAGCATATCGAAGATGCCGGGGTCCACTCGGGCGACTCGGCCTGCGTACTCCCCCCCTACCTCATCGGCGACCGTCAGGTCGAGGAGATGCGGCGCCATACCAAGGCGTTCGCCCGGGCGCTCGGAGTCGTGGGACTCGTGAATGTGCAGTACGCCATCAAGGACGGCGTCATCTACGTGCTGGAAGTGAACCCCCGGGCATCGCGAACCGTTCCCTTCGTCAGTAAGGCTACAGGCGTGCCCCTAGCCAAGCTTGCCGCGGCGGTGATGGTCGGTCGCAGTCTGGACGAACTGGGCCTGCCCGATGACCTTCCCGTCCCGGGGGTGGCGGTCAAGGAGGCGGTGTTCCCGTTCACCAAGCTGCCCGGCGTAGATACGTTGCTCGGGCCGGAAATGCGGTCTACCGGCGAAGTGATGGGGTTCGCCGATAGTTTCGGCATGGCGTTCGCGAAGGCGCAGATTGCCGCGGAAGGAAGTCTCCCGCTCTCGGGGGCGATATTCGTGACGGTGAATGATTCCGATAAGCCGACCGTCGCGCCCATCGTGCGCCGGTTTCACGAAATGGGATTCCGGATTCTCGCCACGGACGGCACGCAGAAGTACCTGCGCGCACGCGGGATCCCCGCCGAGCGGGTCGGGAAAGTCCACGAGGAGCGGCCGAACGCGATCGACTTGATCGTGTCGGGGGAGATTCAGCTGCTCATCAATACGCCGCTCGGCAAGTTCACGCAGGCCGACGATTATGCAATCCGGCGCGCCGCTCTGGTGCACCGTGTGCCTTATACCACGACGATGTCCGCCGCGAGTGCCGCAAGCGACGCGATCCTCGCGTTGCGTTCGCGGGCGGGCAGCGTGAGGAGTCTCCAGGAATGGCACGAAAAAACAGCTCTTCCAAAGCTCGAGGGTCCGGGAAGAACGGTGGCGGGTCTCGGAAACAGGCAGGCCGTCACGGGGCGGTAGCGGCCGCGCCGGCCAAAGCCGCGGCGAAATCCGAGTCGAAGCCCGCGGCCGCGCCGCCGCCGGCGAAAATCAAGTTTCGCGGCAAGATGCTCGAGAACGAGCCGCTGGCCCGGTACACCACGTACCGCATCGGCGGTCCGGCGCGCTATCTGCTGACCCCCGGCGAGGTCGAAGACGTCGAGAAAGCGCTGCGATTCGCGGAGGAGAAAGGGGTCCCCTGGATCGTGCTCGGACTCGGTTCGAACGTGCTCGTGAAGGACGGCGGCTTCCCCGGGCTCGTGATCAAAATGGGCAAGGGGATGGACAAGTTCGAGATGAAGGGCGCCACGGCGATCGTCGGCCCGGGCATGCCTACGCCGATTCTCGCGCGGCGGACCGCGGAAGCGGGTTTCGTGGGCGTGGAGCGATTCATCGGGATTCCGGGAACGGTGGGCGGCGGCGTCTACATGAACGCGGGGGCGCACGGCGCCGAGTTCGCGGAGGTCGTCACCGAGGTGACGGTGATGGATCCCAAGGGCAAGATCAAGCAGCTCGCCCGCAAACAGATTCCGTTCAAGTATCGCACGAGCGGCCTGGGCCAGGTGATCGTGCTCGAGGCGAAACTCGGGCTCGGCGAGGAGGTGCCCGCGAAGTTGAAAGAGATTCAAAGCCGCCTGTTGCGGTGGCGCAAGGCGGGGACGCCGTTCGACCAGCCGTGTTGCGGGTCGGTGTTCAAAAATCCGTCTGCGACGAGGACGGCGGGAATGCTCATCGAGGAAGCCGGCCTGAAGGGCTTCCGGATCGGCGGGGCGCACGTATCGATCCTGCATGCGAATTACATCGTGAACACCGGGAACGCGACTGGATCCGACGTGCTCAAGGTCATCGATCACGTGCGCAAGACCGTGTCGAAAAAGCTGGACGTGGAGCTCGAGCTTGAAGTGAAAGTGATCGGCGTCTGAGCGTGGCCGCTCGGGATTATTTCGTGCACGAGTCGAGCTACGTCGACGACGGCGCCCAGATCGGGTCGGGCACGAAAATCTGGCATTTCTGCCATGTCATGCCGAGGGCGGTGATCGGGGAACGCTGCAATCTGGGCCAGAACGTGGTCGTCATGCCGGGCGCGCGGCTCGGCAACAACGTGAAGGTCCAGAACAACGTCTCGATCTACGAAGGGGTCGAGCTCGAAGACGACGTATTCTGCGGCCCATCCTGTGTCTTTACGAATGTGCGCACCCCGAGAAGCCACGTCTCGCGCAAACACGTCTACGAGCACACGCTCGTGCGCCGCGGCGCCGCGATCGGGGCGAATGCCACGATCGTCTGCGGGGTCACGCTCGGGGAGTACGCGTTTATCGGTGCGGGCGCCGTGGTCACGTCGGACGTGCCGGGTTTCGCGTTGATGGTGGGCGTGCCCGCACGCCGGGTGGGGTGGATGTGCCAGTGCGGCGAGCAGCTGCGGCTCGCGTCCGGAGCGGCGACTTGTGCCGTCTGCGGGGCGCGCTACGCCGAGAGCGCGGGAACGCTGCGGCAGACCGCGCCTCCGGTACAACCCGCGGCCGTCGCCGGCCGGTCGGCCGGCTAGCGCACCCCTGGTGAACGTTCCGCTGCTCGATCTCGTCGCGCAGTACCGCTCGATACGAGACGAGGTCCTTCCGGCGCTTCAGGCGGTCATCGAATCGCAGCAGTTCATCATGGGTCCCGCCGTGGGACAGCTCGAGACCGCCGTCGCGGCGCTGTCGCACGCGCGGTTCGGGATTGCGTGCGCCAGCGGGACCGACGCGTTGCTCCTGCCGCTCAAGGCGCTTCAGTTCGTTGCCGGCGACGAGGTCATCACTACGCCGTTCACGTTCTTCGCCACCGCGGGGGCGATCCACAACGCGGGCGGCCGGCCCGTGTTCGTGGACATCGAGCCGGATACGTTCAATCTCGATCCGCGAGCGGTGGACGCCGCCGTCACCCCGCGGACCCGCGTGATCCTTCCCGTTCACCTCTACGGACAAATGGCGGCGATGGAGCGCGTGCTCGCGACGGCGAGCCGCGCGGGCGGAGTGAAGGTGCTGGAAGACGCCGCCCAGGCGATCGGCGCGCGCCGCTCGATCGACGGCGAGTGGCGGATGGCGGGTGAGCTTGGCTGGGTCACCGGGTATTCGTTCTTTCCGAGCAAGAATCTGGGCGCCTGGGGCGACGCGGGGATGATGGTCACTTCGGACGAACGTACGGCCGAGCGGCTGCGCAAACTGCGCCTGCATGGCGGCGCCAAGCAATATCACCATGAGGAAGTGGGCACCAACTCCCGGCTCGACACGATGCAGGCCGCGGTGCTGCTGGCCAAGCTGCCGCATCTCGCGGCTTGGTCGGCCCGGCGCCGCGAGCATGCCGCCTACTACAGCGCCGCGCTTCAGGACGTGGCGGGCGTGCGGCCTCCGGTGATTGCCGCGAATAACGAGCACATCTTTCATCAGTACACGCTGCGCGTGGAGCGCCGCGATCAGCTGCAGGAGCATCTCAAGGCGCGCGGCATCGGCAGCGCGGTCTACTATCCGCTGCCCCTGCACCTGCAGCCCTGCTTCGCGGATCTGGGCTATCGCCGTGGACAATTCCCCGAGGCGGAGCGCGCAGCGGCCGACGTGCTGTCGCTGCCCGTTTATCCCGAGCTCACGCGCGCGCAGCTCGACTACGTGATCGACGCGATCGCGGGCTTCTACGCATGAGCCGGATTCGTCTGGGCGTGGTCGGGGCGGGCGCGTGGGGGCGGAATCATGTGCGCACGGTGGCGGCGCTGGCGGAGGCTGAGCTTGCCGGCGTGTGCGACACCGATGCGAAAGTCCGGGAACGCGTGGCGCGGGCGTACCCGGGAGTGTTCGTCACGAGCGAGTTGCCGGCGCTGCTCGAGCGGGTTGACGGCGTCGTGATTGCCTCGCCGGCCACGACCCATGCTAGCGTGGCGCTCGCGTGTATCGCGCACGGCACGCCGTGCCTGGTCGAGAAGCCATTCGCGCTCTCGGCCGCCGATGCGGCACGCGTGGCGCGCGAGGCTGCGGCGCAGCATACGCCCGTTGTGGCGGGCCACTTACTCCTGTTTCATCCGGCGATCGAGCGGCTGCGTTCATTGCTCGACGCGGGCGAGCTTGGTAAGATCTTTTACCTGTACGGGTTACGGGTTAACCTCGGCCAGGTTCGGGCCGACGAAAATGCGCTGTGGAGCTTTGGTCCGCACGATGTGTCTGTGGCACTCTACTTGCTCGGCGAGACTCCAGTCCGGGTAGCCGCGCAAGGCCGAGGCTATCTCCAGCCCAAGGTCGAAGACGTCGTCTTCGTCACTATGGATTTTGCGAGCGGTGTGCTGGGCCAAATGCAGCTATCGTGGCTCGACCCGCACAAGGAGCGAAAACTCACCGTGGTTGGGGCGCGCAAGATGGTCGTGTTCGACGACATGGAGGCGCGGGAAAAGCTGCGCATCTATGATAAGGGCGTGGACCGGCCGCCCGAGTACCGTTCCTACGGTGAAAGCCTCGCGATTCGCGAAGGTGACATTTTCATCCCCAAGATTCCCAATGTCGAGCCGCTCGCGGCGGAGCTGGCGCATTTCGTCCGAGTGGTCCAGCGCGCGGAGCCGCCCCGGCCCGGCGCGGCCGCGGAAGACGCCGTGCACGTCGTGCGGGTGCTCGAAGCCGCGACGCGTTCGCTTGCACGCGGAGGAGTTCCAGAGGCCGTATGAGTTCTGCTTCTGCCCCCGCAGTGATGGCACAGTCCCCGAGTGATGTGTTGCTCACGAAAGCTCACGATCATACGGCGCTGATCGGGATTGTCGGGCTGGGCTACGTGGGACTTCCGCTGGCGATGGAGTTTGCGCGCGCCGGATTTCGCGTGCTCGGATTCGACGTGAGTACCCGGGTGGTCGACGGCCTCAACGCCGGGCGCTCGCACGTCCAGGACGTTCCGTCGGCCGACCTCGCGCGCTGGACCAGCGCGCGGCAATTCACCGCCACCACGGACCTGCTGCGTCTGAAAGAGCCGGACGTCGTATCGATCTGCGTTCCCACGCCGCTCTCCAAGACCAAGGACCCGGACGTCAGCTACGTGCTCGCGGCAACCGAGTCCGTCAAGCAGACGCTCCGGCGCGGCCAGCTGATCGCACTCGAATCGACCACGTACCCGGGGACGACACGGGAACTGATGCTGCCCGCGCTCGAGAGCACCGGTCTCAAGGTGGGAGTCGATTTCTTCCTCGCGTTTTCGCCCGAGCGCGTGGATCCCGGCAATCCGAAGTGGAACACGCACAATACCCCCAAGGTCGTGGGCGGCATTACCGAGGCGTGCCGCCGCGTGGCCATGGCGGTCTACCAGCCGGCCATCGAGCGCCTCGTCCCCGTCTCGTCCACGGAGGCCGCGGAGCTCGTCAAGATTCTCGAGAACACGTTCCGCTCGGTGAATATCGGGCTCGTCAATGAGATGGCGATCGTGTGCGACAAGCTCGGCGTGAACGTGTGGGAAGTCATCGACGCGGCCGCCACGAAGCCGTTCGGGTTCATGAAGTTCACGCCGGGTCCGGGCGTGGGCGGTCACTGCATTCCGCTGGATCCGCATTACCTCGCGTGGAAGATGCGGACCCTGAACTACCGCACCCGCTTCATCGAGCTCGCGGGCGAGATCAACGCCGCGATGCCGGAGTACTGGGTCGGACGCGTGGTGGACCACCTGAACGAGCACGGCAAAGCCGCGCGCGGCAGCCGCGTGCTCGTGTTGGGCGTCGCCTACAAGAAGGATATCGGCGATATCCGCGAGAGCCCCGCGCTCGACGTGGTGCGGCTCTTGGAACGCCGCGGCGCCGTGGTCTCCTACCACGACCCCCACGTCGCCGTCCTCAAGGAAGAGGATATCGACCTCAAGTCCGTGCCGTTGAACGCGCAGACGCTCGAGGCCGTGGATTGCGTGATCATCGTGACTGATCACGCGGGAGTGGATTACGGTCTCGTGGCCCGACACGCGAAGGTCGTGGTCGACACGCGGAATGCGCTCCCGCGTTCGCGCCGGGATGGCGGCGCCGACGGCGGAGGAACGAGCGCGTGAAGGTTGCCGTTGTCGGAACGGGGTATGTCGGGCTCGTGGTTGGTTCCTGCCTCGCGGAGACCGGCAACGATGTCATCTGCGCCGATCTCGATGCGGGGAAGATCGCGAACCTGCGGGAGAATCGGCTGCCCATCTACGAACCGGGGCTCGAGCCGATCGTCATCCGAAACCAGCGGGTGGGGCGGCTCCAGTTTACCACCGACATCGGAACGGCCATCGAGCGATCGGATGTGATCTTCATCGCGGTCGGGACGCCCCAGGACGAGGATGGCTCGGCCGATCTCCAGCATGTGCTCGATGTGGCGCGGGCCATCGGTCGTCACATGAACGGCGCCAAGACGATTGTCACGAAGAGCACGGTTCCGGTCGGTACGGCGGAGCGGGTGCGGGCGGAGATCGCCCGTCTCACGAAGTGCCCGTTTCACATCTGCTCCAACCCGGAGTTCTTGAAGGAAGGGGCCGCGGTCGAAGACTTCATGAAGCCCGACCGGGTGGTCATCGGGGTCGACTCTCCCGAAGCGAGCCAGATCATGGGCGAGCTGTACGCGCCGTTCGTCCGCACCGGCAATCCGATCATCTTCATGGATATCCCCTCGGCCGAGATGACCAAGTACGCGGCGAACGCGATGCTCGCGACCCGCATCTCGTTCATGAATCAGATCGCGCAGCTGTGCGAAGTCGCGGGCGCCGACGTGACTCGCGTACGCAAGGGGCTGGGGACGGATCGCCGGATCGGGCCCGCATTCCTGTTCCCAGGGCCCGGGTACGGGGGCTCGTGCTTTCCCAAGGACGTGCAAGCGCTGATCCGGACCGGGGAGGAGCGCGGCGTACCGCTCGAGATCCTGAGGGCGGTCGAATCGGCCAACCAACGGCAGAAACTCGTGCTGTTCGAAAAGCTGCAGCGCCACTTCAATGGCTCGCTCGCCGGATCGACGATTGCGGTCTGGGGGCTCGCGTTCAAGGCCGAGACCGACGACGTACGCGAAAGCCCGGCGCTGGTGCTCATCGAGGCGTTGCTCGAGGCCGGCGCGAAAGTCCGGGTCCACGATCCCGCGGCGATCGAGTCCGCCCGGCGTCACCTCCAACATCGCGTGGTATACGCCGCCCATGCCTACGAGGCGCTGGAAGGCGCCACGGCGCTCGCGATCCTGACTGAATGGCTCGAGTACCGCAATCCTGACTTCGACCGCATCAGGGGGCTGCTCTCGCGTCCCCTGATCGTCGACGGGCGGAATCTCTATGATCCGGACCGCATGGCCCGACTGGGATTCACCTACGACAGTATCGGACGGCGACTCGCGTGCGCCTCCTCGTAACCGGCGCCGCGGGATTTCTCGGGTCGCATCTCTGCGACCGCTTGATTGCCGCCGGGCACCGCGTAGTGGGGGTAGACAACTTCATCACGGGATCGCAGGCCAATCTCGCCCACCTGAAGCACAATCCGAATTTTCAGTTCGTGGTGCACGACGTCACCAACTTCATCGATGTCTCGGGTCCACTCGACGGCGTGTTGCACTTCGCGAGCCCCGCGAGTCCGGTGGACTACCTGGAGTATCCGATTCAGACGCTCAAAGTGGGCTCGCTGGGCACGTACCGGGGCCTCGGGTTATCCAAGGCGAAGAACGCGAGGTTCCTGCTGGCCTCGACCTCCGAGGTGTACGGCGACCCGCTGGTGCATCCGCAGCCTGAGAGCTATTGGGGTAACGTCAATCCCGTGGGTCCGCGCGGCGTGTACGACGAAGCCAAACGCTTCGCCGAGGCCATGACGATGGCATACCATCGCTTCCACGGCGTCGACACGCGCATCGTGCGGATCTTCAACACCTATGGGCCGCGCATGCGGCCCCACGATGGACGGGTGGTCTCGAACTTCATCGTACAGGCGTTGCAGGGCGAGCCGCTCACCGTCTACGGCGACGGGTCGCAAACCCGCTCGTTCTGTTATGTCGACGATCTCATCGACGGGATCGTGCGGTTGTTCGAACGCGGCGAGGCCGAGCCCACCAACATCGGGAACCCGAACGAGTTTACCGTTCGGCAGTTGGCGGAACAGGTCCTCCGGCTCACGGGTTCACGGAGCCAGATCGTCGAGCGTCCCCTGCCCACCGACGATCCCAAAGTCCGCAAACCCGATATCCGGCGCGCCTGCACGACGCTGGGATGGGAGCCCCGTGTGGCGCTCGAGGAGGGTCTCACGCGGACCATCGAGTATTTCCGAACCACAATTCGCTAAAAGTTCCACGCCGACCTTCGGGGCTCTCGCCCGGGAGGCCATTCGTTCCGCCATTC
>Ga0335079_10002827_pt1 | contig 19987 bp, 17 predicted proteins | sample Lox_Sample_33_FD_206719 | JGI IMG/M metagenome (GOLD analysis project Ga0335079, IMG submission 206719) | Soil microbial communities from Loxahatchee National Wildlife Refuge, Florida, United States - Lox_Sample_3.3 | ecosystem: Environmental > Terrestrial > Soil > Wetlands | place: USA... | reverse complement strand
AGCCCCGGTGATTGCTTCGCACTCCTCCTCTCGGGCAATCTGTAATGCTCCGCGCAATATGAGCGACGATATGCTGCGTGCGGTAGCAAAAAATGGCGGCGTCGTGGACGTTAACTTCTTCTCCGGATTTGACGATCAGGCGTATTGGAATGCGACGCAAGCGAATGAAAAGGCCATCGGCCAGAGCATGCAGGAGTACGCGGCGAAGCTCAAGGCCGAAGGCAAAACGCCGTCGTATCTGGATGAAGAAAAGATCGAGCGCGAGTGGATGGCGAAGATTCCTCGGCCCCCATTCAAAGTGCTCATTGATAATATCGACCATATCGCCAAAGTTGCAGGCGTGGACCACGTCGGCCTGGGCTCAGATTTTGATGGAGTTAGCGGGGCGACTCCGGAAGGAATGGATTCCGCGGCAGATTTGCCCAGGATTACACAAGCATTGCTGGATCGCGGTTACAGCCCGCAGGACATCCACAAAATCCTGGGTGGCAACCTGTTGCGGGTATTCCGTGAGGTCGAACAAGTGGGCCGGCAAATGCAGGCCCAGCAACCGGCATCGCAGCCAGGCAAGTGAGAGATCCTCGCTCTGTCGTACAATTTGGTATTCCACTACTCGGGCGGGCGACAGTCTGCCGAAACGTTTTAGCGTGAATTGATTCAGTTTCACTGTCAAAGGAGCCAACGTGCAGAAACTTATACTTGCTATCCCTGCTGCTCTTCTCCTAACCGCATTGTCATGGAGCCAGGCGAAGCCTGCGTCTTCTCAACCCACAGCCGTGATCGACACCACGGCCGGGAAACTGACTTGTAACCTGTTTCCGGACAAGGCCCCGATCGGGGTTGCCAACTTCATCGGCCTGGCAGACGGAACCAAGGATTGGACCAGCCCGGTCACGCATGCCAAGAAACATGGCGTGCCGCTTTACGATGGCACGATCTTCCACCGGGTGATTCCGAATTTCATGATCCAGGGGGGCGACCCTATGGGCACCGGCATGGGCGACCCTGGCTATCAGTTCAAGAACGAGACTTCGCCGGATTTGAAGTTCGACCGTCCCGGCCGCCTGGCCTACGCCAACTCCGGCCCTGATACCAATGGATCGCAGTTCTTCATCACGGAGGTTCCCTACCCCAGCTTGAACGGTGGCTATACCATCTTCGGCCAGTGCGATGATGCCAGCGTGGAGTTGGTGAAGCAGATCGCGCGCATGGGTCGCGATGCCAATGACCGTCCCAATCGCCCGGTGAAGATCAATCACATCTCGATCTCGCACGCTGGGACCTCCTCAAGCAAACCTGCCGCCCAGAAGACACCTGGCAGCTAAGACCTCGATACTGCAGGACCGACGTCATCACGGAAATGGAGAAAAAGCTATGAGCCGCCAGCCTGGCACTTACGCTGTGTTTGACACTTCGGAAGGCAGCATCGTTTGCCGCCTGTTTGAGAAAGATGCCCCCAAGACCGTAGCCAACTTTGTTGAGCTCGCCGAAGGCAAGCGCGAATGGACTCATCCGGTCACCCGCGCGAAAAGCACCAACCGCCTTTATGACGGCACCATTTTTCACCGCGTGATTCCTGAATTCATGATTCAGGGAGGCGATCCGGCGGGGACTGGCTTCGGCGGCCCGGGATATCAGTTCGAAGACGAAACCAAAACCTCGCCGCACAAGTTCGATAAGCCCGGCAAGCTAGCGATGGCGAATGCGGGCCCGAACACCAACGGATCGCAATTCTTTATCACGCTGGCTCCAACCACCTGGCTGACAGGCAAGCACACAATTTTCGGCGAGGTGGTTGAAGGGCAGGACGTCGTCGAAAAGATCGTGGGCGTTCCGCGCAACCGCCAGGACAAGCCCAATAAAGACGTCGTCCTGAAGTCGGTCGTGATCGAGCGAGCCTAGATGAGGTTCCATCGAGCCGGATTAGCCAGCATATTTCCTTCCCTTCGGCAGTTGAGATGACCGAAGGGAAGGACCGATGCTACACCCCGATGACTTCCACCAGTTCCTTCACCGCTGCTACGCTTTTGTCCAGGCCGGCCCGCTCTTCCGCGGTCAGCTTGATTTCGATAATCTGCTCGATCCCCTTAGCGCCCAGCTTAACGGGAACGCCAACGTACAATCCTTTGACCCCGTATTCACCCTGCAGGAGAGCCGCGCATGGGAGGATCTTTTTCTTGTCCTTCAGGATTGCCTCCACCATCTCCGTCACTGCCGCAGAAGGCGCATAGTAAGCGCTCCCGGTCTTTAGATACTTCACGATTTCGGCGCCGCCATCGCGCGTGCGCTGCACGAGCTTCTCAATCGTCATCGCGTCCAGCAACTCCGTGATCGGGATCCCCGCCACGGTGGAGTAGCGTGCCAGCGGCACCATAGTGTCGCCATGTCCCCCTAAGACGAATGCAGTCACGTTCTCTACGCTGACCTTCAGTTCGTCGGCAATGAAGGCCCGGAAACGGGCAGAGTCGAGCACGCCTGCCATGCCAATCACGCGCTCTCGGGGAAACTTGCTCATCTTGTAGGCGGCCTGCGCCATGGCATCCAACGGATTGGAAACAACGATAAGAATGCAGTCGGGAGAAAAATGAATCACTTTTCCGACCACGTCGTTCATAATCTTGTGGTTGGTATGAAGTAGATCGTCACGGCTCATGCCCGGCTTACGCGGGATACCGGCGGTTATGACCACGATGTCGGAGTGGGCCGTGTCCGCATAGTCCTGGGTGCCGATCACGTGCGCATCGCACTTTTCAATCGGCATCGCTTCGAGCAGGTCGAGGCCCTTCCCTTGCGGGACGCCCTCGATGATGTCAATCAGCACCACATCTGCCAGTTCCTTGGAGGCAATCCAGTGGGCGGCTGTCGCCCCTACGTTGCCGGAACCCACAATCGTCACTTTCTTTCGCATGAGAAGTCCTTTCTAAGATTGTCCTGATCAGACAGCTTTGTGCGCCGCGGCTCCGCGCATGTTCTCAATGATGCCGCTGGCGAACTCGCTCGTCTTCACCTTGGTTGCGCCCTCCATCAGGCGCTCAAAGTCGTACGTCACTTTTTTCATCTCGATGGTGCGCTCCAGGCCGCGCTCGATGAGATCCGCGGCTTCACCCCAGCCGAGGAAACGAAACATCATCACCCCCGACAAAATGACCGAACCCGGGTTGATCATGTCCTTATCCGCATACTTGGGCGCGGTGCCGTGCGTGGCTTCAAACACCGCGTATCCATCGCCCACATTGGCTCCAGGAGCGATGCCCAGGCCTCCCACCTGCGCGGCGCAGGCATCCGAGATGTAATCGCCGTTGAGGTTGGGAGTAGCAAGCACGGAATACTCTTCCGGACGGGTCACAATCTGCTGGAAGATGGAATCGGCAATCCGGTCGTTGATCATTAACTTTTTCTTCCATGTACCTTGGCCATGGCTGGAATAGATGGCGTCCAGAACCGTTTTCACTTCCTCGCACACAGACTGCCGGAAGTCCTCGGTGGCGAACTCCAGGCCCGGTTCGATCAGGTTGGCATTCTGCTCGACGCTAAGATTCGAGTTCTTGTCCTTGTTGTCGAGAATCCAGCTTTCCCGCTCGGTGACCACCTGATCTCGAAACTCCTCGGTGGCGAGTTCATATCCCCACTTGCGGAAAGCGCCCTCCGTGAACTTCTGGATATTGCCTTTGTGAACCAGGGTCACACTCTTACGCTGGCTCTCCAGGGCATAGCTGATGGCCATACGGACCAAGCGCTTGGTTCCGGTCACGGAGATCGGCTTGATTCCCACGCCCGAATCCAGCCGAACCTGCTTCTTCCCGCCCTTGAGCATCTCCTGGTTCAAGAATCCAATCAATTTCGCGGCTTCGGGCGTTCCCTCTTCCCACTCGATGCCGGCGTACACATCTTCCGTGTTCTCTCGGTAAATGACGATATCCATGCGCTCGGGGTGCTTCACTGGAGATGGCGTACCCTTGTAGTAGCGCACCGGACGAACGCAGGCATAGAGGTCCAAAGTCTGACGCAGGGTAACATTCAGCGATCGTATGCCACCGCCAACCGGAGTTGTCAGCGGGCCCTTGATGGCAACGCGGAAATCGCGAATGGCACTCACGGTGTCGTGAGGAAGCCAGTTCTTGAACTTAGAGAAGGCCTTTTCTCCCGCGTACGTCTCGTACCAAACTACCTGCCGCTTGCCTTGGTAGGCCTCCGCTACGGCCGCATCAAAAACACGGACAGACGCTTTCCAGATGTCCCGGCCTGTGCCGTCGCCCTCGATAAACGGGATGATCGGGTTGTCCGGTACCTGGTACTGTCCGTCGCTGTATCCGATGAGCGCGCCGCTCGCGGGTACAGGCAAACCATTGTATGAAGCCGACATCAAGCGCCTCCGTCTGTTATCAGGGAAAAGTATGATTATAAAGGGTCGCCCGGAGCGGGTTGAAGTGCAGGCTGCTTTCCGGGGCCTGCAGCATGGGACATCAGTCCGCTGGTCTGCCCGTAACTCCACAGAGGCTAATCGGCCGCTACAATGCAGGCATGGATTGTGGCAAGCTCGATTTTGGGTGGAAACGCAGTCTGCTTATCCTGGCAGTGCTGGTATTGTGCAGGGCCGTTGCAGCAGAATCATCGTCGCCAGCCCGTTTCGGTCCCGCAGAGAACATGCAGACATCGCTTCCCTCCGCGCCCAGGCCACAAGCTTCCCCTGCGGCAAGTCCGTCCCAAAGTGCTGACTCCAATCACCCCTTCTGGGACCGAACGAATGTTCTGCTCTTTTCCGGGATCGCCGTCTTTCGTGGGCTGGACTACGCTTCCACCCGCAACATGCAGGCTCGCGGACGACAGGAAATCCTGCTTCCCGACGACGTAGTCAACAATTCGGCAGGATTCGCCAGCCTGGAGGCGGCAGCAACCATGACATCCGTTGGTATCTCTTACCTGTTGCACCATACCGGACACCACAAGCTGGAGCGTTGGCTTTCCATCGGCCACATCGGGGTTACGGCTTTCGGGGACGCGCGGAACTACGCGCTTAAATCAAAACACTAGGTATACGCATTCAAAACACGTTCGTAGACTGCTCGCACCCGCCTGCGAGTTTCGAACAGTTCCGCTTCCAGGCCTTCTGTGGTCTTGCACTGCAAAATATCGGCGGTCAGTTTCTCCGCGGCTTGGCGAGCACGGTTCGCCGGCGGGAGCCACTTCAGCGGCCGACCTGCGACAAGCCTGAGAACGTGCTCAACCGTGCGAAATAATTCGCCTGCGTGATCGAGTGTGGCGGCATCTACCTTGGATAGACATCCGGCCTCCTCACAGCGCCAGATCCGGTCCCTCAATGTCCCGCCTTTGCTCCCAACCTGGTGCTTCAACAACAGAAAACCGACAAGAAAATCGATGTCGTAGACTCCGCCTGAAGATGTCTTCAGGTTGTGTGCTCCGGTTTCCGCCGTTTCGAGCTTGGTCCGCATTTCGCGCACCGCTCGTGCAAAACTGTGGTCTGCGGCAAACCGGTCAAATAGCAACCTTGTGGACGCAAAAGCCTGATCACTAAGACTGCGCGAGCCCGCCAGAAAACGCAGCTTGGTGTACATCAGCGCCTCCCATGGGTCCGCCTGGCGCTCGAAGTACTCTTCGAGCTGATACGGGGTCGCGAGCAATTCGCCCTCTGCGCCGCGAGGACGCAAGCGAACGTCCACCGGACAAATCATTCCTTCCCGGGTGTAAGCAGCGAGGGCATGCATTACCAGCTCCGCGGCCTTTGTCAGCCGCTCACGATCGCCCCGCGTGTGGCAGACAAAAAGCAGATCCGCATCAGAAAGCACGTCGAACTCGCAGCTTCCCAGGCGGCCCACAGCCATGAGGGTTAAGCCCTCGGGATTACCGCTCATCTGAAACGCTGCTGCGATCGCGTCATCAGTCGTCGCGGTGTAAGCCGCTAGCGATTCATGCACATCGCGCGGAAGTAGAATGTCTCTTGCTCCAATAGCAAACAACCGGTGCCGGTAGTAACTCCGGAGCAACCCCAGCTTGTCGGCGCGTTCCCCCGGTGAGGATGCCAGGTACTCACAAACCGGGTCCGCTGAAATCCGGCCTGCGGTGAGCGGGCTGTCAAAGAGATATCCCGTACCCCTTCGATCGGGCACCTTGTTCAATTCGGTGAGCGTAGCGATCTCTTGTGGGTGGCGAACCAGAACGTCGGTCAGATAGTCGCTGACCCCGAACAGGCCCAATGCCAGTTCAACTGCTTGCGGATGCCGCAAAAGCGTCGCATAACGATCCGGGCTGGTAAAAGCCGAGTTCAGAAAGCGCAGAAGGTTCCGGCGCGTTTGTGGCTCCAGATTGTCCCGGCTTGCAATCGCGAACAGCAAAGGGGAGTCGCTCGCCAGCCGCGATAGCGTGAGCCGCTCCGTCTCCGGAGTCGCGGTCAACTTTAACCCACCCCGTAGCCCGAAGGCCTCCCCCGCGAGGTCAGTCTGATCAAGGTCCTGCTCTTTGTAAACGACATGGCGGTAGATTTCCGCAACTTCAGCCATCTGGGTTTGAATCAGCGTCAGCAGATTTTCCGTGCGATATCTGCTCGGCGAATACGCTTCCATGAACCGTTCCAGGACTCGCCACTCCGGCCCCGGCGAAGGCAAGCGGTGGGTTTGCTGTCCGCGCCGCAGTTGCAGGCAATGTTCGACACGCCGGAGGAATTCGTACGCCCTTGTAAGCCGGTGAAACTCTCCGCCGCTGATGTGCTGCTTGTCGTGCAGCTTCTGCAACGAAAATAATGTCCCGCTCGAGCGCAACCAAGGTTCGCTGCCGCCGTACATCCTCTGCAGGCATTGGACCAGGAATTCGATATCGCGCAATCCGCCGCTGTCGAGCTTGACGTTGACCCGGTCCCCGCCGCCGCTGCTAGCGAGACTTACACCACGACGGCGATGCATCTTCTCCCGGGCTTCCCATGCGGTGCGGACCGCGGCGAAGTTGATGTGCTCGGTGTAAATGCGCGACCTCACCGCTTCCAGGAACTCGCGCGCCAGCGGCGCGCTCCCGGCTGAGTATCGCGCTTTGATCAAAGCCTGACGCTCCCAGTCGTGCGCCGCAGATTCGTAATAGCCGACTGCCTGCTTCAGGCTGATAGCTATTTCGCCTTGGGTCCCCTGAGGACGGAGACGCAAATCAATGCGGAACACCGGCCCGTCAGGCGTTAATCGCGAGAGGGTATCGGTTACCTCCTGGGCCAGGCGAATGAAATATTCGCGGTTGGGAATCGCCGCTGAGGCGGGCTCTTCACCATCCCCGAAAATGTAGAGCAGATCGATATCGGAGCTGTAATTCAGCTCATTGCCGCCAAGCTTGCCCATCGAGAGTATGGCAAAGGGTGTATCTGCCAAGCGTCCCGCCATGTCCAGATGCTGAGTCGCTCCATATCGCTCACGCAGTTTCACCGTGGCGTTCTGCAGGGCCTCTTGGATCAACACATCGGCCAGCGCAGAAAGTTCATTCGTCGTCTCAGCCAGAGGCGCGATTTGCAGCACATCCCGCAACATGATTCGGATGTATTCCCGCTTCTTGAACTGCGCCAGCAACTGTGCAGTATCGGTTTCAGGCGAGCGGGCGCGAAAACGAGCCAGATTCTGCCAGAACTCATCGCGTGACAGACTGCGGTCCAGTTTGCTCTCGCGCCCCAGGTAGGGCAGGAGATCGGTGTTCTGGAGGAGTGTCTCAGCGAGAAAGCGGCTGTGACCGAAAACAATGATGGCATAGTGCGCCAACACCGGCTGCTGGTCCAGGAGACTGGTAATTTCGGGAGAGGACTCGGTCAATAGCCGATGAAAGAGAAGGACAGCGGAGTCAGGATCGGGCGAGCACACCAGCAGAGCAGGCACCGCCGCAGCGAGACCCGGGGACACACGCTGCAGTATCCGGGCAAGTTCCGATTGACCGCGCTTTACGTCCTCGAAGGGAATGTCCGCGGGCACTACAATAGCATCCTGCGGCTGCCCGGAATCGGTTGAGGGTCTGCTTTGCGGCAAGGGTACTCGGCTCGCAAACTCAGCATAGCACGGGCTGCACCGCGCACCGGGTCAGCCCGCACGGCCAAGCTACCATCTGCGTGTGCCGAAGTATTTCCTCACGCCGATTGCGTTGTATCTTCCCCATGGGCCATTGTTGCCCAGGTCGGCGATACCGAGGTTCTTGTCGCGCGCCCCCAGGCGATCGAACAGAAAATGCTGGGTCACGCGGAACTCGAATCCTTTTCCCAGGTACACCCCCGCTCCCCAGGAATGCTCGATGCCGATCGCATCAAACGACCACGTATAGAGTGTCTGCGGGATGTTCTTGCCGAACAGAAATGCGGGTTCTCCGAACACCATGAACCTGCGAAGCTGGCCTTTGCCAAACGGCCGCACCTCCAGCAAACCGGAGAGCATGTAGCGCGCGAACTCGCTGCAGGGCGCATTCACTCCCCCGTATTGGCCGGCATTTCCTGCGCATAGATTGGGGTCAATTTCGTTGTGCGGCGGCGCTAGATCAAACTGGGCATAGCCCCAGAATGCGTCGTGTGGAAAGAACATGCGGTCGCTCGTATCGGTGACCGGGTTTTGTGCCCACAGTACGCCTGCCAGGGGCAGACACACCAGGAACCGCAGCAGTTGCTTCATGGCGCCTCCGGAACTTGATGGCATCGACAAGAAAGGTCAAGGACACGTCAGCAACCGGGTCTCCGCAAACGCCGGAGCCTTCCGCCCAGCCCTGTCCCCAACGATGAAGGAGCCACATTGTATCCCAGGCTGCCGCCTCAATTGGACGGGAATGCGGGCTAGATGTCGTAGTACATCGCAAACTCAAAAGGATGGGGTCGCAGTCTGATGGCATCCACCTCTTTCGAGCGCTTGTAATCGATGTAAGTGCTGAGCAGCTCTTCTGTGAAGACATCGCCCTTCAACAGGAACGAGTGATCTCTCTGCAGGGCTTCGAGCGCATCCTCGAGTGATCCGGGCATAGACGGAACCTTCGCCAATTCCTCGGGACCGAGATCGTAAATGTCCTTGTCCAGCGGTTGGCCGGGGTCAATCTGGTTCTCCACTCCGTCGAGTCCCGCCATCAGCATGGCCGCGAACGCCAGGTACGGATTGCAGCTCGGATCGGGCGGTCTGAACTCGACCCGCTTCGCTTTCGGTGAGACTGAATACATCGGAATGCGGCACGCAGCCGACCGATTGCGTCGCGAATAGGCCAGATTGACCGGGGCTTCGAACCCAGGCACCAGACGCTTATAGGAGTTGGTCGTCGGCGCGATGAGCGCGGAAAGCGCCGGCCCATGCTTGATCAATCCCCCGATGTACCACAACGCCATGGGTGATAGCCCCGCATAACCATCGCCCGCAAACAACGGCTTGCCGCCTTTCCATAGCGACTGATGAGTATGCATCCCGCTGCCATTGTCCTGAAAAATGGGTTTGGGCATGAATGTCACCGTCTTGCCATGCTTATTGGCGACATTTTTCACGATGTACTTGTAGAGCATCATCTTGTCAGCGGAACGCACCAGGGAATCGAATTTCAGATCGATCTCGGTCTGTCCCCCGGTCGCAACCTCGTGATGATGGCACTCCACCTCCATTCCGCACTTCAGCATGGTCATCACCATCTCGCTTCGAAGATTCTGATAGTGATCGGTTGGAGGCACCGGAAAATAGCCTTCTTTGTAGCGCGGGCGGTATCCCAGATTGTTTTCAGCGCGGCTTGAGTTCCAGCGTCCCTCTTCTGCATCAATGAAGTAAAACCCGTGTTGTTCGCGCTGGTCGAAACGGATGCTGTCGAAAATAAAGAACTCCGCTTCCGCCCCGAAATAGGCGGTGTCCGCCGTTCCGGTTGAGCTGAGATACACTTCGGCTTTCTTCGCGATGTAGCGTGGGTCGCGGTCGTAGCGCTGTTTCGTGACCGGATCAATGACGTCACACACCATGAGCAGCGTCGGAATTTCGGCGAAGGGATCGAGCACACAGGTGTTGGCGTCAGGAATCAGCAACATATCGCTCTCGTGGATGGCTGCCCAGCCGCGGATGGAAGATCCGTCCATGCCGAAACCTTCTTCGAATGAAGCCTCTGAGAGCTGTTGAATGGGGAAAGAAATGTGATGTTGCAGACCTGGCAGGTCGGTGAAACGCAAGTCCAACATTTTGACTTCGTTCTTCTTTACAAAGTCGAGCACTGTTTTCGGATCAGTCATGATTGCTCCTCATTATCGTCACAGGATGAAAGTCAGCACACGGCGCCGCCACGATAGAAGTCATCGCGCATGTCCTGACGGGCGCGCTCCACCCTGCTACAATTTCTTCATTATCAAAACAGAAGAGTCTAGAGGCCGCCGCAGGCTTGTTTCAATCGATACTTTTTATCGCGGCTATAAGCGCCCGTTATGGTCTGACGAACCTCGCGCGGCGGTGAGTCTTCGGCGACGGTCGCAGCCGTCTGAGTGTTCTCATGGATTTTGACCAACTCGAAACCTTTCTCGAGGTAGCGCGTCTTTCGAGTTTCTCGCGAGCGGCGGAGAAACGCTTTCGCACGCAACCTGCGATTTCCTCGCAGATCCGCTCTCTGGAGGAGGAAGTCGGCGCCAAGCTGCTGGACCGCTCAGGCGGCAAGGTATCGGTGACTGCCTCCGGCAAGCTTTTCCTCAAGTTCGCGGAGGAACTCGTGGAGGCCCGCAAGTCAGTCTTAGTCGCCGTGGCCGAGACAGAACGCGTGCCCCGGGGAGAAATTGTGGTCGCCGCCAATGAGGGCACCTGCCTCCATGCATTGCCCGAGGTGTTCGCCGAGTTCAAGAAGCAGTATCCCGATGTGAATATCAGCATCAACCGCGCGGACTATGCCAAGATCCTGGAATCGGTAATTGATAATTCTGCGGATTTTGGCGTGGTTTCTCTTCCGGTCAACGATGCGCGACTGACCGTCGTGCTCATCCACCGTGACGAGCTGGTGATTATCACGCCTCCTCAGCATGCTCTGGCTAGAAAGAAGTCCGCCACCATTTCGGACACGGCTGTTTTTCCCTTAATCGTCCCCAAAGCGGGCCATACGCGCGATGCGCTGGAAAACCTTTTCTACGAACGCAAGCTGAAGCCGCGCTACGCCATGGAACTGGATTCGAGTGAATTGCTGAAGCGTTTCGTGGCCGCGGACGTGGGGGTGGGTTTCATTGCGCGCTCCAACGTCCTCGAAGATATTCGGGCCAATGCTCTGGCCGCCATCGCAATCTCGGACGCCACGATCCGCCGCGATCTCGCTCTGGTGTTCCGGAAAGACAAGGCCCTGAGCCGCGCTGCGCTGGCCTTTATTGACATCGCTGTACGGATAAAGACCGCGGATGTGATGACGAGCGGATAAATGCTGCCGACCAAGCTGAATCGCACCGGATTCCGACCATCGTGAAGCCTTCTATTTATTTTCGATCATGTACGATCTTCATGGACTTTCTGTTGCTTGCAACTTTCTCGACCGCGCAAGCCCCTCGTAAGCTCGCTGTCAAAGATCTGCCGCCATCAGCCTTCAAATTAATCTCCATCAAAGTATCGGGAAGCAACCGCTTCTCTCCGAACGACGTCATCGCGGCTACCGGACTGCGAGTGGGTGAAACCGCCACCGACGATGATTTCAAGACCGCCAGCCGCCACCTGGCAGACAGCGGTGCTTTCAGCAATGTTGCTTATAACTTCGTGTATTCGACGGAGGGCACGACGCTTGGCTTCGACGTCACCGATGCAGCCCTGTTTGCCCCGGCGCAGTTCGACAATTTCGTCTGGCTTTCAGACCAGGAATTGCGCGAGACGCTGCATACCCAAGTGCCGCTGTTCCAGGGCGAACTTCCGCTTTCCGGGGATTTGCCCGACCAGGTTTCCGCGGCATTGCAAACGACACTGGCATTGCGCCACATCCCGGGCCAGGTGGACTACCTTCGCGCGGCCCACAATGATGGCCCGATTGAGGCATTTGTATTCAGCGTTAAGGGCGTAAACCTGCTTGTTCGCAATATCGATTTCACCGGGGCATTGCCGGCCGAACTGCCTTCCCTGCAGGCTGCCAGCACAAAAATGCTTGGTCAGGACTACTCGCGTTCTATACTTCGCACTCAAGCGGAGATCGACCTCCTGGCCGTTTACCTAACGCGCGGTTACCTGAAGGCGAAAATCGACGACGCACAGGCGAAGGTCATCGAAACAGACCCCGAGAAAACCACCGTAGACGTGACCTTCCCCGTGAACCCCGGACGTCAATATAAGCTCACCGGCGTGCAATGGTCAGGCAACCAGGCGTTTCCGGCACAGAAGCTGCAGGCACTCATTCGCGAGCAGGTTGGTCAGCCCCTGAACCTCGTACAGTTTCGAGAGGACCTCGACAACGCACGAAAACTGTATGGCACGCTTGGGTACATGACTGCCACTCTGGTTCCAGGCGAACAATTTGAGGAAGCACAAGCGGCCGTCAGCCTCCAGATCGAGGTGCACGAAGGCGACGTGTATCGCATGGGTGATCTGGAAATCCGCGGCCTCGATTCGCGGACCACGGCACAAGTGACAAACGCATGGAAACTGCGCGGTGGTGATCCCTACGATTCCAGCTATCCCACAACGTTTCTGGAAGCTTGTTCCAAAGAACTCTCGCAGATGGGCCAATGGAACACCACTTTCCACGAAACGCTTAACCAGAAGGACCGAACCGTCGACGTCAGCGTGCGTTTTGATCCTGCGTCACGATAAGTTCCTTGTAACAACTCAATGCACTTCTGTCTGCTAAGCTGGTTGAGATGTCCTCAGGAGGAGAAACTTTCGCATGCGATTCGGGGTCCAGAAGCTAGCGGCTGCACTTGTAACATTTATCGTTATGACCGCCCTCGCCAGCGCTGCCGCAATGCCGGCCGCTAAGGTCCAGATTTTCACGGGAGAAGTGAGCGATGCCATGTGCGGCGCTCAGCACATGATGGAGGGCAGCGCAGCCGACTGCACCCACGCCTGTGTAGCCAAGGGCTCAAAGTACGCCCTGATAGTCGGAGACAAGGTGTACACGCTGGATACAAGCGACAAAGCCTCCCTCGATCAACTTAGCCAGCTGGCCGGCAAGAAAGCGAAGATTACAGGCAAGGAGGATTCCGGCACGATCGAAGTTTCTTCGGTGGCGCCCGCCAGGTAGGCCTGATCGCCGGACCTTGAGCGATCGTCGAGAGTCGCTCCCGGGCCGTGGTAGTACCAATTTTCACATTCCCTTCACAATTCACTGTGTTAGATTTGACGCTTATCCAAGCTAGCGCCTCGGAGGAAAAACGAATTGGGCAGAGACATGGTCCCCAAGCGGATCTTCTTCACCAAGGGAGTCGGCAAGCACCGGGAAAGACTCACTTCATTTGAGCTGGCGCTGCGGGACGCAGGAATTGCCGCACAAAATCTGGTGCGCGTCTCCTCCATCTTCCCGCCACAATGCAAGCTGATCCCCCGTTCCCAGGGTCTCAAGTATCTTTACCCCGGCGAGGTGGTGTTTGCCGTGGTTGCAGAAAATTCCACCCACGAGCCCCATCGCCTGCTGGCCTCCAGCATCGGTGTCGCCATTCCAGCAGACCGCAATACCTACGGCTATCTTAGCGAGCACCACTCCTTCGGGGAAACTGAAGACGCGGCCGGCGACTATGCTGAAGAGCTCGCGGCGGAAATGTTGGCAACTACCCTGAACGTGGAATTCGATCCCGATCGTTCCTGGGATGAGAAGAAGGAAATTTACCGGATTTCGAACAAGATCGTCCGCACGGCCAACGTTACGCAGTCCGCGGTTGGAGACAAGCGCGGCCTCTGGACAACAGTCATCGCTTCGGCCGTGCTGATATTTGATTAGTGCGCCGCGGGCGCACGCTCACTTCTTTGCCAGAACCTTCTTTTCCTTTTTCGCGTGGCTACCCTTTTTGTGGTTGAGCCGTTGCAGAACGGCCGCCACAATCAGTGGCAGGCCGACGGTCGCGTCGATGAATACCTCACCGAATTGGCCGCCTTCCGCCGGGGGAACAAACTTCCCCCACGAAATCGCTTCGCTATAAGGGCTTCCCGACAGCCCGCCCCAATATACCGGCTCCGGGCAGATTCGCACCCCGTAGTGATAGCGCTTCAAGGGGATGTTCTCGCCCATGCGGCGATGCCGCAGCTCAATAAATGGCCCGAATTGCTGCGACCAGTTGCGGGGAACACCGCCGCCAATGGTCAGGATGCCCAGGCGCTTCTGGCGCAAGAGGGTAGCGGCGAAGTGCTCCAGGTCTTCAAAGGGATCGTAGCGAATCTTGTGTCGGCCGGTTGATTCCCGCAGGCGGTTATTCAGCGCCGTGTCCAGACCCATTTCCGAGTCGGTGAACGCGGGCACAAAGACCGGCACGCCTTTTTCAAAGGCTGATTTTAGAATTCCCCGCTGCCCGGCCGCATGCTTGGCCAAATGTGCGCCGATAGCGTGGTTCAGCTTATACGAGCACATGACTTCACTGTGATCCCAGGACTCCAATACCTGAGACATCACCTCTTCCACATCATCCAGGTTCTGCTCCGGCTCGAGCGTGTCGTAAACCCGGTTGTATCCCTGTTCGTAAAGTACCGTGTCCGGTACGTCCGGGTTATAGCGGAAGTGAGCCCGACCGGTCGCCTCCACCAAGCCGTGTGCCATCAGAGCCCCAGTCGAGACGATCGCATTGATCATGCCCCGGTCGATCAGCTCGGTGATAATCAATCCCTGCTTCGCCACCGTCATCGCCCCTGCCAGGGTCATGACCACAAAACAGTCCTCGTCGCGCACCATTGCTTCGAAGACGTCCGCCGCTTCTCCCAGTTGCCGGCCGGTAAACGCGGTCTTCGACATGGCGCGTACCAGGTCATCCACGGAGTGCACGCGACTCAAATCCAGCGGCTCCAGCGGCGTCAGGCGATCCTCGATTGGATCATGCAGGTGGCGCTCAATGCCGGCGCCGTCGTGATTATCGTGTTTCATGGTGCACCTCCCGGCTCACTTCTCGTTTTTTTATCGACGCCTTACTGTACTAAATCCGCGCAGGCCAGTGCTACGGCCCGCCACGCAAGCACGAAAGCTGCAAGCCGAACTACTGCCTTTGGTATTCTAAGTCGTCCTGATAGGAGGTCGTTTGGCCCCTGAGAAATTTTCCGTTGGGTTGGTACAGATGTCAGCCACCCCGAATCCCGACGAAAATCTGGCATCCGCCCTCCAGCACGTTCGCCAGGCGGCTGCGCGCGGCGCCCAGATTGTTTGTCTTCCGGAGTTATTCAAGACGCAGTATTTCTGCCAGCGCGAGGATGCCGCCCTCTTTGATCTCGCGGAGCCCATCCCGGGGCCGGACACCGACCAGCTGTCCCGCTTGGCAAAAGAACTGGGAATTGTCCTGGTCGCTTCCCTTTTCGAAAAACGGGCTCCGGGCGTGTATCACAATACCGCAGTTGTCTTCGATACTGATGGCACCCTGCGCGGACTGTACCGCAAGATGCACATCCCCGACGACCCGCTCTACTACGAGAAGTTCTACTTCACTCCGGGCGACCTGGGCTTCCGTGCTTTTGATACCAGCGTTGGCCGCATCGGAACCCTGGTGTGCTGGGACCAGTGGTATCCCGAAGGAGCGCGCCTGACCGCTCTCCAGGGCGCGCATGTGCTGTTCTATCCCACCGCCATCGGCTGGCATCCCGCGGAGAAAGCCGAGTTTGGCCAGGCTCAACACGACGCGTGGCGCACCATCCAGCGTTCCCACGCCATCGCCAACGGCGTCTACGTGGCAGTGGTAAATCGCGTCGGCATGGAAAATGGCAACATCCGAGGGAAGTCCGCCCCCGGGCCCGGCTTGGAGTTCTGGGGAGGCTCGTTCGTCTGTGATCCGTTCGGCCGCGTCATCGCCGAGGCTTCCCACGACAAGCAGGAGATTCTGATCGCCGAAATCGACTTGCGGATTCTCGAAGATATCCGCCGCAACTGGCCATTCCTGCGTGACCGGCGCATCGACAGTTACGCGCCTATCACCCATCGGTTCATCGACTAAGGATCACACCCTTTCATGCCGCGGCGAGCCCACCAGACTTCAAGTAACACTTTAAGATTGCTTCCGGCCTACGGTTCCCGCATGCCCGCCGAGTGGGAGCCTCATGCAGCTACCTGGCTCGCTTGGCCTCATTTTCGTGACGACTGGCCTGGCAAATTTGAACCCATTCCCTGGGTCTATGCGGAAATCATCCGCTACCTGGCGCGGCACGAGCGCGTTGAACTCATTGTCAACGATGCCGCATCCGAGAAACGCGCTCTCAAAGTCCTTGCCCAGGCGAATGCCACCAGCGAGAACATTCGCTTCCACCGCTGGCCGACTAACCGTGTTTGGACTCGTGACTCCGGTTGCACCTTTGTCAGTCCGCTGTCCGGTAAATCTGCGTCCGCACTCTCCGCTATCAAGTGGCGCTTCAACGCCTGGGCCAAGTACTCTAACTGGCAGCACGACGAAAAAATCGGCAGCTTGATGGCCGAAGTCGCCGGCGCCCAGGAATTTCGCGCCACATTTCGCAAACAGCGGGTCGTGCTCGAAGGCGGTTCAATCGACGTCAATGGCCGAGGCGCTTTGCTGACCACGGAAGAATGCCTGCTGAGCAAAGTTCAGCAGCGCAATTCCGGCATGAAGCGAGCTGACTACGAAACGATGTTCCGGAAATATCTTGGAGTCAGCAATGTCATCTGGCTCGATTCAGGCATCGCCGGCGACGATACTCACGGCCACGTAGATGACATCACCCGCTTCGTCGCTCCTGATACGGTCGTGACCGTGGTCGAATCTAACCCGGATGATCCTAACTACGAACCGCTGCGGGAAAATATTCGCCGCCTTCGCGCCGCTGCCGATCAGGACGGAAAATCCCTGGCAATCATCGAGCTTCCCATGCCTGCAGCAGTCGTATTCGAGAAGCGGCGCCTGCCCGCCAGCTACGCAAATTTCTACATCGCGAATGGCATTGTGCTGGTGCCGGTTTTCAACGATCCCAACGATCGCTTCGCTCTGGATATTCTGGCTGACGTGTTTCCCGATCGCGAAGTGGTTGGAATCTACTGCGGCGATCTGGTCTGGGGATTTGGCACGATTCACTGCATGACGCAGCAGCAGCCCGCGGGATAACGCACCGGCTACGCGTTGGCCTTGAGCATCTGCTCCGCGTGCTTGCGCGAAGTGTCGGTAAGCTTGGCTCCGCTGAGCATTCGCGCTACTTCTTCGGTGCGCTCCCGTCCCGTGATGAGGCGTACCTCCGTGCGGGTCCGCTCCCCGGAGACTTTCTTCTCGATGAGGTAATGATGGTCGGCGAAAGTCGCGATTTGTGGTAAGTGGGTGACACATAGCACTTGCGTGCTCTGCGCTAGAACCTTCAGCTTTCTACCAACGGCCTCCGCGGCGCGGCCTCCAATTCCGGTGTCAATCTCGTCAAACACCATGGTGCGTGGCGAGGAAGGCTCCTTCGTGTCAGCTTTCCGCGCTGTGCCGCGTTCCACGCTTGCCTTCAGCGCCAGCATCACACGGGATAATTCGCCGCCCGACGCGATCGTCTCCAGGCGGCGCATGGGCTCGCCCGGATTGGTGGAAATCAGGTATGCGACCTCGTCTATCCCTGAAGCCGCCCAGGCGCCCTCCTCCTCGTTGCTGCTTACCTCAATATGAAAACCGGAGCTCATCGCCAGTTCATTGACTTCAGCCTCGACCAGCTTCTCCAGCTTGCGCCCGGCATCATGTCTCTTCCTGGATAACGCACGTGCGGCGCTGAGATACGTCCCTGCTGCCTGGGCGAGTTCGCCCCGCAGTTTCGCCAGCACTTCGTCCTTGTTCTCCATCTCTAGGAGCTTACGGGCCACATCCTCCCCTTGGTGAATGACGTCTCCGAGCGCTGGTCCGTACTTACGCTTCAAGCGGTCGAGCAACGCGAGGCGGTCTTCGATCTCAGCCAATCGCTCGGGCGAGGCCTGAATGCCTCCCGCATAGTCTCTCAGCGTGGCCCCTACATCTTCGACGCTGATGCGCGCAGTTTCAATCGCAGCCAGGGCTTCGCAGAATTTCGACTCGTAACGGGACAGTTCCTCGATGTGTTTCTGGGCGCTACGCAGGGAAGACGACGTCGAGGACGGCCCCTCGTAAAGCAGATCGAAGGCATTCATGGCGGCTCCGTAGATCTTCTCCGCATTAGCCAGGATCCGCTTTTCCGCTTCAAGCCGTTCGTCCTCTCCCGCCTGTAGCTTTGCGTCTTCGATCTCGCGCTTCTGGAATGTCCAGAGGTCCAGCAGTCGCAGGCGGTCCTGCTCCCCTTGTTCTAGGGCATCTATCCGGGCGGCTATCTCCTTCCAACGCCGAAAAGCCTCGATCGTGGCAATACGCTGCGTCCCTGCGAAGGTGTCGAGCAGGTCGAGCCGCGCCGCCGCATCAAACGCTAAGATGGATTCGTTCTGGGCGTGGACCGTAGCCAGATGCGGCGCCAGTTGCCGTAGTACTGCAACCGTCGCCGCCTGGTTGTTTACAAAAACCCGCCCTTTGCCTGCCAGGGCAATTTCACGCCGCAGGATGACCCGATCATCTTCGTGATCGAGGCCATTCCCTTCCAGGACCCGAGCGATGGCCTTCCAGGCTTCCTTTTCGGCTTCGAACACCGCTGCCACGACGGCCCGTTCTGTTCCCGCACGGATTACTTCGGTAGAGGCTTTATCGCCCAGCAGGAGTGCCAGCGCGTCAATCAGGATGGATTTCCCGGCGCCGGTCTCGCCGGTTAGCAGGTTCAGGCCCGGCGCGAACTCAACCACGACATTATCGACAACCGCATAGTTCTCGAGCCGCAGTTCGACGAGCACCGGAAGTCCTGGGACAGCAAATTTAATGCCGAAGTTGAGCGCAGAATAGCATGAAAACTTGCGGCTCGTGCTCTTGAAAAATCGCGTTCGTCGCCCGTTACCCAGGTATTGCCATCCACGGTGCGTCCCCTGATTCAGCACGTCTCATGTTCTATAATTACGGCAGGGTTTTTCCCACAATCAAGATGCCTTGGTCCTCACTGCTGACATTGTTCGTTGGGGGCGAGATCGTTGATCTCGTAGCGGAAACCGGCCCGGTTGCCAAGGTCGTCCTCCTGCTGCTTTTGCTGTTTAGCCTTGTGTCCTGGGCCATCATTCTTTCCAAGTGGAGCCTGCTGCGTCGCGCCCGGGTCCAGAGCGGCCGCTTTGTGCGGGCTTTCCGCAAGGCCCAGCGCCTGCAGGACGTCGCCGCCGTCGCCGAGCAATTCCAGCCCAGTCCACTGGTTGGAGTCTTTCAAGGCGGCTTTGACGAATATCGCCGCCAGGTGGGCAACCCGGGAGGGGCGGTTCGCAGCCTGCTGGCCATCCAGCGTGCCATGCAGATCGCGGCCTCGGAGGAAATGACCCGGTTCGAGCGCAACCTGCCGTGGCTCGCAATTACCGGGGCCGTAACTCCTTTTATCGGTCTGTTCGGCACGGTTTGGGGCATCATTGACGCCTTCCACGGGCTGGGGACGGCGGGTGCCGCAACCCTCCGGGCCGTTGCCCCTGGCATATCCGAAGCTCTCATTACAACCGCGGCTGGACTTGCCGCCGCAATCCCTGCCGTCATCGCATACAACCTGGCCGGCAGTTCGATTCGGGATTTCGCAGCTCGCGGAGACGATTTCGCCCTCGAAATGCTCAATGCCGTCGAACGTCAGCAGTTCCAAACCGCTTACCGCCCCCCCGAATCCCCGGAGGCGCGGCGCTGATGGCCTTCACCGCTTCCAATGGACGCACCCAGACCTCGCTCGCCGATATCAATATCACCCCGCTGGTGGATGTGGTTCTGGTTCTGCTGATTATCTTCATGGTGACAGCGCCGGTGCTGCAATCCGGCATCGAGGTCAATGTCCCCAAGACCCGCACGGTCAAAGAGATCACCGAGGAGCGGCTGGTTATCAGCATTGACAAGCAG
>Ga0335079_10002824_pt1 | contig 19991 bp, 16 predicted proteins | sample Lox_Sample_33_FD_206719 | JGI IMG/M metagenome (GOLD analysis project Ga0335079, IMG submission 206719) | Soil microbial communities from Loxahatchee National Wildlife Refuge, Florida, United States - Lox_Sample_3.3 | ecosystem: Environmental > Terrestrial > Soil > Wetlands | place: USA... | reverse complement strand
CGCCTGGCTGACGGCATCGCGCAAACGGTTCGTCTGGATGTAGAGATCGGTCAGTTCTTCGAAGACGACGCCCGCCGACGGATCGAGCTTCAGCGCCTCCTGGTAGTGCTGGAGTGCTTTATTGAGGTACTCCGGCCGGTTGCCGTAGGCCTGTGCCAGCTCCGCATATACGCGTCCCATCGCGAAATGGTAGTAAGCGTCGGCTTTATTCTCGGCAGGTTTGGGGGTTGGCGCGGGAGTCTGGGCGAGAACCAGAGAACCCATGGATACCAGCAGCACAAGCGCTTTGGCTGAACGAATCATGCGGATCTGACCTCTTTCGACCGCAACCCGTACCCAGGCTGAAGCGGGCTGGCCGCTTCAGGGTCGAAATTCACTTTTTTATTGTATAACGGGGTTTGACAGCAAATACTCCTGCCCCTGTTGACGTGGACGCGTTGCCACGTCCCCTGGTTGCAGTTGTCGGACCGACCGGAACGGGCAAGAGCGACCTGGCCCTGCGGATCGCCGAGCGGTTCCACGGCGAAGTGGTGAACTGCGACTCCACGCAGGTGTACCGTTACTTCGATATCGGCACGGGCAAACTGCCGCCGTCGGAGCAGCGCGGAATCCCGCATCACCTGATCGACGTGGTCAACCCCGACGAACTCTTCACGGCAGGCGAATACGCACGCCTCGGCCGAAAGGCGCTCGGCGAGATTTCGGCGCGAGGCCGTCTGCCGATCGTGGCCGGCGGCACCGGGTTCTACGTGCGGGCGCTCATCGATGGCTTGTTCGAGGGGCCCGCGCGAGACGAAGAGCTGCGCGCACGCCTTACTCGTAGAGAAATTCGCCACCCTGGATCGCTGCATCGGATACTTAGTCGCTTGGATTCGGCCAGTGCGCGGAAGATTCACATTAATGACGTTCCGAAAGTGATGCGCGCGCTCGAGATTTGCCTGCTGGCGCGCCGCCCGGTGAGCGAGCTCTACCAGCGCGGACGCGATGCGCTGCGCGGCTATCGCGTCTTGAAGCTGGGGCTGCTGCCGGAGCGCGATGCGCTGTACCCGGTGGCGGACGCGCGCTGCGCGGCAATGTTCGAAGGCGGCCTGGTGGAGGAGGTGCGGCACATCCTGTCGCTGGGTTTTCCGGCCACGTGCAAGCCCTTCGAAGCTCACGGATACAAGCAGGCGCTGCAATTGATCCAGGGCGAGCTTTCGCCGCGGGACGCGATCTTCTACGCGCAGCGCAACATCCGGCAATACGCCAAGCGGCAGTTCACGTGGTTCCGGCGCGAGCCGGAGCTCGAGTGGATCAAAGGATTCGGCCGCGATCCGGCCATTCAGGAAAAGGCCATGGAACGGGTGGCCGCGCTGCTCCAGGCGACTTCGCGGGTTCCGATACACTAGGAACTGGATGGTTCGTTTCGTAAGCCTTCTCCTCTTTTTCGGGAGCATGTTAGCTGCCGAAACTACCCTGGTGATCCCGTTTTTCAACCACTCGAAATCCGCGAGCCTGGACTGGATCGGGGAGGGGATTGCAGAAAGTGTGAAGGACGCGCTGGCATCGGAGGGGATGCTGGTTCTGGAGCGTGAAGATCGTCTGGAAGCATACCGCCGGCTTTCGTTGCGCCCGGGCGCGGAGCTGACACACGCATCGATGCTCAAGCTTGGAGTGTCGGTGGATGCCGCCAGTGTGATCTATGGTTATTTCGAGCTATTGCCGCCGGACGGCGCGAACCCTGGCTCCAAAGGGTCGCTGCGGATCACGGCCCGAGCCATCGACATCAAGCATTCGCAACAGGGGGCGGCGTATAGCGAGGTGGGCGCGCTGGAGGACCTGGCGACCCTGGAGGCGCATCTCGGCTGGCAGACGCTGACGGCGCTACGCCCTAAGGGGGCTCCGCCGGAGCGGGAATTCATGCAGGCGCGTCCCTCGGTGCGGCTGGATGCGGTGGAGAATTACGTGCGAGGCCTGCTGGCCACCTCGGCGGAGCAGCGGCATCACTTCTTCACGCAGGCGGCGCGGCTGGATGAACATTATTCTCAGCCATGTTTCCAGCTCGGAAAGATTTACTGGGAGAAGAAGGACTACAAGGTGGCGGCGGGGTGGCTGGACCGCGTGGCACGCACCGACCCGCACTATCTCGAGGCCCGCTTTTTTCTGGGGCTGTGCCGTTACCTGAGCGGGGACGCGAAGGGCGCCGAAGAGTGCTTCGAGCAGGTGGCGGCGGTGCTGCCCTTGAACGAGGTCTACAACGACCTGGGCGCGGCTCAGGCGCAACATCAGGACTACGCAGCGGCGGCGGCGAATTTCCGGAAGGCTTTGGGCGGCGACGACACCGACCCGGACTTTCACTTCAACCTGGGTGTGGCGCTGTGGCGCAGCGGGAAGTACGGCGAAGCAGCGGAGAGCTTCCGCGCGGTGCTGGCACGCAACAGCGGGGACAATGAGGCGACGGTGCTGTTAGGGCGGTGCCTGAAGAACGACGGACCGCGTCCCGGCGAGACGCGCGCCGATGGCAAGCCGCGGTTGAAGACGAATTACGAGGAAAGCGCGTTCCGGCAATTACAGGCGGAGCTGGGGAAGAAGTAGGGCGCTGTTCACCGCAGGCTAGGGTAAGTCGGGAACGTCGGGGACCTGCCCCACGGGCAAAACACGCTAAGATGTGCCTTACGGAGAATATCGGATGAAACGGCTATCTGCTCTTTTTCTGATCGCATTCGGCGGGTTCGCGCAAGCGCCACCACCACCGGCCAAGGCGCCCGCGACAACGGCGCCCGCCGCGCCGGCGCGCGAGCCGGGACTGTACGCGATCTTCAATACGTCAATGGGGACGTTCACGGCGAAGCTCTTCGAGACCGAGACGCCGGTCACGGTGCGGAACTTCGTGGCCCTGGCGCGCGGCACCAAGCCGTGGAAAGACCCGAAGACCAATGCCATGGCGGCCAAGCCGATGTTTAACAACATCACCTTCCACCGCGTGATCAAGAACTTCATGATCCAGACCGGCGACCCGACGGCGACCGGCTCGCACGATTGCGGCTTCACGATCAAGGACGAGATCGTACCGTCGCTGAAGTTCGACCAGCCGGGTCGGCTGGGGATGGCCAATATCGGCTCGCCCAATACCGGCGGCTGCCAGTTTTTCGTGACGGCGGTTCCGTACCCTTCGCTGAACGGCGGCTATACGGTGTTCGGGCAAGTAGTGGAAGGGCAGGACATCGTGACCAAGATCGACAACGTGCCGACGGATCGCAACGACAAGCCGGTCACACCGGTGAAGCTGATCTCGGTGACGATCAAGCGCGAAGGCCCGGCCCCGGCGGCTGCAACACCAGCGAAGAAGACAGCGCCGGCGACCAAATCGACCACCGCGCCGAAGAAGCAGTAGACCGTCAGCCCTGGACAGGGGCCGCCTTGACGGGCGACTCCTTAGCCACGGCTTTGGCAGGCTGCGCCTGGGGCGGCTGCGCTGCCTCCATGGCGCGGCCAATCATGTACTTGACGTAGAGGCCGAAGACCACCGCAACCAGCAAGGCGGTCAGCACGAGGAACAGGCCATCGACACTCTGCGCCTGGCCGGTCACGACCAGCCAAACAGCCGCACCGATTCCGCACACGATCATCAGAATACTGAAGAGAAATAAAAAGCCGCGATCAGACATGCTCGTCGATTGATCTCCCTCCGCCGGGCCCGAAATAGTGCCCCCGGAGAAACATTCTACACCACCGGAGTCTGGGACAATAACGGATGCGTATGAACTGGAGCGCGATAGCAGCGATTTTTCTGGCGGCAGCGGTCGGGTTGGGCGCGTTCGGGGCGCACGGTCTGCGGGCGAAGCTCGACGCGTATTCGATGTCCCTCTGGGAGAAGGCCGTCTTCTACCACTTCATTCACGCGCTGGGGATGTTGATCGCGTCCGTGCTGCCCCGCGCGTCTGCGGCGAGCGGGTGGGCGTGTTGGACACTGGCGGCGGGGATCCTGATCTTCTCCGGGAGCTTGTATCTGCTGGCGGTCACGGGCGTCCGTACGCTGGGAGCGATCACGCCGATCGGGGGGTTATGTTTCATCGCCGGCTGGCTGCTGCTGGCCTGGCATTTCATTGTGGGCGGAGGAAAAATATGACACCTGCACCGGATTCCAAGCTTCACATGTTGCGCCACACGGTGGCGACGCTGGCATATCGTGGCGGCAAGGCGTTGCGCGGGGCGCCGGCGGGATTTTCGGAATACCAGGCTGCGCCGGGAACGCGCACACCGGGGCAGATTCTGGCCCACGTCTGCGACCTCTGCGACTGGGCGGTGAAGATGGCGGATGGAGTCCACGAATGGCGCCCGCAGGAGCCGAAAAGCTGGGAGCAGGACACGGCGCGATTCTTCGCGGCGCTGAAGGCGTTCGACCGGAGGCTCGGGTCGGGCACGCCGCTGGGGTTCGACGCGGAGCACCTGTTCCAAGGGCCGGTGGCGGACGCGCTCACTCACGTAGGGCAGATTGCGATGCTGCGGCGGATGGCGGGCGCGCCGGTGCGCGGCGAGAACTATGTGCGAGCGCAGATCGCGGCGGGACGGGTAGGCGCGGAGCAGGCGGCACCGGTGGTGGAGTTCGACTGAGCGGGTAGCGCGCCTGCGGCGCCCGGGGGACAGGCTGAAGCCTGTCCTACATAGCTATTGCTTGTAGATGGTTCCGCCTTTCATGACGAACTTGACGTGGCGCAGCGCGGCGATGTCCTGGGTGGGGTCGCCATCGACGGCGACCAGGTCGGCGAAGAGGCCGGCCTTGACGGAGCCGATGGGCATGTGAAGCACCTGGCCGGCGATGGAAGTCGCGGACTTGAGCGCGTCGATGGGCTTCATGCCGTAATCGACCATGAGCTCGAGCTCGCGGGCGTTTTCGCCGTGATTGAAGACGCCGATGTCACTGCCGCTGAGGATGGTGACGCCGGCCTCGAGGGCGGCCTTGAAGCTTTCGCGCTTGCGTTGGATGCCCGGAGGCTCGGGTTGCTCGCCTTTGCGCCAGCCGGCGTACTGGCTGGTTGCGTCCCCGGCAGCGAGCGTGGGGCACAGAGCGACGTGGCGCTGCACCATGAGCTTGAAGACTTCGGGTGTGCCGCCGTCGCCGTGCTCGATGGTTTCCGCGCCGGCCAGGATGGCGCGGCGCATGCCTTCGGGAGTGCTGCTGTGGACGGCCACCGGGACGCCCGCACTCTTGGCGGTTTCGACCGCCAGCTTCATTTCTTCGGCGGAAAAGGTGGGGCGCGAGCCGGGACCGGGTCCCCAGCGGTAGTCGCCGTAGAGCTTGATCCAATCGGCGCCGTGGCCGATCTGGTCGCGGACCACTCGGATGAGGCTGTCGACACCGTCGGCTTCCTCCGCGCCCTGAGGTACGCGCCATTCGAGAGCGAATCCTTTGGGCGCGTAGCTGCCCGTGGCGACGATGGCGCGCGTGGAGGCGAGCACGCGCGGTCCGGGAACGATGCCCTGGTTGACGGCCTGCTTGAGCTCGACGTCGGCGTAGCCGGCGCCCTCGGTGCCGAGGTCGCGGATCGTGGTGAAGCCGGCCATGAGGGTAGCTTTCAAGTGATTGACGGCGCGGGCGACGCGCAACGCGAGGCCTTCGTGGGAGACCTGGTCGTTCCAGGTGGTCTCGTTGTAGGCATGGAGGAGGATGTGGGAGTGGCCTTCGACCAGTCCGGGGAGGAGCGTCGCACCGGGAAGATCGATGACCTTGGCGCCGGCAGTTTCGACGTTGGGCGGAGGGCCGGCGGATTCGATGCGCTGTCCGCGGACACGGACGAGCCAGCCTTCGTGCATGGATTCGCCATCGAAGACACGGGCGGGTTTGAGCACGAAGGAATCGGGTGGGGTCTGGGCAGCTAGCGTGGCCGCGCACAAAAGGAATGCACGGAAGAAGGGCATGGGGAGATTATAACGGGCGGGATCATCGAATCGCGACGGTGATGGCGGCAGGACTGGCGGCGTCTCCAACCTTTAGCACGACTGGCTGGGGGCCGGGGAGGAGGCCGGCAGGAATGTAGACGTTGATTTGCAGCAGGGCGTTGGTGAGGCCGGGAGCCCCGCCGGCGTATTGCACCTCTGCGTCTGCGCCGCCGATTTGCACGGAGACGGGCGCGACAGGGTGGGGCAAGATAGTTCCGACGAGACCGCCATCGGGCCCGGCTGGAGTGATGAGGCCGGCGCCGGTGGCGAAGAGGGAGACAATGTCGCCGGCTTTCGCGGCATTGGACGCGGAGTTCAGGCGATAGCTGAGATCGAGAATGGCGCCGGGGCCGCTGCCGGTGGAGTCGATGGAGAAGAGCCCGGGGGCGGCGGCTGCGACGGGCACGCTGACGGAATTGGAGTATGCGCCCTGGTAGACATACTGAATGGTGGTGGAGGATTTACCGGCGATCGCGTAGGGGACGATGAAGCTGGACTGCCCGGTGCGCGCGTAGATGACGGGCGCTGGCGTGCCATCGAAGAGAAGCTGCACGCCGGCGAGGGAGTTGGTGATTTTGCCCGCTGCATCGAGCTGGAGCGTGACGAGCGCGGGCGGGCCGTAGCGTGCATCGAAGAGAGTGACGATTTCACCGGGAGCCACCGCGCCGCCGGTGAAGCTGGCGGCGTTGAGCAGATTCGCGGCGCTGATGGCGGCCGGTGCTTGCAGCGCGTTCAGCGCGGAGGTGTAGGCGGACTTCGGCTGGTAATTTTTGTCGAAGGGCAAGCCGGCGCCGAATCCGGGGAAAGTGCTGGGGATCCAGGAATGGAGATCGGTGATGCCCCAGGTCTGGATAGCGGTGCAGCGCGCGAACTGGATGCAGGCGGAGACCGCGCGGCCGTAGAGCTGGGCCTGGATGGCGAGGTCGCTGGCGCCGGCGTTGCCGCCGGAATCGACGGGGAGGCGGACGTCCATTTCGGTGATGATGACTTCGAGGCCGAGGTCGGTGAGACGCTTGATGTTGTTGGCGAGTCCCGGGGCGCTCGGATAGTTGATGTTGTTGGTCAGGTGCATTTGCAGGCCGACGCCATGGATGGGGGTGCCGTCGGCGAGCATTTGTTTGAGCATGTTGTAGATGAAATCGGATTTGGTGTTGGTGTCTTCGGCGCTGTAGTCGTTGTAGAAGAGGCGGGCGTTGGGATCGGCCTGGTGGGCCCACTGGAAGGCCTGCTCGATCCACGCGATGCCGGTGAGGCCGATTCCGGGCTGGTTGTTCCAGATGGAATCGCGAAGGGCGGGAGGGTTGCTATCGGACACGGCCTCGTTGACCACTTCCCAGGAGTAGACTTTGCCGGCGTAGCGGCCGGCCACAGCCATGATGTGGTCGTGAAGGATCTGGTTGAGCTGGGCGGCTGTGAAGTTGCCGTTGGTGAGCCAGGCGGGGAGGGAGTTGTGCCAGACGAGATGGTCGGCGCGCAGGGGGATGCCGTGGGTCTGGGCGTAGTTGACGAGGGCGTCGGCACCGGAGAACGCATACGTGTTTTGCGACGGATGGATCGCGCTCCAGAGCATTTCGTACTCGGGCTCGATCATGCTGTATTCGCGGGCGAGGGTGGCGGCGTAGGTGGCATCCTGGTTGATGTATCCGGATTGCACAGCGGCGCCGAAATAGATGCCGCGTTTGGCGGCGGCCTGGCTGAGGGAATCGGCGGCCGGCAGCACGGCCGCGAGGCCGAGGAAAAAGACGGCGAAGTTGCGCGGCATCTCACCCTATGATACTCATCTGACTGTTGAGGAGAATCCATGCGACGTAGAGAATTTTTCGCGGCAGTAGCGGGTGCGATGGCAGGCGGCGCGGCGATGGGGCAGGAAGAGCCGAAGCCCAAAGGTAAGCTGAAGCAGACCGTGACCGGCGGGGTGTTCGGGCGCGGGATGCCGTTTGAGGAAACGTGCCAGATCGCGGCGAAGCTGGGAATTGTCGGGTACGACCTGCGCGGGCCGCAGGACTGGCCGACCCTGAAGAAATACGGGCTGATTCCGACCATGTATCCGCCGGGTCCGGGCGGAACGATTCCCGACGCGCTCAATCGCAAGGAGAATCACGACCGCCTGGAGAAGCTGATGCACGCGGCGATCGACGAAGCGACAGCGAACGGCGTGCCCAACATCATCACGTTCAGCGGCAACCGGCGCGGCATGGGCGACGCCGAGGGCGCGGACAACTGCGTGCTGTGGCTGAACAAGGTGAAGGCGCATGCCGAAGACAAAGGCATCAACATCTGCATGGAGTACCTGAACAGCAAGGTGAACCACAAGGACTACATGTTCGATCACATCGCGTGGGGTGTGGACGTGATGAAGCGCGTGAACTCGCCGCGGGTGAAGATTCTTTACGACATCTATCACGCGCAGATCATGGACGGCGACATCGTGCGCAACATTCGCGATCACTTCCAGTGGATCGGGCATTTCCACACCGGCGGGAATCCGGGGCGGCACGAGATCGACGAGACGCAGGAGCTGAACTACCGGTTCGTGGCGCAGGCGATCGCGGACCTGGGATACACGGGGTACATCGGGCACGAGTACTCGCCGGCACAGGGCCGGGATCCGCTGGCGAGCTTGAAGCAGGCAATGGAGATTTTCGGGGCGTGAGAAGGACCGCGCCGGTTTTCTTTCTGCTCGGCGCTTTGCTGTACGCCCAGGGCCGCGCGGCATGGATGCGCGAAGCGCGGTTCGGGGTAATGACCCACTACCTGGCGGACTGGATCGCGCAGACCACCCACGAGCCGATGAGCGTCGAGCGGTGGAACAGCCTGGTGGACCACTTCGACGCCGAGCAGATCGCGGAGCAGATAAAATCAACGGGCGCGGGATATTACCTCATCACCATCGGGCAGAACTCCGGGTATTATCTGGCGCCGAACGCGGTGTACGACAAGCTGACGGGGATCGCTCCGGGCAAGCTCTCGCGGCGCGACCTGGTGGCGGACCTCTATGAGGCGATGCACAAGCGCGGCATCCGGCTGCTGGTGTATCTTCCGTCGGGCGCGCCGGGCGGGGACAAGGCGGCGGACGCAGCGCTGGGATGGCAGAACGGGGCGTATCGCAACAAGGAATTCCAGCAGAAGTGGGAGCAGATCATTCGCGAGTGGTCCGTGCGGTGGGGCAGGAAGATCGCGGGCTGGTGGTTCGACGGGTGCTATTGGCCGAACATGATGTACCGCACGGAGGACGCGCCCAACTTTGCGACGTTTGCAGCGGCGGCGCGGGCGGGGAATCCGGATGCGGCGCTGGCGTTCAATCCGGGAGTGATTCACCGGCTGATCTCGATCACGCCGCACGAGGACTACATCGCCGGGGAGATCGACGATCCGGACAAAATCACGATTCGGCGGGCGGCGGATGGGAAGCAGGATGGGGCGCAGCTTCACGTGCTGACGCATCTCGGGGAGCAGTGGGGCAAGGGCGCGCCGCGCTTCACGGCTGCGCAGGCAGCGGAGTGGAGCCGCAAGGTGGTGCAGCAGGGCGGAGCGATCACGTGGGACACGCCGGTGGATCCCACCGGTAAAATCGCGCCGGAGTTCGTGGAGCAGTTGACGGCGATCGGGAAGGCGGTCAGGTAGCAGGGCAGACGACGAAAAACGATCGTCCGCCCCACTCTCACTTCAGCTTCACGGGGCGGCCGGTGCGGATGGATTCCTTCGCGGCGTCGATGATCTCGACCACGCCCACGTTGATATCCAGCGCGGTGATGCCTTCGATCGGCTTGTTGTTGCGGATGGCGTCCACCATGAATGCGATCGGGTCGGCCTTTTCGGGAGGCAGGGGCGCGAGCGGCAGCTCGCGAGCGTCGCGGCCGCTGCGCAGCTCCACCTTCTGCTGCGTCATATAGATGCTGCCGCGCGTCAGGCTGCCGTCCGGCCCGGCTGTGGAGCCGAAGACCTCCAGGTCCTGAAAACTGCGCGGCAGGTCCCAGCTTCCCTCGAAGATGTTGATGCCGTTCTTGTACTTCAAGACCAGCGTGGCCGAGTCTTCCACCTTGGGAAAGGTTTCGGGACGGAGGTGGATCGCCTCGGCGTAGACACTTTCGGGGCGGCCCATGTACCACAGGGACCACAACGCGTTGTAGCAGCCGAAATCCATTAGAGCCCCGGCGCCGTTCTTTACCGGGTCGGTGAGCCAGTCGAAGAAGTACTTGCCGGGGCCCGTGGAGCCGGGTCCGCCGTGCCCCACGATGCCGTGGAGGCGCCAGGGCCTGCCCACGGTGCCCTTTTCCACTTCTGCGTGCGCGATCAGGTTGGCCGGCCACCATGCCATCTGGTAGTTGCACATGACCTTGACGTTGTACTTCCGGGCCAGTTCCGCCATGGCCAGCGCGTCCTGGTGGGTGGAGGCGAGCGGTTTCTCGTAGATGACGTGGATGTGGCGCGGGGCGCACTCCTTGAGAATCTCCAGGTGCCGGTTGTTTTCGACGAACGCCCAGACGAAATCCGGCTTGGTTTCGTCCAGCATTTTCCGGTAATCGTCGAAAAAGGGAACGTCTTTCGCGCCTTGCCGTTCTTTGGCCTGTTGCACGAGCTCCGGAATGGTCTCGGCAATCCCGACGAGCTTGATTTGCTCGCTTCGCACCATGCGGGGAAGGTACGAACCTTCGTGGGAATGAATCAATCCGATCACGGCGGCTCGATACGGCTGGCCAAACGCCGGCAGCGCGGCGACTGAAAGAGCCACGGAAAGCAGCGATTTCCTCATAGGCTTATGCTAACCGGTTGCGGATGACGGCGCGGGCGGGCATCGACTTTCATAGGCACTAAAAGAGATAATAGGGTTCTGAATACTGCTTTGCAGGGGGCGCACTACCTGTCAGGGATGCGGCCGTCCCGAACCTGACGCTCGATGTCGGGGAGCAGGGCAGGAGGGTTATGCAGGTCAGTAATCCAGTCGCAGGGTCGCGATCCACTCCGACCTCTTCGCGTTACATTCCCTGTAGTGAGTTCAGCCGCCGGCGTTGGCCGCTGCTGGCGGCCGTCGTCCCCGTATTGTTGGCGGGCTGCCGGCAAGGGGAACCGGCACGAGGAACGTCTGCGGCCGCACCGGCGCCCGTCGAGGTGGAGGTAGCGGTTGTCGGGGCGCGGGACGTTCCGATCGTCAAGGAGTGGGTGGGCACGCTCGACGGGTTCGTCAACGCGGAGATCCGGGGACAGGTGACTGGCTACCTGCTGCGCCAGGTATACCGGGAGGGCTCGTTCGTCCGCAAGGGCGACCTGATGTTCGAGATCGACCCGAGGCCGTTTCAGGCGGCGTTGAACGAGGCCACCGGCAGGCTGGCGCAAGCCGAGAGCAGCGTGCAGCAGGCCGAGGGGAACCTGGCGCAGAACCAAGCCAGGCTGGGCAAGGCGGAGCTCGACGTCAAGCGCTACACGCCGCTGGTCAAGACCAAAGCGATCAGCCAGGAGGAGATGGACAACGCGATGCAGAGCCGCCTGGAGGCGCAGGCCGCGGTGGAGGCATGCAAAGCCGCGATCGAGACGGCTAAGGCCTCGGTGGCGGCGGCGAAGGCGGCGGTGTACGACGCGGAAGTGAAGCTGGGATTCACGAAAATCACCGCTCCCGTGGATGGAATCGCCGGACTGGCCCGAATCCAGGTGGGCGACCTGGTGAGTCCTCTTGGCATCGCGCTGACCACGGTGTCCACGGTGAATCCCATCAAGGCGTATTTCACCATCAGCGAACAGGAGTACCTGGCGCAGGAGCGCGCGGGCGGGCCGGAAAAGTGGGCCAGGAATCTCGATCTGCTGCTGGCGGACGGCTCGGTGTACGCGCACAAAGGCACGTTCTACATGGCTGACCGCCAGGTAGACGTGGGTACGGGCGCGCTGCGCATGGCGGCGCTCTTTCCCAACCCGGGAAATGTTCTGCGGCCTGGGCAGTACGGGCGCGTGCGGAGCGTCATGGGAGTGCGCAAAGGCGCTGCCGTGGTGCCGCAGAGGGCCGTCTCCGAATTGCAGGGCGCGTACCAGGTGGCCGTGGTGGGCGAGGACAGCAGGGTCGCCATCCGCGCGGTCCGGGTGGCCGAACGCGTGGACACCCTGTGGGTGGTGGAAGAAGGCGTGCGCCCCGGGGAACGGGTGATCGTGGAAGGCTTGCAGAAGGTGCGCAACGGATCCGAGGTGAGCCCCAAGGCGGGCCCGGCGCAGGGGAGCGGGAAGTAGCGCCATGTCCAGGTTCTTCATCTCCCGGCCGATCGTGGCGATCGTGATCGCCATTCTTACGGTGCTGGTGGGCGTGATCTCGATGCTCTCGCTGCCGGTGGCGCAGTTTCCGGACATCGTGCCGCCCGAGGTGACGATCACCGCCACGTTCCTGGGCGCCGACGCGCAGACCATCGAGCAGTCCGTGGCCGCTCCCGTCGAGCAGCAGATGAGCGGTGTGGACAACATGGCCTACATGATGTCCACCAACTCGAACGCCGGCAGCATGGGCTTGCGCGTGACGTTCGAAGTGGGGACTCCGCCGAACACCAACCTGATCCTGACCCAGATGCGGGAGTCGCTGGCGGCGACGCAACTGCCGTTCGATGTCCTCAACTTCGGGGTCGTGGTGAGGAAGGCGACGAGCATGCCACTCGTAATGCTCTCTCTTTACTCGCCGAGGGGCACACGCGACCGCAATTTCCTGGCAAATTACGCCTACATCAACATGGTGGACGAGCTGGCGCGCGCGCCCGGCGTGGGCGACGTGCTGGTGTACGGCGGCCGGTACGCCATGCGGATCTGGGTGAAGCCGGACCAGTTGACCAAGCTGCAACTGACGGTCTCCGAGATCGCGCGCGCGCTGCGGGAGCAGAACACGCTGAACCCGTCGGGGCAGTTGGGCAGCGAGCCGGCGCCGGCAGGGCAGGAATTCACGTACGCGGTGCGCGCGCAGGGGCGCCTGGTGACTCCGGAGGAATTCGGCCAGATCGTGATTCGCGCGAACCGGGACGGCTCGGTGTTGCGTCTGCGGGACGTGGCGCGCCTGGAACTGGGGGCCGAAAGCTACAACATCACCGGGCGCGTGAACGGGCACCCGGCCGCCGTGATTCCGGTGTACCAGTTGCCGGGCTCCAACGCGCTGGATACCGCGAAGAACGTGCGCGAAGTCATGGCGCGCCTGAAGCAGCGCTTTCCCGACGACGTTGACTATCTCGTGTCGCTGGATACGACCCTGCCGGTGGACGAAGGCATCTCGGAGATCGTGGCGACGCTTGCGGAGGCGCTGCTGCTGGTGGCGCTGGTCACGTACCTGTTCCTGCAGGACTGGCGCGCGACGCTGATTCCGCTGCTGGCGGTGCCGGTCTCGCTGGTGGGGACCTTCATATTCTTCCCGGTGTTCGGATTCTCGGTCAACACGCTCTCGCTGTTCGGGCTGGTGCTGGCGATCGGGCTGGTGGTGGACGATGCGATCGTGGTGGTGGAGGCGGTGCAGCGCCACATCGAGGAAGGGCTTGATCCGAAGGCTGCGGCAATCAAAGCCATGGAAGAGGTGTCGGCGCCGGTGATCGGGATCGCCATCATCCTGGCGGCGGTATTCGTGCCCACCGTCTTCGTGCCCGGCATCACCGGCCGGCTCTACCAGCAGTTCGCCATGACGGTGGCGACCTCGGTTTTGATCTCGGCATTCAACGCACTGACGCTCAGCCCGGCGCTGGCGTCGCTTCTATTGAGGCACAAACTGCGGGCGCGGGGGGCGTTGGGGGCGTTTTTCCGGGCATTCAACCGTGCCTTTGAGCGCGGAAGGAACGGCTACGTCGCCGCGTGCGCGGGGCTGATCCGGAAGTCTGTGCTGGCGCTGGCGATGCTGGCGGGCTGCGCGTTCGCAGCCGGCTGGTTCGGTACGAAAATTCCGACGGGATTCCTGCCGGAGGAAGACCAGGGATATTTCCTGCTTTCGATCCAGTTGCCCGACGCCTCTTCGCTGCAGCGCACGGATGTCGTGATCCGCAAGATCGAAGAGGTGATGAAGACGATACCCGCGGTGGAAACGTACACGAGCGTCTCGGGCATCAACCTGTTCAGCGGCGTGGCCAACACGTACTCGGGCGCGTTTTTCATCAAGCTGAGGCCCTGGGGCGAGCGCAAGAGCAGAGAGGAACAGGCGACGGAACTGGCGCGCTATCTGAACCGGCGGCTTGGCGGAATTCCGGAAGCGATCGCGTTCTCGGTCACACCGCCCGCAATTCCGGGCGTAGGCGCTTCGGGCGGGTTCACCTTCATTCTCGAAGACCGCTCGGGGGCAGACGTCGAGTTCCTGAACTCCAACCTGCAACGCTTCCTGCAGGCGGCGAGAAAGCGGCCGGAGCTGACCAATCTGTCCACCACGTTCCTACCCTCGATCCCACAGGTGTTCGTGGACGTGGACCGGGACAAGACGGTGGCGCAAGGCGTGGCGTTGAGCGATCTCTACCAGACGCTGCAAACGTTCATGGGCGGCGCGTTCGTGAACTACTTCAACCGCTTCGGACGGCAGTGGCGCGTGTATCTCGAGGCGGAAGGGGAGCAACGCACGCGCGCGGAGAACGTCGGCCAGTTCTACGTCAAGAACGCCAGGGGCGACATGGTGCCGCTCTCGGCGCTGACGAACATCCGAAGAATCATCGGTCCCGAGTTCACGCAGCGCTACAACCTGTATCGCTGCTCGCAGATTTTCGGCAGCGCCGCGCCCGGCTACAGCTCGCGCCAGGCGACCGATGCCCTGGAGGAGACGTTCGCGCAGACCATGCCGCGGGAGATGGGCTTCGACTACGCGGGCATGTCCTACCAGGAACAGGTGGCGCGCAAAGGCGTGTCGCCGATGGCGGTGTTCGGCATGTCGCTGGTGTTCGTATTTCTCATCTTGGCGGCGCTCTACGAAAGCTGGACGCTGCCGGTGAGCGTGCTGCTGGGGACGCCGGTGGCGGTGGCCGGCGCGCTGGCGACGCTGTATCTGCGCGAGATCACCAACGATGTTTACGCGCAGATCGGGCTGGTGATGCTGATCGGCCTGGCGGCCAAGAACGCGATTCTGATCGTGGAGTTCGCGAAGGTGCGGTTCCAAGGGGGCATGGGCCTGACGGATGCCGCGCTGGAGGCTGCCCGGCTGCGGCTGCGCCCGATCCTGATGACGAGCTTCGCGTTCATTCTGGGCTGCGTCCCGCTGTGGATGGCAAGCGGAGCGGGCGCGCTGGCGCGCCGGGTGGTAGGCAGTTGCGTGATCGGGGGCATGTCCGCGGCGACGGGGATCGCGGTGCTGCTGATCCCGGTCACGTTTTACCTGATGGAGCGGATCGCCCCGCGCCACAAATCGGGGCCGGCGGGAGGAGGGCACTGAGATGCGAAACATCGCTCGATGCATCGCGGCCGGCTTCGTCTTCCTGCTTGCCGGCTGCCTGGTGGGACCGCGGTACCAGCGTCCGGCGGTCACCGCGCCGCCGCTGAGCCGGGGACAGACCGCGGCGGAATCGACGTCGCTGGGGGACCTGCCGTGGTGGGAGGTCTTCCGCGACGACACGTTACGCAAGCTGGTCAAGACGGCAGTCGCAAACAACAACGACCTGCGGGTGGCGGCGCAGCGCGTGGAGCAGGCGCGGCAGTATCGCGTGCAGACGCGATCGGAGTACTTCCCGTCAATCGGGTACGAGGCGGGGATCAGCGGCGGCGAAAACGAGTTTCTAGGCAGCCCCACGGGAGCGGTCGGCGAGCGGCGGGGTGCGGTTGCGATCGGAATCGGGGCTGTGTGGGAGGCCGACGTCTGGGGGAGGATCCGGCGGCTCAACGAATACTCGTTGGCCAACTACCTGGCCACCGAACAGGCACGCCGCGGGGTGCTGCTTTCCCTGACAGGCGGCGTGGCGAGAGCGTACTTCGAGCTGCTCGAACTATATCTGCGGCTCGAGATCGCGTACCGCAACGTCAAGTCATTCGAGGAGAGCTTGCGGATTTTTCAGGAGCGCCTGGAAGCAGGCACGGCGTCGCGGCTGGATTCGACGCGCGCGGAGGCGGCTCTGGCGATGACAGCCGCCGCCATTCCCGAGCTGGAGCGCCGCATCGCGATTCAGGAAAACGAGATCCGCCTGCTGCTGGGATCGGCGCCGGGCGCGATCCCGCGGGAAGGCACGCTGCTGGAACAGACGATGCCCCCGGAAGTGCCCGCCGGGATACCCTCGCAACTGCTGGAGCGGCGGCCGGACGTGCTGGAGGCCGAGATGAAGGTGCGCGCCGCGAACGCCCAAATCGGCATCGCGACGGCGGCGTTTTTTCCGAAGATCGGCCTGACGGCGCTCTTCGGAAGGATGAGCAGTCCCCTGGAGGATTTCACGTCCGGGCGCACAATGGTGCTTAGCGGGGCGGCGAGCGCGACCGGGCCGATCTGGGAAGGGCGATCCCTTCGCGCGCAAAAACGCCAGGCGGTGGCGGCCTGGGAAGAGACGCGCATCGAGTACGAGCAGACGGTGCTGGCCGCGTTTCGCGACGTTTCGAACGCGCTCATCACGCGCGAAAAGCTGGAAGGCGTGCGGCAGCGCCAGATGGAAGCCGTGCTGGCGTATCAGGCCGCGGTAGAGGTTTCCATGCAGCGTTACATGGCCGGCAAGTCGGGATACTTCGAGGTGCTGGAAGCGCAGCAGCAATTAGTGCCGGCCGAGAATGCGCTGGCACAGACGGAGTTGGACCGGCGCCTGGTGATCGTTCAGCTCTACGAGGCGCTCGGCGGCGGCTGGCATTTGAGCGATGCCGAGTGGAACGGACAGGCTGGAGGAACTCCGGCACCCGACCCCAGGAAGAATCCCTGAACCGGGGCCGGTCGGGAGCCCCGCTTACGCCGGAAGGCGCAGGCGTGCGATGCAGCCGGGGCCGTCGGGGCGGTTTTCCAACGCCAATGCGCCGCCGTGGCCTTCGGCGATCTGACGGCTGAGCACCAGGCCGATACCGCTGCCGCCGGGCTTGGTGGTGAAGAAGGGGACGAACAGGTTGGCGGTGCTGGAAAGACCGGGGCCTTCGTCCTTGATCCAGACCTCCATCATCGAGCCGTCGCGGTGCCAGCCGATGGTGACGTTGCCGCTGGTGGCGAGCGAGGCGTCGGCGGCATTGCGCAGGAGGTTGATAAGCACCTGCTCGAGCTGGTCGGGGTCGCCCTGCACGGTGACGCTGGGACCGGGGTCGACCGCGACGTGTACACGGGTCTCGAAGCTGACAGCCCGGCCCACACAATCGGCGATGTTGAGCGGCTGCAATTGGGGGCGCGGGAGCTTGGCGAGGCGCGCATAGGCGCCGATGAAGCGGCTGAGGCTTTCGGATCGGGAGGTGATCACGCTGAGGCCGCGGCGCATATCGTCGCGCCAGTCTTCGGGGAGCGGATCGCGCGAAACGATGGATTCCAGGCTGCCGGCGATGGACTTAATGGGCGCGAGGGAGTTGTTGAGCTCGTGGCCGAGCACGCGGACCAGGCGCTGCCAGGCTTGGAGCTCCTGTTCGCTCAGGGCCTGGGTGAGGTCGGAGATGACGACGAGCTCCAGCGGCAGGCCGTGTTCGCGGACGCGGGTGCGGCGCACGCCGAAGCGGCCGGCGCCGCCGGGGAAGACGGTCTGAAGCGTGGTGACGGCGGGACCGTCGAGGCAGGGGTCCATGCCGAGCTCTTGGGCGGTCTGTCCGAGGAGGCGCTCTGCCGGGGCGGCCAGCAGGGTCTCGCCGGCGCGGTTTACCAGGCGCAGGCGCTCGTTTTCGTCGAAGGCAAAAATGGCAACGGCGATCTCGCGCATCACGCTGCGCAGAAGCGTGGTGGCCTCCATGGCCCCGAGGCGCTGTTCGCGCAGTGTGCTACCGAGGGTGTTCACCTCGCGCATCACTTCGCCGAGAGCGTCGTCGGGGCGCGGAGAACGGCCGCGGACGGAGAAATCACCTTCGCGAAGGGCGCCGAGCAGGTTGGAAAGCGTCTGGAGCGGGAAGACCACGCGCTCGCGGATGGCGAAGGCGAAACCGAGCCACGCGACGACGATGATCACAGTAAGGGTCCACTCGACCTTGGCGGAGTTGCCATCGTTCCAAAGCATCCAGAGCGCGGCTGCCGAGCCGGGAAGGCCCGCGAGGAAGGCGAGCAGCACGATCCGGCCTTCGTAGCTGATGTGGGCGGGCTTTTCCGGATTACTCACAGTCCGTATCTTTGCAGGCGGCGGTAGAGCGCGCTGCGGCTCAGGCCGAGCGCGTTGGCGGCGTGGCTGACGTTGCCGCTGAAGCGGGCCAGGGCCTTCTTGATAAGCAGCGCTTCGACGTCTTCCAGGCTCATTTCTTCGAGGCGGGGCGGGCCCTCGCGGCCGGTGCGGAGGCCGAGATCGGCGGCGCGCACCATGTCGCCCTGCGCCATGAGGACGGCGCGCTCGACAGCATGATCGAGCTCGCGCACGTTGCCGGGCCAGGCGTGTGCGAGCAGCGCCTTGATCGCAGGCTCGTCGAAGCCGGTGATGTGCTTGCGGTAGTGCTCGCAGTGTTGGCGTAGAAAGTGCGCGGCCAGCAGCGGGATGTCTTCGCGGCGGTCGCGAAGGGGAGGCAGGCGGATCTCGATGGTGTTGAGGCGGAAGAGGAGATCCTGGCGGAACTTGCCCTCGGCGACGTCGGCGGCGATATCGGCGTTGGTGGCGGAGAAAACACGAACGTCCACCCGTCGGGTCTTGGAGGAGCCGACGCGCTCGAAATCGCCGGTCTCGAGCGTGCGCAGAAGCTTGGATTGCAGGGCGGACGAGATGTTGGCGATTTCATCGAGGAAGAGCGTCCCCCCGTCGGCCATCTCGAAGCGGCCTACGCGGTCGGACTTGGCGTCGGTGAACGCGCCCTTGACGTGGCCGAAGAGCTCGCTTTCGAAAACGCCTTCGGCCAGGCCGCCTGTGTTGACGGTGACCAGCGGGCGCGTGGAGCGGAGGGAGACGGAGTGGAGCGTCTGCGCGACCAGGCCTTTTCCGGTGCCGTTTTCGCCGGTGATGAAGACGTTGGCGTCGGAAGGGCCGACGCGGGAGATGACGTCGAGCACGGGGCGCATGGCGGCGGACTGCGCGATGAGCTGAGGGAAGCGTTCGGAGCGGAGCGCGCTGTTTTCGGCTTCGAGGCGCTGGCCTTTGCGGAGGGCGCGGCCGAGCTCGATCTGGGTCTTGAGGATGGCGGAGAGGCGGGCGTTGTCCCAGGGCTTCTGGATGAAGTCGCGCGCGCCGCGGCGCATGGCTTCCACGGCCAGCTCGACGCTGCCCCAGGCCGTCATGACGATGACGGGAAGGGTGGTGTCCAGGAGCTGGATGCGATTGAGGAGCTCGAGACCTTCCTGGCCGCTGGTCGTATCGCGGGTGTAGTTGAGGTCCATGAGGACGGCGTCGAAATCGCGAGATTCGACTTCATGGATGACCGCGGGGGGAGAGTTGACGGCGACGGCCTGGTAGCCTTCGCCCTTGATGAGGAAGCGGAGCGCTTCCAAAACGTCCGCCTGGTCATCGGCGACCAGGATGCACGGCATGCGGGTATCACTTTTCATCGTCGGCTCAAGGGTGCCGCAGCCTGATGCTCTGGGCACTTCGCGTACCACAGGCTAACTTCATGTTCAGAAAGCGGTTGCTACTACAGTAGCATTGCGGCGAGTGTCCGGAAATGGGACGGAGGAGCGCGAAGCCGGACCGGCAAGCCGGTCCGGCTTACATCACAGGTTGCCGCGGAGGGCCTGCTCTCGTTCGATGGCTTCGAAGAGCGCCTTGAAGTTGCCTTTGCCGAAGCTGCGACTGCCCTTGCGTTGAATCACCTCGTAGAAGAGTGTCGGGCGGTCTTCGACCGGGCGGGTGAAGAGCTGGAGCATGTAGCCTTCGTCGTCGCGGTCGACCAGCACGCCGAGCTCGCGGAGATCGCTGATGGGCTCGTCGATCTTGCCGACGCGGGCTTCCAGGTCGTCGTAGTACGTGGAGGGAACGCGCAGGAACTCCACACCATTGCGGCGCATGGTGGCCACGGTGTCCAGGATGTGGTCGGTGGCCATGGCGATGTGCTGGACGCCGGGGCCGTGGTAGAAGTCGAGGTATTCCTCGATC
>Ga0335079_10002822_pt1 | contig 19996 bp, 17 predicted proteins | sample Lox_Sample_33_FD_206719 | JGI IMG/M metagenome (GOLD analysis project Ga0335079, IMG submission 206719) | Soil microbial communities from Loxahatchee National Wildlife Refuge, Florida, United States - Lox_Sample_3.3 | ecosystem: Environmental > Terrestrial > Soil > Wetlands | place: USA... | reverse complement strand
TCGACGATGTGCACCAGCCGCACCCGCGCCTTCTGGTTCCTGGCGAGGCGCAGCGCCTCGTTCAGCCCGGCCATGGAGGTCGGGCTTCCGTCCACCGGAACCAGGATTCTCTTGTAGACCATGATGTGCTCTCCTTGATCCTATAGCCTTCAAGCTAAATCCTAGCTGCATGCGGGCTGTTGATCTACATCAAGCGTCCGCACGAGGCAGTCCCTGGCTTGGGGTCTCGAGGCACCGGGCGCTCAGCCAGGAGTCTCATCATGACCGTCGTCGTCGCCAGTGGTGCTAGTCTACGGCTGGGTACTCTTGGGCCGGCCTGGGCGAGGACGAAATGCGGGCGCTGACCTGCGCGGCGATCGTGATCGGAAATCTGTGATCGAGGTCTCGGGCCGGCACTATCTCACGCCGTTGTTCGAGCCGGGCTCGGTCGCCATCGTCGGAGCGAGCGAGACCCCGGGCAAGGTCGGGACCGTGCTGATGTCGAACATGCTCGCGGCCGGATACCGCGGCGCGCTGTTCGCGGTCAACCCCAAGTACGCGACCGTGCGGGGGGCGCCGTGCTATCCCTCGGTCGGCAAGATCCCCGCGCACGTGGATCTGGCGGTGGTCGCCACGCCCGCGCGAGCCGTGCCCGAGGTGATCGCCGAGTGCGGCAGGGCCGGCGTGCGCTCCGCGGTCGTCATCACGGCCGGCTTCTCCGAGATCGGCGCCGAGGGCGCGGGCCTGGAGCGGGCGCTGCTCGAGAACGCGCGCCGCGGCGGCGTGCGCCTCGTCGGGCCCAACTGCCTCGGCATCGCCCGCCCCGCGATCGGCCTCAACGCCACTTTCGCTCGCGGGACGGCCCTGCCGGGGTCGCTCGGCCTGGTGTCGCAGTCGGGAGCCGCGTGCGCCGCCATGCTCGACTGGGCGACGCCGAACCGGGTGGGCTTCTCGAGCATCGTCTCGCTCGGCGGCTCGAGCGACATCGACTTCGGCGAGATCATCGACTACCTCGCGAACGACCCGGCGACCGAGCACATCCTGCTCTACATCGAGGGCATACGCGATGCGCGCCGATTCATGTCCAGCCTGCGCGCGGCGGCGCGTGCGAAGCCGGTCATCGTCATGAAGGTCGGCCGCCATCCAGCCGGGTCGCGGGCCGCGGTCTCGCATACCGGCGCGATCGTGGGCAACGACGACGTGTTCGACGCCGCGGTCGAGCGCGCCGGCGTGGTCCGCGTGGCGAGCGTCGGCCAGCTGGTCGCCGCCGCGCAGGCGCTCGCCTCGCACGTGCGCCCGAAGGGAGACCGGCTCGCGGTGATCACCAACGGCGGCGGGCCCGGCGTGATGGCGGCCGACCGCATAACGGACCTGGGGCTGGCGCTCGCCGATCTCGCCCCGGCCACCGTCGAGGCCCTGCACGGCGCGCTGCCCCCGAACTGGTCGCACGGCAATCCGATCGACCTGATCGGCGACGCCGGCAGCGAGCGCTACAGGGTCGCGGTCTCGGCCTGCCTCGCCGACGCCGGCATCGACGGCATCCTGGTGATCCTCACGCCGCAGGCGATGACCGAAGCGGAGGCGACGGCGCGCGCGGTGGCCGAGGCCGCGCGCGGCGCCTCCAAGCCGCTCATCGCGTGCTGGATGGGTCAGGCGAGCACGGCGTCGGCGCGCAAGGTGATCCACGACGCGTCGATCCCGGTGTTCCGCACGCCCGAGCCCGCGGTCGAGATGTTCGCTCACGTTGCCGCCTACTACCGCAATCAGCGCACGCTGCTCCAGGCGCCGGGTCCGCTGGCGCACCATGCCGCGCCCGACCTCCGGGGCGCGCGCCTCGTGATCGACGGCGCCGTCGCCGAGCGGCGCAAGCTGCTGTCCGAGACCGAGTCCAAGGCGCTGCTCGCGGCATTCCACATCCCGATCGCGCGCACCGTGCTCGCGCGCTCGGCCCAGGACGCGATGCTGATGGCGCAGGAGATGGGCTTTCCCGTCGCCATGAAGATCGACTCGCCCGACATAGACCACAAGAGCGACGTCGGGGGTGTCCGGCTCAACCTCGCGGACGCCGAGAGCGTGCGCTCGGGCTACCGCGAGATGCTCGACGAGGTGGCCGGCAAGCGCCCGGACGCGCGCCTCAAGGGCGTCACCGTCGAGCCGATGATCGCGCGGCCGCACGGCCGCGAGCTCGTGGTCGGGGTGATCCGCGATTCGGTCTTCGGTCCGGCGATCACCGTAGGCATGGGCGGCAGGGCGGTCGAGGTGCTTCGCGACCGCGCGGTGGCGCTGCCGCCGCTCAACGCCTTCCTCGTGAAGGCGATGATAGGGCGCACCCGCGTCTCGCGGCTGCTCGGCGCGTTCCGCAGGATGCCCGCGGCCGACATGCAGGCGCTCGAGTCGGTGCTGCTGCGGGTCTCGGAGATGGTCTGCGAGCTGCCTCAGATCGAGGAGTTCGAGATCAACCCCCTCATCGTCGACGAGAACGGCGCCGTCGCGGTGGACGCCCGCGCGGCGGTGCGCGAGCCGCAACCGATGCGCGGCCGCTACTCGCACATGGCCATCCACCCCTATCCGACCGATCTCGTCGCCAGGTGGGAGCTCGCCGACGGCAGCGTCGTCGTCGCGCGGCCGATCCGCCCCGAGGACGCGGAGATGGAGCAGCAGTTCGTCCGCAGCCTCTCCGACCGCAGCCGCTACTTCCGCTTCATGAACTCGGTCCGCGAGCTCACGCCGTCGATGCTCATGCGCTTCACGCAGATCGACTACGACCGGGAGATGGCCTTCGTGTGCGTGCGCGGCGAGCAGGACCGGGAAGAGGAGATCGCGGTCGCTCGCTACGTCACCAATCCGGACGGACGCACCTGCGAGTTCGCGGTCGTCGTCGCCGACGCGTGGCAGCGCAAGGGGGTGGGCCGGCGCCTGCTCGAGACCCTCATCACCGTGGCGCGCTCGCGCGGGCTCGAGGTGATGATCGGCCACATTCTTGCGCAGAACGAGCCGATGCTCGGCCTCTGCGTCAGGCTGGGCTTCCGCCTGTCGGAGCACCCGGAGGATTCGACGGTGAGGAAGGCGACGCTCATGCTTTCGGGACGGCCCGGTTGATCCAGATCAACCACGGCGGCCCGGTGGCGGTCACCATTGAAGCGTGGCTTCGATCTCGCTTCTGAAGAAACCCGGATGGCTCGCGCTCGGCCTGGCGGCCGCGGCGGGGCTCGCCTTCGCGTCGCGCAATCTGGTGCTGGGCGAGCCGGTCGCCACGCTCGAGGCGGTGCGCGGCGATCTCGTCCAGACGGTCGTGGCAAGCGGCCGCATCATCACTCCCCAGCGCATATCCGTCGGCGCCGTGATCACCGAGCGGGTCGTGCGGATCCCCGTGGACGAGGGACAGACCGTGAAGCGCGGTGACGTGCTCATCGTTCTCGACGCAAGGGACGAGCGCGCGGCGCTCGAGCAAGCCAAGGCGAGCGTCGCCCAGGCCGAGGCGAAGCTGCGCCAGCTGCGCGAGGTCGCGCTGCCCGCGGCGGAGCAGGCGCTGGTGCAAGCGCAGGCGACCGCGCTCAACGCCCGCCAGCAGTTCGACCGCACCAAGACGCTGCGCGAGAAGGGATTTGTCGTCCAGTCGCAGCTCGACGACGCCCAGCGCGCTCTCGATATCGCGGAGAGCCAGCTCCGCGCCGCGCGCCTGCAGGTCGAGACCAACGGCCCCTCCGGAAGCGACTACGCGATGGCGTTGAGGGCGCTCGACCAGGCGCGGGCCAATCTGGCAGCGGCGCAGGTCAAGCTCGAGCAAACTACCATCACGGCGCCGGTGGACGGCGTGCTCATCGCGCGCCAGGTCGAGGCCGGCGACGTGGTGCAGCCCGGCAAGGAGCTGATGGTCCTTGCTCCCGCCGGGGAGACCCAGGTGGATGTCATGATCGACGAGCGGCAGCTTTCGCGCCTCGCGGTCGGGCAGAAAGCGCTCGGCTCCGCGGACGCATTTCCCTCGGAACGCTTTGCGGCGGAGCTCTTCTACATCAACCCGGGCATCGATCCGCTGCGCGGAACGGTAGAGGTCAAGCTCCGTGTGCCGAACCCGCCGGCCTACCTGCGGCAAGACATGACGGTATCGGTCGACATCGAGGTCGCGCGCAAGAGCGACACCGTCGTCGTCCCGACCGAGACGGTGCGCGATGCCAACGGGACGAGCCCCTGGGTGCTGGCGGTTCGGCACTATCGCGCGGTCGCGCAGCCGGTGAAGCTCGGGCTGCGCGGGGACGCGCGCACCGAGATCCTCGACGGAGTCGAGCCCGGGGACGACCTGATTCCGGCAACGAATGCCGTCGTCAAGCCCGGCCAGCGTGTGCGCGCGGTAGCGGCCAAATGAACCGCCTCTTGCCCTTCGAATGGATCGCGGCGGTGCGCTTCATGCGCGAAGGCCTGGTGCAGACGCTCCTCATCGTCGTCGGGGTCGGGCTCGGCGTGGCTGTGATCGTCTTCATGTCGGCGGCGCTCGCGGGACTGCAGACCAACATCATCCGCCGCACCCTCAACTACATGGCGCCCATCGTCGTCATTCCTCCCCAGCAGGTCGCGCGGTCCCTGCGCGAGGGGGGGAAGGGAGCGGCGGTCCTCGTGCAGCCCCGGTCCCAGCAGCTCAGGTCGATCGACCAGTGGCAGAAGGTCCGCGCGCTGATCGAGCGCCTGCCCGACGTGACGGACGTGACTCCGGTCGTCTCCGGACCCGGATTCGCGCTGAGGGGCGACGCCAACAAGGCGGTCAACGTCATCGGGATCGAGCCGGAGACCTACCTCAGGGTCATCGCCCTCGGAGACAAGATCGTGGACGGAAAGCTGAGCGTCGCGAGCTCCGACATCGTCATCGGAACCGAGCTCGCGCAGGACCTGGGCGCCGGCGTCGGCGACAAGCTGCGGCTGACCACGGCCGGAGGCGCGTCCCAGACCCTGAACGTCACCGGCATCTTCGACTTCGGCAACAAGCGGGTGAACGAGACGAACGTCTACATCAGCCTTCACGTCGCCCAGAGCCTGCTCGACATCGTCGGCGGCGTATCGAGCATCGAGATCAGGGTGCGGGATCCCTTCGAGGCCGAGACGATCGCGCAGATCATCCAGGACGAGACCGGGCAGGAGGCCGACAGCTGGATCAAGACCAACGCCCAGTTCTTCACCGCGATGCTCGCCCAGACGCTCACCAACAGGCTGATCCGCTTCTTCGTCGGGCTGACGGCCGCGCTCGGGATCGCGAGCGTGCTGGTGGTCTCCGTGGTGCAGAAGTCGAAGGAGATCGGCATCCTGCGCGCCATGGGCACCTCGCGCGGGCAGGTGCTGCGCCTGTTCCTGCTGCAGGGGGCCATCATGGCGCTGGCCGGCTCCGTCCTGGGATCGGGCCTTTCCTTCGTGTTCCTGTCGCTGTTCCGCAGCATCGCGAAGAACCCCGACGGCACGATCATGTTCGCCATCGAAATCGATCCGCCGCTGCTCGCGGTGACCGCGGTCGGGGCCACCCTCGTGGGGCTGCTCGCCGCGGCGCTGCCGGCGCGCCTCGCGGCGCGCCTGGATCCCGCAGTCGCGATCCGGGGGTGAGGATGGAAGCGCCGATCCGCCCCGACACCCTGCGCCTCGACGGCGTGCGCAAGTCCTACGGCGTGGGCACGCCCGTCGAGACCGAGGTGCTCCACGGGATCGATCTTCGCGTGGCGCCGGGAGAATTCGCGGCGCTCGTCGGGCCCTCGGGAGGCGGCAAGAGCACGCTGCTCAACCTCATCGGCCTGCTCGACCAGCCGACGCATGGCAAGGTACGGATACGGGGCGTCGAGACGGACAAGCTCGGCGACGCCGAGCGCACCGTGCTGCGCGGGAGGACCATAGGGTTCGTGTTTCAGTATCATTACCTTCTGCCGGCGTTTACCGCGCTGGAGAACGTGATGATGCCGATGCTTGCATCGCGGGGACGCCCGGGCGGCGGAATGGAGGAAAGGGCCGCGGCCCTGCTGGACGAGGTCGGGCTCACGCCCTGGAAGGATCACAAGGCGAACGACATCTCCGGCGGGCAGCAGCAGCGCGTCGCGGTGGCCCGCGCGCTCGCGATGAATCCCGCGCTGGTTCTGGCCGACGAGCCCACGGGGAATCTCGACACGAACTCGGCCGACGGCGTATTCGACGTCCTGCGCGCGGTCAACGAGGCGAGCGGCACCACTTTTCTCATCGTTACGCACGACCCGAGGCTCGCCCAGCGCTGCGACCGCATCATCGAGCTGGTCGACGGCCGGATCGTCTCCGACCGACCCAACGCGAACGTGGTCCGGCGCAGCGGAGCGGTGTTCTCGGAGAGCGCGCGACGGATTTCGTGACGGATACGTCTTGGAGGGACTCATGGCCAGGGATTCTAGGCAGGCGGCGCAGCAGGAAATCGATCTGGAGGAAGTGAGCAAGCTCGTCCACGCCCTCGAGCGCGACCTCGCCCGGGTCCGCAAGGGCTCGAGCGACGTGCAGCTGCTGCGCGACGAGGTCGAGACGCTGAAGAACGTGCTGAAGTCGCCGGTCCGCCGGCATCACTGGGTCAGGGAAGGGCTGCACGCCGTGCGCACGGCGGCCGAGAACGGCCTGGAGACGGCGCTCGCGGACGGCCTGAAGGCCGGCCAGTACATCGCCGAGATCGGGCGGATACTCGGAATGTAGGCCGCGCCTCTAGCGCGAGCCCTGGCCCATCACCCTGCGCAGCCCGTCCGGGTCGAGGATCTGAATTTCCTTGAGCTGGACGCTGATCAGGCCTTCCTCCTGGAAGCGGGAGAAGGCGCGGCTGACGGTCTCGAGCTTCAGGCCGAGGTGGCTGCCGATTTCCTCGCGCGTCATGCGCAGGCTGAATTGCGACGGCGAGTAGCCGCGCGCCGCGAAGCGCTGCGACAGGTTGAGCAGGAAGGTGGCGAGCCGCTCCTCGGCGCGCATCGTGCCGAGCAGGAGCATCACGCCGTGCTCGCGCACGATCTCCCGGCTCATGACCTTGTGGAACTGGTGGCGCAGCTCGTGCATCTCCTCGCCCAGGCTCTCCAGCCGGGAATACGGGATGACGCAGACCTCGCTGTCCTCCAGCGCGATCGCGTTGAGGACGTGCAGGTCCGGCCCGATCCCGTCCATGCCGATGATCTCGCCCGACATGTGGAATCCGGTGACCTGCTCGCGCCCGTCCTCCAGCGTCTGCACGGTCTTGAAGAATCCGCTGCGCACCGCGTAGATCGAGCCGAACTTGTCGCCGGCCCGGTAGAGGTGCTCCCCGCGCTTGACGCGGCGGCGGGTGTAGACCATGTCGTCGATGCGGTCGGCGGCGTGCCCTGCGAGGCCGCAGGGCAGGCAGAGCTCGCGCAGGCCGCAGGTCGAGCAGCGTGTCGGCATTTTCGCGACCTTGCCGTGCGTCGGCTCGTGCAGCGGAACTGCGGGCTTGGCAATCGAGATGGCTGCGGTTGCGGCGGATGTCATGATGCCCTCGTTTGTGGTCTGGTTTGGGTTAGTGACGCGTTGTTCCGAGTCCGGCGATGACTTCCCGGACCTTGTCGAAATCGTGGCTCTTGTCGAAGAAATACGCCGCGCCCGCCTCCATGCACACGCGGCGATATTGGGCGTTCGGGTGATTGGTGAGGACGATGAACACCGTGCCCGGCGTCTGCGGGTGCGCCTGGCGCAGCACATCCAGGCCGCTGCCTCCCATGAGGTGCAGGTCGAGCACGACGGAATCGGGTCGCGTGCGCAGGATCCCCTCGAGCGCCTCGCGCGGGGTCTCGGCTTCGCCGACCACCGTGACGCCCTCCATGTCCCCGAGCATTCCGGCGATACGCCGGCGGACGACCTCGGAGTCCTCGACGATGAAAACGTTCGTGGGGGGGTCGAGAGCGGCGACTTGCATGCCGCCAGTATGCGAAGGCGGGCCCCCGTGAGCCTATCGGCGGGGGCTTATTCTTCGGGTCGGAAACCGCTGAAAGGCGGGGTCGGAATCGTCCTACAGGGCGGCTTATGACGGGATCATGACGGCCATCAGGGGCTCCCGGCGTCCGCGTCGTCCACCAGCCGGTGCTGGATGGCGTAGCGGATGAGCTCGGCGGGGTTGGAGAGGCTCATCTTCTCCATGATGCGTGCCTTGTGGGTGCTGACTGTCTTCGCCGACAAGTGGAGCTCGGCCGCGATGTCCGACACCGCCTTGCCGGAGGCGAGCTCGCGGAACACCTGGAACTCGCGGTCCGACAGCGCGGTGTGCGGCAGGCCCTCGGCCCTGGGCATGGCGTCGAGCGCGAGCTGCTGCGCGACGCGCTCGGTGATGAAGGCGCCGCCGCCGGCCACCTTGCGGATCGCCGAGACGAGCTGCTCCGAGGCGCTGTCCTTGGTGAGGTAGCCCGCGGCGCCGGCCCGGATCGCGCGCACCGCGTACTGCTGCTCCTCGTGCATGCTGAGCACGAGCACGCGCAGCTTCGGCTTCTCGGCGTGCACCTGCTTGATGAGGTCGATGCCGCTCTTCCCGGGCATGGATATGTCGAGCAGCAGCACGTCGAAGTCGAGGCTGCGCACGCGCTCCATCACCTCGCGGCCGTCCTGCGCCTCGCCGACCACCGAGAGGTCCGGCGTCCCCGAGAGGAGCTGCTTGAGCCCCTCCCTGACGATGGTGTGGTCGTCGGCGATGACGATGCGGATCACGGGCTCGCGGCCTCCGCCTGGAGGGGCAGGCGCACGTTGACGGTCGTCCCGCGCCCCGGCTCGCTCGCGATGCTCGCCTCGCCCCCGAGCAGCACGGTCCGCTCGCGCAGCCCGAGCAGGCCGTAGGTCTTCTGCGCGCGCGTCTCGGCCGGGCTGAATCCGCGCCCGTCGTCGCGCACCGAGAGCGTCAGAACGCCGTCGGCCTTCTCGAGGACGACCTCGACACGGGTGGCCCGGGCGTGGCGCGCGACGTTAGTGAGCGATTCCTGGAGGATGCGGTACAGGGCGCTCGCGTAGGGCTCCGCGAGCTCGATGTCCGCCGGCTTGATCTGGAGCCGGCAGGGGATGCCGGTGCGCTCGCTGAAGTTCTGCGCGAGCCACTCGGCAGCGGGGATCAACCCCAGGTCGTCGAGCATCAGCGGCCGCAGGTCGGCCGAGATGCGGCGCGTCGCCGCGACCGTGGCGTCGAGCTGGGCCTGCATCGCGGACAGCTTGTCGGTCAGCGTGGGCGAGCCCTGCGACAGGTTGCCCAGCATCCAGGCCACGTCCATCTTGAGCGCGGTGAGCGACTGCCCCAGCTCGTCGTGGATCTCGCGCGCGACGCGGCGCTGCTCCTGCTCCCTGATCGTGTGCGCGGCCGTGGACAGCTCGCGCAGGTCCTCCCGCGATTGCCTGAGCTCCTCCTCCGCGCGCACCCGCTCGGTCACGTCGCGCAGGATGACGGTGAGGAGCCGCCGGCCGTTCTCGCGGTGCTGCGAGATCGAGGCCTCGATGGGAAATTCCTCGCCGCTCGCCCGCAGCCCGCGCAGCACGCCCGCGCCGCCCATGCGCCGCGAGGTGGCGCCGGTGCGGGCGAACTCCGCCACGTGCGCCCGGTGCGCGCCCCGGAATTGCTCGGGAACGAGCACGTCGAGCGGCTGGCCGAGGACGGCGGCCTGCGGCCAGCCGAACATCTTCTCGGCGGCGGGGTTGAAGAGGACGATGCGCTGCGACTCGTCGGCGGAGACGATGGCGTCCATCGCCGTCTCCACGATGTCGCCGACCCGGGCGCGGGCGCTCTGCAGGGCAGCGTCGGCCGCCCGGCGCTCGCCGGTCTGGTAGTAGAAGAGCACGGTCGCGAGCACCATCACCGCGGCGCCGAGGACCACCGCCACGGCGTACATCTCGTAGCGGTAGAAGCCGAACAGGCCCGCGACGAGCGCGAGCAGGACGGTGAACACCCCGAGCGCCAGGACCGGCCCGAAGATGATCAGGATCCTGCCGTCCTGCTGCGCTTCCTCCTGCGTTCTAGTCTGAGTTTGACCCATGTCAAACCGTCCCGCCGCGCCGGTTCCATAGTGGCGCATGGTCGACATTTCCATCCGGCCGGGCGCGGAGCAGTCCGGGCCGTCCGATCTCGTGGTCGATCCGGGGCTGATCCGCAAGTACGGCGGGAGCGGGCCGCGCTATACGTCCTATCCCACGGCGGACCGGTTCGTCGAAGCCTTCAACGCGGAGGCGTACGGACACTGGCTGGAAAACCGCAATGTCGGAGGGGTGGTTAGACCGCTCGCATTATACGTACACCTGCCCTTCTGCGACACGATCTGCTACTACTGCGCCTGCAACAAGATCATCACCAAGGACCATGGGCGCTCGGCCAAGTACCTGAAGCACCTCGGGCGCGAGATCGCGCTGGTCGCGGAGCGGCTCGGCGAGGACCGCGCGGTCTCGCAGATGCACTGGGGCGGCGGCACGCCGACCTTCCTCTCGGAAGCGGAGCTCGGCGAGCTGATGAACATGATCCGCGCCCAGTTCAGGCTCGACCCGGCCGGCGAGTACGCGATCGAGGTCGATCCGCGCAAGGTCGGCGCCGACAAGATCGCCCTGCTCGCGGGGCTCGGGTTCAACCGGCTGAGCCTCGGCGTGCAGGACGTCGATCCCGCGGTCCAGAGGGCGGTGCACCGCATCCAGCCGCTCGACGAGACGCTGCGGGTGGTTCTCGCCGCCAGGCGGACCGGGTTCAAGTCGGTGAACCTGGATCTCATCTACGGCCTGCCGAAGCAGACGCCCGAGAGCTTCGCGCGCACGCTGGACGCAGTGATCGCGTGCGACCCGGACCGCATCGCGCTGTACTCCTACGCGCACCTGCCCGCGGTGTTCAAGCCCCAGCGGCGCATCGCCGACGCGGACCTGCCGAGCCCCGAGGCGAAGCTCGAGATACTCGTCCGCTCGATCGGGCGTCTCCGGGCCCAGGGCTACGTCTACATCGGCATGGATCATTTCGCCAAGCCCGGCGACGATCTCGCGGTGGCGCAGCGCCAGGGGAGGCTGACGCGCAACTTCCAGGGCTACTCGAGCGCGGGGGACTGCGACATCGTGGCCCTCGGCGTCTCGGCCATCAGCAAGATCGGGCCGGTGTACGCCCAGAACGTGAAGACCCTCGACGAGTACTATGCGCGCCTCGAGAACGACGAGATCCCGGTGATGCGCGGCATCGAGCTCACCCCCGACGACCTCGTGCGGCGCGCGGTGATCGGGGCGCTCGCCTGCCATTTCTCGGTGTCGAAGGAGGCGATCTCGATCGCCCACCTCATCGATTTCGACCGGTATTTTGCGGCCGAGCTGAAAGAGCTGTCGGACATGGAAAACGAATCGCTGGTCGCGCTCGACGAGGAGTGGATCACGGTGACGCCGCGCGGCAGGCTGATGGTGCGCGCGGTGTGCGCCGTGTTCGACCGCTACCTCCGGGCCGACCGCGACCGCGCGCGCTACTCGAAGATCATATGAGCGCCGCGGCGCTGACGGCGGTGTTCCTCGTCGGCCTGCTCGGCGGAACGCATTGCCTGGGCATGTGCGGCGGCATCGTCACCGCGCTCACGGTGCGCATGCCGCGCGACCGGCCGCGCTGGTCGCTGCACCTCGCCTACCACGCCGGGCGGATCACGACCTATGCGCTGGCGGGCGCGCTCGCCGGCGGGCTGGGGTCGGCGGCGCTGCGGCTCGGGGGACTTCTGCCGGTTCAGGTCGCGCTCTACGTCGTGGCGCAGCTGATGCTCGTAGCGCTGGGGCTCTATCTCCTGGGCGTGCCGCGCTACCTCGACGGGTTCGAGCGCGCCGGGAGGATCCTGTGGGGGCGCATCCAGCCCGCGGCCTCGGCGCTGTTCCCGATCCGCACGCCAGCGCGCGGCTACGCGGTCGGCATGCTGTGGGGCCTCCTGCCCTGCGGCCTCGTCTACAGCGTGCTCGTCACCGCGCTCGTCTCGGGCAGCGCGGCCGGCGGCGCTCTGGTGATGCTCGCCTTCGGCGCCGGAACCCTCCCCAGCCTGCTCGCGGCGGGCACGGTGTTCCCGGCGCTCGCGCGCACGCGCGGCGGGCAGGCGGCGCGCCGCGTCGCGGGGGGCATCGTCGTGGCGTTCGGACTGGTCGGCCTCGCGTACGCCGGTGACCTGGAGCGCCTCTCCCGGAACGCGCCGGGAAGTTGATCTGGGTCAAGCCGCGCATCGGGCGGCGTGTGCGAGCATCCAGCCATGTCGATCGCTCTCAACATCATCCGCGACGAGCACCGCTCCATCGCGGCGATCCTGCACGGCATGCAATACCTGGTGCGCCACGCGCGCGAGCGCGGCACGAAGATCGACCCGAAGGTTCTGCGCGCGATGCTCTATTACCTCGACACGTTCACCGAGCGCATGCACCACCCCAAGGAGGACCGGTTCCTGTTCGATCCCCTGCGCCGGCACGGCGCGGGATCGGACGCGCTCATCGCCGACCTCGAGCGCGAGCACGCGGAGGGCGGAAACGCCCTGAGGCGCGTGGAGCAGTGCCTGATCCGCTACGAGGAGGGGGGCGACAAGGAATTCCCGGAATTCTCGCGCGAGATCGAGCGCTTCATCGAGGGATACTGGGAGCACATGCGCAAGGAGGAGGAGCACGTGTTCCCGCTCGCCGAGAAGGTCTTCACCGCCGCCGATTGGGAGGCGATCGACGGCGCCTTCAAGGCGCACGCCGACCCGCTCGCGAGCGAGCGCAGCGAGAAGGACTTCCGCAAGCTGTTCTCGCGCATCGTCGGCCTCGCTCCGCCTCCGATAGGCGTCGGGCCGGCGTCGAGCTAGGCTCCGCTACTTCGATTCCTCGATGAGCGCGCGGGCGGTCTCGCGCACGATCTGCGCGTTGTTCCAGCGCGGCTTCCAGCCCAGCGCCAGGCTCTCTTTCACGTCGAGCACCTGCCCGCGGCGCAGGAGCAGCAGCTGCTCGGCGGCGAGCAGCCGGTAGCCGGTCGCTCTCGACATCCACTCGACCGGCGCGAGCGGCACGCGGACGCGCCGCACGCGCCGCACGCCCAGCTCCTCGCCGATCGCGTCGGCCCACTGCGAGATCGACAGCGGCTCGGGGCCCGCGGCGTTGAAGATTCCGGTCGCCTTTTGCAGGACGATGCGCACGAGCAGGCCCGCGGCGTCCTCGACGTGCACCATGTGCGTGGGGCGTGCCCCCTCGCCGGGAAAGACGACGGCGCCGAAGCGCGCGATCGATCTCGCGAACGGTCCGAACAGCCCTCCGCGCCCCGGCCCGGCGATGATGCAGGGAACCATGAGCGCAACCGGGTTCGGGATGGCGCGCGCCTTTTCCCAGGCGGCGATCTTGGAGGCGGAATAAGCGCCCTGTCCGCGCATCGGGCTGCGGGTCGTGCAGGCCGCGTCGCCCGCCTCGTACATCATGCTCGTGCCGACGTAGATGAAGTGAGCCTGCGCGCCCGCGTAGCGCTTCGCGAGGTTTGCGGTCGCGATCACGTTGTTGCGCTCGAACCAGTCCCGCCGGAAGAGGAGCGGCAGATCCGGCGATAGGTACTGCACGCCCGCGTTGTGGACCACCGCGTCCGCGTCGGGCAGCGTCGCACAGAACTCCGGGTCGGCAAGGTCGCCGCGGAAGTCGACGGCTCCGACCCGATCGGTCGATGCGGCGTCGATGCCCTCGGCGCGGAGCTGGCCGAGGCATTCTCGGCCGAGGAACCCCGCGGCGCCGGTGACGAGAGCCTTCACTCCGGACGGAACTTGGTCTCGGGCTTCACGCCTTTCTTCCTCCACTTCTCGCTGATCTCGCCGTTCTCGAGCCAGCGCCCCTCGACCGCGCGCTTCGCGGCCTCGTCCCAGGCGGGCAGCCAGTCGCCGAGCGAATACCCGAACCAGGGCGACTGCGGGCGGAGCTTAGGCAGGCCCAGCTCCTCCCAGATCCTCTTGGCGCGCTCCATGTACTCCTTCTTCGGCAGCGCGAGCGGCGGCATGTCGCCCTTCATGGTCGCGTCGATGAGCAGCGTCGAATCCTCCTCGTTGCCGTGCTCGCGCTTCGGGCCGTGGCCCTGGCCGCGGTGCGGCAATGCCTGCACGTCCTCGACCGGGTTCATGCGGTAGGCCATCGACCACAGCAGCGCATCGCCCGAGTCCGGGTCGATGTCGTCGCTGACCGCGATCGTGATCTTGCCCATGTCGCTCTTGAAGAACGCCGCGCCGCGCAGCGCGCGCCACACCTCGGTGCGGGGCATGCCCCTCTCGCAGCACAGCACTGTGACGCGCAGGAGGCCGGTGAGCGGCTCGTGCAGCGACACGCGCTTCACGCCGCGTATGCCGAGCGCCTCGCGCAGGTGAGAGAGGAACAGCGGCTCGTAGGCGACGCGCTTGATCACGCTCGACTCCGAGGGCGCGACCTGGCTGATGTAGGAGGGGATGACGGGGTTTCTGCGCATCGTGATCGCGGTGACGCGCATCGGCATGTTGTACTCCTCGAGCGCGACGTGGCCGTGCGACTCGCCGAACGGCGCCTCGGGCTCGCAGTACTCGGTATCGATCAGGCCCTCGATCACGATCTCGCTCTCGGCGGGGACTAGCAGGTCGACCGTCTTCGCCCTGACGACGTTGATCGGCGAGCCGGCGAGGCCGCCCGCGACGGTGAACTCGTCGACGCCGACCGGCAGCTTCTGCGGCCCCATGAAGGCGACGTAGGGCGGGCAGCCCAGCACGATGGCGCAGGGCATCGTCTTCTTCCCGAGCTTCTGGTATTTCACGTAGTGCAGGTAGCCGCCGGCGCCGCCGACGCGCGTCGCCATGCGCACAACGAGGCGGTCGCTCGCCTTGAGCGCGGCGCGGTAGGTGCCCATATTCTGCACGCCGGTCTCCGGGTCGCGCGTGATGACGTTGGTCGCGGTGAGCGTGGGCGCGGAGTCGAAACCCGGCGTCGAGATCGGGATGGGCAGGCGGTCGAGCCCTTTGCCCTCGCCCTGGAGCTCCTTGCCTTCATGCACGACCTCGTGGCACGGGGCGTCCTTAACCTCGCGCGGCGGAACCGGATGCGCGATGGCTTGATCCCACTTGCCCTGGATCTCGGAGAGCGGAGCACCCATGCCGGCCGAGTAGATCGCGCGGTTGGCGGCGATCGCGCCGACGACCACCGGGATGCCGTACTTTCTGCCGCGGCCGTCGACGATGTTCGTGAACAGGAAAGCCTTGCGATCGGCCTCGTCCATGCCGCCGACGAACTGCCAGCGCACCAGCGGGTGCAGCTCCGAGTCCTTGTCGATCGCGCGGTCGATCTCGAGCAGCAGCCCGCGCTTCTTCAGCTCCTCGAGGTGCTCGTGAAGGTCGGGGTAGCCGCGCGCGGCGACCGGTTTCTCGGGCGCGTTCATTGTTTCGGGATGTGCGCTGCCTCGATCACCTTCGCCCACTTCGCCGTCTCGGAGACAAGCAGGTCATGAAGCTCCTGCGGCGTGCCCGCGCGCGGCTCGACGCCGAGGCCGATCAGGCGCTGCCTCACTTCCGGCACCGCCATTGCCGTGTTGATCTCGCGGTTGAGCCGGTCGATGATCGCCTTCGGCGTCTTCGCGGGGGCGGCGGCCGCGTTCCACGAGGTCGCCTCGTAGCCCGGCACGGTCTCGGCGATCGTGGGGATGTCGGGCAGTCCCTCGAAGCGGTGGCTGTAGCTCACGCCGAGCGCGCGCAGGTTGCCGCTCTTGACGTGCGACAGCGTGGGCGTGAGGAACTCGAACATCGCCTGCAGGTCGCCGCCTTTCACCGAGGTGACGATCATCGGCGTCGCCTTGTACGGCACCACCTGCAAGTCCACGCCGGCCATCGACTTGAACAGCAATCCGGCGATCGATTGCGTGCTGCCGAGGCTGGTCGTGCCGACATTGAACTTGCCGGGGTTCGCCTTCGCCGCGTCGATGAACTCCTTCACCGTCCTGTACGGCGAGCTCGAATCGACGAGGAGCGCCATGCCGAAGAAAGCCACCGTCGACACCGGGGCGAAGTCCTTCTCAGCGTCGTACGGCAGAGAATTGAACAGCGACTTGCTCACCGCGTGCCCGCCGTTCAGCCACAGGAGCGTGTAGCCGTCGGGCTCGGCCTTCTTCACGGCTTCGGAAGCGACGATCTGGCCCGCGCTCGGCCGGTTGTCGACGATGACCTGCTGCCCCATCTGCTCGGAGAGCTTCTGCGCGAGCACGCGCGCGGTGATATCGGCGACGCCGCCCGTGCCGTAGGGCAGGATGATCTTGACGGGCTGGGACGGATACTGGGCGAACGTTGCGACGCTCGTGATCGACAGCACCCCCGCCGCGATCCACCGCAGGAACATTCTCCTTGTCACGCGAGTCTCCTCCTCGATTGGTTTCAGCGCGGGCTCCAGCAGTCCGCCCGGATGCGGAACACGCCCTGCGCCGTTACGCCGAGTATGCCCTTCTTCAGCGCTTCGTTGAAGTACGGGCCCTCGAGTGCCTTTTTCGGCTCCGGATCGCCGATCGGGAAGGGCTGGTCCGACCCGAGCATGACGCGCCCGGGGCCGGCCTTTTTCGCGAGGTATTCGAGCGAGTCGGCGTCGAACACGCAGGAGTCGAAGAACATCGCCTCGAAGCCCTTGCGCGGGTCGGCGTACTTGCCCCCGGCGATCTTGTGATTGCGCGCGAGCCGCCCGAGCGCGTAGGGCAGGGCGCCGCCGCCGTGCGAGACCACCAGCTTCATCCCCGGGAAATTGAGCAGGTGTCCCGAGAACAGCAGCCGCGACACCGCGATCGAGGTGTCGGCGAGGCGTCCGATCGCGTTCACGAGGTCGTAGTCGGCGACGCGCGGCTCGCCGCACAGGAACATCGGGTGCAGGAACACCGCGGCCTCCAGGTCGGAAGCCGCCTGCCAGAACGGGTCGAGCGAGGGATCGTCGAGGTTGCCGGCATTGCCCTTGGGCAGCGTTCCGATCATCACACCGCCGAACCCGCGCTCGAGCACCTCGGCGAGCACCTCCGCGGCGAGGCCGCCGTGCTGCAGCGGCACCGTGGCGAGAGGCGTGAAGCGGGTCTCGTCGCCGAGAGCTTCCTCGAGGCAGTCGTTGTAGAAGCGGCTCCACGCGAGCCCCTCGCCAGCCGGAAGCTCGTAGCCGAAGCTGTCGAGCCAGCCGCCGACGAGCTGGTGGTCGATGCCGTTCCGGTCCATCCAGGCGCGGCGGTCGGCGAGGTCGGAGAGCTTGGCCGCGACCGGCCGCGTCGGCTGGCTCCCCGGAAACTGCATGCGCACGCCCTTGTCGTCTCGCAGCAGCTTCACCTCCGGGAAATTGGCCGACTTCGCGTCGAAGCGCTCGTAGAGGAGCTTCGGGATGAAGTGCGCGTGGACGTCGATGACGAGGTCTTTCATGCCCGTTTCCCGTTGTGGATCGCGTTCCAGATCGCGAGGTGCGACATCGGCAGCGCGTCGAGCGAGGCGCCGAGCGGCGCGAGCGCGTCGTTGACGGCGCTCGCGATCGCCGCCGGCGCGCCGAGGTAGCCCGCCTCGCCCGAGCCCTTCTGGCCGAAGCTGGTGAGCGGAGAAGGGGTGCAGTGATCGACGATCGCGAGCGGCGGGACCTCCATCGCGCTCGGCAGCAGGTAGTCCATGAAGGTGCCGGCGGCGAGCTGGCCGTCCTCCGTATACGAGAACTTCTCGTACAGCGCCGCGCCGATGCCGTGGGCGATGCCCCCGAAGGTCATGCCGTGGACGATGTCCGGGTTGATCATGACGCCGCAATCGTGGCCGCAGACGTATTTCCCCAGCCGGGGCTTGCCCGTGTCCGGGTCGATCTCGACGTAGACGAGGTGCGCCTCGAAGGAGTAGCAGGGATAGATCTGCACCCGCCCCTGCGCGTCCGGGAGCGCGCCGCCGGTGGGCACTTCCCAGACGAACGTCGCCTGCAGCCCGGGGTCGACATCCGGGGGCATCCTGTGGAACTTGCGGTGCGCGATCTCGACGAGCTGATCCCAGGTGAGCTTCCTGCCGGGCACGCCCTTCAGCGCGACGTCTCCGCCGCGGTACTCGAGATCCGCGGGCGCGCATTCGAGATTGTGCGCGGCGATGGCGACGAGGGTTTCTCTGATCTTCCTCGCCGCGCCGGCGGCCGCTCCGCCGAGCATGATCGCCATGCGGCTGCCGACCGGGCTGTTCGAGGGCAGCGCTTGGAGCGAATCGGCGCGCACCACGCGCACCGTGGACGGATCGCGCTCGAGCACCTCGCCGATCACGGTCGAGACCAGCGACTCGTGCCCCTGGCCGGAGCTCGAGGTGTTCATCACGCCGGTGACGCTGCCGGCGAGGTCGACCCGCACGAGGCACGAGTCCATCCAGGTGGTGGTCTCGTTCTTGGGGTTGAGCAGCACCTCGAACGCCGAGTTGCCGCCCGAGGGCTCGAGGCAGGTGGAGATTCCGATGCCGGCGAGCTTTCCGGACTTGCGTGCCTCGTCGCGGGCGCGCACGAGCGCGGGATAATCGATCGCGGCGAGCGCCTTGTCGAGGACCGCGTGGTAGTCGCCCGAGTCGTAGGTCGAGCCGCTCGGGATCGTGTAGGGGAACTGCTCCTTGCGGATGAGGTTCTTCCTGCGCAGCTCGATGCGGTCCATCTTCAGATAAGCGGCGACGCGGTCCAGCGTCCGCTCCATCGCGAAATTCGTCGGCGACTGCCCGAACCCGCGCACCGCTTCCTGCGGCGTCTTGTTGGTGAGGACCGAGGTCGCGTCGTACTCGACCGCGGGGATGCGGTAGGGGCCGCAGATCGCGGTGATCGGCTTCCCGAGCTGGAAGGGCGCCCGGCCCGCGTACGCGCCGACGTCGTCGACCGCGCGGATCTTCCACGAGCGCAGCGTGCCGTCGGCGTCGAACGCCACCTGCATGTCGAAGAAGCGGTCCGGACCCTGCATGTCGCCGCCGCGCATGTTCTCGAGGCGATCCTCGATGAAGCGCACCGGGACGCCCAGCTTCCTCGCGAGATAGCCGACGAGCACGGTGTGCTTCAGGCCGCGCTTCACGCCGTAGCTGCCGCCGACGTCGACGTCGTAGTGCACGCGCACGGCGTTGCCCGGCAGGCGCAGTGCCTTGGCGACCTGGTCGGGGTACTTCGGCATCTGTATCGAGGCCCAGACATCGAGGATCTCCGTGCCCGCGTTCCACTGCGCGGCGACGCCGAAGGTCTCGATCGGCACCGTCGCGGAGCGACTCCAGCTCGCGCGGAAGGCGAGCCGGTGCCCGGCCTTCGCAAAGGCCTCCTCGACCGGGCCCCAGACGAATTTCCTGTGGAGGATCACGTTCGAGCCGTGCGCGGGGTGCACGAGCGGCGCGCCCGGCTGCATCGCGCGCTCGGCGTCGATCACGTGCGGCAGCGGCTCGTAGTCGACCTCGACCCGCTCGGCCGCGTCCTCGGCGAGCGCGCGCGTGTCGGCGACGACCGCCGCGACCCATTCACCCGCGTAGCGCACGACGTCGCGTGCGAGCGCGAAGCGCGTGAGCTTGGGCGCGTCGACCCCGGTGACGAGCGAATCGGTTCCGGCGCAGAACTCCTCGCCGGTCACGACCGCGAGCACGCCTGGCATCGCGAGCGCCGCCTTCGCGTCGATCGCCGCGATGCGCGCCGAGGCGTGCGCCGAGGCGACGAGCGCCACGTGCTTCATCCCGGGGAGCGCGACGTCGGCGACATATCGCCCGCGCCCCGAGACGAAGCGCGGGTCCTCCTTCGCGCGGCGCTTCTTGCCGATGTAGCGGAACTCGCTCATTTCGTGCGCTCCGCCGCGAGCTTCACCGCCTCGACGATCTGCTGGTAGCCGGTGCAGCGGCACAGGTTCCCGCCGATGGCGTCGCGGATTTGGTCCTCGGTGGGATCGGGGTTGGCGTCGAGCAGGGCCTGCGCCGCGATGAGCATGCCGGGGGTGCAGTAGCCGCACTGCAGTCCGTGGGTCTCGCAGAAGCTGTCCTGGAGGATGCTCAAGGTCCCGTCCGGCTTCGCCAGGCCCTCGACGGTGGTCACCTTGTGCCCGTCCGCCTGCACTGTATACATGAGGCAGGATCTCACCGGCTCGCCG
>Ga0335079_10002821_pt1 | contig 19997 bp, 17 predicted proteins | sample Lox_Sample_33_FD_206719 | JGI IMG/M metagenome (GOLD analysis project Ga0335079, IMG submission 206719) | Soil microbial communities from Loxahatchee National Wildlife Refuge, Florida, United States - Lox_Sample_3.3 | ecosystem: Environmental > Terrestrial > Soil > Wetlands | place: USA... | reverse complement strand
GTCGACGGAGTCCGGATCGGTGAAAAAAACAGGCCTAGAATGATGTGGAGACCGAAAATGTTTGCGCCAATCGATTTTTAAGTTTGAATAATCCTCGAATACCGAGTGATTTTGGATCGCTTGGGAAGAGATAGAGTTTTCGTCGTAAATGTTCTTGACAGTAATGGGCAGTGCATGTGCGGTCCGGGATATCCCTCCAGACAATACAATGGAAAACAAAATCGTGAACAACCTCAGGGATACTCGATTCATGGGAACCTCCATCATTTCTTCGCTTGTCTATACATATAAGCAATACCTGTGCCAGGTGATATGGGGGGAATCGTTTGGATTCGAGTTTCATCATAACCCGTCGATTTTTCATTCTTATCGTGAATTGGAATTTAACCAACAGCTCTTACTTCCGGTATATTAAGAGTTAATATCCAGTCGTCCCCCAAAATCTTGCTGTTAAAAGGAAAAAGTTTTCCACATAAACGAAAAGCCCAAATTATTAAGGAAATACCAGGACACTTACTGAGTCACGCGAAAGTAATAGAAATATCGCTTCCGTCGGTGAATGGCTTTCTATTACTTATGCGAAGATCAGTAGTTGCGGGGAATTCAGGAAACTATTTAGTCAGGAAAAAGACCTGGAAGAATTGAAATTAGGTATAAAGCCTCTGAGTTTTTATGCGGGGCTCATGGAGATGAACAGAGGCGGGAAGTTCTAACACGAGGCCATGATCCCACGTACCTCGCCGAAGCCGTCTTTAATGGGTACAATCTCACGAAACTTACCGTCACCGGCAAGCCGGCGAAAGATCGGTTGGCCTTGGCCGAGTCCGACTTCGAAAGCGATCCAGCCACCCTTTCGGAGAAAGCGTGGCGCATCCTGTATAAAACGGTTTAAGATTTTAATTCCGAACGGTCCGCCGTCAAATGCCAACCGAGGTTCATACTTGATGATCTCGTCCGGCATTGTATCCACCTTGTGGCTTGAAATGTAAGGTGGATTGCAAGTGATCAAATCGGTATTGCCATAGAAGGTCGAATCTTCAAAGGGGGCAAAAAGGTCCCCCTCCTTGACTTCCACGCGTTCTTCCAGGCCCAAATGCTGAACATTCCGTTTTGCAAGTTCGACAGCTTGAGGTGAAAGATCCGATGCGAAGACACGAGCTTGCGGGATGTAATGGGCTAGCGCGACAGCGACATTTCCCGAACCGGTACATACATCAATAACCTTAACAGTGCTTTTCTGGCTCCCCATTCGACGCAACATGTCAATGGCCGACTGACATAGAAGTTCTGTCTCCTTGCGTGGGATGAGGGCTTCTGGACCCACCAGCAAGTCTAACCCCATAAAACGCTGGAGACCCGTGAGATATGGAAGAGGAATACCCGCAAGACGTTGCTCGACAAGTTCGCGCAATTTTGCAATTCCGGAGTTATCCAGCTGGGGCAGCGTAAGCTCGCTCGCATGTTCTACGGACACGGAGACTCCTGCGGCCTTGTGCCAAAGCGCGCGTATAATGCCGTCTGGAGTTTCTTCCGGCTTATCCGGAAGCGGTATTAGACGACCGGAAACGCTTCGGATAAGGTCACGATAAAGCGCTGTGGCAGTCATATTCGGCTCAATAGAGACGGGTGTGGATGAATTTAACTGAGACTCCATATTTTTTTAAGATAAGCCTTATCTATTGGATTGATACACAACGTCCCAGAGAACAGTCAAAGCTATTCTCTGGGACGTAATGATTGATAAGATATAAGAGCCTGTGTATTAGAACAGAACCGGCTACATGTGATAATGCGGCCGGGGCTCTTCTGAAATTTACTTTCTACGCCACAACCACAAGCCAGCCAACCCAGATCCCAAAAGGGTTAACGTTGCAGGTTCCGGGACGGATGCCGGAGCGACACCATCATTCAGGAGGCTATCAAGGTCTATGGCCGTCTCAACGCTGATCTGCGTACCATCAGGAGCAAACCAGGCGATGTCGACCATTTGATAATAAGGGTCGGTCCAGTCGGCTGGCTGTTGCGGGGCTCCGGTTGTTACGGGATTCATCCAATCCATAAGGACCGCGTAAGAGGAATCGGAAGCATCACCGGAAAGGGTATAGTAATTCGTGCCGTTAAACAAGGCGAAGTCGATCGTGTCCCCTCCCTGAAAATTTTCTATTCCTGCCTGCAAGGTAGGGTCCGACGTTAAAGGGACGGGATTAAAGGTGGAGTAATCACCGTTTAGAAAATAGCCATAAGTGTAATCAGAGGGGACCTCTGCACTTAGAACAGCCACTGTAACATTTTTATCCACGTCTCCATCTATGGCGATGAGCTGCGTTCCTGCGGTTAAGAGCGCCCAAGACGGTCCAGAGAACAACAGTGGACAAACCGTGAATACGAATAAAACCAAGATTCTGAAGATGATGTTAGGCATTTGTCAGTCTCCTTAAAGTTGTAATTATAATATAAGCAAGGAATATGCCCAATATATTAAATGTGTAACTTAATTATTATAACTATATGATACTTAAATAGTTAATAGGTAAATAATCGAAATTTTTTCAAGGATTAACTTTTTATGAAGATATAAAGTGTAAAGTTTTCCGTCATAATAAGAAAATAAATTCCTCGTCAGCAAGACCCCCAATCTAAGCCAATGGGTTTTCAGTCGTTTATTCTGTGCTTTAATATAATATCGTGGAGCGCCTGTCTGCTAATACCTAAATCCTTTGCAGTTTGACTGACGTTCCATTTGCGTTGAACAAGAGCCTGTGTCACGATTTCTTTTTCCAGTCTATCCTTGGATTCTTTTAAGGTCACCTGGTGAAGGGGGACAGATACTTCAGGAATTTGGAGATGACGAGGTTCAATTTCAGCACCATCAGCCATTATGATTGCGCGCTTGATCTTGTTCTCCAGTTCACGGACGTTTCCCGGCCAGGGGTAACCGTTCATAGCTGCAACGGCTGCCGGACTGAATCTTTTGATCAAACGATTCATTTCTTGATTAAACCGCTTCAGAAAGGCGGTGGCGATCAATATGATATCGCCTTCTCTCTCTCTCAGGGGTGGTAATTCCAGTGTGATGACCGCCAGACGAAAATAGAGGTCTTCGCGGAATTTGCCGGATAGGATGGTTTCTTTCAGATTCCGATTGGTGGCCGCAAGGATTCGTACATCCAAATCGATGGTTTTATGACCTCCAATACGTTCGATTTTATGCTCTTGAAGAAACCGAAGAAGCTTTACCTGAAGACCGAGCCCCATTTCCCCGATTTCGTCCAGAAATAATGTTCCTCCTTGGGCTGATTCGAATCGACCTACCTGGGTGGAGGCGGCTCCCGTAAATGCGCCCTTTTCGTGGCCGAAAAGTTCAGACTCCAACAATGTTTCAGGAATGGCCGCGCAATTTATGGCGACAAACGGTTCGTGGCGCCGGTGACTCTGCCGGTGGATGGCTTGGGCGACCAACTCCTTGCCGGTTCCGGTTTCCCCTGTTATAAAAACTGGGACATCGGTTGTGGCGACTTTACGAACGCCCGATAAAACTTCTTCCATTTTTGTTGAAGACCCGATGATGTCGGGAAAAGATTCTCGGGCCAGACGCAGCTGAAGTTCTCTGTTTTCTTGTTCTATCCGATAAAGCAGAAGTGCGCGCTTAATCGTGGTCTTGATTTCTTCCAGATCAATCGGTTTAGAAAAAAAGTCATGAGCACCCTCCGAGATGGCTTTAAGCGCATTCGCCTTGTCAGAATTTCCGGTGATAATCAGCACCTTCGTATTGGGGTTTTCGTGGAGAATGTCACGCAAAGCCGCAAAACCCTCTTCGGTAGTATGCGGAGAAGGCGGTAGCCCTAAATCCAATGCGATTAGGGGAGGTTGTTCGGTTTTAATAATGCGCACAGCTGTTTCTCGGTCGCCGGCCAGCCGGATATCATAATCATCCAACAGGGCCCACTTCATCTGGGTTTGGATGGATTCGTCATCATCCACGATCAGAAGTTTGGTCTTATCCATAAATTATCCTTTGCTTTGAGAGGGAAGTCGAATATAAATGGTGGTTCCTACTGTTTCCGTACTTTGCACCTCGATGAGGCCCCTATGACCTTCGACGATTCTCTTGGTTTGGTAAAGGCCGATCCCCAGTCCGGAACTCTTGGTCGTTTGAAAAGGTCTAAAGAGATGTTGCTGGATGAAAGTGGGCGACATGCCGCATCCGTTGTCGGTGATGGTCATGACGATCCATGGATCTTGGTATCGCGTTGTAATATGGATGACACCTCTTTTTTCGTCCGTCTGGCCTATGGCATCTTGGGCGTTGGTCAACAGATTAGTCAAGACAGCCTTGATTTGATCGCGATCCAATGTTACGGGTGGGAGCGGGGGTAGATCATTAATGATCTTTGCCGTGATTGCTCCATCAAGTGTGTTGATGGTTTCCACAATCAATGAATTAAGGTCGGACCGTGTAGGATGCGGATTCATCGTTTTGGAAAAGCCAGATAACCGCGTCATGAAGGACTTAAGCTTTTCAACGATCTGGGACAGGCTCTGGAGTGCCTCGGTTCGAAATGCCGGTTTATCAAAATGTACTTTAGCGTTCTGGACCATCAATGAAAGGGTATTCGTCAAGTTCTTAATATCGTGGATCACGAAAGTGGATACTTCATGGAAGGCTTCCAGTTCTTTGGCGCTGGCCAGCTCATCCGCCAATTGGGCATTGAGCAATTGATAAGCGACCTGGTTTCCTACGGCCTTTAAGAGGTCATAGTCATTCTGAACATAGGGTTTTCCAGTCATATCAGGCCCGATGGTGATGAATCCAATGATCTGATTGCTTGCAATCAGGGGGACCAAAATATCGGCCTCGTGTCCTTGCAAGAGAGGCATGGCCTTGTGGTTAAGAGAGAGGTCGAACTCCTTAAGCCGTACCGGCCACCGGGTTTTAAATAGACGATCAATGGAAGCCTGGTCCATGCGCAATGATTGTGCCGGTGTTTGGAAATGGAGAGGTTCCGTTATTACAAACCGGTGACGCTCTTTTTCGTACAACCAAACCGATGCCGAGGTGGATCCCAGGGTTTCTTTCAGGAACCTCATCAAAACCGGAACGAGTTCCTGAGGAGTCCTTTTCGGCCCAAGTTGCTCGGTTACTTCGAGCCATTTGCGATGAAAATCGTGTTTATGTTTATAGAAATGCTCGCTAATGAAAAGCTCGAGTCGCCGCCGTACCTGACTTGAGGATAAGACGATGACCAGTCCAATGAGGGCCAGAGCGACAATCAATGGGGAAACGAAGGGATTGAGTCCACCTCCGAATTTATTTAAAATATCCGAAAGGACCCCTGTACCGATCAAATAGACACCTGCTATAAGCACAACGGTCGAACCAAACACGATCTGACGAGATACAAAAACGTCCACTTCCAGATTTCGATCCCTGACCAAGGCAAACGCGATCAATCCAAGCGCCGTGAGATTAATCAGTGATTGGATCGGAATCAGCTGTCGAAAAAAGGTATGGAAGAGAAGTGTTTGACTACTCGCATAGAACGTGAAGGCAAAGATCGTTCCGATCCCGATTAGAAGAAATTTGATTTGCTGGCGCCACGGCTCGCTTGCTGATCGCCACGCGTTCTCGATCTGGCCCAGGATGAGAACGGAAAACAACAGGAGATATACAAGAAATGCATAGCCGACCGATCCAAGTTCTAACGAAGGAGGGAGACTTTCGGGGAAAGAAGATGGATAGCGTAAGAAATCATCGAAGCCAAGTAAGAAGAGGAAAAGGACGGAAACGATGATCGATCCGAGCAACGGAAACTTCCATCGGGCCCAGATTTTTTGGGACTTGTTCTGGCCGAAGACGAGAGTGAAGGCCCACCAAGCAAGAGGTTGAAAGATTTCTCCTAGCCACGAAATCCTGTTCCAGAAAAGGAATCCTGAACCGCTTGTTGATAGAAGGGCAAATGCATTGCCCACTTCTGTAATCGTCAAAGCGACCATCCCCATGGCAAATAGACGATGAGTGAGGCCGCGACCATTCCGACTCAAAACAAACAGGCCAAGGCTGGCTGCTATGAGGGAAGACAATATCGAGGGAAGTGCGATCCAGATGATCTTCATATGTGGGTGTTCAAATTTACCCGAAAAAATAGTTTATTAGGAAATGGCCGCATCATTTTGATTTGTTCCCAGTGATGATTCTTTTCTAATGCATCGAAAACAGCCCCTACAGAACCAATAGTCCGACCCGAAGGGCTGATCTGGGGTAAGACATGGATCGAAATCCCATCAAATTATATTGACTTATTAGGCATCATCGGTTCATCATATTTTAAACGGATACCATGACCTGAATTCCTTTAAACCATCACCTGAAGGCGCGTAAATAGAAATTATTTATATAAAATCGTCCATTTTGCCATATTTACTATATAATATTTTGAGATACCAAGCAAATTTCAATGGCGGCTTAATGAATCTTTGTATATAGAAATCGTAGTTCGAAATACCTAAATTTAGCATTGGAGGGGGAATTTTTTCTCATTAATGAGGAATCGTATTTCTCATAAAACGATCTGAGGGTATATCTTTATTTAAGGCGATGGATTGTTTGAATAAAATGAAAGAGTTGTGTGGTATGAATCTTGCTTTAAATGAAATCTCGGTTCATCATGTGACCAATCATGCCAGGACTGATTATTATCCCCTTAATTTTTCATGATTGATTACAGCCGCAATTCATCCCTTGTAAGCTTATAACCATCTATGGAGTTCAAAGATGAATTGGTATGCGGTCCATACTCAGCCCCATCAGGAAAAACTTTCTGAATTGAGTCTGCAGCGATTGGGCATTGAGACATTCCTCCCTCGTCTCAAACAAAGGAAAACCGTCCGACGGGTCTTACGGACGGTTGTGACACCCCTCTTTCCGGGGTATCTCTTTGCCCGGTTTAACATGGACACGGATTACCGGACCGTTAATTACGCGCGGGGAGTGCGGAAAATTGTTGCCTTTGGGTCGGAAACGACCGTTGTGGACGATTCAATCATCGAATCCATCAAAGCACGTCTTGAGGAGGACGGCGCCGCTGTGCTTCGAAACTCCTTCGTGCCCGGCCAGACCGTCCGCATTCAAGGGGGGCCCTTCCAAGGATTTGAAGCGGTTTTTGAACGAGAGATGAGTGATCACCAGCGCGCGATTATTCTTTTACAGGTGTTGTCCGGCCAAGCGCGATTGATCGTCGACTTGGGTCAGGTCGCCAATTTGTAATCGGCCGGTATAAGCGAGTCCTTATATCTCGAACGACAACCGCATGTTGGGATAGGGTCTCGAATTTAATATTTTTTTGACCGGTAATGCACCGGAAGGGCGGGAGCCTATCCTATCATGATTTCCGTACTGGCCTTTTTAAAATTCAGTCGTTGTGACTTCTAATAATGTTGAACTCATTAACCATTGACGTAGAGGATTACTACCAGGTCTCGGCCTTCGAATCAATCGTCCGGTTTGAGGATTGGGACCGGCACGAAAGCCGGGTGGAACGAAATACTTGCCGGATCCTGGACCTGCTGGATGAACGTCACATCAAGGCGACATTCTTTGTGCTGGGGTGGGTGGCGGAACGACAACCAAAACTGGTCAGGACTATCCATGAACGCGGTCACGAAGTGGCTTCACACGGTTATTCCCATCAACGGGTCTACACCCAGCCTCCGGATCGGTTCCGTGAAGAAACACGGCGATCGAAACGCGTTTTGGAGGACATCACCGGCCGGAGAGTCGCCGGCTACCGCGCGGCCAGTTATTCGATTACGCCGAAGAGCCTCTGGGCTCTTGACATTCTCATTGAGGAAGGTTTTCTGTATGATTCGAGTATCTTCCCGATTTATCACGATCGGTACGGCATGCCGAGTTATCACCGTTACGGTCATGTTCTCACGGTGCAGGGAAAAGGGCAGTTGATCGAGGTCCCTCTCTCCACGGTCCGCTTGGCTTCCGTCAACATCCCGATCGCCGGAGGGGGATATTTACGGTTATTCCCTTACGCCTTTACCCGATGGGCGATTCGGCATCTGAACGACATCGAACGGCAGCCCGCCGTTGTCTATCTTCACCCATGGGAAGTCGATCCTCAGCAGCCCCGTCTGGGTGCCAGGGGGGTGTCGCGATTGCGGCATTATTTGAATTTAGACAAAACCGAGGGGAGACTGATCCGTCTGCTCCATGATTTTCGATTCGGTCCCCTGTGCGACGTCATCAAGGACCGGGGGCTTGGGAAGGTCTAAACTATGTGCGGTATCGCAGGGACCCTGAACTTCGACGGCGAAAAAATCAATCCCGATCTTCTCCGCCAAATGATCACGATGATTCGTTATCGCGGTCCGGATGACATCAACGTTTACACGGCTGGTCCGATGGGTCTGGCCCATGCCCGGCTCAGCATCATCGATCTGGAAGGGGGACGGCAGCCGATGCATAATGAGGACAAATCCCTCTGGATCACGTTTAACGGTGAAATTTTCAATTACGTGGAGTTGAGAAAAGAATTGGTCGGTAAAGGACACCGATTTCGCACTCAATCCGACACCGAAGTCCTTCTCCACCTTTATGAGGAAAAAGGTGAAGACTGTGTCCGGGAATTAAACGGCCAATGGGCCTTCGCCGTTTGGGATGAAAAGGCCCGGCGCCTGTTTCTTTCCCGGGACCGCATGGGGGTCCGGCCGATCTTCTATACGGTCACCGACCGTGCGTTCGTTTTTGGCTCCGAGATCAAAACCGTATTGGCCCATCCCGATGTCGGGCGGGAGATGGATCTGCGCGCCCTCGATCAGATCTTCACCTTTTGGTATACCCTTCCGCCGGCCACCATCTTTAAAGGAATTCAGGAGCTTCCTCCCGGTCATTCCATGACGGTTGAAGACGGGAAGGTCCGGATTCGTCGGTACTGGCAACCGGGATACGGGCGGAATTCCGGCCTCGTCACGGAACAGGATTATGCCGATCGCCTCGTGGAACTGCTCGTGGACGCCACCCGCCTTCGGCTCCGATCCGACGTTCCGGTGGGAGCCTATCTCAGCGGAGGGTTGGATTCCACCGTGATCACGACCCTGATCAAACGATTCACGGATACCCCCCTAAAGACATTTTCGGTAACCTTCGACGATCCGGAGTTCGACGAGAGCGTCTATCAAAAAGAGGTGATCCGGTGTCTGGAAACAGATCATCAGGCGGTTCGCTGTACGCATCAGGACATCGGGCGGTTTTTCCCGGAGGTGGTCTGGCACACGGAAAAACCGGTTCTTAGAACGGCCCCGGCGCCTCTTTATCTTCTTTCTCGGTTGGTCCGCGACAACGGTTACAAGGTCGTGCTGACCGGCGAGGGTTCCGACGAGATACTGGGAGGATACGACATCTTCAAGGAAACCAAGATCCGCAGATTCTGGGCTGCGCAACCCGATTCCCGAATCCGGCCTCTCCTCCTGAAAAGGCTTTATCCCTACCTTCCGAACCTTCAGAGCCAGTCCGCCGCTTATCTGCAGGCCTTCTTCCATGTGAAACCGGAGGATCGATTCGATCCGTTTTTTTCTCACATCCCGCGATGGGACTTGACGGCGCGAATCAAGCTGTTTTTTTCAGAGGGCGTGAGGTCCCACCTGAAATCATACGACGCCTATGAGGACATGAGGCGACGTTTGCCAGCCGAATACTTCGGGTGGGACGGTTTTTCCCAGGCCCAATACTTGGAGACGGCGCATCTTTTGCCCGGGTATATCCTTTCCTCGCAGGGGGATCGCATGGCGATGGCGCATTCGGTCGAAGGACGGTTTCCTTTCCTCGATCATCGCGTGGTGGAGTTCGCGTCCACGATTCCGCCCCGCCTGAAGATGAAGGTGCTCGATGAAAAATATATTTTAAAACTGGCGATGGGGAACCGCATCCCGGCCTCGATTAAAAAGCGTCCGAAACAGCCTTACCGGGCTCCGGAGGCCCAAAGTTTTATCGGTGGAAAACAGCCCGTGCGCCATGCGTACGTCGAAGAGCTCCTTTCCAAGGAGCGAATCGAAAAAGACGGGATCTTTCAACCCGAAGCGGTCCAAAAGTTGGTGGAGAAAATCCGCGGGGGACAGACCGTCGGCATCAAAGACAACATGGCCCTGGTCGGTATCCTCTCCACGCAGCTTGTCGTAGATCAGTTCATTAGAAATTTCAACAGGAGATCCGTTGATGCCGTCGATTGAGCAGCAGTTGCGCGAGTTTGTCGTCAACAACTTTTTATTCGGCCAGGGGGGCGATCAGCTTTCGAACCGGGATTCCTTTCTTGAGAAAGGGATTGTGGATTCCACGGGGGTGCTGGAACTGGTGGCCTTTCTGGAAGAGCAATACCAGATCAAGATCGACGATGAGGAGCTCGTCCCGGCCAACCTGGACTCCATCGATAATCTCGTCCGGTTCATCGAAAAAAAATCCCCAACGACCCGGTAAAAGAAGGAGGGCCGCATTTGCAGCTTGAAGAGTTTTTGGAACGAAGCGCCGGACAATCTCCGGATAAAATCGCGCTGGTCTGCGGGGATCAAAGGCTCACTTACCGGGAAATCGAGGAACAATGCAACCGGCTGGCCCATGCGCTGAGCGCGATGGGAATCCGGCGCGGCGATCGTGTCGCGGTTTATCTGGACAATTCGGCCGAGGCGGTGTTGTCCATCTTCGCTGTTTTAAAAGCCGGCGCCGTTTTCTTGATGGTGAATCCGACGACCAAGACGGAAAAGCTGGCCTACATCTTGAACAACTGCCGGGCCGCCGCCCTGATGACCCATGCCAAAAAACTCCCCGTGCTCAAGGACGGCTTGCACGCGATACCCCACCTTCAGAATATTATTGTAGCGGGAGCCCTCACGGAGGCGATCGAGAACGGCGCCAAGCGGTTTGCGAACCTGAATGAACTCCTCACGCAACACCGTTCATCAACCCGGCCTCCGGTCAAACGGAACATTGATATCGATCTGGCGGCGTTGATCTATACCTCGGGTTCGACCGGAAATCCGAAGGGTGTGATGATGACCCATCTCAACATGGTCACCGCGGTCCGTTCGATCACGCAGTACCTGGAAAATACGGGCGACGACGTCATCCTCAGCGCGCTTCCGCTCTCGTTCGACTACGGTCTGTATCAAATCCTGATGGGCTTTGCGGCCGGAGCCACCGTCATCCTCGAACCGTCTTTCGCCTACCCGCAGGTGATTTTGCAGAAGCTCTCCGCCGAGAACGTGACCGGATTCCCGCTCGTCCCGACGATGGTGGCCCTCCTGTTGCAGATGAAGGGGCTTTTGCCCGGACAGTTCCCGCGGTTGCGGTACATCTCGAACACGGCCGCGGCGCTTCCCCCGTCTCATATTGAGCGGCTGAGCGCCCTCTTCCCGTCCACCCGGATCTATTCCATGTACGGCCTTACCGAATGCAAACGGGTGTCCTACCTTCCGCCCGATCAGCTGTCGATCCGGCCGTCTTCGGTGGGAAAAGCGATTCCGAATACCGAGGTGTACATCGTGGATGAGCAGGGCGGGCGCGTCGGCCCGGGAACGGTCGGCGAGTTGGTGGTGCGCGGCGCCCATGTCATGAAGGGGTACTGGGAGAAACAGGACGAGACGGATCGGGTTTTAAAACCCGGACCCCTGCCCGGAGAAAAGGTGCTGTACACCGGCGACCTGTTCCGGATGGACGAAGAGGGCTATCTCTATTTCGTGGGACGGAAGGACGACATCATCAAGACGCGCGGGGAGAAAGTCAGTCCCAAAGAAGTCGAGGCGGTGCTGTACACCCTGCCCGAGGTGAAGGAGGCGGCCGTCATCGGCGTGCCGGATCCGATCCTGGGCCAGGCGATCAAGGCCGTGGTGGTTTTGGCCGACGGCTCGGCCCTCTCCGACCGCGACGTGATGCGCCACTGCGCCGCTCATCTGGAAGATTTCATGGTTCCGAAATCGGTCGAGTTTCGGGCCTCGCTCCCGAAAACGACCACCGGAAAAATCAGCAAGCGGGAACTGGGCCTGCCGATGGGAGGCCGGTAAGATGAAAACGGGGGCCTTTTCGCGCGATTCGCTTAGACTGGACCCGGCCCGGGAGACGGCGCGGATCGCGGCGGCCGTCCGGGAGCAGGTGACGAAACAACTGCGCCGCCGGGGCGTCGTGGTCGGGCTTTCCGGCGGGATCGACAGCAGCGTTACGGCGGCCGTCTGTGTTCAGGCCTTGGGAAAGGATCGGGTGCTGGGTCTCTTCATGCCGGAAGAGGATTCCTCGGCGGAGGCTCTGGAACTCGGCCGGCGGATCGCCGGCCATCTGGGGATTGCCTCCGCGTTGGAGAACATCGGGCCGGTTCTGCGCGCGGCGGGATGCTACCGGCGGCGGGACGAGGCGATCCGAAAGGTCGTTCCGGAATACGGCGACGGGTATAGAAGCAAGATCGTGTTGCCGAATATCCTGGAGGCCGACGGTTACTCGATCTTCCATGTCGTCGTCGAATCGCCCTCGGGCGTCCAAACCAAGGCGCGGCTTTCGGCCGAGGCCTATCTGGGGGTCGTGGCGGCAACCAATTTCAAACAGCGCACGAGAAAGATGATGGAGTACTACCATGCGGACCTGCTCCATTTCGCCGTCGCGGGAACGCCGAATCGCCTGGAATACGACCAGGGCTTTTTTGTAAAGAACGGAGACGGCGCGGCCGATTTGAAGCCGATCGCCCATCTCTATAAAACACAGGTGTACCAGCTCGCCGAGTACTTGGGCATTCCGGAGGACATACGGCGGCGTCCGCCGACCACGGATACTTATTCCCTTCAGCAAACCCAGGAGGAATTTTATTTCTCCCTTCCGTACGACAGAATGGACCTCTGTCTGTACGGAAAGAATAACGGGATTTCGGCGGTCGAGGTTGCGGCGGCCTCGGGACTGACGATGGACCAGGTCGAGCGGGTCTGGCGCGACATCGACGTCAAACGCCACGCGACGCGTTATCTGCAACTTCCGCCCCTGATGGTGGAAACGGTCGCGGAAATCTCCCCGGAAGCGCGTCGATGAAGATTGAACGGGTGCTTGAACGGGTGAAACCTTCCTGGGTTCGACACGACGTCCGCTCCAACCGACGGTTCCTGGGGCTATTGGCCCTGATCTCCGCCTCCTTCCTCTTTTGTTATGTCGGGGTGCTGGCCGGCCTGGCGGGACAGTGGTGGTCCAACGACATATACTCCTATGGCTTTCTCATCCCGGTCATCAGCGCCTATCTGGTTTGGGTGCGCCGGGAGGCGTGGGTGAATCTTCCGGCCGTCCCGAACCCTCTTTGGGGCTGGCCCGTTCTTTCGGCCGGGCTTCTGATGTTGATCGCGGGCAAGGCCGCTACGGTGTTGTTGCTTCAGGAGCTTTCGATCCCGGTGACGTTGACCGGCGCCGCGCTCCTGATTCTTGGAACCCGATTCTTGCGGGTTCTGTGGCTTCCCATCGCGTACCTCCTGTTCATGATCCCGGCGTGGGAAGTTGTGACCGATCGCCTGTACCATCCGCTGCAGATTTCCTCGGCCAATCTGGGGGTCTCCCTGCTCCGAATGACGGGCGTCCCGGTGTATCAGGACGGCGTCTTCATTTATCTGCCGAACATCACTTTGGAAGTAGCGAAGGCTTGCAGCGGAGTGAACTACCTGATCGCCGTGGTGGCGATCGGAATTCCGATGGCCTATCTTTTCCTCCGGGGTTGGGTTAAACGAACGGTATTGGTCGGGATGGCGGTGGCCATTGCCATCATTGGAAACGGAGTCCGTGTCGCGCTCATCGGCCTGCTGGCCTCCCGCGGTCTCGCGGGCGACATTCACGGTCCGTTCCATGTGTTGCAGGGAATGTTCGTCTCGGTCGTAGGCTACGTGGTGCTTTTCACGGGCGCGTGGGTGCTGTCTCCGGCTTCGGGTTCTTCGTCCGCTCAAAAGGCGGGACAGGATTCCGTTGGAAAGAGGACGTTCGCGCCGACCCAACGGTCGGCTTCCCTCTTTGTGACCCTGTCGTCCGTGGTGCTTTTAACGATCGGCGGCTACATTCATTTTGTTCATCCGGTTCCCGTTCCGCTGAAGAAGGAGCTCAACGAATTTCCCGCGACGATCGGCGGTTGGCGAGGGGCCGATCGAGCGCCGAATTCCATCCCCTTTGGCGCCATGAAAGCCGACCGGACGCTCTCGCGGTCCTACCTGGACGGCTCCGGCGATCGGGTCGACCTTTTCCTCGCGCATTTTGAAATCCAGGGGCAGGGGAGGAAACTGGATGACTACAATTCCGATCGTCTCTTCCAGAATGTTTCTGAGATTGAAGTACGCACCGATCAAAAGGGCGCGATCCGGGTCAACAGGCAGATTCTTCAAGAGGGAAACGGACGCGACCTCGTTTTGTTCTGGTATGACCTCCATGGAAAAATCGTCACGAACCGTTTTCTGGCCAAGTTCTATATCATGGAGGACGCTCTGGTCCACGGGCGGAACGACGGGACCTTGATCGCCCTCTCGGTTCCACTGTCCGAGACGGTTGACTCCGAACACGCCCGATCCACCGCGGAGCGCTTCCTGTCGGAAATGATTCCGGTGCTGGCGGACTACCTGCCGGGAGACTGAGCGGATGGATCGACGCCCGGACCATATTCAGCTTTCCGGCGGCTGGGAGGGGGATGTTTATCGGAGTTGGGATTTTCCGCCCGACGTGGTCGAGTCCTGGAATTCACTCGCCCGCGCGGCCGGCGATTGGGGCGTTTTCATCGGTTACGGTTGGTTCGAGGCTTTTTGGCGGGCGTTCAGCCAAGGCCGCGAACCGTTTGTGGTGGTTTTAAAGAAAGAGGGGAAGGTCAAGGCCGTATTCCCCTGCTGCACGATGACGGGCTCGGGAAACGATCCGCAAAAGGATCCGGTCTCTTCTCTGACAAACGATCATACCTGTCATTATGATTTCCTGATCGAGCCGGAGCTGAGACAGGACGCAATAGGGTGCTTTATTGAATTATGGCGTCGGATCGCGCCGGATCGGGAAATCACCTGTGAGTACATGCCCGCGTTCGGACAAAATGGAATCTCCTTTGTTCAGGGTCTTCACAAGGCCCGGATCCCGGTCCATACCGATGACGGACCTTGGGCGCCCTGGTTAAAGATGTCGGGTAATTGGGATCAGTTTTGGGAGGCGCTGCCGAGAAAACGGAGGGATAATTTGAAGCGGCGCAGAAAAAGAGCGGAGGAGAAGGGGAAACTCCAATTTGAAGCGATCCGCGAAAGTCGGCGGCTCGATGAAATGTTGGACGTCCTGTTCGAAATCGAGAGCCGAAGCTGGAAGGGAAAAGAGGGGACGGCGATCCAATCGGAGCCGGAGGTTGACCGCTTCTACCGGCGACTCGCTCATTGGGCGATGCGGGAAAACCGTTTGGTCCTGTTTCTGCTTAAACTCGATGGGCGGCCGATGGCCGGCGGCTATTGCCTCTCATCCGGCGGAACGGTTTTCCTGCTGAAAATCGGGCGTGACGAATCCTTTGACGCGTTTTCTCCGGGGAGTCTTCTCCAGGCCGAAATAATAAAGTATCTTTTTACGCGGCCGGAAATATCGGTCTACAATTTCCTCGGCGCGTGCAATAGCTGGAAAACCGAGTGGACTTCCCAGACGAGCGACTACGGACGGATCATGGCTTATCCAAAGTCGCTGACAGGCTGGAGCCGCTACGTCCGTCGGTATGGCTGGAAGAACTTCCTGAAACGGTTTCAAGTTGCCAGGACGATTCGAGCATGGATGAGTCGAGAGGAGAGGAAGGCCGTTTAAACCCATGAAAGACCTATCCTAATGGGGTATCCGGCCGAATAATCATGGGCTTGTTGAAAATCATCAAGGACAAAGTTTATCCCACGACATCAAGGTACATCAGCCGCGCGAAACTTCTGGAAGGAGTTTTGAGCGGAACGGACCAGCTGTTCCGATGTCTCTTTGTCGACAATTCAAATCTTGCGGATTACATCGCGGGTCGAACGTATGAGGAAGCGCCGCGGATTGTCAGGCAATGGAGAGCATGGAATCCTTCATTAATAAAAACGATTGAAAAGAAACGGAACAATATCGACATGTGCGTCGCCGTCCTCCCGCTGGAGTACGGTTCCCGTTTTCAGAACGCGTATGATTTTAAAGCCCAGGAGTGGGTCCGTCAGGTCATCGATACTTCGGGGTCCTTGGAAGAAATCGTCGGCGCTTTTCACCAAAAGAAAAGGCAGCTGACGGGCAAGTTGATTCATAAAAGCGGCCTGACGTACAGGATATCCAATGACTTGGAAGACTTTCATCGGTTCTATCACTTCATGTATTTGCCTCTTGCGCGTCAGCGCTACGGTGGCATCTCGGTGATCCGGCCGTACGAGGAAATGGAACGGGTCTTTAAGAAGGGCTTCTTATTGTTGGTGACGGAAGGAGATTCCGCCGTATCCGGATGTCTGTGCTTTGTCGGAAAGGATCATCGTTTAAATTTTCACAGTACCGGGGTCTTGGACGGCGACGAGTCTTATATCAAGAAGGGAGCGCAGCTGGCCCTCTATTATTTTAACATCCTCTATGCCAAAGAGCACGGTCTTGACAAGGTCGACACGATGAAAAGCAGGCCCTTTCTGAACGACGGGGTGTATCGAACGAAGCGGGAATGGGGAGCGACGGTTTACCCGGATGACGAGCCCGAGTCGTGGGTCTATTTCTTCAACCTCGGATCCCCGGAGAAGTTTTCACTTTTTTTCGAACGGAACCCCGCCGTTGTTTATACAGAGACGGGATTGAAGGCGCTCGTGGGGGTGGAGAAAGGTTTTGAACCGACCCCGGAAAGGAAGAAGGATTTAATCGATCGCTTTTACGATCCCGGTCTTGACGGGCTGCTTTTCTTGGCCCCGGACAAGGAGACGCCCGGAGAATTTTCCTTCCGTGATTATGAGCATTGACGTTTCGTCGGTTCCAAGAGGAAGGGGCCGACGGCTCTCGCCGCGATAAAGACATGAACGAACCGACAACCCAAGGAAGGCCGATCAAACCGACGGTCAGCGTGGTTATCCCGGCCTACAACCGGGCGCCGTTTATCGCGGCCGCGGTTCAGAGCGTGCTGGACCAGACGTTTCAGGACCGCGAGATCATCGTGGTCGATGACGGGTCGACGGATCAAACCCAGAGCATGCTTCTGCCGTTTCTGGAGAAAATCCGCTATATCGGGACCGAGCACCACGGGCCCTCCCACGCCCGGAATACGGGGATGAAGGCCGCCACGGGGAAATACATCGCTTTTCTTGACTCGGACGACCTCTATCTTCCCCATAAACTGGAAGCCCAGGTTTCCTTTCTGGAATCGCATCCCGATGTCGGGATGGTGTGCACCGAAGCGTCGGCCTTTAATGAGAACGGGATTTTTGAGGAGCGCCACCTCCGAACCGCGCACACGATCTATCGGAGGAGAGGGCTGTCCTATCACGATATCTTCCCCGTCCGCGGCGAGTTCGCCGTCGAAGGGATGAAAGAGACGATTCCCTATTACTCGGGGAATATATTCAAATTTGTCCTGATGGGTCCCCTGGTATTTTCTCCCACCATCCTGTTTCAGAGAAAAATATTGGATCAAATCGGCTACCAGAACGAGGCCTATTGGATGGGGGAGGAGTATGAATTCGTCGTCCGCATTTGCAAACGGTATCCGGCGGCCTTTCTGGATATTCCGGCCTACCTGATTCGCTACCATAGCCATCAGATTTCGTTGGTCCGTCAAGAGAGGACCCGGAAGAAGATTTTGACGGAACTTGAATCGGAAAAAACGCTTCTACAGGCGGTCCTCGATTGGGGATACAGCGACAAGGAATATTACGCCAAAAATCAAGAATGGCTGAATCCGCGCGTCTCGGAGCTGTATCACTGTATCGGAGAGAAGTGGTTCGACCTGGGGGACTCGAAAAAGGCGCGGGAGTCCTTTAAAAAGGGACTTTCATTCAACCCGGCGTCCAGGGAAAACCTCACCTGTTGGTGGCTCTCCTATTTGCCGAGCGTCGGACGCCGGATATTCTGGGGCGTATCTCACCGAATACGAAAATGGGCATACTGAGAACGGTTAAAAACAAGATTTATACCGAGGCGTCGAAGCACATCAGCCGCGCGACCCTTCTGGAAGGGCTCTTAAAAGGCACGGGTCAAACGTTCCGATGCCTGTTTGTGGAAAATTCCAATTTGATGCGATACTTATCGCCCCGTATCTATTCGGAGCCGCCGACCATTTTGGAGAGCCGGAAAATCTGGATTCCCTCGTTGAAGATGATCGTTTCCGATGCGCCGCGGTCCATGGATATCTGTATCGCGGTGCTTCCCAAGCAGTACGATTCCGAGTTTCAACCGATGGACGGTTTTAAAAGTCAGGAAGACGTCCGCCAGGTCATCGATACGTCCGGGTCCATGGAAGAGATCATGGGCGCTTTTCACCAGAAAAAAAGGCAATGGGCGAACACGTTGATAAAAAGAAACGACTTGACCTGTCGAATATCGCGCGATTTGAGGGACCTGGACCTGTTCTATCACCGCATGCACGTCCCGCATATCCAAAAAAGGTACGGGGACCTCTCCTATCTCGAGTCGTTTGAAGAAATGAAGACGTTTTTCCTGAAAGGGTTTCTTTTGCTGGTGTTGAAAGGAGGCGAAGCCATCGCCGGGGCCCTCTGCCTGACCGAGGGCGACGCCCTGACCTTCCGGAGGACCGGCGTGCTGGACGGCGACGAGTCTTATGTCAAAATGGGAGCCCAGCTGGCGCTTTATTATTTTAACATCGTCTACGCCAAAGAACACGGCATCGGCAAGGTCGATGCGATGAAAAGCCGGCCCTTTCTGAACGACGGGGTTTACCGGACGAAGCGGGAATGGGGCGCGGCCGTTTTACCGGATGATGAAGCGGAATCCTGGGTCTACTACTTTAATCTCGGGGCCCCGGACAAAATGGCGCATTTTTATGAACAGAACCCCGTGATCGTTCATACGAAGACGGGGCTGAAGGGAATTGTGGGCGTGTCGAAGGGGTCGGAACTTTCACCGGAAGTGCAAAGCGACCTGACCGATCGATATTATGCCCCGGGGCTTAACGGGCTGATGTTCTTGACGCCGAAATCCAAGATTCCGATCGAGGTCGGTTTTCGGAAGAATGAAAAGGACGCGGTTCCGTTGCCATGATCATTCCGGGAAAAAGATGAGTCCATCGTATCGCGTATCCGTCATCGAATCCATAACGGGGATGGCCGAAATGGCCAAGCCCTGGAACGATCTCCTGCTCGAGTCGAGATCGAACTCGATCTTTCTGACCTGGGAGTGGCTGTACACATGGTCCGAGTGCTTTCTCGAGCCCGATCGGCGTCTCTTCATATTATTAGTCCATAAAGATGACGAATTGATCGGCGTGGCCCCCTGGTGCATTCGTCGGTCCCGTTCCTACGGTTTGCCCATGAAGAAGGTTGAATTCCTGGGCGTTCCCGAGACGGGGTCAGATTATCTCGACGTCTTCGCGAAGCGGGGCAAAGAAAAGGAGGTGGCCCGTCAGATCTACCGCCATCTCCAGAGCGCCAAGTCTCGCTGGGACGCCCTTGCCCTTCAGGACATCCCCGCCGATTCGCTTTTTCTTTTGCACTTTCTGAACCAGGCGGACGAGGATGGGAAATATGCCGAGCTTCATCCCGGCCCCTATTCTCCCTCCGTCTCTCTTCCCGCCACGGTCGAGGCCTTCATGGCTCAACTCTCTCCGAATCGCCGGCAGCAGTTCCTGCGGCATCATCGGATCCTTAAGCGGAGCGGGGAGGTGACGCATCGCGTCCGTCTCGCGGAAGAGATCGGGCCGGCGCTGAAGGAATTTTATCGGATTTATGAACGGCGCTGGGGCGGCTCGGAAGGGTTGTTCCGTTTTCTTGAAAAATTTATTTCACGGAGCGCGGGCGAGCCCCGGATCCGCTTCGATATGTTG
>Ga0335079_10002820_pt1 | contig 19998 bp, 20 predicted proteins | sample Lox_Sample_33_FD_206719 | JGI IMG/M metagenome (GOLD analysis project Ga0335079, IMG submission 206719) | Soil microbial communities from Loxahatchee National Wildlife Refuge, Florida, United States - Lox_Sample_3.3 | ecosystem: Environmental > Terrestrial > Soil > Wetlands | place: USA... | reverse complement strand
AGGCCGCAATCTGCGGCGCATCGAGCGCGCGGCGCAGCGCGGGCCCGGGCGCTTGCATCGAGTGGCTGACGCTCGGATCGTCGAGGTACCCCGGGGCATGGAGCTGGCCGTGGCCGGTGAGGAATCGCAGCGTCGTGTCGCGGCTGCCGGTAGTGAGGGCGTTGAAGAGCGCGACGAAGATGAGCACCGACCACGTTCCGACCGCCACCACGACGAGCGTGATCAGCGTGCGGCGCGGGTTGCGCCAGAGGTTCCGCCAGCCGAGTGGCACCAGCAGCGGGAGCAGGCGTATCACGCAGACCTCATGGCCTCGACGGCCGTGAGCCGCGCCACGCGCAGGTAGGGAACGAAACCGCCCACCACGATCGCGACCAGGATGGCGAGCGGGCCGGTCAGGGCGCTCACCCGATCGAGCGTCGGGTAAAGCCGCGGCGGCAGCCCGTACTGCGCCAGCAGCTCCCCGAGGCTGGCGAGATAGATGCCGCGTGCCTCGAACCAGAGGGCCACGCCGGCGCCGACGGCAAAGCCCGCGAGACAGCCCACCAGCGCGAGCGAGAGCAGCTCGAGCCACACCATGAGGCCGATCGAGCGCGGGCGCATGCCGATGGCGAGCAGTACGCCGAACTCGTGCGTGCGCTCGAGCACCGACATGAGGAGCGCGTTCAGGATGATGAAAGCCACCACCGCCACCAGCGTCAGGTAGAGCAGCAACGACATCGCGTACTTGAGCGCGATGGCATCGCGCATCGCGGGCTCGAGCGCCTTCCAGTCGAGCACCGCGAGCCCATGTCGGGCGCCGAGCGCATGGAGCTTCGGCAGAGCGGCATCGATGCCGGCGAGCGTCGGGCCGCCGAGTGCGATGGTGTTGGCAAGATCAGACATGCCGAAGGCATCCTGCGCGCTGCTGAGCGGCATCTCGAGGATCGAGCGGTCCAGTTGCGGGATACCGGTGCGGAAGATGCCGACGACTTTCAGCACGTCGGCACCGACCGAGCCGTCGCGCGCGGCTCCGAGCACGCTCAGCGTCCCGCCGACCGACACCTGGAGATTGCGCGCGAGCAGCTCGCCGAGCACGGCCGCGTCGCGGTCCGTGTCATTGAGATAGCGGCCCTCGCGTACCGTGGCGGCAATCGTGGAGAGCCGCGCCTCGCTCCCGGGATCGACGCCGGCGATGAGAGCGCCGTAGCTGCGCTCGCCGTTCGCGAGGATGCCGAAGCCGTTGACGCGCGCCGCCGCCGTCCTCACGCCGTCGATCTCGAGAGCATCGTGCACGATCGCCTGCGGGTCCTCGATGACACGGTCGATGGTGGGATCGTCGGCATATCCCGGAGCCTGGATCTGTGCGTAGCCGTCGAACACCCGCAGGTTGTTCTCTTTCATGGTCGCATACACGCCTCTCTGGAAGGAGAGCATGCAGACGAGCAGCGCGACCACCAGCGCGATGCTGAGGAGGCTCAGGAGCGTGCGCTGGGGGCGGCGCCAGAGGTTTCGCCAGGCGAGCAGCACCAGCACGGCCTCATTCCCTCGGGTACTGCAGGTTCGAGAGCGTGAAGAGGTACTCGGGCAGCTGCCGGTCGAACTGGCCCTCGAGCGTCTCGATGCGCGTCCATTGCCCCGGCGAATCGACCGGATGCATCGTCATCGTGAGAGGGTAGGGTCGGCCCCCAAGGGGGCCGACCTTGTCGGTCTGCATGTGGCGCACCGGCTTCAGGTCCTGATCGAAGAAGGTCTCCTCGCTCAAGACCTCATCGTCGCGGATCTTCACCGTCACCTTTCCCCACACCACCGGAGCCCCTTCCCTGGGGAGCGACTCGATCGTCCACACCGTGTGCCCGGCGCTCTGCTCGGTGCCGGTGAGCCGGTGCGTGTACCACTCGAGCAGCTCCTCGGACTTCGACAGGTCGTTGTACGAGAAATCCGAGCCCATCCACGACTGACTCATCATGCTGACCGGGAGCTTGATCACCTGATTGAGCTTTGGATTGAAGACCCAGATGTTCTCGCCGACCTTGAGGGTCGCGTTGCCGGCGTCCTTGGGCGGAGCGACGAAGCGCACCAGCGCATCGTCCTCGCCGCGGGTCCACACCCTCATCTCGAGGTGCCGCTCCCACTGCGGGCGGTGCACGGTCATCGCGACCGAGGATTCGGAGCTCCTGGCGCGATACTCCTCGAACGCGCGGCGCAGGATCGCATCGGCGTCGGGCAGAGCAGCGACCGGCGCCGCCGGCACGAGCGCGGGAATGAGGATGAAGCTCCCGAGCAGGACTCGGGCGCGCGCGGCGCAGAACGGGGTGATCGTGGCCCGGCGTGTCATTCGTGCCGCGAGCTTACCGCGCCGGCGTGCGGATGGCTGCCGGCCGCCGGTCGTCGATGGCGCATGGCATCTCCTCAGGTCTCAATCGCGTCCGGATGCTGCGCGAGGTGTTGGTGGAGCGCTGACCGAACGCGCACAGCGAAAACCGAGGTCCGAGGTAGTGGAGTTGCGGCTCACCGAGGACAACACCGCGAGTCGCAGGATCATCGGATAATTCTCCGGGTCGGACACCGACAGGGCTGCTGCGCCGCACGACATGGCCGTATCTCCCGGAGCCATCGTCATGCCCGCGTGCTCGTGCTCGGAGTGGCCTCGAGGCATGAACAGGGTGTCGAAGTCCTCGACCCATTCCCACACCACCCCCTGCAGGTCGTAGACGCCGTAGAGGTTGGGGGGCTTGAGTCCTACCGCGGGCAGAGGCGCTCCCGGAGGGCGGGTGAGGGCTTCGAGTATCGTCTGTCGCCGCACCGGATCTTGCCGCGCATCCGCAACGTGCTCATCGGCCGCCGCGGCGAATTCCCATTCGATCCAGGCGGGGAGGCGCGCCTGGCGCGACTCGCAATAGGCGCGCGCAGCGAACCAGCTCACGTTCGTCACCGGTTGATCGGGGCGGACCTGCGGGCCCAGCTCGAGCGGTCGATACCAGTGCCGCAGATAGCGGCCATCCGCCAGGGTCGGCGACACCTGACCCCGCTGCCACTCGGGGTGGGTGCGTACGAATTCGAGGTACTCGCCGTTGGTCACCGGCAGGCGCTGCAGGGCGAAAGGTGCGACGTGCGAAGCCGCGCCTGCCGAGTCTTCGGACAACACCGAGCGGAACCCATCGCCGCCCCTGATTGAGGCATACGACTCCCCCGCGCTCGCGGGTCGCACCGCGAGGAGCGCCAGGCCGATGATGGCTGACCTGGTCAGGGCCACGCGCACACCCGGCCGCCGCGGACACGCCGATCGATCCAGCAGACGCACCATTGCCTCTATCGAGAGAGGCTTATCCGGTCCATCAGCGCCCGGATGCTGGCGCCGCGCTCCACGCTGTCCGTTGCGCAGGACGCACAGCCCATCACTTCCGTCAGCGCTATTACGACCGAGGCTGCGCCATAGCGTCTGGCCAGCTCTCCAATGGTGTGATTGATCTCGCGCACGCAGCTGGCGACGTCCTGGGCATCGACACTGCTGAGTCTCTTGCGCTCCTCGCCTCCGGCCATCTCTGCAACTCCTCCGCTATTCCCGGGCGCCGGTAAAGCAGAGCACTTGATCTGCCGCCCAGCAATCGTTGCTCCTACCTATGTCGAAATCGGCGCGCCTCGAACGTCATTAGTACGAACGGAAGAGATGCTCAGCGAACCGACCGAGGGCAAGCGATGAATCGGATCAGGGCGATATGGGGAATCTTGAGGCAGCTCGCACCCTACGCTGCGATCGAGCTCATTCTACCCGGCGGGACCGTCCTGGCGATTCTCTGCTGGCTCTATCGCAGGCGGCGCGTCGTCCTACTCAGCGAATGACCCGATGCTCCTTGAGGATCTGCAGCGTCCGCTCGATCGGCAGCGCCTCCACCGTATGGCCGTTGCCGGTGGTCGTCGTCGCCTTGAGCATGGAGTTGTAGATCGCCTCCTCGGTCGCCTCGATCACGGCTTCGAACAGCGGCGACATCGCGAGCGTGGTGACCACCTCCGTCCTGCGCGTCAGCGCCTGGTCGTCGGTGTGGATGCGGACCTCGGGCGCGGTCGAGAAGGCGATTGCGTAGTCGCCGCTGCCGTTCGATGCCGAGCTCCCGGCGCGTGCCATTCCGAGCAGCGCCCGCGCCGCCAGGCGCTTGAGCTCGCGCGCATCGAGCGGCGCGTCGGTCGCGACCACCATCATGCAGGAGCCGTCCGCCTGGTCGCGCGACCGGCCGGCGAGCGCCGCCTGATCCCGCAGGTAGTACTGGCCGAGCTCGATCCCCACCGGAGCACCCGCGATCGTGAGGATGCCGCCGAAATTCGTCTGCACCAGCACGCCGACCGTGTAGCCGCCGAGGCCTGCCGGCAGGTGGCGCGACGCTGTGCCGATACCGCCCTTCCAGCCGAAGGCCACCGTGCCCGTGCCGGCGCCTACTGCGCCTTCCTCGACCGGGCCGGTGCGGGCGCTCTTTAACGCGGCGAACACGTCCTCGGGGGCGATGTGGCGGCCGCGGATGTCGTTGAGATAGCCGTCGTTGGTCTCACCGACCACCGGATTGATCGACAGCACCTCCTCATTGCCGGGAAGCTGCAGCATGTAAGTGATGAGCGCGTCGGCCACGCGTGGAACCGCGACCGTGGAGGTGAGCAGGATCGGCGTCTCGATCTCGCCGAGCTCGTCCACCTGCGTGACACCGGTCAGTTTGCCGTAGCCGTTGCCGACGGAGATCGCGCCCGGCACCTTCTCGCGATAGAGATTGCCGGGATGCGGCACGATCGCGGTGACGCCGGTACGGATGTTGTTGCCGCGGACGATGGTCGTCTGCCCGACCGTGACTCCCGCCACGTCGGTGATCGCATCGAGCACTCCCCGGGGCAGGACTCCAACCTTGAGCCCAAGGTCCGGGGCACGCGGGCGCGCTGCCGGCGTCCCGCCCTGGGCGGCGCCAACCATGATGAGAAAGCTCGCAAGAGCGGCCAGGCGCGTGGAGGACATGTGCTTAGCATACGGAGCCGGGCGCTGCTTCACGACCTGCTATGCTCGGTAACCATGAACGAGGCCGTAACAGCCGCTGCTCCGGCCGGCACCCACGAGCTCAGCCGCTCGCTCCGTCCCCGGCACGTCGCCATGATCACCATCGGCGGCATCATCGGCGCGGGGCTGTTCGTCGGCAGCAGCGTGGCCATCAACGCCGCCGGCCCCGCCATCATCATCAGCTACACGGTCACCGGGTTCCTGCTCCTGCTGGTCATGCGGATGCTCGGCGAGATGGCGGTCGAGATGCCGCAGGTGCGCTCGTTCACCGAGTTCACGCGCGCGTCGCTCGGCAACTGGGCCGGCTTCTCGGTCGGGTGGCTCTACTGGTACTTCTGGGTAATGGTGATCCCGGTGGAGGCGATCGCCGGCGCCGAGATCATCAAGGGATGGCTGCCGCTGCCGGAGTGGGTCATCGGAACCGCGCTGATGGCGTGCATGACGTCCGTGAACCTGATGTCCGCGCGCGCCTACGGCGAGTTCGAGTTCTGGTTCTCCTCCATCAAGGTCGCGGCCATCATCTCCTTCATCGTCCTGGTCGGCGCCCATGCATTTGGCTTCCGCTCGCCGACCGGGCCGACGTTCTCGAACCTCACCGCTTACGGCGGCTTCGCGCCGCAGGGTTGGTTGGCGATTCTTGCCTCGGTGACCACGGTCATCTGGTCGATGATGGGGGCCGAGGTGGTGACCATCGCCGCGGCGGAGTCACCCGAGCCGGCGCGCGCGGTGGCGCGCATGACCTCCACCATCATCAGCCGCATTCTGCTTTTCTACGTGCTCTCGGTGTTCGTCATCACCTGCGCCGTGCCCTGGACCAGGGTGGTTCCGGCACAATCACCCTTCACGCTGGCGCTCGATGAGGTGCATTTTCCGTACGCCAGCACCTTCATGGCGGCGGTGATCCTGACCGCGGTGCTTTCCTGCCTCAATTCCTGCTTCTATATCGCCTCGCGCGTGCTGTTCGTGCTCGCCACCCGCGGCGATGCGCCACGGTGGCTGGTGCGCACCAACGCCCGCCACGTTCCGGCGCGCGCCGTACTGCTGGCGAGCGCGTTCGGCTTCGCGGGCGTCATTGCCGCGATCACCTCGCCGGGCGTCGTGTTCAAGTTCCTGGTGAATTCTTACGGCGCCATCATCGCGATCATCTATCTCATGATCGGTGTGTCGCAGGTCGTCTCGCGCCGCGCCCGCGAGCGCGCGGGACTGCCGCCATCCGCGCTGCCGATGTGGCTGTTCCCGTGGCTGAGCTACCTCGCCATCGCGGGGATGGCCTCGGTCATCGTCGCGATGGCGATCACGCCCTCGCATCGCCGCGAGTTCTGGACCAGCATGGTGTCGATCGCGGTGGCGCTGGTGGCCTACGTGGTCTTCCGGCGTCCCCGGGCGGCGGCGGCCGCGCTGCCGGAGTCGTCGGCGGCGCAGAGCCGCTGAGCCGTCAATCCTTCGCCTGGAGGGTCTGGGCGAGCGCCTCGAGCAGCAGGTCCGCGTGCCCGGTCTCGAGGGTCAGCGGCGAGCGGATCTTGAGCACGTCGCCGTGGCGGCCGGTGGAGCCGACGAGGACACCGCGGCGGCACATCCCGTTCACCACCCGCCGGGTCTCGGCAGCGCCCGAAAGTCCACTCGCATCGTTGTGACGCAGCTCCACGCCCACGAACAATCCGGCGCCGCGGATCTCGGCGATCGCGGGCGTTTTCCCGGCGAGCGCGTGCAGACCACGCCTCAGGTACTCGCCCGTGCGGCGCGCATTCTCGAGCAGATTCTCGTCGCGGATGACCTTGAGCACCGCCAGCGCCGCGGCGCACGACACACTGTTGCCTCCGAAGGTATTGAAGTAATGGCGGCGTTTCGCAAAGCGCGCCAGAACCTCGGGACGCGCCGCGACGGCGGCCACCGGGTGCCCGTTGCCCATCGGCTTCCCCATCGTCACGAGGTCGGGAATCACGCCGTGGCGCTGGAAGCCCCACATCGTCTCCCCCGAGCGGCCGAATCCCGGCTGCACCTCATCGGCGATGAACAGTCCGCCGGCGGTCTGCACGTGGCGCACGGCCTCGGCGAGAAATCCCTGCGGATCCGCGTACACCCCGTCGCTCGAGAAGATCGTATCCACGAGCAGCGCGGCGAGGTTCACGCCGTCATCGCGCATGCGCTCGAGACACAGGCGCACGTGCTCGGCGAACGCTGCCGGGCCGCCCGCACCCGCAGGCGAGGGCACGGCGTAGACGCCGGGCCCCAGCGGCCCGCCGTCCTCGGGGGACATGCCGGAGAGCACCTCGGTCACGCCGTGGTAAGAGAAGTCCGTAACGATGAATCCGCTGCCGCCGGTGACCGCCTTGCTGACGCGCACCGCCAGATCGTTGGCCTCGCTCCCCGTGCAGGTGAAGACGACGTTGCCGAGCTCGCGCGGCATGGTGGCGAGCAGCTCCTCGGCGAGTTGCAGCGGCTGCTCGGCCAGATAGCGAGTGTGGGTGTTGAGCGTGCGTGCCTGGCGCGTCAGCGCATCGACCACATACGGGTGGCAGTGGCCCACCACCGGCACGTTGTTGTAAGCGTCGAGATAGGCACGGCCCTGCTCGTCGTACATCCACACGCCCTCGGCGCGCACGATCTGCAGCGGCTGCTCGTAGAAAAGCCGGTAGGTGGGCGAGAGCACCCGCGCGCGGCGTGCCAGGATGCCTGCGCGGTCCACCTGCGGTTGAGTCGTCACAGTCTGATCTCCTCGTTGAGCAACGCTGCCGCGATCTGGAGCCGTGCGCGCATGAAGTCCTCCTCCAGCGGCTGGAAGTGGCCGCTCGCGGGGTTGCGCTGCACGTGCCACTCGTGAATGACCACGGTCATCAGCAGCCGCGCGGCCACGAGCGCGCCGAGCAGCGCCAGCTCCGTCGCGAGGAGCGGCACGCCCTCATGATAGGCGCCCACGACATCGAGAACGGAGTCACGCGCCTCCCCGGGGCCCGCACAATCCGGCGGAATGAGCTCGGCGGCGGTGACCGCGACGTCCGCGATCAACGCCGTGCGGGTCATGTCGCCGAAGTCGATCACCCCGGTTACGCGATCCCCGTCGGCGTGGTCGACCAGAACATTCAGCGGATTCAGGTCGTTGTGCACGATCTGATGCCGCAGGCGCGGCAGCTGCGACTCGATGCGCGGCGTGAGCTGCGCCAGCAGTGCCTCCGCGGCCGGCCGGAACGGGAAGCGGGGCTGGTCGGCGAGCAGCCGGCCCATGTGCCCGGCATGGCGCACGTCCCAGACGATGGTCCGGTGAGCGGCCGGGTGCTCGAAGCCGCGCAGCGCGAGCGTCAGGTGCGCGCCGAGGCGGCCGCAGGCAGTCCTTTGACGTCGTGAGCGCGCGCTTGCACCGAGGAGTCTTCCCGGCAGGTACGTGAGCATTCGCGCGGTCCGCTCGAGGCCGGCCTCCACGAAACGGACATGCGTGCCGCCCGAGCGGTCGCGCACCACGCGCGGGCATGGCAGGGCCGGAGCGGTTTTCTCGAGGTGCACGAGGGCCGCCGCCTGGAAGTCGGTCTCGGCGGGATTCTCGGCCGGATTCGCGATCTTGAGTACGTATTCCGCACCGTCCGCGCCCATCAGCCTGAAGTTCTCGTCGCGCTCGCCGGTGAGCCGTGCTGCCCGCGGCTCGAAACCGTAGTGCTCGCGCACCAACGCCAGGGCGTGCTCGATGGGCACCGGCCGCGCTGGCGCAACCATGGTGGCCATGAACGTGTCGACATCACCGGCCATCATGCGTCCCGTAACGCCAGAAGATCATTGAGGTTTCTGCCCGGCATGGCTGAATGAACGGCGCTCACAGTCTATGTGAATTGTCCCTACTTATCGTGAGGCGCGAGGGTTATCGCGCGATGGATGAGCGCCGGGCGATCAAGGTGCTGCAGCAGCCGTGAGCTGAGAAGGCAACAGCTTGCCGCGCGCGGCAAGCTCTGGGCGCCCCGCGCGGCAAACGCCTGCCGCACAGCATCCACACTCAGGATGCGACCGTGCTCGCAGTTTTGCTGCATGCGCTTCAATGTCGCCGCCGTGCGACCGATATGACTGCACGTAGGACGATGCGGCTCTCGTGTTACCAACTTGCGGAAGATGCAGTCATGAAGACGAACCAGATTGAGACACTCAGGTTGTGCGAAGTCGGCGACCAGCCTCTGGCGCGCGCTCCCGGCGGCCGGGTGACCCACGACATGCGCGGCAACGCGCGTTGGGACTGGGCGGTATCGACCGGCGTGTTGGCGACCAAGACGGTGGCTGAGCTCATGAACACGCTCGACGTGCCCAGCCTCGCGATCGATGGCGAGCTCGAGCTCGCGGGTCCCACCGGCGATCCCTACAACCGTTGCGGCCGTCGCGCTTAACTCCTGACGCGGCGGCTTTCCTGGCCGGCTGATATTCGGTCCCCCCCCCGAATCCCTCAGCCGGCATTTCCTTACCCTCAACGCTGCGCCGGCTCCGGCGTCAGATGCACTCCTCCCTGGCGAGCGGCTATTCTCTGGCTGGATTGACCAGCCACGCGCGCGCAGATCTGGAGCCGGCCTATGCACTTCCTGCTGACGTATGAATTCGTGCCGGACTATCTCGAGCACAGGCCGCTCCATCGCTCGGAGCATCTGCGTCTCGCCTGGGAGGCGCACGGTCGCGGCGAGCTGCTGCTGGCCGGGGCTCTCGCGGACCCGGTCGACAGCGCGGTGCTGTTCTTTCAGGGGGAGAATGATCGGGCCGCCCGCGCCTTTGCCGAAACCGATCCGTACGTGAAAGCGGGACTCGTGAGGCGATGGTCGGTGCGTCCGTGGACGACGGTGGTCGGCGAGATGGCCGCCACTCCGGTGCGCCCGGGCGTCTGAGGCCGTGCGCGATGCGGCCTTCGCGTCTACCCCCGCCGGTCTGGATGCTCGCCGTCGGCGTCGCGATGTGGGAGCTCAATCGCCGCTGGCCGCTCGTGACGGTCATTCCCGCGCCGTGGAACCGTGTGGGCTGGTGCGTGATGGTGCTGGCGTTCATCGCGCCGTTTGCAGCGATCAGCCAGTTCGGCCACGCCGGCACGACGGTGAATCCTCACCAGCCCGAGCAGACGAGCGCTCTCGTGACCAGCGGGATCTATGCCTGGACGCGCAATCCCATGTACCTCGGGCTCACGATCGTGCTCGTCGGTTGGGCCACGCGGCTCGGCACGCTCACGCCCTTCGTCGGCCCGGTGCTGTTCGTGCCGCTCATCGAGCGCGTGCAGATCGTCCCCGAGGAGCACGTGCTGCGGGCGCGCTTCGGCAAAGAGTACGAGGACTACTGCGCGCGCGTGAACCGCTGGCTCGGCCGGCGCGTTACTGCAGGAGCCCGGTTGCCACCGCCGTCATCGCCGTGACCCCGGTCTCGAGCGTCGGCTTCGGCAGCGGCTCGAAGCGGCTGGTGTGCGGGCCCGGCAGGCGCTTGCCCGCGGCGGTCGCGGCCGCGAATCTCTCCGGGTCCATGGCGCCCAGGCGGAAGTACACCACCGGAATCTCATAGCGCTTGAGATCGGCGCTCATCCCGAAGACGCCGACATCCTCGCTTCCCATGATCTTCTCGGCTTCCTTGACCTGCGCTTCGCCGAGGGCGCTGACGAGGAGACCGCGCACCTGCGCGGTCATCGCCGGATCGTTGTACTGCACCGGGGTCGATTCGTTCTCGAGCACCGTCACCGTGGCGGCTTTCTCGGCGGGCAGATTGGCCGAAGTCGTGATGCCTGCGGCAATCTGCCTCAGTCCGTCGATGACGATCTGGCGGCTCTTGTCGGAGTAGGAGCGCGTCGTCAGCTCGAGCTTCACCTCATCGGGAATGATGTTGCGCTTGGTGCCGCCGTGGATGCTGCCGACGGTGACGACCGTGGGATCCTGGGGATCCTCCTCGCGGCTCACGATGGTCTGGATCTGCGTGACGTAGTAGGCGGCGAGCGTGACGGGATCGCGGCCGACCTGCGGTGCCGAGCCGTGGCCGCCGATGCCTCTGATCACGACGTCGACGGAGGTCGAGCTCGCCGACGCCGGCCCCGGAATGAGGCCCACCGTTCCGGCGGCCAGCAGATTCGTGTCGTGCAGGCCGATGATCCGGTCGGGCCGGCCGAACCGCTCGTAGAGGTGATCGGCCAGCATCGCCTTCGCGCCGTCGATGGTCTCCTCCGACGGCTGCCCGATGATCATGACCGTGCCATGCCACGCTGCGCGCGTGGCGGCGAGCGCGCGCGCGGTGCCGAGCAGCACCGTCGTATGCACGTCATGGCCGCAGGCATGCATCACGCCGACATCCTGGCCGCTCGCGTTCTTGGTCAGGACGTGACTCGCGTAGGGGAGGCCGGTCTCCTCGATGATCGGCAGCGCATCCATGTCGCCGCGGATGAGCAGCGTCTGCGCGGGGCCGTTCTTGAGAATGCCCACGACGCCGAAGGCGCGCGACCCGTCCGGGTACACCCCGACGTGCTCGGTGACGCTGTAACCGGCTTCGCGCAGGCCCTTGGCGAGAATTGCGGAGGTGCGCGCCTCGTGGTGCGAGAGCTCGGGGTGCGCGTGAATGTCCTTGTAGGTGTCGAGGAGCGAGGCGATCTGGCCCTCGACGGCAGGCGGCGCGCCCTGCGCTCGCAGCACGGAAGCGAACAAGAGCATGCAGGCAGTGACGAGTTTCTTCACGGAGGCTCCCCGGCCGGTTGTAGTGTTGGGCATGACGAGGGCGTGACAGCTTGCCCGAGCGCCGCCGGTCCGTCGAGGGTGCCCAAACCGCCTCAAACCGCGGCTTGAACGGAGTCGCTCGCTTTAAGCTCCAGGTTGGAAGCGAGGCGGGTCCGTGCGATCTTCGGGCATCCGCCGCCAGGGAGAGCGCTCATGCTGCAGATCGCCGTCATCAACGAGTCCACCGCCATCGCCGATGGCCCCGTCCAGCAGATGATCCCGGCCTTCAGCACACAATGGAACACGGACCTCAACACTGTGTGGGGCGTCGGGGCTGCGCAGTTCGCGTTCTCGCCCAGGAGCACCACGCCCGCCGCCGGCGCCTGGTGGGTGGTGTTTCTCGATAACAGCGATCAGGCCGACGCGCTCGCATATCACGATCTGACTAATGAAGGCCTGCCGATCTCCAAGATTTTCGTCAAGACCATTGAGGCCGACAAGGCGAGCGTGAGCGTCGGTGCCTCGCACGAGATCTGCGAGATGGCCGTGGACCCGTGGCTGAACAGCGCCTATCAGGACATGCAGGGCATCTTCTGGGCCGGCGAGGTTTGCGATCCGGTCGAGGACGATCAGTACGGCTACTCGATCGGCGGCACCCTGGTGACCGACTTCGTCACCCCGAACTGGTTCGGACACCAGAACGCGCAGGGCCCCATCGACAGGCAGGGCCACGCGCAGTCAGCGTTCCAGGTGCTGAGCGGCGGGTACGCGCAGAAGTGGGACCCGCAGAAGGGCTGGCAGCAGGTCACCGGCGCGCAGGCCATGAAATCCTCACGTGTCGCGCACGCTGCGAAGGGCTCGCGGCGCGAGCGGCGCGCCCGCGCGTGGAAGCACTGGAAACGCAGTGAGCATCGCTTCGGGCGCTGAGGCGCCCTGCCGGCGCGGGCGAGAAAAAGCGCCGGCTGCCCCACCGCGTTTGGGGAGCATTGCGGAGGGACGCGCCGGCGTGAGGGGAACGGCTACGCCTCGAGCGGACGCCCGTCTCAGGCGGGCGCCCCGGAAGAAAGCGCGGCGGTGGCGATGAATGTATGCAATCCGTCGGCTACATCGCCGGAAGCGTTTCCGTTGAACCGCTGCCGCCGCATGAAGTATCTGTCGCGACGTGGCGACCCATCTCACCGCCTTCATGACGGAAATTTTTCCGGACCCTGAGACGCGAGGGCTTCAGGCGACAGGTAGCCCTTATGCGGGTAAACAAGCACACGCCCACCGCCCACCGGCCCGTGCGCTCGGGCTGTACCGGCAGGAATCTCGTGCTCCTCAAGGAGCGCACCCCCCGCGCGGCGGTTGCACTGCTGCGCCATGCCGCGGGGCTGCGCCTGGGCGTGTCGTCGGATTTCCATACCGGCCGCCTCCAGATCGCGCCGGGCGAGGGTCTGTTGTTCGAGCGCCTGGGTTGTGCGCTGCTCAACGGCGATCCCGACCAGACGCTGGCGCTGGCGCGGCGTCACCGCGAGGGAGCGCTGCTGCTCGCGCCCGAGCGCTATGTCCGCGCCGCCGAGCTCGGCGTGGCGGCATCGGCTGACGGGCTGCGTCTTGCCGATACGCGCGCCGCGGCCTGGGGCCTGCAGGCCACTCGCGTTCTCTCGTCCCCGTACCAAGGCCGCGGGATCCGCGTCGCCATACTCGATACCGGGCTCGACCTCACCCATCCGGACTTCGCGGGCCGTGCCATCGTCTCGAAATCATTCGCCGGAGAGCTGCCGGTCGATGACGGCAATGGGCACGGCACGCTGTGCGCCGGAATCGCCTGCGGACCGGAGCAGCCGGCGCAGGCACCCCGCTACGGCGTCGCTCCCGCCGCCGATCTCTACATCGCCCGGGTTCTCGACGACAACGCCAGTGGGACCGACGGCAACGTGCTCGCCGGGATCGATTGGTCGGTGCGTCACCGCTGTGCGGTCGTCTCGATGTCGATCGGCACGCCCGTGGCGCTAGGCGATTCGTACCCGAAAGTCTACGAGCAGGCCGCGGCCCGCGCGCTCGCCGAAGGCACTCTGCTCATCGCCCCGGCCGGCAACTCGAGCCAGCGGCCCGACAGCATCGAGCCCGTGGAGCATCCGGCCAACTGTCCCTCGATCCTCGCGGTTGCGGCCGTCGACCAGACGCTCGCCGTGGCGCCGTTCTCCAACGGCGGCTTGAACCCCGATGGCGGTGACGTCGACCTCGCGGCTCCGGGCATCGCGATCGCTTCGGCATCTCCCCGTCCGGCCCTCTACCAGACTGGCAGCGGAACCAGCATGGCGGCGCCCCTGGTCGCCGGGATTGCCGCGCTCGTCGCCGAGGCCGACAGGAACGCGCGCGGTGCGGCGCTGCGCGCCGCGCTGCTCAAAGCGCTGCTGCCGCTGGCGGCTCCCGCGCGCGACGTCGGAGCGGGCCTGGTGCAGGCGCCCCAATAGTTTTCCTGCGAAAGGTGCCAGATGGAGTTTGTGGTTTGTGAGCCTGAACGATGGAGGTGTTCAGTGATGCGCATCAATGTGGCGATTGCCATCGCAGAGGAAGCGCGGGATCGCATTTACGAAGTCGCCCAGGTGTGCCGTGCGCTCGGCTTCGCGCACACCTCGACGCTCTCGGATATCGGCATCCTGATCGGCTCCGCCGAGGTCGAGGATCTGCCGATGCTGCGGGCGATCCCGGGTGTCCTCGCCGTCGAGATGGAGCGCTCGCGGCGAATCGCCGCGGGCTCCTGAAACCAAGCTGACCGACCCGCGGCGGCGGCGATCCGCCGCTAGCGGTCGTGGAGCGCGAACGGGAAGGCGAGCGCGCTTTCCGCCGCCTGGCTCGCGGCCTCGACGCGCAGCAGGTAGCGGCCGGCCGTGAGGCGGGACGCGTCGGCGTAGCCGTGGAGGTATCCGTCGGCGCCCGGGGCGAGGCCGGTGAGTGCACCGATCCGCTCGGCCGCGCCGCTCTGTCCGACCCGCTCGATCGTCAGGCGGTAGCGCGCGCCGGCCGCGCGAGCCGGCGGCGAGGCGCGAAACTCGATCACCCCGGCCGACGGGCGGTCGAGATCGTAGGAAGAGCTGCCGCGCATCGAGACGAAGGTGAAGTGCGCACTGACCGTGGGGATGACACCCGTCGCACCGCCCGCGCCGAGCGCGGCGCGCAAAACGCCCGTGGAGGAGGCCTGCGGCTGCACCCACAGGATGATCGCGACCGCGGCGAGTGCCGCGGCCGCCAGCGCCGGCACCCACAGGAGGAGCCGGCGTGCCGTGGGTGGCGCGGACCTGGCGAAGTACCGCCGTTCCTGCAGCTGCTCGAGTCCTTCGCGCAGCCGCAGCGCCTGCTCGAACTCGCGCACCAGCTCCGGATCGCGTACCAGCCGATCCTCGAATGTGCGGCGCTCATCGTCCGCCAATCGGCCGCCCACATAATCCCGCATCCGCTCGAAGTCGCGTTCGACGTCGATCATCTGTCACCCAGCAGATCGCCTCTGCCGAACCCACGCTGCTCGAGCAGCTCCCGAAAGCGGTTGCGGGCACGGAAGATCACGCGGTTGAAGTGCTCCTGCGAGAGACTGAGCTCCCGGCAGATCGTGTCCTTGTCCTCGTCGTTGAGATAGAAGCGCACCAACAGCTCCCGATCCCGCGCGGCCGGCATCTCCTCCAGCATGCGCCGTGCGCACGCCGCCCACTGCGGACGTCCGACTCGCTCCCAGTCCGGGTCGTCGACCACCTCGCGCAGCTCCTCGAGCTGCTCGGGACTGGAGAGCGCCGTGCGATCCTTGCGTCGATGGTTGCGCAGGTGGTTGATGGCGACGCGATAGAGATAGCCGCCGAGATTTTCCGGGTGCGCGATCTCGCCGCTGCGCAGTTTCTCGAGCGTCGTGACCGCCGCATCCTGGAGAATGTCCGCCGCCACCTCCGGATCGCGCACCCGCCGCAAGATCAGCGCGCGCAGCCCGGGATAGTCGCGATAGACTGCCGACAGAGACGAAACCGGATCCGCAACGGGCGCCGGAGCGTCCGGGTTCGTAGCCGCCGGTGCGGGTGCCGCTTGCTCGTCAACACCAACCATGAGCCGAGTATAAGCCGCAATCGCGTCAAGTCGCAGTCACACGCCCGGCCGGGCTCCCGCAGCTGCTGTTTTATTGTCGCACTCGCATTGCTGGGGTGCCCGGCGGCAGCCGCCGCGGCAGACAACTCGTGCACGCGCGCGCTCGGCCTTGTTGCAGGGGCCCCGAGGCTCCTGAAGACCGTCGGGACGGAGCCCGCACAGGTCGAGCTTGGCCTTGCTCCCGGCCGCGGCTACCTGCTCGAAGTCGACGAGCAGGGGAATGACGCACTCGTCGAGGTTCTCGACTCGCAGGATCAGTTGATCGCCCGCGCCGACCACCCGGAGCGACGCAGCGGAACCCGGCGGGCCGTTGTGACATCGCCCGACTCGGGCTCACTCACCGTGCGGGTGACGGGGAAGGAGCACGCCAACGCGCGCGGAACCGCAACGATTCGCGCCTTCGACCTCACATCGCTGCAGGCGCGGCCCGACTGCCTCGCGATCATGAAGGAGCTTGCCCAGGCGGATGGCGATTACGCCACCGGGCAGGAGATCTCGAGGGGCCATGCAGCCACCCCCGGCGCCAGCGCGCGCGAGGCGTTTCTTCGGGCCGCAGACCAATACGCGACGGCGGAGCGCGCGCTCATGGAGCCTAGGGATCGGAAGCTGCGCGGTCAGGTGCAGCTCGCTCTCGCCGGACTCGAGTACCTCGAGCTGCAGGACTGGGCCAGGGCGGCTGACTGGGCGGGGGCGGCCGCCGAGACGCTCAAGTCCGATGATCCGTACCGCCGTGCGCGGGCCGAGGCGCTGCTGGCGGAAAGCTGGGTCGAGATCGGAAAGAGCACGCCCGCCGGGCAGTCCGTTCCGGGCCGTGAGACGCCTTTCGCCGACCTGCTCACGCGCGCTCGCAGCACCTTCGAGCGTCTGGCCCGCTTCCACTCGCAGCGCGGGGAGACTTACGACGCGGGCCTGCAGCTCAACTACCTCGCCGTGGCCGAAACCTACCAGAGCCGTTTCAGCGATTGCGTGGCGGCTTCGGCGCGATCGAGCGGACTATTTGAGAAGCTCCAGGACGCATTGCACCTTGCGCAGGCATGGCAGAACCGGGCCATGTGCCTCTGGGGGCTGGGGCGCGTGCCGGAAGCGCGCCGGTGGTTCGAGCGCGCGCTGAGCGTCACCGGCCCGGAACCCTACCCGACTCTCTACCTCGGCGTAACCAATAACACGGCGCTCCTCAGCTACGCGGTCGGCCGCTTCGACGAATCGCTGCTGCTCTTCGATCGGGCGCTGGCTTTCGCGCAACGCACTCAGCGACACCGCGACGAGGCCCAGAGTCTCTATGGAATCGGCGTCACCTACTACGCCTTGGGCGATCGGGAGCGCGCGCGGCAATTTCTCGAGCGCTCGCTCACGATCCGCACGGCGGCGCTCGACCGGCGCGGGCGCGTGAACACACTACGGGCGCTCGCCACCATCGACGCCGATGAGGGGAAGGTGGAGGAGGCCATGGCCTTCGATCGGGAGGCACTGGAACTTGCGGTCGAGCCGACCTACATCCAGCGCATCCGCATTCAGCTCGCGGTACACACGGCGGCCTCGGGTCGTCTCGAGGCCGCCAGGTCGCAGCTCGATCAGGTGATCGCGGGCGCAGCCGGACCGGATCCGCTCATTCAGGCGGACGCGCTCCTGCAGCGCGGGGTGTTGCTGCGCCAGATGGGTCAGCTACGCGCGGCCCTCGCCGATCTCGCGGCGGCGCGTCCTCGCCTGCGGGGACTGGGCAGCGTCTCCGAGGAGTTCGCGGCGAGCCTCGAGCTGGCGCGGACGCTGCGTCTGGCGGGCGAGCCGCGCGCTGCGCTGACGGCGGTCGATGAGGCACTCCGACAAGCGGACGCAGTGCGCTATCAGTCAGCCGATCCGACCTTGCGCTCGGGGCTCGAGGCGCCGCTGCGCTCGGCGTACGACTTGAAAATCGAGCTGCTGCGGGCGCGCTTCGAGGCCGCCTCCGCCGCGGGGCGCAGGGCGGAAGCCGACTCCCTTGCCGCTGCGGCGTTCGCGACCGCGGACGCCTCGCGTGCGCGCACATTGGCCGACCTCGCGGCTCAGCAATATTCGCCGGTCATCCGCCGGGCGCTGGCAGCCGAATTTCGCCGGCGGGAGGAGCTCTACGAGGATCTGGCGGGACGTCGTTACGCGCTCGAGGACCGCCGCGCCAGCGCGGGCTCCGCCGACGGGCGTGCCAGACACATGTTGGCCGGGATCGCCGAGCTCGAGCGGCAGCTCGATACCGTCAACGCGCGCATCGCGGCCCGCACCAACGTTCAGGGCAGGCAGAGGCGCGCGCGCGGCAACGCGGCGAGTCTACCGCGCCTTCCGGCTGGCACTGCGCTCGTGTCCTACTGGCTCGGCGCGGAGTCAGCCTATGCCTGGGTGGTGCTGCCCAAGGCGATTCACTGGGCGCGCCTGACAGCTCCCGCGGCGATCACCGACCGTGCGATGGCGTTTTATCGCTCACTGACACGACTCGTCGACGTGCCGGTCGAGGCTCGCCTCGGGAATGGTGCTGCGCTCTATCAGATGATCCTCGAGCCGCTCGAGCCATGGCTCAGGGACGTGCGCTCATGGCTCATCATCCCGGACGGCGCGCTCGACTACGTTCCGTTTGCGGCGTTGCTGCCCGCGGGAGCGAAGGCACCGGCGTACGTCGTGATGCAACATGACATCGCGCTTGCCCCCGCCGCATGGATGCTCGACACGCGGCCGAATCGGCCGGCACCGCCTGGGCGCCGCGCCTTGCTGCTGGTCGCCGATCCGGTGTACCAGGCAGACGATCCGCGGCTCGCCGCGGTGAGGGCAGCTACGGAGAGCACGCCGGTGGCTGTACGCGGCACGCCGGATGCGGTGCGGCCTGATCTTCGCCGTCTGCCGTTCACGTCCCGCGAAGCCGCGACCATTGCCGCACAATTTCCGCCGGTGGAGGTCGATGAGTTGACGGGCCTGGACGCGACGCGCGAGCGGCTCCTGGCTCTCGAGTGGTCGAAGTACCGCTTCGTTCACATCGCGACCCACGGCACGGTGGACGCTCAGGTGCCGGAGCTGTCGGCGCTCATGCTGGGCTCCTACGACGCCCGCGGCGGCGTCGTGGACGGAGCGGTGCGGGTTGCGGACCTCTCGACACGGACTCTGAATGCGGACGTTGCCGTGTTCAGCGCGTGCGAGACGGCGTTGGGCAAGGATGTGCCGAGCGAGGGCCTGGTGGGCATCGGTTCCACCGTCCTCGCCCGGGGGGCGCGCGCGGTGGTGGCATCTCTTTGGCCGGTCTCAGATGAGATCGGCGCTGAGCTCATGACAGAGTTCTATCGGCATCTGCTGCGCGACTCGATGAGCCCGCACGGGGCCCTCGGCGCGGCCATGCGATCGGTCGTGTCGCGCGATCCCGCGGCAGACCCGGCGCTATGGGCGGCGTTTCAGGTGACGACCATCAAACCCTGAGGAGATGACGTGAACTACTGGAGCCACAAAACGGTGATGTTGAACGACAGCTGGGGACCGGGAGCGGCGCATACGCTGACGACGCCGACTGGCCAGAAACCCGAGTTCTCTCTGCACCCGCGCTATCTGCGCGACAGCCAGGGCAATCGCTACCTGGCGCACTTCACGATCGATCTTCCCTCAGGCTTCATGCCGGATGGCTGGCAGGGCGTGAATTTCGTGCCTCTGGGAAGCGCTGCTGCCTCCGGGATCTCGGGGCTGCCGCTGCCGCCGTGGGATCCGTCGCAGCAGGCGATCTACCGGAAGGTCATCGACAGCGCCTCGGCGATCCTCGCAGACTCCCGCACGCTGCGGCTCGAGGCCGTGATCCCTTATGTCGATCAGGGGAACCTCGGATACAACAAGGTCCGGCTGTTCTACCTCGCCAACGCCGTGCAGGGGCCGCTCCCCGATCTCGTCGTCGTCAAGATCGCGACTCACGCCGCCGCTCCGGGCACGGTGCAGGGCCGCCAGGACGGCACGTCGCAGGGGCCACCGCATTAGGCCGCGGCTGTTGACGGCTGCCGGGGATCCTCCCGAGGAATAGTCAGGCAACTCCTGACTATTTCCCCGGGAAACATCCTACGCGCCCTCGACGCTGAGCTCGACCGGGATGTTGTTCCGGGTCGCGTGCGAGTAGGGGCAGATTTTCTCGTGCGCCTCGCGCGCGAAAGCTTCGAGCTCCGCCTGAGGGAGCGTCGCGTCCCTGACGTGCAGCCTCACCGCGAGCCCGAAGCCGCCGGCGTCACGCGGTCCGATCGAGACGCT